>Ga0315314_1001369_pt1 | contig 22222 bp, 17 predicted proteins | sample TDP9_MG_FD_203631 | JGI IMG/M metagenome (GOLD analysis project Ga0315314, IMG submission 203631) | Freshwater sediment microbial communities from Lake Towuti, South Sulawesi, Indonesia - TDP9 | ecosystem: Environmental > Aquatic > Freshwater > Lake > Sediment | place: Indonesia: South Sulawesi... | reverse complement strand
AGCAACTTTCACATTTGCTAGCACGAAGCCCAGTAGAATCATTAATATTGCAAGCGTTACAGCTGATTTCTTCAGCATAGCACTCATCGTCATCAAACAATTATTCTATGCGGATTTCTTTAACAAATATTCCGTAATCATGAATATTACTATAAGGGATGCGTTTTTGGTCATCAAGGCTTTCGATTTTAACAAGAAAATGTCAAGGAACAAGGCGCTTTTTGGCAGACCCGTTAGAAATTGACACCTGGTGACCTCACAATAAATGATTAATAGAGCCATGATGTTGGGAATTCATTCTAAAAAATTAGCCGTAGGTCCCGTAATATTTCGAAACTATGCCCATGTCTTTGCCTTCGACTCTTCCGTCACCGTTAAGGTCTGCCCTTGGGTCCCAAAGTGGGTCTCCGGGTCTTGTGTCGTAGGCTTTTGAAACTATGCCAACGTCTTTGCCTTCTACTTTTCCGTCGTCGTTTGCGTCTCCTGGTAGTTTCACGTTAAAGGTTCGATTAGCATAGGCTTTTTCTCCTTTGTAATAGCAGCTTACGTATACTGTGAAATTGGCTCTTAAAGGTTTGAAGCGCAGTTCATAATAGCCGCTGACTGAGAGAGGCTCAATTGTCTGGCTGTTTTCTTGATATTCTGAGCTGCTTGCGCCTGACATGCTTGTGATAGTGAAGTTTGCCGATTTGTCTGGAGAATGGACAGTTCCCCCATATTTTGGTAAGCAGCCGGGATATGATTCTCTGAAGGCATTAGCGTATATGGTTGCTGTGCCGATTGGAGCATTCTCTGGGATAGGTCGCGGGAATATTGTGTCTACTCCAGAATCTTGGATTAGAGTGTAGTTTGCGTATATGCTCATTGACCTGTTTAGATAAGTGGGCGTTCCAAAGGGGTTTGAAGGACCAGCAGAATATAGGTTGTCATTGTAAGCGAATGCTGATTGGTTGTGGTCTGGGACGAATGCGGGATCATAAGGGAAGTGAAGTGTTGTAGCCTCAGAGATTAAGCCTAGCCAGTAATATCCGGTTGGTAATATTAGTGGCGGATTAAAGGTGAAGTTCCACCATTGGGTTGTTGTTGAAAGTGTTATTTCTTGACTTACTCCGACAAGTTGTAGTGGAGCTCCATCTGTTGCGTTGCTATTATATACAATAGCTTTTGCGCGGGCGGATAGCTCGCTGAAGCCACGCCAACTTATCTTTGTAACATTTGCATGATAGCTCGCTGCAATTCCAAGCTCGAAACATGAGGCGAATTTTTTGTTTCCAGTAATATTCCCTGACAGTGTGCCCACGGTTGTCTTTCCGAATGTTTGATTGTAAATTATTCCCCGCAGAATTTGTCCTTGGAAGGCTGGTCCAATATCAATGACAAGAGGAGTTTGGTTTACTTGGAAATATGGGATTAATGTTAAGTAATGGTCAATTTCTTCGTTGTTTCGGGCTTTTACTCTGAAGTAGGCGACATCTCCTTGTTTAACACTGCTTCGGGGGTTGCCCCATTGGTCTGATAAGAATACTTCCACTATTTCCACCGGATATTTTCCTGTATAGTCTGTGCTGGTGGGTCTGCTTCGTATTAGGTATGGTTCTGCAGTTGTTGTGTTGTCTATTTCTATGGCGACTGCTGCATCTGCAACTGGTGAGCCATCTGCTGTTAGCGTTCCGTTGATTTTGACCTCTTCTCCAATATAGTATATGTCTTTGCTTGTCATAACGGTTAAAGTAAGTGCTGGGTTAGCAAATGCCGAATGAGCGTATATTATAAGCGAGAGTACGAGGAATATGGCAAGAAATCTTTTCATTGACTTTCTCCCTTTCTCGGTAATATTATTTTAAAGTACTCCTATAAATGTTGCTCCGCTACTGAAAACTTATTAAAAAAATAAAAAGGGGGGTTGAGTTTTAGAGCGTTTAGATTGCCTTTAGTATTTTGAATGTTGCTCTTGCTTCGGGGCTTAGTGCATAGCCGCATTCCATTGGCCAGTTGAAGAACGAGTTGACGTAGACTTTTCCTGTTCCAACGAAGGCGTACTTAGGTATGTATACGCACAGTGTTAGGTTGTATCTTGTGTACATGCACCATTTCAGGTCTGGGTTGCCAACTAGTATCCATGTTGAGGCTTGTCCGATTGGGACGTCTAGGTCGTCGTAGACTGTCACTGTTATTAGGACCCAGCGTGCTTGAGCTGAGTACGATAAGAAGACTATGTCGAAGCACGCCATTTCAGTCTTGTGATATTCTGTTTCTTTTGGTGTTACGGTTAAGTTGTGAGTGTACCAGTAGACTTTGAACCATAACCAGTCTTCTGTTGTTACACATTGTATGTCGGCTTTGGCAATTACTGTCCATATTCCGAAGACGACGCCTTCTGGATAGTCACATGGCCATGGCAGGTTGAAGTGTATGATTGCTATACCGTCTGCGTCTGTGAACTCCACTCTTGTGAAGTTCCACATGCCAGTTGGGCTTACTATTTGGAATGCCACTGGCTTGTGCTGTACTGCATCTCCATTGTAGGTCAATATGGCTGTGAGTATCACTCTCTTCTGCGGCCAGAACATGTCACTTGTAGCGTTTATTCCTTGTCCACCATATGGCGGATCATATTGTGTGAAGACATCAATTAATCTACCGAAGACAATGCTTACTGTCTTTGATTCTGTGTCGATTCTGTTGTCCAAGTCTTTAACGGTTAAGGTTACAGTGTACTCGCCCATGGCTGCGTATGCGTGGGTTATTGTTGGTGTGAATGGCTCATCGTCTCCAATTACGGTTATGTTGCCGTCGCCGAAGTTCCATGTGAACTCTTTAAGGTAGGCCAAGGTTGGAACCAGCACGCCCAGAACGTTTTGGAAGCCGACGCTGGTTGAACCGTCAAACAGTACTGGTGATCCTACAAGCGGGGTTGGCGGTGACCATGTGAATGCTGCTATTGGGTTTGCCCATGCATATCCGTTGATTGTGTAGGTTCCGTTTTGTGGGTCAGCGTAGGGCACATATTCTATTGACGTGTTCAAGAAGAACTCGCCGAAGACCCCAGCAAGGTTAACAGGGCATGAAGCAGTCCAAGCATTCGGCTCTTGATATATGGCTTCAAACTCGATTATGGCGAATAAGCCTTGTCCTTCTGGACGCTCAGGCCAGTCCCATTCACCTGTAGTTTCGTTCGGGTTTATCAGTATAAATCCGGAAATGCGACCCGGATCTTTGACCCAGCCGAGCATGGTTCCGTATTTGGCCCATGTTGTGTCGTTCATGAATGTTCCTTCCATGACATCAGTCACGTCGAGGAGTGTGTCGTTGTAATATAGTGACCATTGAGCGATAATTATGTCGTGTAGTGCATCAACGTCTTTGATCAATATGTTCCAGTTGAATATCGCTCTAGATGTTCCAACAATTCTGTCTCCTGGAATGTCAGGCTTTGTTACGCTGGCGGGATCCATTTGCAAGTATGGCTTTACCAGGATACCTTCAATTTCGTAGAGACCATCATACAATGTTTCGCCGTTATCATCTAAGTTCTCATCCATTGTATATGTGTCCGTGTCCTCTAGCCACAGTGGACATGAGTAGGTTGAGCCTTTCGGTGGCACAGACATTATTGTGAAGTTTATTACGACCAATCCTGCGTCTGATCCGCTGTATTCCACCGCACCAATAGTGGTGGCAGTCTTCATAATATATTGGTGAGTTCCGTTATCACCTATTGAGGCTGCTACCGGGTTGAATGCGGCGTAAGGAAATATGTGGTCTCCGTCTGGAGCGTACTGGACTTTAGCTGGCGCTGACACGTTAAGAAGGCTCATGTCGTACCAAAGTTTAACTTGGTAGCCTGCAACTTGTGTGTAGTTGGCGACTCTTACTTCAACTTGGATCTCATCGTATAGAACGTATGGGGGTTTTGTTATGTGTTTAATCGATGGATTTACATAGATGTCTGCATAGCCTGCGCCTTGTGCCTTTATCGGAAACACTGCGAATATGCTAAGCATCATTAGAGCAATGACAATCATAGAAAGTGCTTTAGTGTATTTTCCATTCATATATCTCCCTTCTCCTTTCAGCAAGAATAAACTTGTGCGGTATACGAATTTAAATATTCCGGAACTATCTTCTATCCTAACGATTGCATACTAGAAATCTAAGGGCATTTTAAGGTTCAAAATCACCAGAATTCTGCTGGAAATTAAAACATAAAAAAAAGAGGGATATAGTTTTTGGGAATCTACCACTTGCCGTAGAACTTGGCAATCCAGCCGACGTCTTTGCCTTCGCATCTGTAGTCGCCGGTGACGTCAGCGTTTGCTCTCCATCTTTCGTCGCCGGGTTCTGTGTTGTATGCTGCTGAGACGAAGCCGTTGTCTTTGCCTTCGACCTTGCAGTCAGGAGATACAACTTTGCCGAGGAATTTGGTGCCTGCTATGTCGTATTTGATTGTTACCCATATGGGCAGTGTTGCGTTTTGCCAGTTACAAATCCATGTGTTGTTCAGACCCGTCCTAAGTGGGTCTGGGCCTTTGATGTGAATTGCAAGTGTAGCGTTGTGGAGGCATTTGCTTAGGTTGTAGGTTCTCGTGTAGGTTACTGAGCCGCCGCATGGAACGTTCACGTCAGTATAGCTTGTGTCTAGAATGCCATCCATGTATATGAAGATGTCGCATGTCAGGTAGCCGCCAACAGTGTCTAGTGCTGTCCAGTTCAGCCACTGGTTGCGTGCCGAGTAGTTTATTGTGACCATGCTCCATGTTTGTGGGTAGCCTGGGTCAGCTCTGCACTTTGGATAGGTTGTTGTTTCAAATTCGTTGTAGTATGGTGCGCGTGGTCCCCATGTTACGTTGAATTCTGGCATGACTGGGCAGATTCTGAAGTATTCTTTGTTGGCTTCCATTTCAAGTGATACGCCTTCGCTGAAGCTCACAAACTTGAATGGACCTGTGCCAAGTAAGCCCATGTGCGGTGGGGATGGGTCAGTATAGCCGGGTCCTGCGTCTGCGTCAAGATAGAAGCCTGTTGGATCTCCTGTGTCAATTACTCCCCTGACAATGTGCTCTGGAATTATCGGTGGAGCCAATAGAGCCCACAAGGTTGCCCAAGCAGAGTTGCTGTCGACTAGCAATTCTATTGTTAGTGGGTCGATTTCTGAGTAGGATATGACGTGTTGGACTGAGGGATACCACCATGGAGGCGAATATCCTTTATCCAGCAACAGGTTACTGGCTTCGACTACGCTAAAGGCAATGTCGTTAGCCGTGAGAGGAGCGCCATCAAACCATTTGATTCCATTCTTTAGGCTTATTAGGATTTTCTTGCAGGTCACACCATGGTATAGGTAGGTGCCCTCTTCATAGTAGTTTATGAGCCATGGTACGTATTGTGCAGGAAGATACGGGTTTCTGACAACCATTGTATCATAGATCTTGCCCAGGACTTCGAAGTCCCAGTACCATTCAGCGTAGAGTATGTTCAGGTGTTGTGGGTACACTGTTTCCTTCCAGCCGTATTGCATCATCATATCGTCGCCAACTGCTCCTGTGCCTTCAAGGTATCCTTCTGGATAGCCGTTGAGGAAGGAGAACCAGCTGTTTATGCCGAAGCCTTGCTCGTTGGCTATACCTTTCCACTTTAGACCATCGTAGGTTTTTCCTGTGTCTGTGTAGGTCTTGTACACGCCTTTGACGCCGAGTGTTGCCATCAGTGGGTAGTCGTGGACCATGAAGGCCATGCGTTCTTGTGCTCTCCAGCATGAGCTGTTAACGTATTTGGTGTCTGGGGTTGGGTATGTTGGGTAGGCGAAGTCAGAGCCATGAAGTGTGGAGCCGTACATTACTCCGTCGAGGTATGTGTTCAGAACTGGGTCGTTGATGCGCTGGTAGTTTGGCGGGGCGGATTCTGGGTCGTGCCAATAGTTGTCGATGTGGTGAAGGTCCCACAGGTAGCTTGGCTCTGGACCCATGAAGATCCAGCCGCCAGTGTACATGTGGAAGTCTTTGTTGATCATGCATTGCACATAAGCGAAGCCGCCGGTGCAGTAGGTGATAAGGATTGGTACTCCGCACGCCAGTAGGTTTCCTGCCAAGTGCTCGCCAGACATCTTTCGGAACCTGTCATACCTGACGTAGATGTCAAGCTGGTCGTTGCCATCCCAATCCTCGCCTGCGTCCTCGACACCGTTTTCGTTGAAGTCTGGATATCTCCAGCCTGTAGCCGGATTGGTTGGGAAGCCACCCTTCTCCAGAGTCGCATTTGCAACTGTGAGATCAGTCTCACCAGAAAATGGATGTGACCACTCGGGTTTGTTTGGTAGGTCTGTGTGGAGCCAACCGATCATGTAGGGGCATATCTCTGAGTACATTATAACAGCCATGCCCTGAGAGACAACATCCTCTAGGTATGTCCTATTGATAGCCCACGCCGAGGCATTTCTGAAGTCAACATCAGCCGTTGGGTTTGGTTTCTTCGGGTTCGGGTCTGCCGGACCTGGTGGACCGAGCGTGGTTTCGTTGTTTTGGTTGAATGTTACTTCGTAGTAGCCTCTTTCACTTGGAGGCGGAGGATAGTACATGGTCGCAATATCTGGGTCGCCTTCTATCGCAGTTTTCTCAGCCAGTGTTGCAGGCCAGTCTATTACATCGATTAGAGCACCTTGAAGTGCTGCGTAGGCAGCAGGTACACCTGCATACATTCTTACGAAGATGCTATCAATGTGAGGCCCAAACATCTCAAAATACTCATCGTAGTCCTCAGAGTCAACGTCAACGAAAGCCCAAGTAGGTAAGACCATCAGCATTGCCGCTAGAACCGCTATTACAACAAGTATAGTCTTTTTCATTTTCCTTTCTCCCATTCTTTCAGCACTATTCATTGAGTATAAGCTAATTTAAAAGTCTTATGGAAAATAATTACATAAGCCTACACTAGAGAAAGAACTACACAACCTTTTTCGGAATCATTTGCCAACTCAGAATTGCGACAGAAAAAAGGATAAGACCAGCCGTAAAACAGAGGAACCAGCCAGCCCCAGCTCCCCAAATCCAGAAGTCAGACCCAACCAAATAGCTTGGAAAACCAATGTCGCGCGGTATAGATATCGAACCCCAAAACGATTTAACGTCAGCAGGACTAATCTCAGCCCAAGTATAAGGAAAACTGAAAGTTGAGAATCTTTCAAGTTTGGGAATAAACGGATAGAATGAAGAAAACATATACAACGGAGTAGCTAAAAGCAAAACACCCACAATGACAACAAGCAAGTTAAACACTCGCTGAGGAATAAGAGACCGCTTGACTATGGAGAAAATAGCTACAACCCAAAGAAGAGAAGTCAAAGCAACACTTAAGAGAGTTAAATAAAAAGTAACATTCAGAACATTTTTCAAAGCACCTATATCTTGTCCTTCACCCGCCAATTCAGAAACACCAAGCACGACACTCCTCGTCCTATTTAGCCTCAAAACAACAGAAACCGTCCGCCAAAGCTTAAAATCAATGCTAGCAGCACCTCCCAAAACAATCTCAACCTCATTAGAAGTTCTAATACTCCACCACGGCAGATAAATTGACAAAACCAAGAAAGCTAAAGCTAAAGACAACAGGTATAACACTAAAAGATTCTTAGCATTCATCTCTTTACACCACGCTCCTCATAAATGATGAACCTAAACAGACACATATCTTTTGAAAACCCCCAACATTACAGCCACAAGAGCAGAAGTCGAAACAATCAACACTGAAACGTCAATTGGCTGAATCGAAAAACGTATTCCGGGAAAGTTCAAAAAAGAACTCAAAACCACAGAATTAAAAAACCAATAAATAGAACTACAAAAGACAGACACACCAAAAGCACGTCCCGCAGAAATATCTAAAACTATTTTTAAACCCGTCATCAAAATAACAAAAAACCAGAAATTAGTCACAAGAATAACAATGAAAGGCCATTCGAAGAATAGCCAAGGCCATACAAGAACCGCAGGCATGAAAATCTGAAGACATACAGGAACATAAGCAAAGGCTACAATCTTAGCAATATCCTCATATCTAGCGGAGGAACCCACCATCTTAGCCCCGAGAACATAGATTATCAAAGAAAAAATAGCCCATTTTATTATGGCCAACCCCATTTGGAGGAAAACCATGGCGACCAGAGGTAGACCCCAATGCACTCCACCCATAAAAAAGATTTCGAAAAGAATAGCTTGAGATGATGAACTAGATATCGTGTCTAAATTCGCTCTTATTATCTCTAGATTATAAGAGTAAAGACCAGAACCAATCCCACTTAATAGATTAACGAAAACCAAAACCAAAGCTCCTGTATGAAGAGCAGTTTTCTCTTCAGCAATTCTACTCAAAAAAGATGAGTCAAGCTTGGCAACCCCATAAATCTTGCCAATAAAAGTTTCTTCAAATGGAAGTCCAGGTTGAAGAACAACTAAATAACCAAAAAAACATAGGACCAGTCCTAAAATGAAGCCGCCTCCAACGGCTATACTTAGAAGTGAAAGAATGAGACCTATATACTTCAATGACATGTTTTTACCTGTCTTCACCAACAGCAAGAATGAAAGTAAAAAGTTAAAGACTGCCAAAAATATCCAGATTATAGCCGCCCAACCTTCGGCAATCCCTGGAAAACCAAAAGCCATTCGCCCCCAAACACTTGTTAAACTTTGAATCTGATCAACTGAACCTACGTAAAATGATGACAAAATAATTGGCTGACCAGAACCCACAACATATAAAGTATTGACAAGAATCAAGAAGGCTCCGACAATAATTAACCAAGGAGCAAAATTCTTCTTGCTTTTCACTTAGAGCATCTCCCAGATTCCCATTTGTATCTTGAAAGCCAATATTTAAGCTTTAACGAAACATGCAATCTACTTCTTTTCGCCGTAGAGATGACATGCAACTTTATGTCCCCTCTCCACTTCTATCAATTGCGGCTCTCTTGTTCGACAAATATCTCCAATGTAAGACGGACAACGCGTATGGAATCTACAACCAGAAGGCGGATTTATAGGGCTTGGAATCTCACCCTTTATCACGGTTTCACTACGCCTAGATGTCGGATCAGGTACAGGAACCGCTAAAATAAGAGCCCTCGTGTAGGGATGCAAAGCCTCATCAATAATTTTCATGGTTTCTCCAATCTCCACAATCTTGCCTAAATACATAACCCCCAGTCTATCACACATATGCTTAGAAAGAGCCAAATCATGCGTTATATAAAGGAAGGAAATGGTATACTTCTCAACAAGTTCAACCATAAGATTCAACACTTCAGCCCTTATCGAAACATCAAGCATAGAAACAGGTTCATCTGCAACTATAAACTCAGGCCTTAGAACCAGCGCCCTCGCCACACCAACTCTCTGCCTCTGTCCCCCACTTAGTTCATGTGGAAAACGAGAAACAAATTCTTCGGGAGGAATCAGCTGAACATCTTCCATAACTTCATGAACTTGCTTTTCAACTTCTTTTCCGATAGCTCCTTGGATCCTTAGTGGTTCAGAGATTATGTCGAAGATTGTCATTTTTGGATTCAGTGACTCATAGGGGTCTTGAAATATAATCTGCATTTTGCGTCGATATGACTTAAACTCTTTCTCGGAAAGCGCCGTTATATCCATCTTTCTGAAGTAAATTTTTCCATCAGTAGGCTCAATAAGCCTAAGCACCATCCTCCCAGTAGTTGTTTTGCCGCTACCGCTTTCTCCGGCAAGTCCAAAAATTTCTCCTTTCCTCAAGTCAAAATCTATTCCATCAACCGCACGAACGTACAATGATTGTCTCGAAATAATACTCTTCAAGAAACCGAGCCTCACGGGGAACCATTTCTTCAGCTTTTCGACTTTCAACAAAGTCTCTTCCATTTTTACTCTCCCTCAGTGAACCAAATGACATTCTACAAAATGCTTCTTCCCGACATCAAAAAACTCTGGTTCTTTCTTCTTGCAAATGTCCATAGCGTATTGGCATCGAGGATGAAATCTACAACCAGACGGAGGATTCAAAAGGTCTGGAGGTGAGCCTGGAATAGATATCATTCGAGTTTTAGGTTCGTGTATGCTTGGAAACGCTTTAATCAACCCTTGAGTGTATGGGTGCAAAGGCCGCTTAAATATATCAACGGAATCGGCAAACTCCACAATTTTGCCTGCATACATTATCGCTGTTCTTTCGCAAACTTCAGCAATAATCGAAAGGTCATGGGAAACTACGATCATCGACAAACTAAGCTTGTCCTTCAATTCTCTCAAAAGTTTCAAGACTTGGGCCTGTACAATAACATCCAAGGCTGTTCCTGGTTCATCAGCTATCAAAAGAGAAGGATTACAAGATAAAGCCATGGCGATCATTGCACGCTGCTTCATTCCTCCGCTAAATTCATGTGGATAATTGCCTGCTCTCGAAGGGTCCAAGCCAACTAGCTCAAAAAGCTGCTCAACCCTCTCCCTGGCTTCAAAACTGTCGATTTCAGGTTCATGAAGCTTTATAGCTTCAGTTATCTGATCCGAGATCTTGTAAACTGGATTTAAAGCGTTCATTGCACCCTGAAATACGATAGATATCCCCTTCCATCTTATTTTATCTCTCATTTCCTCCTCACTGATGTCTAACAAATTAACGCCATTAAACAGCACCTTTCCGCCTCTTACTATTCCATTAGAGGGCAATATTCTTAATATGGAAAGGGATACAGTTGTTTTGCCACAACCAGACTCTCCGGCAAGTCCCAAGCCTTCACCTTTCTCCACATTGAAAGCGATATCGTCTACTGCCCTTACCCATCCTCTTAAAATTCTATAGTAAGTTTTTAAATGCTGAACCTCAAGGACAGGCATTATTTTCCCATCAATTAACGTTTTTCTTATTTTCTAGAGACTTACCGAATATATTAGCCTTTGCATACCGAAATCTTTTTCTAAAATGCCAATCAAAGAATATGCTCAGAGAGTCTGGAAGATAAATAATGATATATCACTGGCTAAGTAAGAATATCAGTCTGGAATTATTAGCGCGAAAAGTTGAGAATTTTTTTGAAGAAAAAGGATTCAAAGCACGTATAGAAAAAAAATCTCCAAACGAATATGTCACCTTCATTATTATTCCACATGAAAAAAGACGAAAAATTGTTACCGCAAAAATCTATGGAAAACCTGATGACTTTTTCATCGAATTACCAGCCAAAAATCATTCTTTCAAAAATCTTGGACCTCTTATGTCAATGTTCGGAGGCGGGTTTTTGGTTTTGAAAGAAATGAAAGATGAAGAGGTTTTCGGAAACCTCGAGAACGAATTCTGGACTTACATGGAAAAATCGGTAGAAAGCCTTAGAGAAAAATAACAACAAGGAAGTTCATCTACGAACTCTAAGCTTGGGATTGAGCACCTCATCTAACGCGTACCCTAGAAAGATAAATGCCATTGACAGTAATGCTATACAGAGTCCTGGCGGAACAACCCACCACCAATGTGCCCATGCCGAGGCTTCTTGAGCATCTGCGAGCATTTTGCCCCAAGAAACTCTCCATGGATCTGTAAATCCGAGAAAAGCCAATGCTGCCTCGGCTACTATCGCTGATGGAACTGCTGTTGCTAAAGATACGTAGATCAAGGATGCTACATTAGGCATTATATGAGAGGTCAATATGTGAAGTCTTCCTGCACCAGCGGCCTTTGCAGCTTCGATGAATGGTCTCTCTTTAAGCGATAATACTTGTGAACGAACTAACCTAGCGAAGGACATCCATCCTAGAAAACCAATTATCAATATTAAATTCTCTAAACCTGTGCCCAAAACTGCTGAAATAATAATTAGAAGGGGCAAAGAGGGGACCACCAATAGCATATCGGTGAATCTCATTAATATTTCATCAACAACCCTTCCCAGATATCCTGCAATCAAGCCGACAATTAATCCTAGAAAAACGCTTATGAAAGAAGAAAGCAAGCCTACATAGAGCGACAGTCTTGATCCATAAACAAGTTGCGTAAAGAGATCTCTTCCGTGTTGATCTGTTCCAAGCAAGCCCCAACTGCTTCCGGGTAGGTCCAATCCAAGATCGTCGACATAGAAGTCGGTTGAAACAGTTTGGTTTGCATTCGCATCATAATCTAAGAATGTGAGCCTTAATCCAAAGAAATAGTTAGCGGGTAAGCTTTGCCTTCGAAACACTGTTGTGAGGGCATCCTCGTTTGTCAGGGCTCTAAACATCGTGTTAAGCTCTGAAACTCCTTGGTGTATCGCACCAGACTTTGTTGAAGAAGCCCATTCACCTGTGTATTCTGCAGCGACTCCTCCAATCATTCCCTTTGGCGTGAGGCCAATTATGGGCCACATTGTCCAGTTGAAATCATCTTCATGCCCCAAAAAGAGTTCCACATGAACTGGAGCATGAAAGAATTTCACAGTGACACTAATAGGCTCTGCTTGGCCTGTGGTTTCATTAACAACGCCTTTGACTACAGTCTTGTTGAATCCACTTCCGTCAACAAAATAGGCTATCCGTCCAGTAAAACCCCCTGGCGGTCCTTTGTAAGGAAAATAGAATTTTTTGAAGAACATGAACGTGTAGTTTCCAGTGGGACCATATTCTTCCCGATAGTAGGAGATACGAGCACTTCCATTGGTAGTAAATCCAAAACTCGGTTCATATTCCACGCTGAAACCTGTTCCATTGGTTTCTGTGCTCCATTCTTGGAGAGAACTTGGAGAATTAAAGTCCATGTCTTTAACAACGCGAAGGTTTTCACTTAATTCAGGATTCCCACCTAAATATGGTGGCACATGTCTTAGCCATGCTGGAGCGGCTTGAGCAGAAGCTAGCCCCATACTGGTTATAGGATTATAAGTGGTCATAAATTGAGCGCCAAGTGCAATTACAGCAAATAGAATTATTATTATTAACCCGAGAACTCCCATGACTTTTCCAGTGAAAGTCTTCATGAAATTTTTGATTCGACTCAGTCGGTATGCCGCTTTGCTGGAAAATGTTGACATCAACTTCACCCATATTTTATTCTTGGATCAATTATTCCGTACAGAATGTCCGCAATAAAATTAGCAGCTATGACACATACGGCGATTACGTAAAACGTCGCCTGAAAAACGTTTATGTCTTGCATTTGTATGGCTTGCCAGATCCAACCTCCCATTCCTGGCCACGAAAAAACGGTTTCTGTGATTATTGCCCCAGAGACCATAAAACCGAAGGACAATGCGGCGCTTGTAATTAATGGCAAGGAAGCGTTTTTCAGTGCATGTCGTAAGAGAATGTCCCTTTCCTGCACTCCTTTAGCTCTCGCAGTCATTATATAATCTTCTGTTAGTGCCTCTATCATGGTGGCTCTTGTTAAGAGCAGGAAACCTCCATATTGGAAGAGTGTAAGCACAGAAACAGGCAAAAAGGCATGTTTCGCAAATCCTGAAATAAATGTAACTATGTTATCAGGGTTAAAAATCAATTGAAGCTGCGTTGCTTGCGGTGTGGCTTGTGTTGCAGTCACGAATGGAACGGGCCAGTTTATTCCGCCTCCTTTTGTCCAATCATCTGGAAATGCGTGAGCATGTGGGAACCAGCCTAGATAGGAAAAGAATATTTCTATAGCTATCATTCCCATCCAGAAAGTTGGCAATGAGAAAAAGATCAATCCGCTGAATACCGCGAAACTATCGAATTTTCCTCCATGTTTATATGCAACCAAAATCCCCAAAAAAACGCCAAATAAAACTGCAAATAGCGTCGCTAATCCCATCATCATAAGTGTTCCCTGAATACGATAAAGCATCTCATCCGCAACGGGTCTCCTTGTCGAGGTCGATAAACCAAAATTCCACGTCAATAAATTGCGAAGATATTTGACGTATTGAATGGGTGGTGGATCTCCAACGCCTAACTGTTCCTTCATTCTTCTAATAAGCTCCTCTCTTTGCTCCCTTCCAAGGCCTCTTACGGTGCTCACATACATGGCAACTGGGTCGCCGGGCATCAGCAAAAATATGACGTAATTCATGGTTATGACAAGAATAACAAGCACTAGAGAGTACACAATTCTCTTAGCGACAAAGGATCTAAGGCCCATAGATCTTCTCCTTTGAGTTATAGCTCTTTTAGAAAATATTTAAGCTTTAGTGTACTGGCTTGGAGTTACTTTTCGCTAGGTTGCTTCTTTTTTTCTTCTTTGCGTTTACTTAAAACCCAATCTTTGTATCCAGCGGCGATTCCCCATCCTACGACCAAAAGAAGGGTCATGACTAGTCGAAGGTCTGGGGGGAGAATTAAGATAAACATTGCGATAAAGAATGGAATGATTAAGATGGATACTAGAGCTATTACTATTACCCAGAACCATCTCTCATTGATTATCCACGACAACTTTTTCCCTATATAATTTCTACTCCTTGCTACTATAAAATTTTTTAGGTTATCAGTATAGAACATATTTCGATAATGTTTAAAAGAGAAGCGTAAGGTTATAATTTTGAGGACTTAAGTTGAATAAGATACAAGCGTTGGTCTTAGGGATAGTAATCTTTGTTGTAGGCGGATTTCTGTTAATAAATGCACATCGCAACTATTACAATGTATATGACAAAAAAAATGTGGCAATAGATGAAGTAAGAAAGGTCTCATGTTTCATTGAAAAGGGAGATTTTGTAGCCGTCTATATAATTTCCAATCCTAATTGGACTGACCCGGAAGGTGAAGGAGCAATATATGAGCCCGGAGATGATGGAGGAAAAGAGCTGTATGCAACCCTCAGCGCAATGAATCCGCAGGGAAACTCAACCAGATTTACTATTACCTATAGACTAGTTGAGACGCGCATGACTTTGGGTCTTTGGGATGTGACTCTTTGGGACGTTAACGAAGGTGCGTTGAATGTTACTCGTGCCTTTGACCCGAAGACCGGAGCGTATTTGTTCAAGGGACAAACTTATATTGCCTTAGGAGAGGCACTCAGCACTGGAAACTACACTTTTTCATTTAGTGGCCCCACAGCAATAGGCGCAGGAGCTAGAACAAGTCCGCCTTCCAGATTTGAGGTATGGACCGGTAAGGTTGAACATGTATATCCATATCTACTTTACCTCCAGCCAACAGCAATCTTCCTGATGATAGTAGGGTTAGCAGTACCGATAGTAGCAGCTCTGAAAGAGAGGAAAAGAGGCTTCCTATCGAAAGGAAGAGCCCATCTGCCCAAGAAGGCAATTAAAAACAAAAGCTGATCTGAAGATTCTATTCTGCAATCTTTTCATGTGTTGTTGATACATTTTCACGATTTCATTTAGTTATTGTATCTTTTGCGATAAGTATTGAAGTGTATTCTTAACAAGCAGTCTATCGTTAAGGGGTCTAAAAAAAGCTATGTCTTTACCTTCGATTTTGCCGTCATTGTTAAGGTCTGCTTCAGTGTTCCATCTGGGGTGATCCTCTCGAGAATCGAGATATTAGCACTCTTTCAATAGATCGCCGACCCATGTGTTTTCCACAAAATCTAGTAGTTCAGTTTTCAAAAATGAGACTTCTGGGAGAAACTTCTATATTTTTGCAACATAATTACTCAGCGATTTTTTTAAGTTGACTCTTATACATTCCGATTATTTCTTCTACTGTTGTTGCATCTTCAGCTGCCTTGTCCAGTCTATAATTCCCGGTGAATCTTGGAAACCTGATGGCTAGACCGCTGCCTTCACGGATAACGTCCATTGCACATACGTGAATCGGGCTCAATGTCATTTCGGCGCCGAGAATCTCAATCACGGCCGCTGGCTCAAACCAAACGTCTGCCTCAATTACTGATTGAACTCTTGGATGCTTTTGGGTTATTTTGTGCTTCTGCAGCATTTTTGGCAAAGTTGCCAAATCTTTGTCAGTGAAACCAGTTCCGCATTTTGTTACAGTCTCGAAAACATCTTTGTCTGGATTGTATGCTGCTAGCAGTAATGCTCCGTAGGTTCCAGCTCGTCTTCCTCTTCCATAGAATGCTCCAACAATCGCTAGATCGACGGTGTCAGTCATTTCGCTTTTGTAGTCTCGCTTGTATTTTATCCAGAGCCAGCCTCTTGCTCCAGCTTGGTAAACTGAGTCTTCTGCAATGGATTTGCAGACTAAGCCTTCGCATCCGTTTTCTATAGCTTCTAGGAAGAATTTCTCTAGTTCTTTCACGTTATTTGTGATGAGGTGTTTTGCAGTTTTCACTCTGTTGCTTTCTTTGATTGCGTTTTCAAGAGCTTGTCGTCTGGTTAGGTAAGGTTCTAATGTTAGGTCTTCGCCGTCAACGTAGAGGGCGTCAAACATAAAGAGAGAGACTGGATATTCTTGGATAGCCTTTTCAATCTCATATTTGCGTCTGCGGTGCATTAGCTCTTGGAAGGGTCTCATTTCGCCTGTGTCAGTATCTATAGCCACGCATTCAGCCTCTAGGATGGCGTCTTTTGCTTTCACGAAGTTTTTGACTAGTTCGACGCCGTCTGGGTATTGGCTGGAAATGCTTTCTAAACGTCTGGAAAACAGCTCAATTTCGTCGCCCTTTTTGTGGATTTGTATTCTTTCGCCGTCGTATTTGTATTCGGCTATGCATTTTCCGCCGAGTTTTTCCAGTATTTCTTCCGGGGTGGAGAGCCTCTCAGCTAGCATGGGTCTTATGGGTTCGCCCACTAGAACCTGAAATTTCTTGATGCCTTTCAAGCCCTTTTCAGCTAGGATTTTTGCAACTCTTCCAAGGTCTGAGGAGATGGTGTAGGCTCGCTCTATGAGTTCGCGGGCTTCTTTTCCGCCGCCGTATGCTACGGCTAAAGCGTCGAGAACGGTCATGTCAGCGATGCCTAAACGCAAGTTTCCTGTGACTGTTCTCATGATGTATTTAGCTTCTTTCGGAGTTGCATCAGCCAAAAGTCCGGCGAGAAGAGCGGTTTTTAGGTCCACAGCACCTGAGCCTGAAGCTTTAGCCATTTTGTCAAGCGTTTCGTAGACTCTTTGAACTGTTAGGGGTTGTTGGAAAAATGTTACTTGTGTTTTTTTGGCGATAAAATTCTGAGCGGTTTCACCTATGTCGCCAGTTTTCTTTAACTCTTCTTCTATTTCGCTTTCTTTTCCTCCGGAGGCTCTGGCTAGGGCTTTTATTGCAAGTTTTTCAGCTACACCTATTTCAAGTCCAACGAAATCTGGGTATATTTTACCTTGTGTTAGGTATACGACTTTGTCGATGGTTTCTTTATGTGTGTTTTTGAGAAGGTCAACAAGGAGGTCTGTCATTTCTAGTCTTTTCGTTGTCGCCTCTATCTTTTCATAGGCTTCAGCAATTGTGGCATACTTCAATAATTAGCCTCACAAATAAAATGCTAACGAGGGATATTAAAATTTCATTTCGTCAAGCTCTTCTAGCAAGTCTGCAAGTCTTTCAATGGCTAATTTCCAAGCCTTTTCGCCTTTCTTTTTTGAAGCCTTTGTCGGGTCGCCTATAACACCTGTTTCGCTTATTTCCCGAGTCCTAAAAGCCCACGAAACTTTTGGTCCAATTTCTTTTAATCCGATCTTTGTGTATTTTGATTTTGGAAGAGTAACCTTTGGTTTCTTGATTCTTTCCTTAACTACAGATTTTTCTCGATTTGCAAGTGTTGTGGAAGTTTCAAATTCTCCAGCATGAGCATCATAAGATGTTTCGACGAATTTTTCAATAAAGTCTGGTATGAGGCTTACAGTGTCAACAGCCACAAACATGTTAAAATCTGCCTTAATCCTTTGAGCTGTTGTCTCTAGTGCTGCAGTATTTCCTCCATGCCCATTTTCAAAAAGTATCTTCTTAAACCCGTGCCTTATCAGAGAAGAAGCCACTTCATAAGCCAGTTGTTCCAGAGTGTGCGGACTAAGAGTGATTGTTCCAGGAAAATCCATGTGATGCGAAGAAACACCATAATAAATTGGCGGTGCTACAAGAGCACATCGGGCTTTTCCAGCAGCTTTCAACGAAAGCCAAAAAGCATCATAACCATCAGTGTCAATAGGCAAGTGCGGTCCATGCTGCTCACAACTTCCAACAGGAACAACAGCCACATCATGCACCTTCAGAAATTCTTTCACGTCTAGCCATGTAAGCTCGCCCAAATAGCAACTACGCATTTTCATGAATGTTTCCACCTAAAAGGTTTCATAATGAACTATCTGGCTCATTGGTCTTCTATCATGTGGAGGCGGTGCCTCAGCAGGATAACCAACAGGAATTATGGCGACCGGTCTCACACCAAGAGGAGTCTTCAAGATTTCCCTTGCATCTTCTTCCATAAAAGCACCAATCCAACATGTGCCTAGCCCAAGCGAATAGGCAGCTAAATGAATGTTCTGTATGGCGGCAGCCGTGTCTTGTATGCAATATAGAGTTTTGCCTCTAATGCCGTAGCCTTGAGAAGAGCGATTTTCGTTTGCACAAACAACAATCACAACCGGAGCCTCTTCGATGAACGTTTGATCTAGAGCTGCTTCAACAAGCTTTCTTTTTATTTCAGGGTTTCGGACGATTATGAATTCCCACGGCTGTATGTTTCCTGCAGATGGCGCCCATGTTGCTGCGTCGATAAGCTTTTCAACAATTTCTTTCGAGACATCCCTAGTTTTGAAGGCTCTTATGCTTCTTCTTCCTTTAACGGCTTCAAGAACATCCATAACCTTCACCCTCAACTTCAAATAGCATTACGCTTAAGCTTTAAAGTTTGCAATCTACCGAAAAACTTTTACACATTCGATTTCACGTCTAGGTTGAACAACATGAACAAAAATGCTCTACAAAATACCTTGCCCTTACTCAGCGCTTCAGCGGTACTTGCATGCACCATATACATTTTCAATCTTTGGCTTTTCTCTCTAATCCAAGAGATTTCCCCTATTGACGCCTTGTTTTTTGAAGGAATAATCTTCATCATTTTAGGCATCTTATTTCTTCTCGGTTCAGGAGGAATAACCCGCGCAAGTCAAAAAGCAGCACTTCTAGCCGCCACTGCAGAAGCAATTTTTGACGACCAAGTAATGAAGCCATCAGAAGTATACAGAAGAGACTCTTGGAAGCCAAAAGGCTTCATACGATTTGGACTGATTCTGATCATAACTGGAATAATCTTAATTCTGGTATCAATTTCAACCTACGTTATCCCATAAAAACTTTCAGAAAAATCCATGCTGCAAAAACCTTAAGTCCTCTCATGCCTCATTCTTTTTTGGATGATGAAGTAGAGAGTCAATAGAGCTCATGCTGTGATATGGCTCGACGGGCGAACTGACACCTTCTTGTAAGGAAAATTTATCAGCTAAGAGCACGAATGAGAAAAGAAGCAAAATTCAAAAACTTGTTGGAGTGAAGCCTAGGCGGAAGAACATTTGTCTCAACCTAAGATTACAGAAGCTTTGGACAGGCTTTCGTCAAAAAAAGCCATCAAATATGGAGTATACTTAACCGCTGTGATAATATTCTTCGCATTGATATTGCTCCCACCAATACTTGGAATAATAACCAAATGGAATACCATGCAACAAGTTCTGAACCAGCCGGAACTCATGTCGCGTGCTCTTAACGCCATTGCAAACTCCTTCATTGTAGCCTTACTAGTCTCCTTTATAGATGTAATAACCGGAATCCCGATGGCATGGCTCATCACACGGGGAAAATCAAAATGGCTAAACGTCCTCGACACATTATCCGACATTCCATTCATCGTGCCAACAGCCGCGCTTGGATATTCACTCTTCCTCTTCTGGAGTAAGCCTGAGGGAATATCCTCGCTTTTTGGAAGCTCACTGATTTCTCCAGGTTGGCTCCTTGTCATACTGCTTCACTTCGCATTTTCCTATCCAGTTGTAGTTAGGGTAGTTGTTGGAGCGTTGCTTGATTATAAGAGGGAGTATGAACAGGCGTCAAGAACACTTGGCGCCCCACCATTTACAGCAGCGAGAACCGTCACGCTTTCAATTCTAAAGCCTTCACTGATAGCAGCTTTCATACTTGCATTTTCCAGATCAGTTTCTGAAACAGGAGCAACAATGATGGTTGCTGGAGTCTTTGAAAATGGACCAGTCTTCATCCAAAAAATGAAAGACGACTTCAAGGCTATGCCCCCCAGAGTCGACCAGCCTACCTATGAAGGCTCGCTAGTTTTTGCAAGCTTCATACTCATAGCCATTTCCTTCATGATTTTTGCTGTGATCCGTGTCTTTGGCTCGAGACTAAAACTACCGGCAAAAAGAACCTGGCCCATGTTTGAGAGGAAACTGAGCTATTCGGCAGCTGCATTTTCAAGAAACAGCATCACGCTTCTAATATTTTTTGCAATCGTACTTGTTCCATCCCTTTTTGTTGCACTTCCAGCATTTGAAGCCATCTTCACAGAAAACCTGCCTAAAGCATTATCTGGTGTGGGCGTCTGGGGGGAATATTGGCAAAGCCTAATCCTATCCTATCTTTTGGGAGCGATTGTAACAGTTTTAAACGTTATAATAGGTCTGCCGATGGCAATAATCATCGCAAGAAGAAGGCTAGGAAACTTACCATCAGCAGTGTTAGACGTACTCGTCAACATCCCGCTCATTGTCCCATCAATAGCCTTAGGCGTCTCCCTAGCATTCTTCTGGAAAGAAAACTTCGCCTTCATACAGGAAATATGGCTATTAATTTTCGCTCATCTAGCCATTACATATCCATATTTCGTAAGGACGATGTCAGCAGCAGTCGAAAGAATAAGTGTGGACTTAGAAGAAGCCTCAAGAACGTTGGGAGCTAAACCGTTAGGCGTTTTCAGAACAATAATTCTGCCATTAACCAAGTACTCTATTTTCTCAGGTGCAATAATGGTTTTTACAAGAAGCGTAAGCGAAACAGGTGCAACCTTGGCAGTGGTTGCCACGCTGAGAACAGCACCGGTAGTCCTAGTCGATTGGGTTAAACAGAAAGTGGTAGTCACGCCCTTAGAAATTGGCTTAGGTTGCGGGTTTTTAATATTGCTTTCCTTCATAATCCTGCTTGTTCTAAGGCTTATTGTCCGAGGAAAAGGAAGATATTAGCATGTTTAATATACAGCATACAATTTATGCAATGACTTCGCCTAAATCAGAAACGACGCAAGGAGGCTTAGCTCGTGCCTGATGTCCGTATAGTCAATGTCACAAAAAAATTCGGAAAAATAGTAGCCGTCAACAACGTAAGCCTCCACATCCACGATAAAGAATACTTCTCCTTACTTGGTCCAAGCGGATGCGGAAAGACAACCCTGCTGAGGCTTGTTGCGGGGTTAATTCAGCCAGACGAAGGTGAAATTTACATTGGAGACAGGCTAGTCAATGATGTACCACCAGAAGACAGAGACATCGGATTCGTCTTCCAAACATTCGCACTGTTTCCACACATGAACTCTTGGAATAACGTAACATATGGTCCAAGAGTAAAAGGCTTTGACATGAAAAAAGCCGAAACAATTGGACATGAAGTACTAGAAATGGTTAGGCTTCATGAACGTTTAGACGCGCTTCCAAGCGAGTTAAGCGGTGGAATGATGCAAAGAATAGCCGTGGCAAGAGCCCTAGCAGCTGGAGCAAAACTACTGCTTCTAGACGAACCGCTAGGACAGTTAGATGCGAAGGTGAGAAACGAGCTCAGATATGAGATAAGAAGAATGGTGAGGGACTTAGACTTAACGGCTATACATGTAACTCATGACCAATCTGAAGCCATGGCGATATCAGATAGAATCGCAGTCATGAAAAAGGGAAAGATTCTGCAGGTCGGAACTCCAGAAGAACTCTACATGAATCCTCAAAACATCTTTGTGTCACATTTCATTGGAGAATCAAACTTCCTGGAAGGATACGTATCAAACATAAGCGATAATATAACGATAATAGAACTCCGTGGCGGAATAAAGATCAAAGCCATTGATGCCCATGTGAGAAAAGGTCAAAAAGTGGTTTTAGCCATAAGACCAGAAACTTTTGTTATCGAGAAGGGAGAAAAGGAGGAAGAAAATGCTATCTTTGGAGTAATAGAAAGAGTGACCTTCGAAGGAACAAACATAAGGTATGAAATCAGACTCGAGAACCAAGATTTGGTTGTAATTGCTAAACCTTCAATGACGGGAGAATGGTTTAATATGGGCGAAAATGTGACTATAAACTTCCAGCCTGAGAAAGCTCACATATTCATGTATCCAGATGTAGGATTAAAG
>Ga0315314_1001368_pt1 | contig 22226 bp, 16 predicted proteins | sample TDP9_MG_FD_203631 | JGI IMG/M metagenome (GOLD analysis project Ga0315314, IMG submission 203631) | Freshwater sediment microbial communities from Lake Towuti, South Sulawesi, Indonesia - TDP9 | ecosystem: Environmental > Aquatic > Freshwater > Lake > Sediment | place: Indonesia: South Sulawesi... | reverse complement strand
GCAAAGACGCGGGTTTCGACATAGCTGACCAGATCGAGACCTATTATGAGACTGGACCAAAGCTCACTGAGGTCTTCAACACTCATAGGGATTATATTGCCTCAGAGACTTTGTCAACATCCATACACAAAGCTAAGCCTCCAGAGGATGCGCATGTAGCAAACCACAAGATCGGTGGTGAATCACTGAGAATTGGGCTAATTCGCAAAAACAGTGCCTAAACGTCAAGTGCCCTTAGTGCCTGTTTAACTTCCCTCTGAAAATTCTCTTTGTCCATGAAGAATGATTCAATTGGTTTTCCGTTGACTGCACAGGTGGGGACTTTTCCTCTCTTTTTAACTTCCTCTAGCTGCCAAAACGTGTCTATCGTTCTTATTGGGATGTTGGGAGCGGCTTCTCTTATTGATTCCTTGATTTTCTCTGTGAAGTAGATGGAGAAGGGGCATGATGGATCATGGAAGATTAAGGCTTTTCCTTCATCCTCTTTTTGGGGGATGAATTTTTTCTCTTTGGGAATGTGAACGTATCCTTCTTTAAGGGGATAATAGAGGAGAAATGGGTCGTCTTCTTTAACCCTTTTGAATCTCATTTTTTGGTAGAACTCATGTTGAGGGAATCGTCCAGGGACGTGAAATGCGTATGTTATGAGGGTGAGGGGGACTTTGTTGTTGAAGGTTGGTTTGGTTTTTTTCGTGTCTTCGATTAGTGCTTTTAACAGGGATTTTCCTATCCCTTTTCTGAGATGTTCCTCTTCTGGGACAAATATGCAGGTTATTTCAACAACTCTTTCTTCTGGGTTGGGTTGATATTGTATCAAGCCTACGGGTTTGGAGTTTAGGTAAGCTAGCTTGGCTATGCTGCCATACTTTTCTATGACTTGGATTGCCCATTTCTTTTTCGCGTTTATACCTTCTATGAATAGGAAGTCATCCTTTTTGTCTGGGGGTGTGCAGAGATTAATCAAGTCGTCTACATTTTCTAAGTTGACGTCTTTAATCTTCAATTTTTCCATTTCCTATAAGCCTTCTTTTGTTTTGTGAGCTGAAAGGGCATATATTATTTTCCAATCCAAATGCATGTGTGAAGCCAAAGCTTAAATTAGTAAGAACACAAAATCAACAATCGAGAGGATACGCATGTTATTCATAACTTTGTTGGTGCCGAAGGGTAAAGGTGAAGAGGCTGTTGAATATCTCAAAAAACTAAAGGCTCCGAAGGATATCACTATCCATAACGTTTACTTCACTTTCGGACGGTACGATGGCATTATCATTTATGAGGCGCCATCTACGAAGGCAGCCATGGACTTTGCGATGAAGGTTGGTTTCAAAACCCATTATACCATGGAGACCTTGACGGCGGTGGAGGCTAAGGAACTACCAAGTTAACAACCTATCGAAGTTCTTTCTTCCTTGCAAGCTATGAAAGAGAACGAGGCGTGATTAATCACCGGAGTGAGCCAAGCAGCGCTGAAGTCATGCGTGAAATTGAACTGTGGCGTTTTACGTGGGCGTTGGTGATTGCTGGGTTGTGTTGAGCAATGAGATGTTTCTTAGGAAGTTTTGTATTTCCTCGTTTGCCTTTGTTATGACTTATGTCTCGCTCTCCTTTCTCGGTTAGTGCATAAACTCTTTTCCCTCGGTTATCAGTGGCCTTTATCCAACCGTCTCTTTCCAAGGAATACAGCAAGGAGTAGACGGTACCAGAACTTACCAAGACATCGAACCTCTTGTGAATCAGACCGATAACATCATAGCCGCTCATTGAGCGCCTTTTCATTTCAGTGAGGACCAAAATGTCCATGAAGTTCTTGATTACTCTCCTTCTCAGTTTTTCCGCCGTGTTTACAACCAAAGAATCGAACTCCACATCCGATTCTATACTAGATATAGTCTTAGATGAAGGTTTCTTCTATAAAAATTTTCTATTTAGTCTAATTCCGAATCTGACTAAGGCATAAGGAATATAGTCATGTTCAGAGTCTGAGGTCTCACAATTGTTTGGACGACTTGGTAAAGGAGTGGGTTAAGAGTGAAGAGGTTTGGCGAGCTATTAGCTGAGACGACTGATGATATTATGAGGCAGGTGTTTGGGGAAACCGCTTCCAAGTTGATCTATACACTTACGGAAACGCATGCTTCCTTGAAGCGAGAGGAGATCGGCGAGAAGATTGAGGCCTTCTACGCTTACTTGGAGAGGTTGCTGGGTTCGGAGCGGGCGCAGATCATACAGGGCATCAGCCTCAAACGTTTATGCGTGAAGTTACGGCGAGAGTACGAGGAGATAGAGAGATATTTTTGGTTTCTTGACGAACTCTACGAGACTAAATTTAAGCTCTTGACTTGTTCTTTTAGGGAGAGAGAGAGTTCAGTGTGCAACTGATGGCTTTGAGAGGTGGGTCAAGGGTTTCTTGTGCGCAGTGTTTTGACTTGGATTCTGAGTGTAGATGTTTATTCATACAGACTCCGCTTTCATACAAGTTAAATCTGATAATTCTAGGAACATTTACAGGTCAGAATGGCACGATGGTGGAAGTTGTTAGTGTGAACAAGCGGCTTCGCAGAGTGGAAAACTTAGATGTGTTATCTACCACGATAAGTGAGACCGAAATTGGTGAGAAAACGGAAAGACTGGACGATCTGCTGGTTAGTGTGGTGGATGAAACGCTGAAGCATGTTTTCAAGGAAGAGGGCGTTAAGGTTATTTACGATTATTTAGAGAACAACCATCATTTGAAGCGGGGAGAGATCGCTGAGAAACCTGAGGTTTTTTCTGCTGGTTTGGAGAGGCTTATGGTTTCAGGGGCGCCACCAATGGAGAAATTGATTCTTAAAAATTTGTACGGTAAGCTTGGGTTGAAGTTTAGGGAGAGGGATGGTTACGAGTTTTCAGATTACATAAGGGAATTGGAGGAGAAATGTGGATGTTAAAGGATGAGGTTGTGCGAAATTCGATTGAAAGTGCTTATGCAGAAGTGGTAACTGAGACGGGAGAAGAGGTCAGAAAAACGGGAATCGATGCTATAGGTGACACTCTTTGGGGCACTCACTTCTGTCAGTTCTATGAGACTAAGGAAGATTTGATTGATGTTTTGGTGCCTTATTTCAAGGCTGGATTAGAAAACAATGAGTTCTGTATGTGGGTTACTTCAGAACCTCTTAGTGAAGAAGAGGCAAAAGAAGCAATGCGAAGGGCTGTGGCTGATTTTGATCGATATTTGAAGAGAGGACAGATAGAGATAGTTCCGCATATCGAATGGTATCTTAAAGATGGTGTTTTCAACCTACAAAGAGTTCTTAACGCATGGATTGATAAGCTCAATCAAGCATTGGCTAAGGGTTACGATGGCATAAGGGTAACAGGTAATACTGCTTGGCTTAAGAGAGATTGGAAAGAATTCGCTGACTATGAAGAAGAGGTAAACAATGTTATCGGCAAATATCGAATGATAGCCATTTGCACCTACCCCCTTGATAAATGCGGAGCATCCGAAGTTCTAGATGTTGTTCGCAACCATCAATTCGCTCTTATCAGAAGGAGAGGTGAGTGGGAACTTATTGAAAGCCTTGAGCGCAAGCGAGTGAAAGAAGCTCTTAGGAGGTCAGAAGCCAAATTCAGGAACATCTTTGAAAGCGCCAACGACTGTATGGCACTTCTAGACAGATCCGGAAGAGTTCTTGATGCTAATCGAAAAGCTGTGGAAGTGTTTGGTGGCTCAAAAGAAGAACTGTTAGGAAAACATTTCACGAGGGTTGGTGTAGTTTCTTTCGAGGATATACCAAGGGTTATGAGTGCTTTTGCAAAGGTTCTTGCTGGTAAACAAGCCACTATTAACATACATTTCAAGAACAAGAAAGATCAAGAGATACACTTAGAATGCTCAGCTTCTCTCATGAGGATAGATGATAAATTCGCTGGTATATTGCTTATTGCAAGAGACATCACAGAACGCAAGCGTGCGGAAGAGGCAATAAGAGAATCAGAAGAAACATTCAGGAATCTTTTTGAAAGTGCTGGTGACGGTATCTTGACGTTGGATCTCCGTGGAAGAATAACAGGTGCTAACAAAAAAATAGAAGAGCTATCTGGACTTAGTCGAGAGGAAATCATCGGAAAGCATATTACTCAATTTGCCCGGATGGGTGTCATTAGCCTTAAGGATATACCTTGGATCCTGAAGGCGTTCACGGGGAGGATCAGGGGTCAACCTACTAAAGTTTACGAACTTAAGATCAAGAACAAGAAGGGAGAAGAGAAATTCATTGATTTTAGAGGTAGTCTCATACAACAGAGGGGTAAACCTATCGGGATTCTTGAAATAATTAGAGATGTTACAGAAAGAAAGAGAGTAGAAGAAAGACTTAGGTTTTTGAAAGAATTTAACGAAGGAATAGTTAATTCAATTGGTGAGACCCTTCTAGTAATTGATCCTAATGACTATAAGATAATAACCGCCAATGAAGCGGCGTTGAAACAGTTGAAGTTAAGAAAAGAAGAACTGATCGGGAAGACATGCTATGAAGCAACCCATCACCGTTCGACACCTTGCAAACCTCCTCATCATATTTGTCCAATTCAAGAAATGTTGAGAACAGGCAGACCAGTCACATTGGAACACACGCACTTTGATAAAGGCAACAACGAAATAATTGTTGAAGTTTCTGCCCATCCTGTGACAAACCAAGAAGGAAAGATAGTCCACTTTGTTCATCTTGCTAGGGACATTACGGAAAGAAAGAAAGCCGAAGAGAAAATTAGAAAGTCAGAAGAGAAATATAGGAATCTTTTCGAGAACGCAAGAGACCTCATAGTAACGACAGACCTTGAAGGAAACATCACATCAGCAAACCACATGGTTGAAGAATATGGCTATAACCAAAGCGGCATCATTGGAAAAAACTGGTTTAACCTTGCCCCAAAAGAGTTTTTGCAACAATTTCGCGACGGCTTCCAAAAATTGGCTCAAGGAAAACAAAATGAAGGCGAATTCAAAATTTTTAGCAGACGAAAGCAAGATTACGCAACTGTTGAATACAGAAGCAACCCCATAATCCAAGACAACAAAGTTGTCGGTATACAAGTAATTGTAAGAGACATCACTGAACGCAAGAGGGCGGAGGAAGCGTTACGGATATCCGAAGAACGAGCAAGAAATCTCTTAGAGTTTCAGGGCAAAGTTATTGACACGGCGAACGTCTGGATTGACCTCCTCGACAGAGAAGGAAACGTAACCTTATGGAATCGTGCTGCAGAGCTCATTTCAGGATATTCCCGCGAAGAAGTCATCGGGCACAAAAAGATTTGGGAGTGGCTTTATCCAGACCCCAAATATCGCGCTGAAATCTTCGCCGGGGCCAAAGAAACCATGGAGAAAGGGAAACGTGCAGAGAACTACCACACAACTGTTAGATGTAAAGACGGGACACTGAAAACAATTTCTTGGTACAAAAATAATATAGTGGACGAGAAAGGAAACTCAGTTGGTAGCATCGCTGTAGGCATTGACCTTACAGAAATTAAAGAAACTCAAGAAAAAGTCAGAGAGTCAGAAGAAAGATATAGAGTTTTAGTTGAATCTGCAGCTGACGCAATTTTTACGTTAAATGAAGCGGGTAATTTTCTTTCTGCAAATCAAGAAGCCGCTAAGGCTATGGGAAAAACTCCCGAAGAGATGATTGGTAAAAACATGTACAACTTGTTTCCTAAGAACATAGCAGATTTCCAGATGAGAGGTGTGAAAGTAGTATTTCAAACAGGAAACCCAATTCTTGCTGACGAAACTCTGACACGAACTAAATTTGGGCAAAGATGGTATAGCACCTCACTGATGCCAGTCAGAGACGGCTATGGTAAAATCACTTACGTCATGGGAATTGCAAGAGATGTTACGGAAAGAAGACAGGTAGAAGATGCTTTGAGGGAATCGGAGGAGAGGCTCAGGCAACTGATAGAATACGCCCCAGACGCCATCTACGTGAACGACCTCAAAGGCAACTTCATAGACGGAAACAAACAAGCCGAAAACCTGACTGGCTACAAAAGAGATGAACTAATCGGAAAGAGCATGCTCAAGGTGGGGCTTCTCCCAAAGAGATACGTGCCCAAAGCTGCGAAAGCGTTAATGAAAAACCTGCTAGGACAGAAGACTGGACCCGACGAATTCGAACTCATAAGAAAAGACGGAAGCCAAGTCACAGTAGAAATATCAACCTTTCCAGTAAAGAGAGGAGGAAAAACTGAGGTTATAGGAATTGTAAGAGACATCACAGAAAGAAAGAAAATGGAAGAAGCGTTGCGAGAATCCGAAGAGAAGTGGCGTTCACTGGTAAAGAATGCCCCTAACATCATTATCACCGTGGATCAGGATGGCACAATTCTGTTTATCAATCGAACAGTCCCAGGTTTTAGCGTAGAAGAGACTATCGGGACAAGCCTCTACAATTATATCGATCCTAAGTATCACGACATAGTAAAGAAAACCATTAAACAAGTTTTCCAGACTGGAGAGAGCAGTAGTTTCGAGATTGTTGGAGCTGGACCTGACGGTACTACTTCATGGTATGAGACTCAAGTTGGGACTATCAAGTACGAGGGGAAGACTATTTCTGTAGTGCTAATTACCACAGACATCACCTTACGAAAGCAAATGCAGAAGAAATTAGAGGAGTATTCTGAGCATTTAGAAGAGCTTGTTCAAAAAAGAACCGAAGAATTGTCAGAATCGGAGAAAAGGTACTCTGTTTTAGTAGAGGAGGCAAGCGACGGAGTCGTAATAATTCAAGATGGAAAGATAATCTTCGCAAACAGGAAAGCATCTGAAATTGCTGGTTTTTCAAGAGATGAAATAATCGGAGTTCCCTTTGAGAAACTGGTTGACGAACGATATCGCGAAATTACGAAGAAAAGATATATAGAGAGAATGCTAGGAGAAACGGTTCCATCAACATATGAAATTGAAATTATAGCCAAAACTGGCGAAGGCGTTCCAATCGAGCTTAGCAGCACGCTTATAGATTATCTGGGTCTGCCTGCAGACCTTGCCATTGTGCGAGATATAAGAGAGAGAAAACGAATGGAAGAGCAACGTTTAAGGTTGGAAAAACTGGCAACCATCGGCGAATTAGCCACCATGGTTGGACACGACTTAAGGAACCCCTTGCAATCCATAGAAAACGCAGCATACTACCTCAACAACGAACTGCCACACCTTTCCCCCTCGACTCCAATTCCGCAAAGAACAATGGAAATGCTCCAAGTCATCAACGACTCAGTCAACTACGCAGACAAGATAATCCGAGACCTACAAGATTATTCAGCAACAAAAAAACCCATACTTGAGAAGACCGACATCAACGCAATAATCACGGAGACTCTGTCACAAGTCAAAGCACCAGAAAACGTGAAACTCATCACGGAACTGAGTCAACTCCCAGAAACAAACGCAGACAAAGACATGATAAAACGAGTCTTCATGAACCTAGCCACAAACGGAATACAAGCGATGGAGAGCAGAGGAACCCTAAAAGTCTCGACCAAGAAAACAAAAGACTGTGTCGAAGTCAGTTTCAAAGACACAGGAATCGGCATGTCAAAAGAAAACATGGAAAAAATCTTCACTCCCTTCTTCACCACGAAGGCTAAAGGCATGGGCATGGGCCTACCCATCTGCAAAAGATTCGTCGAGAGCCACGGAGGCACCATCCAAGTAGAAAGCGAAGTCGGTAAAGGATCAACCTTCACGGTTAAACTGCCCATCCAACAACCGAATGGAGGTGAAAAAACTTGATGAAGGATAAACCCAGCATCCTCATAGTAGAAGACGACACAAACATACTCGCAACCCTAAGCACCATACTCCAACAGAAGGGGTTCGTCACGGACACAGCAAAAAACGGACAAGAAGCCATACAAAAATCAAAAGCCAAATTCTTCAACTTAGCGCTGTTAGATATTAAGTTACCAGACATGGAAGGCACAAAACTCCTAACAACCATGCACAAGAGCCTACCAAAAATGATGAAAATCATGATAACTGGCTATCCCTCACTAGAAAACGCCGTCGAAGCCCTAAACCTAGGAGCAGACGCCTACATCATAAAACCCGTCAAACCAGAAAAACTGTTAGCGCTCATAAAAGAAAAACTAGAAGAGCAAAGTCAAGCCGAAAAAATGACCGAAGAGAAGGTGACAGAATGGATCAAGACAAGAGCACGCAAACTAGAACACCAAACCAAGAAATAATCGTGAGCACACGCCTTCTTGCTCAATCTATGTATGTTACACTAGACCTATCGAAATCCTTCACAAGTTCAATCTCAAGACTTCTCGGAACAGGAGACTCAAGATTAAAGTACCTAACCTTTGGAAAGTACGCCGCGATACCCCTCTCAGCCATCACAGTGGCTGGATGACCCCGACCAAAGGCTAACTCACACACCTCATACGTCAGTTTGTTTACGTCACCCTCGTTCACATACCCAAGCGAATGAAGATACTCATGAAGCAAAAGGAGAAAACAGTAGGCGTTAAACACTTTCTTGTCAGTGGCTCGTAAAGCCAACTCCAACGGTCTCTTATTCATAACGATGATGTTAGAGTTCAAAGGATGAAACGCACCAATAAAATATCCCCTCCTCATCCCCAAATCCGCCAAACCAAGCATAAGACCAGCCCTCTGCCTATTCAAAAAACGCTTGACAGACTTCTTCACCAACTCAAAAACATCCGACAAACCATCACATTCATCAAGTCTCTGAACGAAACTCACTGAGGTTTCAGAACCCAGAATCTCAACGCTCCAAGAAATACTATGAGAAACAAAACTGCTCTTAAAATGTTTACTAATGCGACCAAAAGACGCTTTAATCATAGAAAAGAGGGGGAAAGACGGTTTAGGGAGGAGACCGTCTTCTGACGACTGCATAGACTATTATGGCACCAATAACGAACCCCAACAGCGTTCCCGCCGCTAGAAACGTGTTTCGGGCGGACTCTTCTCTAAGTCTCACATTGATTGTGGTCACAGATATAACAGAGGTTTCAGCCGAGTTACCAGCCTTGTCATAGGCTACAAGTTTGATCGTGTAGGAGCCGTCTCCTACTCGGGTTGTGTCCCAAACATAAGACGTTTGTTCAGTGACGTTTAAAATAGTAGTGTCAATATGGAGGAACGCACTGATTGGATGTTCGTCCGATGCACTAAACTGAAGAGTGACATTTCCACTTACTTCAACTCCAGAGATTGGATATGTAATGTTGACGTATGGTTGTGTGTTGTCCACAGTTACGGTTACCGTCCTTTCTTTCATGTTCAATGCTGTGTCGTTAACCAACAATTTGATAACGTAAACTCCATCGGTGGGCAAGGCTGTCGTATTCCATACAGAAATGTGAAGCCCATTTAAATTCCACGTATCAATGAGGCTTCCATTCACCTCTAATTGCGCTACATTAAGGTTGATGTCATACACCCAAGTTGTCACGTTAAATATGCCCCTCAAGAAATCTTGGTCTTCTGGTTCTCTAATTTCAGCAACAGGAACCGTGTTGTCCACCGTGACTGTTACAGCAGAGGTTTCAGCTGAGTTACCAGCCTTGTCATAGGCTACAAGTTTGATCGTGTAGGAGCCGTCTCCTACTCGGGTTGTGTCCCAAACATAAGACGTTTGTCCCGTAACGTTAAAGACCGCGTTGTCAATGTGGAGGAATGCACTGAGCAGATGTGCGTCCGATGCGCTAAACTGAACAGTGACATCCCCGCTTATCTTAGCTCCAGATTTTGGACTTGTTATGCTGACGGAGGGTAGAGTATTGTCAACTGTGATCCATATGAAGGTGGTGTGGTTGTTTCCAGCCTTGTCGAATGCGGTTACTCCTAGGCTGTAGTCACCGTCTGATAGTGCAGTTGTATCCAATGTTCCGATCCAGTGACCACTGTTGCTGTCAAAGGTCATCTGAGATAACGTTGTTCCCACCTTGAATTCTACTCTTTCAACGCCGTTAGGATCGCTAGCATACACTTCAATCGCTACGTTTCCACGTAGAAATGACTCAGCTTTGGGCGAGATCACACTCACCGTTGGTTGGGTGTTGTCTACCGTCACATTGACAAGAAGGGTAATTGGCAACGGCATCTCATCCGAGATTAAGAGAACGAAGACCGGATAGGTGCCCTCTAAGGTATCCTCTGGCACATCAACTCTCACACTGAATTCAGCAGAGCCTGTCGCGTTTATTTCAGGTATAACTCTAGGGGTGATCTCAGTGAGAAACGGTGAGTAAGGATACGCTATAGCGTTTGTTAGTTTTCTCCCTGTTGTGATCGTGAAGTTTTGAGATGTAGAATGACCCGAACGTGTCGTTAAGCTGGTTGGTCCGCGTGGCGCAAGTTTGACGAGTTCCACTTTCCCTGAGACAACCTCTGGAAACTCTGTTCCGTTGAAGAGCACGTTGTGAAGAAGAACGGTATAGAGACCAGGTAACGTTTTTCCTAAGGGGCTTGTAGACAAAAGAACGAACTCCTCAGTTGTCCCTGTCCTCGTCCACCATTCAAAGAAACTTAGCGATATTGTTGGATCATAATAGTATGGGCTCATAGCTCCGTCTATGACCACTCCCATCGGGTCTATACCAAACATGTCAATGTCAGTCATTTCTCCAGTCCAGTTGCAAGAGACGAAAGCGGCAACCACTGAAGGATCCTGAATGAGGAAGAGCCATTGCTTCCAGTCGCCAGCCTCGTACCTCCACCTCCAGTCGAAATAGCCATTAACGCTGTATGGGTCATACAGCTCAACTGTTGATGGTGGAGTAATATCGTATACAAGATCATCAGCGGGTAGGACGGCTGGAACCTGAAGGGAAACTGGAACCATAAGTGTTCTATTATACGAACCCACAACGTCAATCTTTATTTGCCCTTGATACACACCTTGAGGTGCGTCTGCAGGCACCGTGAGATTGGCGACAAAGGTCTCAGAAGAATTTTCAGCGACAGTGACAGTGGCTGGCGTCGTAACCCATGTCCAACTGCTTCGCTTATAACATTTAATGTAGACATTGAATGGAACAGGATCAAGCAGAAGTTCGCGTTGGTATACGAAAATCACGGGTTGCCCCTTTATTTTTGATCGTGGAAAACCAACCCGGGCTTCGTTACTTGTGCCAGTGGCGTAGCCATAATTCAGGAGGTAAACTTCATTGATTCCTATCTCTCCGTCGCCGTCATCAACCCAGTCTAAGACACACAAGCCCCATCTGCGATCCCACACGTAATCTCCATCTTGGTCAAGGTATTCATGAGGGACTGTTAATGAAACAACCATCAGTTCGGTTTCTTCTGGTATGTCTGTGAGGTTTAAGACTGTGAGGTTGCCCCAGTACCATTCCCATGGAAGTGCCTGCCAATCCAGTGGCAACTCATCCGTATAACCTGAATACGTTTGGGTTGCCCCTATCTGTTTATGCACGACTGATGTAACGTTCGCTGTGACTGGATAGGTCGCCACGTTTTCTATGGTGATTTCAGCTACCGCCGAACTCCCAGGTATAACTGCTCCAGCAAACCAGTTGACGTCGTTTATTGGACCAGTGGGCGGCTTGAACTGCAAAGGTTCTCCAAGATAGACATAAGCCATAGACCAAGCATTCTCAACTCTTGAACGAATATTGTCCCAACTCACTGATGAGAACACAGAGACCCCAGATAGAGTGAGAGATAACTCAACTGCGGCGAAGGCGTCCACACGACCAGATCCTTGAACGAACGCATCATAGCCCAAGTCTTTTGCAGAGGACTTCAGAACAACCTTTGTAGTCTCGGGTGTCGGCTTGTCACCGTTCGTTTCATTGTAGGCTTGAATTATCAGTGCACTCGCGCCCGCCGTAAGGGGTGTAGCCATGCTCGTGCCCCCAAAGAGATCAAAGGCTAAGGAGCCGTCACCGAACCCGTACCAAACTGGAGTAGCCGCCCAGCCGAAAGCTCCAACATTAACCACGTCTGGCTTAACATTCCCCATAGAAGTTGGACCCCTAGCACTCCATGAAATGACATCATCATAGGCTCCGCCAGCGAAACCAAACTCATATTGTGTCCAGTTTAGGGAAGTGGATGCTCCAACACCTATAGGAAGCGTTCCGTAGCCAGGCTCGGTGAAGGTTCCGTAGCCAGCGCCTCCATTTCCACCAGCGTGAACAACCACTGTCCCAGGATATTCTGGGTCCAGATAACCCGGAACTGTCAGGGCATCCTCAAAGGCTGTCAGCACATCATACCAGGGCAATCTAAGCGTCGCACACCATTCTGCCCAGTTTGAAACACCCCAGCTGTTGCTTATGATGTCTGCTTTGTGGTTTCCAGTGTAATTCCATGTGCCCCAGACAGTGCCATAGCCTATAATGTTTTTCCAGCCCTCAGTGCCAGGGATTAAGTCGAAGCCTGCTGCCCAAAGTTCTGCCTCAATTACGTCACCTATAAAGAGCGCTGTGATGCTCATGACCTTCGCTCCAGGAGCCATCCCCGGTCCAAGAAGAGGAAGCCCAACATCCCTTCCCAAAGCACAGCAGGCACAGCTAGTTCCGTGACCAAACCAGTCGTTCACAAAAACCACATAGTCCCCAGCTTCTGCGATGGGTTTAAGGACTAGACCTCTGTCGTCAGCGTTTGGTGAGAGCCCCCAAACGTCTAGGAAGTAGCCTAACGACCCAGCTGAGAGGTCGTATATTCCGTCGCCTGTGAAATCTTTTGCTGCCACCGTCCAGCCAGTGGGCGTAATTGGTGTTTCGTCGGAGAAACTGAAATCTGGCGGCCAAACACCAAAGTAGGTGTCGTATGGAGGCGGCAAAGTGATGTTCAGCCAAGCCCATTCAAAGGACAAGTCCACGTAAACTGTGTCATACACTCCGGAAGTTGTGGAGTCCACAACCAACACTGGAAATATATCAAAGTAAAACAGATATTGGAACATCAGACCAAAGTGGTAAATGCCGCTCTCAGACTCTATCCCTGTCACGTTCATGTCCGAAAACCAATACAGTGGTACACCAAAGAGAGTCTCTGTTAGCTCAGAGAAACTGTACGCGTCTCCTAAGAAGTACACGAGCGGGTCAGTGAACGATGTCGGTATGAAATCATCCGTGCCTATGGAGTAGGAGCTCAGTGCAATTGTAGTGAAAGCCATACACTCGCCGTCAGCGTCAAAGGCTGCTGGAAAGCCAGCTAAATCTCTCGCCATGACATCCCAGTAACCTAGGCTAAGGGCTCCATAATCAACCCCTGTATCAATAATAGCTATTGTAGTATCGGTTCCATTAATGTCGTAAGTTTCCCAAGCATCCCTAGCACCTGTGATGTTCACGACATCTCTCAGCGTCGTTTCCGGCTTTCCCATAAGGGACGTAGGATCGGACCGTAGAAACTTAGCAGATTTATCATTGGACGCCTCTTTCATAGAGGAAATTGTGGGAAACTCTGTGGACACGTCGTAATCGATTCTCCGATCTTTTAGTATTGCAAGGACAGGCACGTCAGCAGCTAATCGCTTAGCATCCTCAGCCATCATAAGTCCTCTTATCACAGAGAACCCTTCGAAACAAGGCGTCACTCGTGCGGATATCAAATATTTAGTAACCTCGTTGAGAGACGTATCCTCACTAACAATGATGAGAACCCTAGTCACACCAACCGAACTGAGAAGTTCTGGATCGACAATAGGTTCTCTCGACATCCACGGAGAATTAGGAGTATATGAAAGCGAACTCATAGAGGATTGATCAACCCGAATCCCAGAAGATTCATTGTTAGATGCCTTAACAAAGGCTGATGTTGTTGACATTCCAAGGAAAAGTCCCACGAGTAAAAGCATCGACATTACCTTTTTTCTAATCTTCATTTATATCACTGTTTACGGGATATCTTCACCATTGTATAAAATACTTTTCATGACTTGTTGTTCAGTTCCGAAAGCGACACTAGTCCTTGACTCTTTTCAAACCTCTCTTAATAGAGGAACCAGAAGGAAGTAGCGCAAAGAACAAAAATCAAAACAAGCAAAATAGTTGCGAGTTTTCTGCCGACTGTGAGTTTTGAAACGTCGTCTAACGGGCCTGGATGTTTATGCATGGATAGAAGGAAGGCTAGTATCGCCATGATGAACTGCCCAAGGATGAGAAGTGTCATGATAGAAATAAAGGTGAGTGCGCTGCGAGCTTTTTGACCGAGCAAACCTCTTACGGCGTGTCCCCCGTCGAACATGCCTATTGGCATCAGGTTAAGCGTTGTAACAAGCATGCCAACCCAACCAGCGAAGGCTACTGGATGCAACATCACAGCCATGTCGGGTGGTGGGCTTAGCAACGTTTCGGCGATGAATCGGAACAAGAGGGGAACCGGAATGAAAAACGCTTCTTCAGGAACGGGCTCAACAGAAGACATCTGAAGCCCTATGATGGTCACTACCACCGTTACTGCAAATCCAACGATTGGTCCGCTTGCTCCTAGGTCGAACAGTGCGTCTCTGTTGGGAGCCAAGGATTTCTGTTGAATAACGGCACCAAAAGTGCCAATTCCGAGAGGCCATGGAGGTCCTGGAATGAAATATGGTGGGGTGGATTCGACGCCGTGTGTCTTGGCAGCTAACTTGTGCCCCATTTCATGGGAACCCAGTATCGCCAAAATTGCTACAGCAAACATTACGGCTCCTCCCAATGGGTCCATCAAACCGAGCGACAGAAAATATCCCGTAACTAGAGTGGTTCCAATCGTTGCAAGGAACAGCACCCAATTTATGATTTTTCGACTGGATTTTACGAGGGGCTTACGAACTATTTGTAAAACGGTCTTTCCTTCTTTGTCTCTGAGGACAGGAACGAATCCCAAGGCGTCTAAGCGTTTAAAAAGCCTCAAAAACGCCTCCTTTGAATCTTGACGGAATCTCACGTAAAACGTTGGAACATCATATTCTATCAGACCCTCTTCCACCGTGAATTCAGACTCAACTGTCCCTCTAAGTTGTTCAAACCCAATTGTGGAGGAAGGCTCTGTGGCAGAGTCATTTAGAGATTCGTTATCCATTCTTCTCAGTATTGCTTCTGAACACAAGTATTAGAATCTTATGTATCCTTGTCTAGTGAAAAGGACCGTTGATAGGGCGCTTTTGCTAAAAAGAAGAGGTTATGGCAAATCTACAGAGCACTCGAAGTATCCATGCACGCTTTTCTCTTGGTTTTCAAGACTTTTCGTTAGGTTCCATAAGACTAAAGGTCACATTTACATTGTTGCACCGTTCCACTTCTAGCTTGCTTTAGAACCCCTTTCAATCATCTGATGAAACTTGAGAAATTGCGCTTTTTCCTCTTCCTTTTCTTCTTCTGCTGTGTTCTCTTCGGCTTCGATCTCTTCTATGGGCTTTGGTGGAGGAGTTGTCGCCATTGTCCAGCCTATCCACGCCCCAACAGACAACAACGCAAGAAAAGCAACAAGTACTGGAATCGCAATGGTCCAAAGTTGAACTATACTTGGCTCAAGCCATCCAAGCACGTGTTGTGGGAAAAACAGAGTTGCGGCGTATCCAATTGCCACAACCACACAAACCAGAAAGATCAAACCACCAATTGCCTGATCTTTGTTAGGCATTCATTCTCACCTCCTATCGGTTTTTCAGCGACAAGTCGTTAGCCAACCCAAGGTCTATTACGCAACGTGTGGATGCATTGTTAAGAAAGGCGCTGTTTGCCAAACAACATTCTAAGCATCCAGCCGAATCTTCGCAGTCCGATTGATAGAAGACTTTGTGGTAGAAATGCTTCAGCAGATTCTTTCAAGTCGCTTTTTGTCAAGAGCCCCAGTCTAGTGTAAGTTAGAGTCGCCCCAGCTAATATGATAAGTATTCCAAGAAACCATGGAATCGGAACCTTACAGACAGCTGTCAGTGCAAGTGGAGTAAAAGCCACGATTAAATCTCGCCATCGAAACTCTAATCCAATTCTTTTGGTTACACCGAAGGCAGCAATCAACCCAATAACTGTACCACTCAAGAGAGACAATGCGGCTCCTAAGCCTCCCATTGAAGGTGTCAGGATCATGTACATTACGGTTCTGGGTACACTAATTGCAAGACCCATAACCAGAACCAGTCGATATTTTCCATAAGCATACGCAAGGGAGTTCACTCCATCGATCAGACCTTGAGGAACCGTAGCAAACAACAGAACAAGCAGTATATTACTCGCAATTACATAGTCGGGAGAGAAAAAACCGAGGGCGACTTCTGGATACGCAGCCAGCGACACGGTTAGAGGAACCACGATGACCAAAGATATTTTGATAGCTCTCCAACATGCTCTTTTACGGCCATCTGTCATACCGCTCAATATAGGGAAAGACAAACCTGTAACAGAAGCAGAAACCGCGGAGATCACGGAAGCCATTGCGAAAGATATGTAATACAATCCAGCTTCAAAAGATCCATGAAACCCGTACACCACGATCACGCTAAGCTGTGCTCCTATAGTCGCAATTACGGTGGGCACCCAGTTCGCAAACCCTGATTGAACAATCTCCTTGGTATGAAGAAATGTAAGGCGTGGAGCATGCAACCCCAATAACCTCACACCCAAAATCCCTAAAAAAACGAGTGAAACAATGCTAGATATTAGGTAGCCGACTGCAACCCCTAAGGCGTCCAATCCAACCGAAATAAGCAACACTCCCAAAGCAAGACGTGCAGCCGAAGCTATAACACCAGTGTATAATGATATGTCAGTACGTATAGACGAGATGAATGCAATGCCAAACAAAGTGGCTAACCCGCTCGTAAACGCCATAATCGCTGCAATGGCAATGAAGGAAATCGGAATTCCTATGGATAGACTTACAAACCCGCTTAGACCCACTAGAATTAAAGCCGCGGTACCACTGCTGAAAATCAAAAAAGTCATTGCACCCATAAAATAGGACTTGAAAGAAGATGCATCATTGTTGCTAAAGGCTTTGCCAATGAATCGTTGAACTCCAATTGGCACACCGAGAATCGACAAGTTCGAAACTAGCGTTGCTATACTAACAGTGGTTGAAGCCAAGCCCACAGCCTCTGGTGTAACCATCTTAGAAACTATGACCCAGTAGAGATAACCCACTACCGTTCCCGCAATGAAGTTGAGATATAGATACAGAGCTCCTCGAGCCGCTTTTTTCACGCTTATTTGTTCATTTTGCGTCAACATAGTCCTCTTCAAGCCATTTTTCACATACATGCACGCAGGCTACGGTTTCTATTGCCTCAATGCTTTCAGGTGCCCATCCCCACAGCCATGAACTTAAGTTTCGAGTTGAATTTCTTGGGATCATAAATCCTGCGTCCATCAATCAAACAGGGTTGACGCATACTTTGAATGAAGTCTTCTGGTTTAAGTCTCTTGAATTCATCCCATTCCGTTACGATGATGCAACAGTCAGCGTCTTTAATGCATTCAATTCCCGAAGAAGCGTATTCAATGCTGTTGCCAAAAATTCCCTTAGCATTAGGTATTGCTATTGGATCATAAGCGACGACATCTGCCCCATCTTGAACCAACTTGTTGACAATCTTTATAGAGACGGCTTCGCGCATGTCGTCGGTGTTCGGCTTGAAGGCTAAACCTAGAATGGCTATCCGCTTGTCTTTGAGACTCCCCAACATCTCACAAGCCAGTTCAACAGATACAAAGGGTTGAGTCGCATTTACCTCTTCCACAGCATCGAGAATCTTGAGATCGTAACCCAAACCTTTTGAGTAAGCTATAAGCGCTTTGACATCCTTTGGAAAACAACTGCCTCCATATCCTAATCCAGCATTAAGGAACTGTTGGCCGATTCGTCCGTCCATGCCTATGGCTTTTGCCACAGTTGTCACATCTGCATTCGGGATTCTTCTACATAAGTTTGCAATAGTATTGATGAAGCTTATTTTGGTGGCAAGGAAGGCGTTGTTGGCGTATTTTATGAGCTCTGCTGTGGAAAGAGTGGTCCTGACTATGGGGGGAGGGCTTTCGTTGTAGAAGTCTTTGTACAGAGCCTCCAGCACACCACCTGATCTGCCGTCGTATTCTCCAACTACGATTCGGTCTGGGTATAAAGTGTCTTCAATAGCTGATCCTTCGCGAAGGAATTCTGGGTTCATGCACAACCCAAATTCATTGCCACAACGTTTTCCTGAGTGTTTCTCGATGGTTGGTTTCACTACGGTTTCGGAGGTGCCTGGCACTACAGTACTCTTGACTACGACCAGATGATACCCGTTATTTTTCTTTAGGGCTTCTCCAATTTCATGTGTAGCCTCTTCAATATAGCGTAGGTTGATGCTTTCGTCTGGCTGTTTTGGAGTTGCTACGGCGATGAAGGTGATGTCGGTGTTCAAAATGGCTTCTTCACGGTTCAACACACATTTAAGAAGATCTTCTTTCACAGCTTTTTGCAGCATTTCTTTCAGGTGAGGTTCGTGAAACGGTGGAATGCCTCTATTTATCAAGGATGCTTTCTCTGGATCATGAGTGGATGTCATAACCTTGTATCCCTTGCTTGTGAACCCTACAGCTGTGCATAGACCGACATAACCTGTTCCGACAACCGATATGTCGTGTGACACCACTTTTTCACCTCCTTTTAACAACCGTGAGTTGACTATCCATGCGAGTCTGTTCGTCTACAAGAATTTCGGCTTCTTTGCAAAAGTAACGATAAGATAGGGAAAGAGCTTCCCAGTAGGTTTCTGGAGTCCCTATATCCAGTCTAACATCCCCAGGGCTAAGCAGAACCGCATAAACATTCAGTTTCCAATCAACCAACCTTTGAATAGCATCGGTTAGTTGAATCTCACCTCCCCTTCCTGGCATGGTCTTCTCCAACGCCTTAAAAATCACAGGATCAAAAATGTAAATGGCCATAATGGCCAAGTTGGAAGAGGTTTTTTCAGGTTTTTCAACAGCCGCTTTAACTTGGAAAATCCCATTTTCTAACTCCTCAGCATCGATAACGCCAAACTGCCTCGGATTCTCTACCTCTTGCACGATGAAAGCAACGTCTGCGTTGTAGCGCTCATAAGTCATTATCAACCGTTTCAAGTGATTCGCATTATTTGAGATGATGTAAGTGTCGCCGGCGTGAACAAGGCATGGCTCATTCTGCACGAAGGGTTGAGCTGTCAATACAGCGTCTCCAAAACCCTTCGGCTCAGGCTGATTCACCCAAATAAGAGTAGAGGTTTTAAGTTTCAGATAGAAACTTTCCATGTCCGCTACTTGATCACTTTTTCTTCTGCTGTTAAGTAAGCTAAGGCAATTGGAGTCTGGTGTAAAATGGTCTTCGATAGCCCTTTTTTCTCTACCGACAACAAAGCAAAATTCACGAAAACCAACCTCATGGAGTTGCTCAAAAACCAGCTGCAAGAGAGGTTTTATGCCCATGTCTCCGTTTGATGACCTCGAGAAGATGGGAAGCATTTCTTTTGGTTGTTCCTTCGTGGCTGGGAACAAACGAGTGCCTAAGCCAGCCGCTGGAATCACAACTTTCCGAATCATTTAATTAACATCTTAGACATTTTTAAAGGATCATCGTGATTTGATGCTAAGGCCTTGAGACGTTCAGAATGTTGTTCATACCATTGAATCGTCCTCAGTAATCCTTGCTCTAAACGAATTTTAGGTTCGTATCCTAGAATTCTTCTTGCTTTTGTTATGTCTGGAACCCTGCGTTTAATATCCTCATAGAATGGCCCATAAAAATCCTCATAAGGGATACAGATGGGGTTTAGGTGCCTTTCTTTACCTGCTAACTGTATAATAAGGTTAGCTAGTTCAAGGATAGAAGTTTCTTGGCTACTACCCAAGTTGAAGGTTTTGCCAATAGCTGCTTCTTTTTTTGCCGCCAAGATTGTTCCATTAACAATGTCGTCAACATATGTAAAAGCTCGTGTTTGTCTTCCGTCCCCATGGATTGGGAGTGGCTGGTCTGTTAATACGCAGCGTATAAAAACGGATACCACTCCTCCATAGTCGCTGCATTCTTGTTTGGGACCGTAGACATTGAAGTAACGCAGAATAACGGTTTTTAAACCATATTGATGGTAGTAGGCGTAGCAAGCGTGTTCGTCTAAGGCTTTGGATGTGCTGTAGCACCATCTGTCGATGCGAGTGGTACCTAAAATTCTCTCAGCGTCTTCCTTTAGTGGCACATTGATGTTCTTGCCGTAGATTTCACTGGTAGAGGAAAATATAAGCTTTGACACATCTTTTTTTCTTGCCGCTTCCAAGAGATTGTGTGTTCCAAGTACATTTACTTCAATCACCTTTAATGGGTTCTCAACATAATGTTTTACGCCCACTATGGCTCCGAGATGATAAATTACATCTGCGTCCGCAACCGCCCTTATAACATCGTCAAAATTCAGCAAGTCACCCTTAAAGAATTCAAAATTAGTGTTAGATTGATTCATAATTTCATCTACATTGTCTAGTTTTCCCCTCAATAAATTGTCAAAACATCTAACATGGAACCCTTGATCAACCAACTGTTTACACAAATGGCTCCCGATAAAGCCTAAACCTCCCGTTACCAAAACCTGCATCCTATATCACCACGTATTCCCAGATGAAGCAACTCATGTTGAATTTGGCGTCCGTGAAAAACTAAGTTGCAAGATTTTTTCCTCTAAGTTCTTTCAATGCTTCTTCAAAGAGGTCTATAGCGCCCCACTCACATGTTTTGGCCCAGCCCGCTAGTTCGGTTAGCCCAGTTTCTAGGCTGTTGGATGGATTGAAGTTTAACAGCTTTCGCGCTCTTTGTATGTCTGCATAGCAGTGACGAATGTCACCTTTGCGGTATTCCTTAGATATGTATGGTTGAAAGTCTGTTTTGCCATATAATTTTATCAGAGTTTTAGCAAGATTTTTGATTGCAACGGGTATTCCTGTTCCGATGTTTACAGCCTTATAGTCTGCGTTGCCGTGCTCCAGTGCGTTTAGGTTGGCTCTGGCTATGTCCTTCACATGAATGAAATCTCTTGTCTGGTTTCCGTCTTCGAAGATGTGGGGTGGTTTGTTGTTGAGTATGCGGCTTGTGAAGATGGCAGCACATCCCGTGTATGGATTTGACAGAGCTTGTCTGGAGCCGTAGACATTGAAGTATCTAAGGGCGACCGTTGAGATGCTGTAAGTTTTTCCGATCAGCAGGCACATTTCCTCTTGGTGCCGTTTTGTCATGGCATAAATGGATGATGAGATTAACGGTTTTTCTTCGTCTGTGGGTTGAGGGGTCAACGACGAGTTGCACATTGGGCATAAGTGGTCCCACTGCCTTTTTTGGAGTTGTCTCTCGTCGCGTAATGCGGGATAGACGTTAGTGGAGCATTTTTCGCAATAGTATTTTCCTTCACCGTAGATTGACATGCTTGAGGCTACGATGAGCTTCTTGATGTTGTTTTCTTCGTTTATTAGGACGTCGAGGAGGTTGGCTGTTCCTTTGGTGTTGACATCCACGTAGCGTTCAGTTTGATACATGGATTGACCTACGCCAACCCTGGCAGCCAAGTGAATCACTGCGTCAACTTCTTGCATAACTTTCTTTAGTAACTCTCGCTCGCGGATGTCTCCGTAAACAAAGGTTGCACTACCATTAACATAGTCTGGAAGTTTTTCGGTGTCCCCGTGGACTTGGGGTTCAAGGTTGTCGAGTATGGTTACGTGATAGCCGTGTTCTATTAAAAGGTCGGCGGTGTGAGATCCAATGAAGCCTGCTCCACCCGTTATTAATATTTTTTCTATACCTTTAACTTTCATCTAGTTTTCATCTCTCTTGTTTTTATTCGAATAGTTGTTTGTTTTCTGAAACCCAATTAACGAGCCTTTTGACCCCTTCATGAGGGTTTATTTTCGGTGTCCATCCAAGTTTTTCTCTGGCTTTGGTTATGTTAGAAATGTAGACTTTTTGGTCGGATGAACGCCACTCACTGAAGTTTATTTTGCTTCTTTTTCCTGTTAGTTCTTCAAGAAGGTCGAGTAGTTCTAGTAGAGATAAGGTGTTTTTTGGTCCTCCGCCTATGTTGAATACCTCGCCCGCAAGCTGGTTTTTTCTTTGTAGGAATGCGTGGAAGGCTTGGATGAGGTCGCTAACATAGAGGGCATCACGAACTTGTTGACCATCACCGTAGATTATGATGGGTTTTTCGGTTATCGTGGCTATTGTGAACCAAGTAACC
>Ga0315314_1001367_pt1 | contig 22243 bp, 23 predicted proteins | sample TDP9_MG_FD_203631 | JGI IMG/M metagenome (GOLD analysis project Ga0315314, IMG submission 203631) | Freshwater sediment microbial communities from Lake Towuti, South Sulawesi, Indonesia - TDP9 | ecosystem: Environmental > Aquatic > Freshwater > Lake > Sediment | place: Indonesia: South Sulawesi... | reverse complement strand
TTCTTTGCCTTTCACCTCAAAATTAATGTGGTCAACCGCCAACAATTTACCATAATACTTTGTTAAATTTGAAACCTCTATAGCGCTTTCAGAAGGCATAATTTGAACCTCATTTTACTTTCAAAAGATCTTTGTAATCTATAGCTTCTTCCCACTCGCTTATACATCCTCCTGTCGGAATCAAAATGATTGTTATCCCTTCTGAAAGTTCTTTCTTTGGGTCGTCTCTTACGTTTAGTAGTTGTCCCGATTCATCATAAGCACTTATCGCTGCTTGTTTATAGAACCTTTTCTCAACAGGATTGTAAATCATGTGAAGAAGACTTTGATAACCCGGTACGGGGAAGCTTCCTTTGCTGTTTATCATTTTGTCCACCTCGTCAATTGCATCTTTAAGACTGGCCTTACCATATAGTAGCAGGTTCAACTCACGACCTATGACCTTGTTGATTAAAGGCTCATGAATAAACAGCTTTATCCTTTTCATTCTTATCCCATTTTGAACCTTCTCTTGGTTGCCTCAACCAGACCTATGGGACCAGTCATCATCACATCACCGGCTGGAACTGCAAAGTGAACAGAAAGGTTAGTTTTGGCTAAGACATTTCTATTCGGTCCTGTTGCTGCGATTCTCTCTATTTTAGAGAACCCTGGCGGCTCTGCTAGAAAGAACAAACCATGACCCCCATCTTCGAACACTTCTTCATCACCAAGTTTTCCATCCGAGAAGTTGACCAAAAGCCGCTCAATCTTTTGAGGGTTTAACAATCGTGTGTGGTGCTCCATTACGCCCAAAATGTTTTCATCCGAGACTATTGCAGCCATCGTATGCCCGTTGCCGACATTAATGGCAAGAACTGGGTTATCTTTCTCTACAACTGGGTCCTTCAGACATCCAAGTATAGCAGCGGGAGAGGTATCCATAAGTAAGACCTTGGTCCTTGGCAGTTGTCTCCTTACAGCTAGAGCTGCGGACTTCATTCTCAAGAAATATGATGGGATTTCCTCCTCTTTGAAGGCCAAGGTTTCGGGTTTTGGACTGTCTTTCAAGAGTTCTTTCGTATTTTGAATGCGGAACCGTCTATTACTCATTCCCTTCGGGGAGACGCCGTGGTCTTGAACAGCAACCGCCACAACATCGACATCAAGTAGGGTCTCGTTAAACTCTGTTAAGAAGCCTCCCAGCTTCCTAAGGTTAACTTCCTCGATTCTCAATGTTTTTCCATTAAAATCTTTGGGCTCGTTTTCTCCAGCGACTATCTCGATTCCAAGTTCCCTAACCTCATCAAGGTCATTCCTTATGGTGTAGGCCGCGTTCTCGGTCATCACAACCCGCAACCCTTTTTCAACGTGACCTCTCAATGCAAAGGCAAAAGCACCCCCACCGATGATGTCACCACCTATGAAAAGATCCTTGCAGAGCCGAGTAGCTTCCCTAACCTTTGCCGCGAAAATCTGGGAGGGCGAGGGCAAGACCATCTTAACACAGTTTTCCAGATTCCTTCTGTCGTCGTAAAGGAGAACATCTTCAGTGCCGGCCCCGATGTCTAAGGCTAGGATTTTCATCTTTTCCAGCAGTCTCCCTCTGGTTTGGTCACAAGCTTTTCTTTAGCTATGTTGATAACGATGGGACCTTTAGCCGTTTCTCTTCATGCCGCTTTCCCTAACTCTTGAGTTCTTTGATTTGCTCTTCCACAGCTGCGAGCTCCTTCCTCAGCTCCTCCGCGTAGCTCTCTAGCCTCTCAATCCTCTCCTTTTTGGTTAGGAAACGCCTGTGGCGCGGGTGTTCATGCCAATACGTGTGAGGAGGAGCTCCGCAACCACATTCTATACACACTATTTTGCGCCTCCATTTTTGATAATTAAACTATTAAAATCACTTGGAAATCCTATTTAATAATAAGGTGATAACAGAGCCGACTACAAACGTCATAGTTGCCGCTAAGATAAATATCGGAGCAAAACCCCACATATTCAATATGTGTCCATTTAAAAACGCGCCTACGCCTCCTCCCATAAACATGTTGAAAGAAGCGAGCGACATGACAGTCCCTCTTTGTTTAGGTAGAAGTTGCTGAGCCGTTTCTATCACTGTTGACTGAATTAAGATGAACGCCAAACCAGACCCGATCAGTGAGAGGGCGATCAAAACCGGAGACTGCCAGAACCATATACTTCCCCAAGATGCTCCACCTAGGACGCCTGCAAACAGGAGAAGTTTGTAGCCGAATCGTTGCCTTAGGGTGCCCGCCTTTGACCCACCAATCGATGTTGCTAACCCAAAAAGGGTTAGAAGTAACCCTATTCCTATCAAGTTATAGCCTAGACTATATTGAACAAATTTTCCTAAGTACGTGTAGCTTCCAAAAACTGCAAATCCATTCAAGAAGAGGAGGCCCACCACCTTGATTAAATTTTTGTTGGCAAGGGCTTCTCCATACACCCCTTGAAGTTTTAATCTGCTGATGACGCCCGGTCGCCGTTCCAGACGTTTTAGCGCTATAAATGCAACTGTGAGCTCCATAATTCCTGCGGTTAAATAAACCAATCTCCAGCCTCCATAATATGCAATTGTTCCCCCAATTGCTGGAGCGGCCGCTCCTCCCAGGAACATCATGCCCATTACAGCTCCAAGCGCGTTCAGTCGAGATGGGCCGTCAAAGGTTTCGCCGACCAGAGCTACCGAAACGGGTAAAATGGCGCAACCGAATGCGCCGTTAATTGAACGGTATGCAGATAGCGATAGAAGGTTAAAGGCCGTCGCGTCCAGGAGGCTGGCAATTGCCGCACCAAAGCTTGCCAAAGTAAGGACTTTGGCTTTACCATACCTGTCAGCCAATGGACCCATAATTAAAGTAAATAATCCGAATGGAATCATGTACATGGTTACCGACAACGCTGCGAAAGAAATGGGGACATTAAGGTCTTCAGCTATGTCTATAAGGAGCGGCGCGGTGTAATAATTGTCTGCTTGCTCCAAGAAGGCAATAATTCCCAGCATAAGAATCAACTGCTTAGAACGATCAAACCTCATTTTTTAGTTTCTCCTTTCCGTAGTACTTTGAACATTTTATTTATCATACATTTTCACTGTCTGGAACGGTGAGAAAAGAGAAAGCACGAGTGCGGTTGAACACACATTTTCCCGTAATTTTTCTCAGCTTTTCAGTTCCTTGATTCGCTCTTGAACTGCCGCGAGTTCCTTTTTGAGTTCCTCGGCATAGCTCTCCAACTGCTCGATTTTTTCCTCTTTCGTCAAGAAATGTCTTCCATAGGGATGTCTGTGTGGTTCCAAGTGATAAGGCGGCCCGCAGCCACATTCTCTACACATCCATTAACCACCTCCAATTTTTGGGGGTAAACTATCATAGGTAAAGTATTTAAACTATCAAGTTTATAGTAAAATAGCCACTATGTGCAAGGGAAGTAATCTGATATGCACGAGGAAAGCGATCATATTTGCTTCTGCCCGCTCGAGGGCGTAATTGATGTCATAAGCAAAAAATGGGCACTCTTAATTGTTAACGCTCTAGGCAATTCTGGAAGGCTTAGGTTCAACAGCCTCATGGAAGAGTTAGGGGGCATCAGTCCCAAAACCCTTTCTGATACGCTGAAGGGACTTCAAGCAGAAGGCTTGATTAGAAGGGAATCGTTTGCTGAGATACCTCCACGGGTTGAATACTCGCTTACAGAGGACGGTGTAGAACTTAGAAGAGCGATCATTCCCTTACTAAAGTGGGCCGCTACAAGAAATAGCGTGGACAAGGAGAGATGTGCTCTTACGTATCGGGGAATCCCCGCTCATCGGATAAAAACTGATGCGCGCGCAACCATTTAGAATCCGGCACTGTTCATTCACTTTCCCAAACCTTTTCTCATAGCGGGCGAGCGTCAGAAATTACAAAGACTCATGGAAGCCGGGAAAAAGCCAAAATCCCTAAGGCTGAGAAACTTCGATGCACGAGCGAATATGCCTTAAATTGTCTATCCCCACGCGCATATTCACTGTCCCAAATGCTACGCTCCTCTCTTGTGGGTCAATGAAGGAGGTAGAGGGCTATAAGAGAGTAACGCAAACAACGTAACAACCTTACTATCAAGCTTTTAAGGCTTCGCTACATTTGTATATTAGGCGTCAACAAGGAAATTGGGGAGCGGGAAATCTATGGTCTTTCCGGTGGAAACCCAGGAGCGGGTGAAGCATAGGGCCCTCAGTGTTTGTCAAGACCATTTAAGAAGGGTGATGGAGATCACCCGCAAGGTTTCACAGATGGTAGACTGCTTCGTGAAGGAAGACAAAAACTCGGCTCGAGAGTTGTTCACCGAGATCAAGGGGTTAGAGGAGAGCGTGGATATGGCTAGACGCGTAGTTGCGCAAGAGCTCGCCGAGATAGGAGCCATTTTGATAAGCCGAGAGGACTTTCTTCGCTTTACTAACCTAACAAGCGAGATCGCCGACTTTTGCGAAGGCATAGCGTTTCGACTGCTACAGATCATGGAAAGAGGGTGGAAGGTGCCATCCGATATTAAAAATGGCTTAGTGAAGCTTTCAGAAGCGGTGTTTCAAACCGTTTCAAAGCTTCGAGAAACCGTCCTCACCCTGACTTATGGCTCAGCGAAGGCTCTTGAGAAAGCTAGGGAGGTTGATGTTGCTGAACGAATCGTGGACGACCTCTACCGAGAGCTGGAAATGAAAATAATTAACAGCCAGATAGAAATCCCTGTGCTGCTTCTTTTAAGGGACATAACCCTCTTCCTAGAGGACGCCGCAGACAAGGCTGAGGACGCGACAGACGCCGCCCGCATACTGGCCTTCGCCATGTGAAAAGGGAGAAAATGTCCAAGAAAATCGAGACAGATTTCATCGAAAACTTTCTGGTCGTGTGGGATCCAAAAGACGGATCCGAACTCTACAAGCTCGGCTTTTACGGAAAGCCCCTAGGCATCCCCAAACCTAAGGTTACCGACTTTAACGTCCCTCTGATCCTCGACCTCATGGAAGGACTATACCTCCTAGAAAAAGGGGTCATCACCATTTCCGAGGGGCCAGAGAAAAAGGGAGTCAGGTTTGAAAAACTGAGGAAAAGAGCCAAAAAGCTCTACGAAGAGTTCGACCTAAAATATGCGGTGTACAGAGACCTACGCGACAGCGGCTTGATCGTCACACCGGGCATAAAATACGGGTGCGACTTCGCCGTATACAAACACGGACCAGGCGTCGACCACGCCCCCTACATGGTTTCCGTAAAGGAAACAAAGGACGAGGTCACGGCCACCGAAATCGTCAAGGCCGGAAGACTCGCCACCACCGTACGAAAGCGATTCATCATAGCCATACCCGACCTGGAAACAGAACGGATACAATACCTTATCTTCAAGTGGTTCAAGGCGTAGACATAAATGTATATTGATTGATTTCCATTTGATGGATCCACTTAACGCTTAAAAGCACCTTTACCCTTTTGTTGTCTGATGAGTCTTGAGCGAGAGAGTTGAACATTATCTCGGGCTGATGAATAAGTACATTAAAGATGCGAAGGAGTTCATTGCTAAGGGAGATTACGTTCAAGCAAGTGAAAAGCTTTGGGGCGCTTCGGCTGAGATGGTGAAAGTGGTGGCGGCAAAAAGGGGAATTGAATTAAAGACCCATAGAGATATCTGGGACTTCGTTACAAAACTCCATACAGAATCAAAAGATCCCGAGTTAAGTAAACTCTTTTTACAGGCGAATTACCTTCACCAAAATTTTTACGAGAATATCCTACCTGCGGAAGCAGTGTTGGCAGGAGCCGAGGCTGTCGAGCAGTTCATAGCTAAATTAGAAAAACTAATCTAAAATGAATTTAAACGGGAAGCAAGAATCGGGGAATAAGTGCTCTTTGAAAGTGTGGAAATGACCTCTCGTTTTGCTTACCCTTTTAACGACGAAAACTTAAACGTTACAATAAAGCGTATTTTCATATAAATCGAATCAAAATATATTTATGCCAAAAATTTGAACGCATAGCGGTTCAAGGCATAGCATCGCCCTATGCGATACGTAGCTCTGGCCGCTGAGGAGCTTAAGCTAACTCGTTCTCTGGAACATAAGGCTTTTTTCTGAGTTGATCTTATGTAATTTGATGAAGGCGGTTGTTTTAGCTGCGGGAGAAGGGATTAGGCTTCGTCCCCTAACGTTCACGCGGCCCAAACACCTTATTTCCATAGCTTCCAAGCCCTTCTTGGAGTATCTTTTCGACTCAATTAAGGCTGCGGAAATAAATGAAGTGTTAGTCGTGGTCCACTACATGGCTGACCAAATTCAGCAGCGGTTTGGGGACGGCTCAAGACTGGGAATGAAGTTGGAATACATCTTTCAAGAGGGAGTGCGAGGTACGGGTGACGCTGCTGTTTTCGCCGAACCTTATGTGCAAGGAGATTTTTTGCTGATTTATGGAGACCTCCTCGTCACTCCCAACGTCATTAAGCAGGTTTTGGATTTCCACAAGAGGGAAAAACCCGCGGCGACCATGGCTGTGACTCCGGTTGAACATCCAGAACGTTATGGTATCGTGAAAATTGACGATTCTAATTTGATTGAAATCGTTGAAAAGCCTAGACCTGAAGAGGCACCGACCAATTTGGCGAACGCTGGCATCTACGTTTTGTCAACAGAAATCTTTGAAAAGATAAGGCAAACGAGGCGGTCCGTTCGGGGCGAGTGGGAAATCACCGACTCTCTCACACTTCTTGCTCAAGAGGGCCGACGGGTTCTCGTCGTTCAGACCCCTAATGAACAATGGCTTGACATGGGAAGACCTTGGGATCTGCTTGAGGCGAGCCGACGCATACTAGACCGAATGGAGTTCAAGGTTGAGGGAGAGATAGAAGAGGGAGCACGCGTCACGGGTTCCACGGTGGTGACTAAAGGTTCGCGGATTTGCTCGGGAGCCTACGTCGAGGGGCCAACCTTCATTGGTAAAGGTAGCAACATTGGGCCTAACTGTTTCATCGGTCCGTACACGAGTATCGGCAAAGATGTGGAAATCGATAACGACTGCAAGATACAAAACTGCATAATCTTGGATAAAACACGGATTGGCCCCTTTTCTTCCATTGAATATAGCATAGTTGGAGAGAACTGTAGATTTGGAGCCAAAACGGTCGTCGCCAACTATCATCCAGATGGTACAACCATCAAAATGACTGTGAAAGATGAGGTTGTAGATAGTGGAAGGAAAAGGCTGGGAGCGGTCTTTGGCGACCGAATAGATGTGGGAACCGATACCCTCTTCATGCCAGGAGTGAAGATCGGTTACAACAGCATGATTGGGTCAGGCGTTGTGGTTCATCAAGACGTCCCCTCTAACACCTGCTTTCCCTCGGAGCAGGAGTCTGAAGAAAGAAAAGTACCAAAATGAACGGAAAGGAATTACAACTCGAATCTTCCTTTGGATACCCCTGCTTCATCCCTTTCCTTAGCTGTGATTTCGAAGAGCTTCTTTAACAGGCCTATATCTTCTATGGTTTGTTGGACCCCTCGTCTAGACATCACCCTCTTTTGCGTTTCAATGGCCGATTCAAGGTATAGTTCCACGGGTCGTACGCCGAGGCTTTTCGCCCATATAGTAAAGGATGGTACGTCTTCAGCAATGAAACCATGAACCTGCGACGCTACCCCAATTTTTTTGCCCGTATAGATTTGTGTTCCAATGGATGTTTTGACATGATCGGCGATGAAGCATCCGATCTTGATTTGACCAGTGTCTACTTTTTTCCCTTTTATCGTGACTTGCACAGTTCCATAGGTGTTTTTGAGGTCTGAGTTGGTGGTGGCAGCCCCTATGTTCACCCATTCTCCAATGTAGGCGTGTCCTATGAACCCTGTGTGATACTTGTTCGAGTAGCCTTGAACGATCGATTCTTCTAACTCCCCACCAACACGACAGACATCTCCAATGCTGCAGCCCTCTCGTATTAACCCGGTTGCGATGATTGTTTTATTTCCGATATACGTGGGACCGCTGATTCTTGATCCGGCATGCACCATGGTTTCTTTGCCTATATATATCGGGCCGTCTCGAGCATCCAATGTCACATGGGCTTCAATACGTGATCCTTCGTCTACATACACATGGGCTTCCTCACCGTAAATGGCTATTCTCTCATCCAACGTTCCTTTGCATTCCTCTTTGCATAACGCCGCATAGTCCTTTCTGATCAATTCCGCATTCATGCTAATCAGATCCCAAGGATATGTCATTAAAGGTAGGTTGGATGCTTCCAAAGTCGTGCACTCTTTTATTATGTCTCTTAATTTGTAACGAGTTAGCGGTCTACACAGTTCCCTACCATATTTTCTAGATAGCCTCTCACTCAGACGGGCTAAAGCCATTCTTTCTCGTTGCACTATAACAACATCCTTGCTAAGCTTTTTCTCAATGATCTGTTTCACGTTTTCATCGACGACAAGATTTCCATTAATTAAGAGAGCCTCATCGTCAATCGAATCGGGCGCATTTACGTAATTTGAGACCCGTCTTTTTAAAGTAGGCATAAGGTAGTCTCTCGTAAATAAAATGGTATTAGATTCTGGATACATTCTTTGAGCGCGTTCAAGAAAAGAAGACATCCCGCTTATGCACTCAAAAACAGGTCTCGTATAGGTTATAGGGAAAAAGTTTTCATAAGCTTCATCTTCAAAGAGTGCCACAATCATCATGACCACCTCCACCGCCGCTCATTCATGTTCTGATAAATTGTATTAGGTACTAATTAACACCACTAATTTCTGGAAGCAACCTCTACAGATAGTTTATGAATGGTCATCTTGGAATCTGGTCAACAAACCCTTATAAATTTGCTTATAATGCCAAAAATTTTCTCTAAAAAAAGTTTATAGGGAATGTTCCGTTGAGAAATAAGGGCTGTTTGAGAGAAACTCATAGGTTGAACCGGGGTTAGCTTAATGGTTGGAATATTTGGGTGCGTTCTGAAGGACGGAAACGCTGCGCCAATAGTCCACTCTGCCTTGAAGAGGATTGAGTATCGGGGCTATGACTCTGTAGGGGAGGTAACCCTCCATGAGAATAAGTTGTTCATAAAAAAGGATCAAGGCAAAATCGATGATGTTCATAAACTACACAATTTGGATGATCTTCCTGGAAGGATAGGTGTTGGTCACATAAGATGGGCAACACATGGAGCTCCTTATCAAGAAAATGCTCATCCGCATGTCGATTGCAACGAGGAGATCGCGGTAGTTCATAATGGGATCATCGAAAACTTCATGGAACTGAGGAGAGAGCTTGAGGAGCAAGGGCACATCTTTCGTTCTAAGACCGACAGTGAGGTAATCCCCCACTTAATTGAAGGAAAGTTGAAGAAGGGCTTACTCTTCGTCGATGCGGTACGCGAGTCCATCAATAGGTTAGAAGGGTCCTATGCCGTAGCCATCGTTTCCACTAAGGAGCCTAACAAGGTCCTTTGCGCTAGAAGAGAAAGCGGCCTCGTAGTTGGAGTCGCAGACAATGCCGCTTACTGCGCATCCGATATTCCCACTTTCTTGCCATTGACCAACAGGGCTGTCATGATTGAAGAAGGAGAGCTAGTCATTTTAAGTGACGAAAAGTACGAAATCAGAAAAATTGCTGACTGGAACTTGGTGATAAGGGAACCAAAAATCATCGATTGGAGTCCAGAGATCGCTGAAAAACAGGGATACCCACACTTTATGCTCAAGGAGATTTATGATCAACCTCATAGTATTGGAAACTCGCTTAAATTGCAAGATCAATACCTAGAGCTGATCACGACATTCCTTGACCGAGCTAAAGAAGTTTTCTTAGTAGCGTGCGGGACCTCCTATCACGCCTGCCTCGCTGCCTCATACATGTTTTCCAAACTGGCGTTTTTAGCTACGCACCCCGTATTTGCATCCGAGTTTATTGAACAACAAGGAAAATCCGTCGGTATTGATAGCACTATCCTTGCTGTTAGCCAATCTGGGGAGACCGCCGACACACTAGCCGCTGTAGAACACGCAAGAGTCCGCGCAGCCACTATTTTAGGACTAACCAACGTTATTGGATCCACTTTAACTCGCATTTCCCGCGTTTATGTCTGCCAGCAATCGGGTCCCGAGACAGGGATTACAGCCACAAAAACCTTTACGTCCCAGCTCACTGTGCTTGCCCAGCTTGCGTTAAGGCTTGCCACGAAAAGAGGGAAGATTTCCCACGGGGAAATAGAGCAGCTAGAGGAAGAACTAGAACAGCTTCCTGAACTTGCCGAAACGGTTCTCCAAACTCAAGAGAAGAAAATAAAACAAATTGCCAAAAAATATCGAGACAAACAATGCTTTTTCTTTTTAGGGCGGGGAATAAGCTCAGCCACCGCCCTTGAGGGCCAGCTGAAGCTCTTAGAGGCAACCCACATTCCCTCGATAGCCTATCCCGCCGGAGAGAGCAAGCATGGACCTATAACCCTCATTGAGGCTGGCTTCCCTACGATTTTCATTTGTCCAAGGGATGAAGCCCATAGAACAATATTAGGAAATATCATGGAAATGAAGGCTCGGGGGGCATCCGTCATTGCCATAATCGAGGAGGGGGATGAAAAAATCAAAAACCTAGCCGATGACTACGTTGAAATACCAAAGGGTGTCCCGGAGGTACTGTCACCCATTTTGTACATCATCCCACTACAGCTCTTCGCATATTACATGGCAATTGAGAAAGGATACAACCCAGATAGCCCGAGGCATCTAACCAAATCCGTTACAGTCAAATGAACTTCGATGTCCTTTGATCTCTTGTATTTCAGACTGACCGCTATTGAGGCTATCGAGAAACAAACGAACATAAAGAAAGTGAGGACGATTATCTTTAAACCTAGAATGACCGCATTTTTTCACATTCTTGATCGTTGATCCTTTATATTTTTGCCAATGCTTTTTCGTAATCGGCAACGACATATTTTTTGCCTTTTTGAATTACTTTATGTCCCTCCTTTTCCAAAAGTTTCTTTTGTGCTTCAACTCCGCCTGGATATTTTGCGTTTATCCCTCCACCGGTTTTCAGAGTGCGCCAGTAGGGGATAATATCTTTCTTACCCGCTTGTCTTTGTTCTTCAGCCGCATTAGCCGCAATCCAGGCAAAAATACCGGTTGTTATAGGGCAACCAATCGTTGCCTTGTGTTTTTTCGCTAGAGCCGCGCGAATTTCATTGATGGTAACAAGTTTTCCCTCAGGCACTTTTCTCATAATTTCATTGACTTCCCTCGGCGCGGGGATAACCACTGTGCCTGTGCCCCATCTCTTGCTCATTTTGTCAGTAATTTTTTCTACTTTCGGCAAACCCTTACTATCTGCCAATTTTTCTGTCCAACTCTTCTTCTTTGTCGGCATAGTCAGCTACCTCTTTTCTTGTAAAATGAAAACAATATTATAAGCTTAGCTTCACTGTTAGCGCGCGTTTCTAACTTTAGACAACCGTTGTATGTGCGAGCACGATTGTGGTTGCTATACCAACTCTTTCGCACAGGTCTTGTTGATAAAATGCACGCAGGAAGTTTGATAAAAACGTCCCAATTAGATCATCGATACACGCCTCAACAATGCTGACTAGTTCTTGTTCGATATGATTATCTGTAATCCTAATATGTTCCCAATAAATTATATGAAATAAGGCAAGGAAGGATAGAGGTTGTCTCTGATGATTGATGATCCAGCACCATATGTTTGCTCCCTCTGTAAGTCCAGCCTTTCCCTGTCAGAAGAAGGGTACTCATGTCGATTTTGCCAGAAGACATATTTTATCAAGAGCGAGATTCCGAACTTCCTGACCCAGCCTGAGTCTGAAAGCGAGAACCCAATAATTAGATCCGTGGGCACAATCGATAAGCTCGCTAAGATATACGAAACCAAACTTTGGTATCCACTTGTTTATCATATATATGGCGGGATTAAAATTCCCTCTGTAAAAGAAACCGTTAAAAAGGTGACAGAAATGACCGATGCACGAGGTGGCATAGTACTGAATGTTGCCTGTGGAACAGGCATGTACACGAGGTCTATAGCTAAGAGAGCAGCCAAGGTCTACGGGATAGACATCTCACAGGGCATGCTTGAGCAAGCTAGAAAACTCGCAGAGAAGGAAGGCCTCAACAACATAGTTCTGTCCCGAGCAGACGTTGAGAAACTACCGTTCCCAGACCACTTCTTTGACGCCGCATACTGCGCTGGGGCGCTGCACCTCTTCCCTGACACGGTTAAAGCCTTGAGAGAAATAGCCAGAGTCCTAAAGCCTGAAAGCCCACTGGCTGTCATGACCTTCACCAGAAGGAGATTCCTCAAATATAAGTGGGTGTACGAGCACCTGAAGAAGGATCATGGAGCTTATATTTTTGAACTTAATGAACTCGCGAAATGGCTGGCGGAGGCTGGCTTCAAAGATTTCAAACCAGAAATTTACGGCTCAATGCTCCTCTTCAGCACAAGGAAAATCAGCGATTAAACACCGAAAGATTTCATCTAGCCCCACCAATAAGGAATCTTTCTCTGACGACATCTCACTTTATACCTTCTTTCTTGTATGCTTCTTCTGAAAATGAGAACTATTTCAGAATAGAACGAGAGTTGATAACGGCGGAGTAAGGAAATTTACATCTTGTGTCAACTGTGGACTAGAGCGAATTGTTATTGCATTATGCTTCCTGAATTTTTTGTAGTATCAATCTTTCCGCAAAAGTGGTTAATCGTCTTAGTTCTGTTTCAGTTTTGGCTTCTGCCACCATCCTAATTTGTGGGAGGGTGTTTGAAGCCCTTATGAGAAACCAGCCCTTTTGTTCAATGACCTTCACTCCGTCAATTGTGTTGATCTCATATCCCATTTGTTTCATTTCTTTCGCTATCTTTTCCACGACCTTAAATTTTTTCTCATCTGGGCAGTCATAATTTCTGACCGGCGTCGATGGATACCTTGGTATCGAGTCTATTATTTCAGATAACTTTCTATCTGTTTTCGAAAGAACCTCAGCCATTTTTAGACTTCCATAAACCGCGTCGTCAAACCCGTATATATCAGCGAAGTAAAGGTGGCTGCTAACCTCTCCACCAAGGATGGCATCTTCCTGAATCATTTTGTCCATGATGTACGCGTGCCCCACGCGACTTACGACCGGAACCCCCCCATAAGCTCTGATCATCTCCTCCACACTCGAGGAACAACTAACCTCATACACAACTTTGGCTCCCATCTGCCTTTCCAGATACGGCCTTGCAAAAATGATTAAGGCGGTGTCGCCTGGAACTATCCTTCCCTTGTCATCTATGAACAAGGCTCTATCTCCATCTCCGTCGTAGCCCACGCCAAAATCGGCCCTCTCCTTCACAACGATTTTTCTGAGTTCATCTAGGGTTTCTTCGGTGGGCTCTGGTAGGTGTGCCGGAAAATTGCCGTCGGGCTCAGTGTTCAAAGCAATAACTTCCAGATCGAGATTTCTAAACAATCTTGGGGCAATTAATGTGCAGGATCCGTTCCCCAAATCCATGGCGACCCTTAACTTTCTTTTGACTTCTATTTTGCTTAACACGAAATTAGCATAGTCCGCAAGGGCTCTATCATACCTTTCTAGTTTACCTGGAGGAGCAGACCTAAATCGCTTAGTGACCGCGATCTCTTTGATTTCCTCCATTCCCATTTCTTGTGCAACTATTAGTCCCTTTTCTCGGCAAAGCTTGAACCCGTTCCACTCTGGAGGGTTATGACTAGCAGTGACCATCACTCCTCCGTCTTTCTTACGATGAACTATAGTGAAGTAGAGCACCGGAGTCGGCACGGTTCCGATGGCCTGCACATGGCATCCAGTGGAAAGAACTCCTTTAACCAAAGCGCTTTCCAAGGCATGCCCGCTTAGCCTGACATCTCTCCCCACGATTATTTTTTTCCCTTCCCCTCCGAGGTACGTGCCAAAAGCTTGACCAATGTACATGGCAACTTCTTCTGTGAGGTCTTTACCATAAACTCCTCGAATGTCATACGCTCTGAAGATAGTTTGCGGAATTGTCAAAATTATTCCTCATGCTCTGCACTTAAATATGGTACCAAGATTGATTTATAGCTATCAATGAAAACAAATTTGAAGCTTGATCGATAACAGAAAAATACATGAGCGAACAAAGCCGATCATGTCCTCAAAAGCCAGATGTTTTCCACTAAAAACGATTGGTCAAAGAAAAAATCCTTTAATTTGAGAGTGAATCCTATTTTAGTCTTAATTCAGGAATAAAGTCAAATTCTTGAACTAATAATATAAATCGCCTCGATCTTATGCTGATTTTACTCGAAGCACGAAACTTATGACGTAATCGTAACATGCAACCGAATTTTTGTCTGAATCGAAATAAAACATAAAACAAAAACGATATTAGACCACTTTTATTTAAAATAGATGATTGACATGTCATCCCAACCAGAAGAGAAGCCGCTGGTTGAGGAAAAACCCCCAGTCGAAGCAAAACCAATCGAGATCAAGAAAGATCCGCTAGGGACACAGCCTGTGGAAGCGAGACCGATTGAAGTTGAGCCAGGCTGCGAATAAGAAGTTATGGAATGGAGGCGAGAAGTCTAGCAAAGAAAATTTCTCGTTTTATGTATGGTCCTCGGAGAAAGGAGAAGAAAGGAAATGGAGATAGGAATTGACTTAATCCGACCAAGCCCATACCAGCCGAGGCTGATCCTGAACATAAATGAGCTAAAACAAGAAATCGTGAAGGACGGGCTCCTTAGCGACTTGGTTGTCCGTCAGCAAGGAGAATTTTACGAGATAATTGATGGCGAGAGAAGGTGGAGGGCCCTAAAGGAGCTTGGGTGGGAAACCGTTCCCGTCCGGTTGGTCAATGTCGACGATAGGATAGCAAGGCGCTCCGTGTACAAGCTGAACAAGATACGGGAGAACTACACGGTCGAAGAGGAGGCGAGGTACTTCAAGAAGCTCAGAGAGGAAGGCATGACGCCATGGGAGATAAGCAAAGAGCTTAATGTAGAGCTCCCCTGGGTCTTGGCACACCTCAACGTGTTCAAGTTTCCCGAAGAGATTCAAAATGCGGTATGGACCAGACGAATCAGCATATCACATGTAATCGCCCTAGAAAACGTGATAAGCAGAAGCATGGAGGAGGCGCTCGCCATGATCAACGAGATTCTCGAGAGAAAACTGACCCTGGCTGAAACTCGAAAGGTTATTCGTGAACGAAAAGCGGAGATTGAGAAAATGCGCATCAGGGCGGTTGAAGAGGTTTTGCCCGAAGTTGTGCCAGAAGCTGTTAATCTAGAAACTCCAGAAGACCTCGAGAAAGCAGCTAAAGTCCTTAAGAAGATGGCGAGGAAAAAGCGGAAGAAGGCCTTGGCGCCCGAGGAGAAAGCCCTTAAAGAGGCTGAGGAGAAGCGGAAGCGGGAGGAGATGCAACGCAAGAGAGAGGAAAAGTCGAGACTCGAGCAACGCCGAATAGAAGAGGAGGCGAGGGAGATGGCGAGGCGACTTCAAGAAGAGGAAAGACGTCGAATGGAGGAGGAAGTAAAGATGAAGATCGGACAGGAAAGCGTCGAGGAGCTTGTACAAACCGTGAGGAGTCTGCGGGAAAAAATCGAGACACTGGAGAGTGAGAGAGCTGGTCTGTTGGAGAGAAGAGAATTTCTCACAGAGGCCTTAGGTTTCAATTGCCCATACTGTAACCACCCTTGTGTCATATATTGTGAAGGGGACCGTTACTGGGTAAGATGATTAGTCGCCACTCCACACGCGGAACAAGCATTGAAACGTGTTGGTCGAAAAATGGAGAGTGCGAAGGAGGACCTTGTGAACGTTCTAAGAGATTTACGGGAAAAGATCGAGACGCTGGAAGGCGAGAGAGCAAGTCTTTTGGCGGAGACAAAGGACCTTAGAAACATGGCTGAGGCTAGGGCTAGTAAACTGAAAAGTGAAGTGGCTACGCTTAAAAAGGAAGTGAAAGCGCTCAAAGAACTTTTGAAAGCAAAGGAATGACGTACGAAGTTCGGAGGCTCAGGTGACCCCTTCCACGCTTATGGGGTTTCAGGCTTTTTCTAAGCTTCTCGTCGAGATCCGAAATCTTGAGAAGCTCATCTTCTGATGCTAACGCATCTAAAATAGGAGGAGATATTTTAGTCGAAGTGTCATTATTACAATAGGAGTGGCCGATGAGGGTTAAAGCTGCAATCGGTGCCGTGACGATTTTTCTGCTGATGATTTTCATTGTCTCCGCTTTGTCCTCCGCAATATCGGGGTTTAGGTTCAGCACGACTCAGGGTCAAATGTCACTGAAGGTACCGGGTGTAATGGAGCTTGCAGAAGGATACGTCTTGTCAAAATATTCAGATTTCAGATCATTTGATCGTGAATACACGCGGAACGACACCCTTTATGTTTGGGCGTGGTCTTATAGAATTGATCCATACCATTTGATGCAATACGAATGCCAACTCATATTGGGCAATTATACACACACCTTCGATATCAGCTACCACCCGAACATGACGAGGCAATATTCCTATGTAGGCTCCTACCCGTTATCAAGGTTACAGAAGGCTGGCGACTGGGAGGTCCAAATATTCTTAAAGTCCAAGCCCAAACCCCCACCAGAAAGCTACAATCCAGAAGATGAAATCCACGTTTCAGATGTGACACCGCCACCAGCTCCCCCTGATGTGTGGCAGGTGGCGATGCCCTACATCGCGCCGATGGGACTACTCGCCCTCTTTGGAGTGACCGCGTATATCATAGTGAGAGGGAGACGAAGGCGCATCCGAGAAGAGGTCAAGGAAACAGAATACAGAATCACCCTAGAGGATGCTAGGCTCGAAGCCGCGTTTCAAGAGCTGGACAACCTTTTGGAAAAGGGGGTCATAAGCAGGGAAAGATATGAGGTCATGCGAAGGGAAATCGAAGATGAGCTTACGAAGATCCGAGGCTTAAAAGCTAGTGCTCCAAGCTCAGTAGCTTAAGAAGTTCTTCGTACTTCTTCAGTTTTTTATAGGCGTTTTCTCTGAAGCCCTCATATTCTGTCTTCATCTTCTGATACAGCGTCTCACCGATCTTTCCGCAATCGAAATCCTCGTTGAGCTTACTCAAGACACGATCTAAACCCTTCTTGCTTAAAAGAAGCTGAAAAACCTCTGAGGGTATGGGGAAGTGCTCCCGAGGAATCTCTATGACGGATCCTACCGGTTCCATGAGAACCTGACCCGAGCTCGAGTATACCTGACGAGCCTCTTGAAAACGATAAGCACTTAACAGGTAGCGGACGTCTCTCTTTCCCATGTAAAGCTTCTCCACGATGCCACACGGAATCAGTGTCTTCCCCATCAGCAGCCTCACAATGTCCATGTCCCTTTTCGTAACCGAGCCATACACATCCTCCACGATGTTCCGTAGCTTCACGGGTTCACGCTTCTCATGAACCCTTTTCGCTAGCGATAACAGAACCTTATGTGTTAGAAGCTCTTCAGCTTGCTCAGGCGCTTTCACGTACTTGACACATTTCTTTGAAAGGGGCAAAACGCGCTGCAACCGCCTGCAAAGCTCCTCTTCCCACGACACTATCCCAACCGCCTCTTCTAAGCTAACCCTCGGTTCGCATGAAACTAACTCAATTCCTATCTAAAGAGAACCAGCATAAAGCTTTGACGTAAGCAGATTGAGCGAGGGAGAAAAGAAAATGCAGAAAACTATGTTTAAGACGAAAGTTCTTCTAGTGATCCTACTTGTATCGGTATTCTTGGCGGTTCTGCCGATGCAACCAAGAAGTGCAACCGTTCTACAGATGCTACTTAGAAATGAAAGCCCAGCGACCCCAACGATAACGATAGCGTTACCGTCTTTCGTAACCGGGGTTGGAGAAGGAACACCCCTACCGCCCGTAGCCGAGTGGGTTACCCCTCCGGCAGCGATGGGGGCATATGCCGGAGATTATTCAGCATATCTAGAGGTTAACTGCACCGCAGACCCGTTTGAACACGCCGACGTCTCAATACCATTCAACATGCGATTCGGCGACATCGAAGACTTCTCATTCGCCTACTATTCGGTTTCGGGTTCTGATTATTCGCCTCACATTTGTTTCTACACGAAAGACGAGGAGGGCCACACAGCTGACATAACCATGATGACAAACGACAATGCAACGAGGGATGAGTGGCAGATAGTAACTCTAGATACAATCGACTGGTTTGCAGCAGCGCCTGATCCGACGATAGGGCGAGGTAAATTCCATTATTTTGGGAACGCAACTGAACTTGATGCAGAAACACAAGGACCAATGGGTGCAAAGGATCTTAGCCACTGGCAAAGCCTGATTGGCGACTACACCGTTTACAAGATTCAAGTGGAAGAGGGATGGTGGAACACCGGCACCGGAGAAGCCTACGTCGATGACGTAACCATTAACGGCATTCTCATCGCGCTGGAGCCGTACAAGGGCCCCGTCGGAACCGACGTGATTGTAGCGGGTAGCGGTGCCACACCTGAAGGAACAGTCGAAATCTACTGGGATGTAAAGGAAGATTGGGACGAGACAACGCACAAAGGCAAGCTAGATGAAGTAAGCGCGGAAAGCGATGGTTTGTTTGAAGTCGAGATCACGGTGCCCGAATGCCCCAGCGACGATACACACTCAATACTTGCGTACGACGTCTCAGCTCATGAAGTTGATTCAGCCTCCTATACAATTATACCCAAAATCGTCGTATCGCCTGACACTGGTGTTCCAGGAGAAACAGTAGAGGTCGAAGGCACCGGCTTCTCAAAGAGGTCTGACGTAGACATATATTTCGACGAAGACGGCGATTGGCCGGTAATAGACGCGGATGAGCTCGTAGCAACCGCTGAAACCAACAAGTTTGGCTCATTTCCACCTGAAGAGTTCCATGTACCCGACGTAGCGACTGACGACTACGAGGTTTGGGCAATTGATGAGGAAGACTACTCGGCAAAGGACCTTTTCACCGTAAAGGGCTTTTACGTGATCGTCGATCCAGATGAGGGACCCCCAGGAATAGAAGTCAGGGTTAGAGGCACACTGTCAGCAGACAGCGAAGTTGACGTAAAATTTGGCCGTGATTGGAACGGTGAAGCGCCACCAGACGATGACTGGGACTGGTCTACGTACGTTTTAGAGGATGTTGAAACCGATGAGGACGGGTTCTTTGACGATACGTTCGAAGTACCTTCAGTTTCGGCGGGCACCTACACGGTCATGGCGATCGATGAGGAAGATGAATGGGCCACCGACGAGTTTGAAGTAAAACGCGCGCCAAGAATAGAGCTAACCCCAGACAGTGGAGAGCCAGGCGACGAAATAACTATAGAAGGGTGGTACTTCACAGGAGACTCAGAAATCACCCTAACATTCAATGGAGAGGACGTAACTCCTGAGGATGGCATAACCACCGATGAAGACGGATCGTTTGAGGCTGAATTCGAAGTGCCCGACGTTCCAGATGGCGACTACACGGTCACGGCTGAGGACGAGGAGGAATTATCCGCCGAAGCAGACTTCGAGGTGGTCACGCCCCCAGCCCCACCCGCGGTCTTAACCGTAGAAATTCATCCTGAAACGCTGAACCTGAAGAGCAATGGCCGTTGGATCACTTGCCTCATAAGGCCACCTGCAGGATACGACGTAGAGGACATAGATGTGGACACCGTTGTATTGTGTTATGGCGATGAAGAAGTTGAAGTGGACCGATGGAATATAGAGGGCAATGCTCTCATGGTAAAGTTTGACAGATCTGAAGTGGCAGAAATACTAGCAGGCGCCGAAAACGAAGAAGTTGAATTAACAATAAAGGCAAAGGTCAACGGAAAAACCTTCGAAGGCAGTGACACCATCAGAGTGATATCGCCAGGAAAAGGAAAAGGCCCTAAGAGCTAGAATCTCTCCTTTCCCCCTTTTTTCTGTTTGCCATTGATCTAATCAAAGAATCGTTAACTGCTGGAATTGGTCACCATTCATAAGTATTTTCAATTTAACGGAACCATTCATTTTCATGGCGCTTGGCGGCTTTTGAGGTATCGTTCAAGCCTGTCCATCGCCGTGGAAATGTTCTCAATGGAGTTGGCGTAGGAAAACCGTATGTAGCCTTCCGCGTTGGTTCCAAAATCGATTCCGGGGGTAGCCCCGACGCTCGCTTCCTCCAGCAGCTCAAAGGCGAACTTCAGGGAATCACCTGTGAACTTCTTGGCGTTGGCGAGGACATAGAAGGCGCCGGTGGGCTCGACTGCGATACCGAACCCGATTTTTCTGAGGCGCTCAATTGTTAGCTTCCTTCGCTTGTTAAAGATCTCTACCATGCGCTTAACGTCTGGACCGGCCTCTCTGATCGCGGCGATACCAGCCCACTGGCTGATGGTGTTCGCAGCGATGAAGAAGTTCTGCATTAACTTTTGCAGCAGTCGCACATAATTTTTCGGGGCGATGATGTATCCGAGTCTCCATCCCGTCATGGCGAATCGCTTGGAGAAACCGTTCACGACAAAGGCGTTGTCCGTGAACTCCAAGATTGAATGTTCTCTTCCTTCATACACGAGCCCGTGATATATCTCGTCCGAAACCAAGATAGGACCGAGGGCTGCGATCTCGTTCATGGTGTCAGCGTCGAGCACATGCCCCGTAGGGTTTCCTGGCGAGTTGATGAGGATCGCTTTGGTCCTAGAACCGATTTTTTCTTTTATTTCTTGAGGGCTGAGCCGGAATCCGTTGCGTTCACTGACCTTTACAAACACTGGGACACAACCTAAGAACTTAATGATGTTGGGGTAACACGGGTAGTGCGGGTTAGAGAGTATCACCTCATCCCCTGCTTCAAGCAGAGCGCAAAAGGTGATCAATAAGGCCTGTGAGGACCCGTCCGTAACGACAACTTGGCTGGGGGAGATGGAGACCCCGTATCTCTCGACATAATCTTCGACGATTGCCTCACGCAACTCTAGAATACCAACGCTCGAGGTGTAGTGGGTCTTTCCCTCGCTTACCGCCTTCGTTGCGGCCTCCGCAATGCAGGTGGGCGTAGGGAAATCGGGCTCCCCGACTTCAAGGTGAATGATTGACCGCCCCTGACGCTCGAGTTCCTGCGCTCGTTCAAACACCTCCATGGCATAGAAAGGAGGCATATTCACAACGGTCTCGCGCACACCAACCCACTCCCACTTTTCCAAAATAACCTCATCAAATGGGTCATGCTATCCGCAGATTTTCACTTCGCTAAGTATATTCTTCTTGGGTCGAGTTGCCGAAGAACTGAAAGCTCTTCTTCTGATGGTTCTTTCGTGATCTTAAGATCCTTTGAGGTCTTGAGGTCCCAGCCGGTGTTTTTCTTCACATCTTCCACTTTTACTCCAGGATGAATAGACTCTAATATCATTTCACCCGTTTCCTTGTCGAATCTCAGAACCCCTAGATCTGTAATCACTGTACTAGGTCCTGCACCCTCTAGCTTAAGTTGTTCTCGCTCCTGTCTTCCTCTAAGGAAACCCGGGCTAGTGACAAAGTCTACTCTCTCAGGAAAACTTCTTCTCTCATGTCGCGTTATGATTAAGATTCGCTTGGCCAATGAAGCTATCTCGCATGCTCCTCCACTCCCGGGTAGTCTAACCTTTGGTGTCCTGTAATCTCCTATCACAGTAGAGTTGATGTTCCCAAATTTGTCGATCTGTGCACCCTCGAGGAAACCGACATCGATTCGCCCGGCTTGAAGATATAAGCTGAAAACTTCAAACATCGAACAGACACTTTGAGCCCCAGAGACTAGGCAAGGATCGCCTATGGAAAGCGGCAACCGGGTTGGATTCGCGCCTATCACCCCAGCCTCATAGATCATTATGAGGTTTGGGGCGCTAGTCCTCTTCGCTAAATTCGATGCAAGATTGGGCAATCCAACCCCTACAAAAACTATCTCATGATCTCGGAGTTCCTTGGCTGCGGTTGCTGTCATAAGTTCAGACGAAGTGTATTCCAATACTATCACTCCAACTAGTACCATCCGTAATTGGTTGTGACGCTATAGAAGCTTTTCGGCCTCAACTTCATCAACTTCTCTGCACCCAACTTTTTCACGTATTCAGCGCGATTCTCCACGCTATAAACCCATTCATCTAGGTATTTTTCAAGTAGATCAGCTTGTCTTGAGATAGTGTCCCATTCTATATAAAATTCGTTATCCCTATCATAGTACCCTTGCGCATAAGAGG
>Ga0315314_1001366_pt1 | contig 22246 bp, 18 predicted proteins | sample TDP9_MG_FD_203631 | JGI IMG/M metagenome (GOLD analysis project Ga0315314, IMG submission 203631) | Freshwater sediment microbial communities from Lake Towuti, South Sulawesi, Indonesia - TDP9 | ecosystem: Environmental > Aquatic > Freshwater > Lake > Sediment | place: Indonesia: South Sulawesi... | reverse complement strand
CTAGGTATGGGTGTGATGTCATCAGTAACGTTCACGGAAATGAGTACTGGTTCGTAAGGTCTGGGTTGACCTGGGATGTTGGGGTTTGGTACGTTGGGGTCAAGGTCGTATGGTGGTGGGTTGGTTCGTGTCCATATAACCGATACGATTTCAGGAGGCAGGTCGTCCTTGAGTTCAGGGGGTTCGTGCAACCACGGGTCGTAGAAGACATAGCCTAAACTTTCAGTGTCGTTGCGATGCCATATGTGTTCCTCAATTAAAGTACCATTATCTGTGCCCCACCAGTTGTAAGTGGCTGTAGTGTTATTGGGCCAAATGTCTGCTATTGCGTCATAAGAACCCCAAAGTGTATTGTTAAAGATGCTACTCCTAAAAATTCTTCCTGTCCCATTAAAACCTCCGCCTTGGTTCCACGTAATATTAGTGAAAGACTCAACTGTGAAATTACCCAATATACCACATCCGCTGTTGCCTGAAACATTTGAATAAGAAACATGGCCACGACCCGATAAGCCGCTTAATGTGTTGTTCTCGATATTGGATGCAGAAACAGTCATGTTGAGATTACTTTGTACAATAACTCCGTTACCGTTATTACAAGTGATATCGCATCGTTCGATTTCTAGACTGGAGTTGATCGATATTCCATCGCCGCCGTTACTAGAAATAGTAGAGTCCACAATTGTTGTCTTCTCGCCAGTATAATTGCTTTCTACTCCATTTCCCTCATTTCCAGTGATATCGCACTTGGTGATTGAAATACCTGATCTTGCCCATATTCCATCGCCACCATTATCGGAAATGGTAGAGTTCTTGATTGTTGTTAGTCCGAGAATGGAGGTTCCGTTGCCTCCATTGCCGATGATACAACTGTTTTGGATGTATCCTCCACTTGATAAAATGACACCAGTCTCGTTATTATTAGAGACTGTACAGTTATTCATATCGATAGGGGCTGTAACAGTGATTCCGTGCCCATCGTTATATGATACGTTGCTGTTTTCAGTGCGCAATGAGCTAGTGATACTCAGACCGTTACCAGTGTTATTTGTTGCTGTAAGGTTGTTGGCATAGTTCAACTTTCCTTGTACGCCTACATTGCAGTTTGAGATCACGCTATTTGAAATGTTTGCCGCTGAAACGAGTTTTATACCTATGCTGGCGTATTCGATGAGAACATAATCTATGACGAACTCCTTTATACCATCGAATATCACACTGTCCCAGATTCCAGGTGTGGGTGTTGTGAAGTTACTCGTGAATGTTATCGGGTGCGTTATATTTCCTCTCGCTTTCAAACCACCAGCTACGTAAAGCTCTGTTCCATTAGCGAATTTGACCACTACTCCAGGCTCTATCGTTAGCAAAGCTGCTGTGTAAACTTTAATATCTTTAACCAAAATATATGGGCTGCCGGCCAAGTACCATGTAGTATCTTCAGTAATGTCATCACTCACCTCGGTCGATTCACCTTGAACGTATCCTGGGCTGTTTACGGGTTTATTCGACAGAGTAATAGGCAATATCAAGGCTATCAAGATTCCCAGTATAATAATTTCTTTCTTCAACGCGTTGTCACCTCCTTTCTCTACTAATTCTCGAACATTTATCTTGAAATTCAGTTAAATCATTTATGAAACAATGTTCTATTTTCATGCGTGAAAAATTCCATTATGATAACAGAATCTTCAAAAAAAGAAAGTAACATCAAAAATCTGCCTCATCCATTGGAATCAATCATCTACGCCGTGAGGATTCATTAACTGCAAAACTTTTGAGAAAACAGGTTTGTGTGTGCGTGTGTGAGAACCGCTCTAGAGAGGGGGGAGACCAAAGGGGGTTTTGCGCTTTTACCTCTCTTCGGGGTGAAAACGGAGAAAAATTTTTGGTTTTCATCATCAACTGTGGAACGGAACTTTGGTTTTGGCTTTGATTTTGGAACAGACACCGTTTCGTGTTCTGTTGGATTTCAATTCTTTGATAGAAGTTGAAAACCAAAGTTTTCTGGAATGGCTTTAATACTTGTTTAGGTTTATATACCGAACTTCACAACCAAAACTCACCCTTATAAGAGGATTAAACATATGACTGGCAAACCCTTAGTCTCCATTGTTTCAGCTGGACTATCCAAGTTCGGCAGAATGGAAGGACTGTATGGCAGAGAACTCTTCGCCCAAGCCGCCAAAGAAGCATTCCAGAGATGCCCAAACCTTAACCCCAAAAAAGATGTCAAAGCCCTTTTCGTGGGTCACATGGGAGAATCCTACGAGCATCAGGGTCACACAGGCGCAACCTTAGCAGATTGGGCTGGCATACTGCCGATACCAGCCATACGAACAGAAGCCGCCTGCTCCTCATCAGGAGTCGCACTAAGATGCGCCATTCTCGCCATCCTCTCAGGCTTACACGACATTGTTATGGTGGGCGGCGTCGAAAAAATGACCCACCGAACCACACCAGAAGTAACAGAGTATTTAGCCATGGCTTCAGACTTCCCCTTCGAACAATGGCACGGCATAACATTCCCTGGACTGTACGCCCTCATGGCAACCGCCCACATGCACAAGTACAGCACAAAAGAAGAACAAATGGCGATGGTAGCCGTAAAAAACCACCACAACGGCTCCTTGAATCCGAAAGCCCACATGCAAAAAGAAATAACCTTAGAACAGGCTTTGTCCTCCAGAGTGATCGCCTGGCCTCTAAAACTATTCGACTGCTCCCTTATAACCGACGGAGCCAGCTGCCTAATCCTGACAAAACCAGAACTCGCAAAAAAATTCACAGACACTCCGGTTCACATAATCGGTTCAGGACACGCCTGCGACACCATAGGCTTGTACGAAAGAAAAGAGTTAACAACCCTAAAAGCAGGAAAACTTGCAGGACAAGAAGCCTACAGAATGGCAGAAATAAAGCCTAACGATGTGGATGTGGCTGAGGTCCACGACTGCTTCACGATAGCCGAAATCATCGCATACGAAGGCTTAGAATTCTGTAAGCCCGGACAAGGCGGAAAACTAGTAGAGGAAGGCGTAACGCAAATCAAGGGAGAAATTCCAGTCAACACCAGCGGAGGACTAAAGTCCAAGGGACATCCAGTAGGGGCAACTGGAACCGCACAAGCCTATGAAATATATTTACAGTTGACAGACCAAGCCGAGAAAAGACAAGTAGAGGACGCAGAAATCGGCCTATCCCATAACGTGGGCGGTTCAGGTGCCACCGCAACAGTTCACATTTATAAGAGGGGATAGGAATGGCAGAGACTCAATTGTTTACGATAGAAAGCTTCTACCACTTCATAAAGGAAGGAAAATTGATGGCAGCCAGATGTAACAAATGTGGCACATTACTTCTTCCGCCAAGACCAGTGTGCACAAACTGTCTTTCAGAGGATTTTGAGTGGGTTGAACTCAGAAGAAGGGGTAAACTCTTGACCTACACGGTGATTCACGTTGCACCCTCACAGTTTCAGTTAATGGCGCCTTATGCTGTGGGCATCGTGAAACTAGAGGACGGCCCAAATCTACCGGGCATGATTAGGAACATCGATCCCGAAAAAATTAGGGTTGGCATGGACCTGACGGTTGATTTTGACAAGACTGTGCCTCCTCAATGGCCTGTGTGGCCCCGATACTTCTTTAGACCTTCATAGTTGGCTTCAAAATACCTTCTACGCTTAAATCGATATAAAGCCAAATTAGTATCAGCTATTCATTGTCGCGAGAATAGATGTAAACCGCGCTTTTAATGGTTGCAAGCCTATCTATTGACTTCAATGCTTGATTTAAGATATTTAGATGAGCAAGATGAATGGTGCCCCAGAAGGATTGTAGTAAGCCTTATCAGCACCCCTATAGATGAAGGAGGAGAAGGAGGGCAAAATTATTTTGAGTAAACACTCATCAGCCGTAGAAGACTTTGTAAGTAGTCCACTGTGGTCAATTCTGGTAGAAACGGTTCACGCCATGATAATGTTTCCTCACCACAAAGCCTACACAAGAAACGTCATCCTCAACGAACAACCAGACACCACTCCCATAGACCTGGCAACAAAACTGGGCATCCCTTTGGGTGAAGCGATGGTTATACTTTATGAACTTAGGAAAGAGAAAACCGAATCCAACAAATCCACCACTTTCTCTCAGACCAAGTGAACCGAAGACGCCTTGAAAGTCAGAAAGACGTCAAAACCAACGCTAAACTGCATCTCTGTAAAGGACTGCTTTGTTATCTGGACAAAAAGTTGCTTTCCAGCATCGACCCTTAACCTCACTACTGAACCTAAATCTGAGATTTCGGCAATTTTTCCCCTAAGAACGTTTCTAGCACTCGATGTAAGTGGTTTTTTTGACAAAATTATATCCTCGGGTCTCACGAAGATCATGACTCTACCAGATTTCTTGAATGAGGCTTCTATTGTTGCTTCGTTGCCAATGTCTATAAGAGAAGTTCCATCTGCTAAGACTGTTGAAGTGCCTGAGAAAACGTTTTCCAGCCTCGCAAAACTCCTTAAAGATTCTGATGGAGTCCTAAATAACTCAGGAGCTTTTCCAATCTTAGCGAGTCTTCCTCCAACAAGTAAAGCAACTCTGTGCGTAGAGTTCTCCACTTGAAACATGTTATGTGTAGTCATAACGATTGTTGTGTTCAATTCGCGGTTGATTCGATTGATGATTTCCGCGATCATGGAACTGCTTCTTGGGTCTAAGTCAGCTGTAGGCTCGTCTAAAAGTAAGAGTTCAGCATCCAGTGCCAACGCTCTGGCGAGACAAACCCTTTGCTGTTCTCCTCCAGACAATCTTTTTGCTTGACGTTTTTCATAGCCATCAAGTTTCACTTGGTTTAAGGCTTCTTTTATTCTTCTGTCGATTTCTCCTTTTGAATAGCCTCTTAGTTTAAGCCCGTACGCTATGTTTTTGTAAACATCTGTGTTGAAAAGGATAGGTTTTTGAAAGACCATGGTGCTTTTAGTTCTGAATTGACTTCGGTTGGTTTCATCTACTTTAAGCCCATTGAAGTAAATCTCTCCGCTTGTCGGTTTATCGATAAATGCCATGATTCTTAGCATGGTGGTCTTTCCGGACCCATTGGGTCCAATTAACGTGAACATTTCTCCTTCTCCGATTCTCAAAAAGACTTTATCAAGTGCGGTTATGTTTCCGAAACGCTGAGTTACGTCTTTCAGTTCTATCAATGACTTCACTTTCTTTGCTTCTGAACCAGATTTATGATTAGGCTTATTGCAAAGACTATGAAGAGAAGTATGCCCGCTAAGGAGAGTCCAAACTCTATTCGTCCCATATCCCTCTGAAGGGCTATTGTGGTTGTTAAAACTCTTGTCAGCCCTGGTATGTCTCCTCCAACCATGTAAACTATACCCAACTCAGATATTGCTCTATTGAAACCACCAATCACAGCAAGAAGAGTGCCACTGATTGATTCTTTCAAAATAACCATCGATGCCTGAGTCTCCGAAGCTCCAAGAGTCTTTGCTAAGTCCTTAATTTTTGGGTCAATAGACTCCACAGCGCTTGTTGTGAGGCTAATGATTATAGGGGTTATTAGAATTGCTTGGCCAATAATCACTGCTAAGGGGCTGAACAAGAGACCGAGGAAACCGAGAGGTCCTGCTTGTCTGAATATGAGATAGAGAATCAACCCTAACACAACCGTGGGTAAACCTAAAAAGGCGTTAAAGATTCCCTTAAAGATACGCTTCCCAACGAAGTCCTTGATACCCATGATTACCCCTAAAGGAAGACCAAAAAGAGTTGCTAGTAACGTTGCGGTTCCAGAGATGTAAATGGATCTGAGGGTTATCTCAAGTATTTCCCAGTTCAATATAAATCATCCCTCTGCGCCATGGTTAACGTAAAGTTCGGGATGGTTGTTGCGGTATTGTTCTGGGCATTCGGTGCTGTTGAAAAAAGCGTATTCCCTAATCCATATTGCTACGGGGTCATTGTTCTCTTCTAACAGTTTTACAGTTGGGTAGAATAGAGGTTGACCATACTTGTCTTTGCCGTATTCACCGATTATCTGTTGTCCTTCTTCAGATACGAGGAATCTTGTGAAGTTTATAGCCCACTCAAAGTTTGTGTGAGGATGCCTTACTGGGTTTACTGCGATAACGCTGTACACGTTTAACAATTCCTTTCCTTGACTCACTAACACTTCCAAATCTATCAGACCAGCGTTAGTATAACTAAGATATGTAGCCAAGTCCGTGAGTGTGTAAGCACCAGAAGTTTCGCTGGTGTAGATGAGAGTTCCACCCATTTTTTTGCCAGCTTCTCTGTACCAAACCGTCTCAGTTCTCAGGTTTTCCCAAGTGAAATCTGTAGCTGACCACAACTCCTTTTCTTTTATGTGAGTCCCAGATTCGTCTCCCCTGGAAACCCAAAGGGCTGTTCCACTTCTTCCAGCTTCCACTATCGATTTTAGGGCGTCAATGGCTGAAAGCCCAGTTATTTTTGCAGGATCATTCTCTGGTCCTACAATTGCGAAGAAGTTGTAGGCTATGATTTTTCGGCAAACTCCATATCCTTTCTGCAGGAAAAGTTGTTCCTCAGAAGGCGCATGGACCATTATCATATCTGTGTCTCCTTCTTTAGCCAGTCTGATGGCTAAGCCAGTTCCTCTCGAAGTGAACTGAAGGTCCACTGGATGGTCAGATTCGAATCGTTTTTCGATTGCTTCCAAAAGACCTGTGTCGTAGAGGCTTGAGGTGGTTGATATCCGAAGATTTTCTTTTATAAGAAAAGTCATATAGAGAAGAGTTCCTGCAATTGAGACAACGGTTATCAAGACCAGAGTTATCAACCATGTTTCCGTTTTTCCTTGCATGTTTGATCCCGTTATGTTTTTTCATACATATCGTTCCATGACCTTAAATACATATCGCAAAAACTTTCTTACTTTGTTCTTCTTCTCCTTCTTCTTCACTGAAAATGTTATTTCCATGTTGGTTGAGAAGATCGATGGAGAACCAAAGTTATTTTTCTCACATAACCCAGAGACTCAAACTTGAGTGTGAGTGAACGACATCACGATTTGATTTTGTGAATTCAACAAAAGTACGTTCTTAAATACACAATTGCATGATAGATACTTGGAGATTTATGCCCACTTCGGAAACCCGTAAACCCTTCTGCAGAGTCTGGTTTGAATACAGAGGAAAGCCTATCATTGGAAAGGGTGGAGCAGAAATTTTAGAGGCAATAAGAGAGGAGAAAAACATTTCGAAGGCTGCTCGGAAAACTGGGATGTCATATCGATATGTGTGGAACTACTTGGCGAAGATAGAACGAACCTTACAAGAACCAATTATAGAAACACACAAGGGCGGAAGAAGAGGCGGAGGCGGAGCACAATTAACGAAATTAGGTGAAGACTTGCTTAAGGAGTATAAGCGGGTTGAGGGTTATGTGGGTGAACTTTTAGGTGATGAAGAGTATTGGGAGGCGGTTGGGTTGAAAATCAGCGCAAGAAATCGATTAAAAGGAGTCGTCAAAACTGTTGAGAAAGGAGTTATCACTGCCAAGGTCAAGATCGAAGTGGAAACTCCTGTGACTGTGACTGCCATTATTTCTAAGGAAGCCCTGGAAGAACTTGATATAAAAGAAGGAGACGACGTTGAGGCTGTTATAAAGGCGACTGAGGTCATGGTTGCGAAAGAAAGAGAGAGTTAGCCCTCAACAACGTATCGGTATGCGGTGTATTTTCCTGCGGTTGGGCTATCTCTGATGATCCTGACTATGTCGCCTGGTTTGGCGCCGATGGCCTTTGTCGCGGGGTCTGAAGCGTGGATTCGAGGCAACTGGTAGGGTTGAACGCGATATTCGGAGAGTAGTTTTTCTCGTTCTTCTGATGAGAGAATTTCGTGTTTTGGGACTAATTGGTGGTTGAATATGTTGAAGGAGGGGAAGATTCTTGGGATTAGTTCGATTTTCTTTTTTGCTGCATTGACTTTGGCTGCTTGGGTGTACCGACCACTGGTGATAACCATTCCTCTTTCAACTTCTTCTTCTTTCATAGCCTTGCTGAGTTGGTTGATGTGTTGGACTCCTACTGTTCCTTCTGAGGGTATGCACCACACGAGAAGTTTTTTCTTTTCTTTTGGTTCTGTGACAAGGAAGGTGAGGGCGTCTTTTCTTTCTTGTCGTTTCAGTAGTTTGTATCCGCGGAGATCTATGAGGACCCGAGCTTTTTTCTCTTCCAAGGTTAATCCGGCGCTCAAAGTGAAACCTCGATTTTCGAGCGAGTAAGTGCAAATCAACTACATCACGCTTAAACTTTATGGTGTCTTCATAAGTTCATCCTCTATGGAGTGCAACCAAGGAAAAAATAATTTTGTTCTTCTTCATCTTCTTCTCTTGGTGAGTTGAGCGGTTTTGTGTGTGCGTGTGTGAGACCTCTAGTATAGAGGGGGAGAGAAAAAGCGTTAAGGAATTCTACTTTGGCACGGTCACAAGATTCACATGGAACAAGGAAAAAGCACTACACTTCTAACGGTCAGCAAAGCATACACTTTTGTCAAACGACACCCCACTAGGCACACTCTGAAAGACCAGAAAATTTAGTTAGGGTAATAGGCATGGAGATTTGGGTGAAATAGGCTTTGCTATTCTCTCAATCACGGTAACTGTTCCGATGGATGATGCCCTCATTTGTCTTGACTGGAGTCTGCGGAATGTAGATGTATGTGATTTTTTCTATGATTCTTTCTATGACAATCGGATTTTGCGACAGAACTATACCTATGATGGCAAGAATCAAACTGACATACGTCAATATCCGCATTTCATATTTCTTAAGATACTTAAACAATTTTTCTCTCGAAATAGAAGATACTTCTAGTCTCTTATTTGTTTTGTTCTTCTAGGTTCATTGACTATTTCCTGTCTGAAAACAAGTATGTTGATCAATACATTTAAAGGAGTTTTCACAAAATAAACAAGTACTCTAAGACTTCAAAGTGCATTCATGCAATCAAAGAGAAAATTGATAAGATACGTTATGTTTTGTATCGTTGTTTTACTGATAATAATTACTCCGCTAGTTAATGTGTCAATAACTTCTTTTCAGATATACTTTCAACACTTAACTTTTGAAGGGATTTGTTACGGAAGTGGTATTGTGATATTCTACTTTGTTTCAAAAAAAGTTTTGTTGAAGTGGAAGAAGGCACCTACCAATGAATTGAGAACAGAGGATTCTGTCTTACTTGAAGGAGTAGGAGTTCTTCAAGGAACAGTGTTCATATATTTGAGTTTGTCTGAAGAGTTGGTGTCATCCTCACTTTATTTGAATCTTCTTAGATGGAGTATCCCTCTCGCTATCACGTCATTTTATGTTCTTAGAGGATATGGTGCAGTAAAAAATAGTCCGAAACATAGATTCTACTCATCCTTAATACTGATTTTTTATCTTGTCTTTGAAGTGTCAAGTTTCTTAAACGAATTTGTCTCAAATTATTTTACGATTTATGTAAATTCAGTCAATATTGTTTCCTTGTATTTTCCTTTTTCAGCAAATCTGGTTCCAGCAAGTTTTATCATTCCGATTTATGATGCGCTGGCTGTTAGATATGGTTATGTTAGAAAATGAAGAAGTCACGGTTTGTTAAGATCAAATGTCAAATGATATACTAATTTGGTTCCATCTATCCTAAAGTGAGTAGCATTGTTCCTGCTGTTACGAGAAGAGTTCCAACGACCACTCTCTTGGAAACCCTTTCCTTCAGAAACAGTATGGCTATGATGGCGGCAAAGAGAGGCGTAGTCGACGCTAAAGGCGCAACCACATTAGCCTCAGCATTCTCCAACCCAATGTAAAGGAAGGTATCTCCAACTCCAAGAGATATAACACCACTAAGAAACATCGTAAGAATATTAAATCTTGTCAAACGCTTAACTGAAGACCTTGCTCCCAAGGGCAAAACCGTAAACACCCCAAGCACAGGCAACAAAAAAACCATCCTAATAGACCCGAGAACAAACGGATCAGTATCGGCCAAGATAACCTTAAACAAAGTGAGACCACCAGCCCAACACAACGCAGTGCCTAAAGATGCGAGAATCCCAAGTTTCGAGATTTTCTGCTTGTGGGCTTCATTCTCTGCTCGACCCGCCACCAGCCAGACTCCTGAGACCACTGCTGCCGTCCCGAGCAATATCGGAGCAGTCACTGGTTCCCTCAGAAACCCAGCACTGATTACGGCGACAAAGATCGAATACGAATAGGCGATTGGAACAGTCTTCGCCACCCCCACAGACCTCAACCCAATGAAGTAAAATGTGTCGCCGACAAGTAACACCAAGAGAGAAGAAACACCAATGTATGCTAAAGTCACGGTGTCCAACTCATAAAGGAGACTCCATTTTCCCAAAAGATACAACACAAGAAAACCATAAACGGTGACTGAGATGCTTCGAAACAGGTTAAGCGTTACTGGGTCTATGTTGAGCAATCCCTTCTTATACAAAGAAGCGCCTACAGCCCAACACAAGGCAGCTATGATAGTCACAACTTCCCCTAACACTTGAGTCTCCTCCTTTAAACAAGAATTTCAAGTAGAAATAACTTTTTAGGAAGCCAACAATAATGTTACTAAACCCCTACAGGAAGAAACATCCAATGTTTGATAAACAAAAACTTACCGAAATCCAAAAAGAACGGGAGCGCTGGGAAAAAACAACCCTCCCAAAATGGATTCACAACAATCCAGAAAGAAAAAATGACTTCTCTACCACGTCTGGGATCCCAATCAAGCGGCTCTACACTCCAGAAGACGTAGAAAACCTTGATTATCTGAAAGATTTGGGCTTCCCAGGCGAATACCCCTTCACACGCGGCGTACACGCAACCATGTACCGCGGCAGGTTCTGGACAATGCGCATGTTCTCAGGCTTCGGCACAGCAAAACAAACAAACCAACGATTCAAATACCTGCTCAAAGAAGGGGAAACAGGCTTAAGCATAGCCTTCGACTACCCAACAATAATGGGTTATGATTCAGACTCGCCCATCGCCCAAGGGGAAGTGGGCGTCTGTGGAGTAGCGGTATCATCCCTAAGAGACATGGAAACCCTGTTCGACGGCATCCCACTAGACAAGGTTACGACTTCAATGACAATAAACGGTCCAGCAGCCATGCTTCTAGCCATGTACGTCGCAATAGGCGACCAACAAGGCGTAGCAAGAGAAAAACTGGGCGGAACAACCCAAAACGACCTCCTAAAAGAATTCTACGCCCAGAAACTGTGCATCTTTCCACCAAAACCCTCAGTCAAACTCGTCACAGACATCGTGGAATACTGCGCTAAGCATTTGCCACGCTGGAACCCCATAAGCATAAGCGGCTACCACATCCGAGAGGCAGGCTCAAACGCAGTACAAGAACTCGCCTTCACCCTATACGACGGAATCGCCTACGTAGAAGCAGCCCTTGAAAGAGGCTTGAAAGTAGACGACTTCGCCCCCCGCCTCTCCTTCTTCTTCGCCAGCCACAACGACTTCCTCGAAGAAATAGCCAAGTTCAGGGCTGCGAGACGCTTGTGGGCAAGGATCATGAAAGAACGCTTCAAGGCAAAGAATGCACGGTCAATGTGGATGAGAATGCACGTGCAAACATCAGGGTGCACCCTAACGGCACAACAGCCGATAAACAATCTTTTAAGAGTCGCATTCCAGTCCTTATCAGCGGTTTTAGGTGGCGCACAATCCTTACACACTAATTCTTTCGATGAAGCCTTAGCATTGCCTTCAGAGGAAGCCGTCAGAGCCGCCCTAAGAACCCAGCAAATAATTGCCCACGAGACAGGCGTAGCAAGCACGGTAGACCCACTCGCCGGCTCCTACTGCATAGAATCGCTAACAGACGAAATGGAGGAAAAAGCAACGGTTTACATAGAAAAGATAGACTCGATGGGCGGCGTCATCCCAGCAATAGAAAAAGGATACCTACAAAAAGAAATCGCAGACAGCGCCTACAAATACCAAAAAGAGGTGGAGGAAAAAGAAAGAATCCTCGTAGGCGTAAACGACTACACGGTCGAAGAAGACTGGATACCAGTAAAACTCCTAAGAATACACTCAAAAGTGGAGAAAGAGCAAGTGGCGAGCTTGCAAAAAATGAGAAAAGAGCGCAACAACAAAAAAGTTAAGACAGTTCTTGACAAACTGCATGACGACGCCGACCACGACAAAAATCTCATGCCAACAATAGTAGAAGCGGTAAAGGCTTATGCCACGCTCGGAGAGATATGCGATGTACTCCGCAACGTATACGGTGAATATAAAGAGCTGATAGTAATCTAAAAATCAAAATAGAGGGAAACGCAATGACAACAGAAAAAAAGATCAGAGTATTAGTCGCAAAGCCCGGATTAGACAGCCACGACAGAGGAGCAAAGATAGTGGCTCGGGCTTTCAGAGACGCGGGCATGGAAGTGATCTACACAGGGCTGCGCCAAACGCCTGAGCAGATAGTTGAAACGGCACTGCAAGAGGACGTGGACGTGATAGCCCTAAGCATACTATCCGGCGCCCACATGACCCTATTCCCAAAGATAATGGAACTAGTAAAGAAGAGGGGACTGGATAACGTCTTGGTCTTTGCTGGAGGAATCATACCCCAAGAAGACGTCCCAGCCCTAAAGAAAATCGGAATAGCGGAAGTGTTCGGACCCGGCACACCAACAGACACGTTAGTCAGGTTTGTCAGAGAAAACGTGCAGAAAAGAAGGTAACCTCCATAACTATCCGACGAAGTGGCACAGTGAACACATTGACTCAAGTCAAACAACTCGTCAACAGCGTTCTAAAGGGCGACCGTAAGTCCATAGCCAAGACAATAACCCTCATCGAGAACAACCTACCCGAAACACAAGAAATCATATCCCTATTGTATCCACACACTGGTAAAGCCCACATAATAGGCGTGACAGGACCTGCAGGCTCAGGAAAGAGCACCCTCATAGAAAAACTCGTCAAAGAACTGAGAAGAAACGGAAAGACAGTTGGAGTCGCTGCCGTGGACCCCACCAGCCCATTCACCGGCGGAGCCTTCCTGGGAGACCGTGTCCGCATGCAAGACCTTGCCACTGATAATGGCGTGTTCATTAGAAGCATGGCTACAAGAGGCAGCCTAGGAGGATTAGCCAAAGCCACCAAAGACGCCGTCAAGGTTTTAGACGCGGCTGGCAAAGACGTGCTCATAGTCGAAACCGTTGGGGCGGGACAAACCGAAGTTGACATCATAAAAGTCGCTCACACCGTGGTGGTTGTGTTGGCTCCTGGACTCGGCGACGACATTCAAGCGATCAAGGCGGGACAGATGGAGATCGGCGACGTCTTCGTGATAAACAAGGCTGACCGAGAAAACGCAGACAGAGCCGTCAGCGACGTAGAGGCTATGCTTGAAATGAATCAGGAAAAGAGGGAGTGGAGACCACCAGTGGTCAAAACACTGGCGCTCACAGGTGAAGGAGTGCCTGAACTTCTTGAGAAGATAAGCCAACACGGAAGTTATCTTAAAGGCGGGGTTCTGCAAAAGCGAAGTCTACAAAGAATCGAGTCGGAACTTGAGGAAGCAATTAAGCTCAGAATAACCGAAACAGTCTTGAATGATTTTAAAAAAACAGGCAAGTTCAACGAGTTCTTACATAAAATATTGGAGAAGGAGATGGACCCTAATTCTGCGGCAGAAGCCCTGTTAAAACAGAGGTTGAAGAAGACTGTGAGAGAAAGCAAATGACACGCCCTCGACTAGAACAGGGTTTGACTCAAGTTTACACTGGGAACGGAAAAGGGAAGACGTCTGCCGCCTTCGGACTGGCGTTACGAGCCATTGGGCGAGGTCTCAAAGTCTATGTAATCCAGTTTATCAAGGGGGGCTTCGACTACGGAGAACTACACATTGTTCAACATCTGCCAAATCTTAAGATAAAGGCTTTTGGTCGAGGAAAATTTGTCACGCAGGTGCCTCCTACCGAAGAGGATGTCAAACTGGCTAATCAAGCCTTGGAATTGGCTGAGCAAGTGGTTAACGGTGGTGAATATGACGTGGTTGTTTTGGATGAGATAAATGTTGCTTTGCATTTGAAACTGATAGATTTGGACAAGGTGATCCGTTTGATAGAGAAAAAGCCAAGGCATGTGGAACTGGTTCTGACTGGTCGTAATGCTCCACCAAAAGTCTTGGAGTTAGCCAATCTCGTTACAGAGATGAAGGAGGTTAAACATCCCTACGCTACGGGTACGCCGCCTAGAGAGGGAATCGAATACTAAAATCCGCCACATTGGGATATTTGTCTAAGTTGTCGGTGTTAGATTCTGACTCTGAATTGAACACAAATCTTAATTCCAAAGCTGGTTATATCAATCCTTTGCCTTGATTATACAACTTTCAGGCAAACTTCAATTTCACTCACGTGAGTAAATGAGAGAAGTTGATCTTAGATGGAGAAGAGATCCACTGTCAAGTGCTCATCTGAATTCGTTGTAGACCTAACTGAGAAAAAACCCGTACGAGTTTTGCATGTGGATGATGAAGCTGGCTTCTTGAAGGCTGCGAAAAGATGCTTAGAAATGCAAGGCGCCTTTCAAGTGGAAACTGCCTTGTCTGTTGAAGAAGCCATGGCGAAATTGAAGGAGAAACCCTTTGATGCCGTTGTTGCGGATTACGTGATGCCTAAAAAAGACGGTTTAGAGTTTCTGAGGGAGTTAAGGGCGAAGGGTAACAGGATTCCGTTTATTATATTCACTGGAAAAGGCAGAGAAGAAGTAGCGATCAAAGCATTGAACTTGGGTGCGGACCAATACTTCAACAAAATCGGCGACCCAGAAACAGTCTACTGCGAATTAGCACATGGCATACGTAGAGCTGTAGAAGGAAAAAAGGCAGAAGAAGCACTGAAAGAGTCCGAGGAGAAGTATAGAAGTATAGTTGAACTGGCTCCTGACGCTATAATAACTTTGGACCCTGAAGGGGTGATTACATCGTGCAACACCGCTACAACAAGAAGGATGGGGTATTCTAGAGATGAACTCGTTGGGAAGCACTTTTCCGAGATGGATTTCTTACGAGCAAAGGACTATCCCAAACACCACAAGTTGTTTAGTTCCATTTTAAGAGGAAAAGCACCTAAGCCATTCGAGGTTACTTGGCACCATAAAGACGGAACTCCCTTTCATGCCGAGGTTCATGTTACTTTGATGAAAAAAGGCGACAAGACAATAGGTGTTCAAGCGATTGCCAGAGACATCACCGAACGCAAAAAAACCGAAGAGACACTGAAAGAATCTGAGCAGCGCTATAGGCAGCTCTTCGAGGGCATCAGTGATGCGGTGATGGTTTACAGTTCGGATGGAAAATTTTTGGATTGCAACGAAGTTACGCTTAGGCGGTTAGGCTACAGTCGTGAAGAGTTCCTTCGCTTGACGGCTGCTGACATCGTCCATCCAGACTTCCACCGATTAATGAAGGACAATCAGAAGAGGATATGGGCTGGAGAAAACACGATAGTTGAGTCTGCACATCGCTGTAAAGATGGCAGCGTAATTCCAGTAGAGGTCAATGCTCATAGGATTGAATATGAAGGGAAACCAGCTATTCTCGCCGTGGTGCGCGACATCACCGAACGCAAGGAAGCGGAGGGGGTGCTGCGGGAGAGTGAAGAACGCTACAGTCGGCTTGTAGAACTTTCTCCTGATACAATCGCTGTTCATAGCGAAGGCAAAATTGTCTTTATAAACACTGCTGGAGCAAAACTTCTTCAGGCAGCAAATCCTGAACAACTTATTGGAAAACCGATAATGGATTTCCTACAACCTAGCTATCGAGAAATTGTCAAAGAGCGAATTCGACAGATTAGAGAAGAAGGAAAGGAAGTTCCGCTCATTGAAGAAAAATTCATACGGTTAGATGGTACGGAGGTTGATGTAGAGGTAGCGGCAATTCCTCTTACCTACGACGGAAAGCCAGCAACCTTAGCCATCGCCCGAGACATCACCAGACGCAAACGAGCAGAAGAAGCGTTGAATGAAAGGCAAAATCTTATCCAAAAAATTGGAGAGACGATTCCAGCTTTGGTATATATCTATGACCTCATTGAACAGCGCAATGTGTATACGAATGATAAGCTCCCAGAAATTCTCGGTTATACAGCAGAAGAATTTCAGAAGATGGGGTCAAATCTCATTGAGAATCTTGTGCATCCTAACGATTTAAAATCAACGATTGAGCACATGAAAAAATTAGCCAGAGCAAAAGATGATGAGATTCTTGAAAATGAATACCGGATGAGGCATGCAGATGGTGAATGGCACTGGCTTAAAAGCAGAGATTGCGTGTTTACTAGAGCACCTGATGGTTCGCCTAAACAAAATCTTGGCATTGCCATAGATATTACAGAAAGAAAGAAATCGGAGAAGATGATGCAGGAGGCTTCTGAAGAATGGAAGAAAACCTTTGATGCAATCTCTGATTTTGTGTTCGTTTTGGATAAAGATTTCAGGTTTGTGAGAGTTAACAAGGCACTCTGTGACGTTTTAAAGAAGGGATCAAAAGGGCTGATAGGTAAACGTTGTTTTGAAGTCATGCACGGAACGAACAAACCTTGGCCAAATTGTCCTTATGAGAAAACGTTAGTGACAAAAAAAGCAACAACAGGTGAGATAAACGACCCCTATTTGGGTCTACCACTTTTGATTTCTAACTCACCAATTTTTGATGATGAGAGTGAACTCATAGGCTGCGTTCATGTTGCCAAAGACATCAGTGAACGCAAGCGGACGGAGGAGACTGCACGCCGTCAAGCAGACTTGCTGCAGAAGACCTTCAACAGCTTAACCGATGCCATCTTCATTCTCGATGCTGAAGTCCCTCCCAGAATACGTGAATGTAATGAGGCTGCATCCGTAATCTTTGGCTATGGGAAAGCAGAAATGCTTGGTAAGACCACTGCCTTTCTTCATGTGAGCGACGAATCTCTCAAAAAGTTTCAGTCTCTTCTGTATCCAGTTGCTGCGAAGGGTCAACTATACTTCCACCTTCCCGAACACCAAATGAGGCGTAAGGATGGCTCCATCTTCTCTTCGGAGCACTCCGTTGCACAGTTGTTAAACGACAAAGGAGAACGAGTAGGATGGGTTAGCCTCGTAAGAGACATCACAAAACGCAAACAGATTGAAGGAGACTTGAAAGAGACGGTGGAAGAGTTAAAGACGATGAATGAAAAATTGGGTGTTGTCGGTAAGTTAACTCGTCACGACATCCGAAACAAACTCTTCGTCATCACAAACAACATCTATTTGGCTAAGCAGAGACTGACCAATGATCCTGAAACCTTAGAGTATTTGAGAGAGATCGAATCAGCCTGCGGGTTGGTGGAAAGAATTCTTGATTATGCAAGAGACTACGAGAGACTAGGCATCGAAGAACTGGCTTACTTGGATGCAGAGGAAAGTTTTGAAAGAGCGGCGATGGAGTTTCAAGATATTCACGGTATAAAGATAGTAAATGATTGTCATGGCTTAACAGTGCTGGCAGACTCGCTATTAGGGGCGCTTTTCTACAATCTCATCCATAACTCGTTGAAACACGGCGAAAAGGTCAGCCGAATAAGGGCTTACTACAAAGTTGAGAAGGATAAACTAAGATTAGTTTACGAGGATGACGGTGTTGGAATACCCGAAACTGGAAAAGAGAAAATCTTTACCGAAGGCTGTAGAAAGGGCACAGGCTACGGGCTGTACCTAATAAGGAAAATATGTGAAGTGTACGGCTGGAATATTCAAGAAACAGGCAAGCCAGGCAAAGGAGCCCAATTCAACATAACCATACCCAAAACGAACAAAAGTGGGAAAACAAACTATCGACTTAACCAATGCGCCCAAGCAACTCATTTAGAACATCAGACGATCAGTGGGTAAATCTCCTTCGAAACATACTCCAAATACTTGTTCTTATCAGTTATGTTAAATATCGTAACCGAAGCGTCCCGAGTCAAACCCACCACATACCCAAACTCCTTAGATCTCGCCACAATATACCAAAGATTCCCATGCTTACAATAGTCCTCAAAAAGCGTGGTGCCAACCAAATCCGCTCCATAAAGAGACAGCTTGTTCACGTTCGGAATGTCAATGTTATCAAAAAATGTGATCTTCGTGTCTTCCGGATTCTTCAAGTGAAACTCCCGAAGAGTCTCCGGAGCTATTCGTGCCTCGACGATTTTCCCGATCCTTTCATAGATAGTTTCACTAAGCTTGTTGGCGATGAAGTTGGCTAGCCTCTTTTTTTCGACAACAGTCAGGTATACTCTGTCTTTATGTAACGTAAAAGAGAACATCGCCTCCACGGTTCTTGGAAGAGGAACCACTTTCCCCCTATGAAACGCATGGGTCATGTAGTCATGGGAGTATACGCCGCTAAAGGCGTTTTCTTTGGGCATGAGGTTTACGATTTCCGTGATTAGGGTGAACTTGTAGTCGCCTTCTTCGTAGGGTTCCTCCTTCCTGAAGCCACCGAGCTTAGATAGAAGATCAGGCAGAGGTGTAGGCTCTACCGTTTTGAAAACTTTCCCAGCTGTAACCATACAGAGTCCTCACAGTTAGTTCTAATTATCTATTAGGTTAAAGTGAAGCGTAAATATGGTTTTCTAATGACAATTTCTTCTTCCATTAAATACCTAAGGGAGTGTTAACAAAATAGCTATTATAGCTTCAGTATATCTCTGCAAAATAAAATTGCTTTAATAGAAGTCCGTTTTCTATTTTAGTGTTGCACTAAAAGAAGGGTCCACACCTTTGCTCATCAAAGAGATGATCCTCGAAAACTTCATGTCCTACGAGTACGCCAGGATACCCCTTAAACCAGGAGTCAACGTTGTATGTGGACCCAACGGCTCAGGCAAATCATCCATGCTACTCGGGATTTCGGTTGCACTGGGTCAGTCTTACACTGAGCGATCAAAAAAACTAAGCGACCTGATTCGATGGGACAAAGACCAAGCCCGCGTCACTCTCATCCTAGACAACTCTCACAAAAGTGGTCGTCGACCAGTTCCAAAAATCAACAAAGACTACATTTTCCTCACCAGAATTCTGAGACGCGACGGAAAATACTGGTTTGAACTCGAGAACAAGGCAGCCACCAAAAGCGATGTAGTTAGACTTCTCTCCAAGCTTGGGATTGACCCAGAGAACATGCTAATCATTATGCACCAAAACATGGTGGAAGAATTCACGGTGCTTCAGCCTCAAGACAAACTGAGGATGGTTGAAGCAGCCGTCGGCTTAGAATCTTATCGTAAAAACGTCTCGGAGGCCCAGCGAAAGTTGAGCCGCATCCTCAGCCAAGAAGAATCGGTTGAAAAACTCTTGGAATCCGCTGAACAAACCCTGAGTTACTGGAGAGAGCAATACGACCGCTACCAACAGAAGAAGCAGCTACAGATGAAACGAAGATTTCTCGAGAGAGAACTCGCTTGGGCTGAGGTTGCGAAAAGAGAAAAAACAGTTGCAGAGATTAAGGAACAAATCCAAAGCAAACAAAATGAAGTTCTGCAAATCGAAAAAGAAACAGAAACCACGGGTAATCAACTAAATCAACTACAGACAAGCCTACAAAAGAAAAAGGACCAGTGGCGAACCATTCTTGATGAGCGCCTTACTCTGGAACATGAGAAAGCAAAGCACGAAACCAACATTCTAGTAGCCAACCAAGCCTTAGAAGAAGCCAACACATGGACAGAAGCCCACCAAACAAACATGAAGGAATGCCTAAGCAAAATAGAACAGTTAGAGACGATGCTTCGCGAAAATCCAAATCCCACCGATGTCAAAATTCAATTGGCGGAAATCAAAAATGCCTACAAGAATTTAGACGATGCGTGGGCTAACCGTTTCAACTACAAAAGAGAATACCTAAAAGACTCGCTTGAAAACCTTAGTGAACAGATAACAAAACTAGACGGCCAAATAACCAAAATTAAAGTTGAGATAGAAAACCTGAATTCTGAAATTGAAAAAATCTACACCCATATTACAGACCGCAAGATCAGCGTAGCCTTACTAAACTATCGAAAAGAAAACCTCTCAGGGATTCTGGAAAAACTAAGCAAAGAACTCCGAGTCTCCCTTCTAGATTTAGATGAGTCTAAGAAAAGAGCTGAAGAAACTGGTCCACAAATAGTGCCAGTCAAGAGTATTATAGAAATCTTAGATGAAATGCGAGTAACTGATGGACACCTTGCGGCTCTAGCAGACGTTTCTGAAGACATCGAACGCATGTACGAATCATACTCCAAACTTTACCTAGAATTAAAAGAAAAAGCTCGAATGGTTGCAGAAAACCGAGAAAAAGCCTTGGAAGAAGTGAGAACAAGGATGGAAGCATGGAAAACCGTCATGAAAAACCTCCTCAACCACGTCAACCTCAACTATCAAGGAATTCTATCGATGGTTCAAGCGATAGGAGATGTTCAGCTGACAAACGAACACGACATCGAGGAGGCTGGTCTCGAAATATTTGTTGGTTTCAAGGGAGCCAAGCCGGTTCCTCTGAACTCCTACACCCAGAGTGGCGGAGAAAGAAGCACGGCAACCATGACCTTTCTTCTCGCATTACAGCAACACGTTCGTTCACCTTTCAGAGCAGTCGATGAATACGACATTCACATGGACCCAAAAAACAGAGAGATGATAGCCAACCTTCTCGTCTCATCAGTCAAAGGATTAGACGCCCAATACCTAGCGATTACACCAAGCCAAGTAACCTTTGAAGGGAAGGATGTTCACATAATCACTGTTCAAAATGTCGAAGGGACATCCATAATCAGAGAGGTTGCTTAGTTGTCTTCAAAAAGGCAGAGAAAAAGAACTGGTAGCGAGCATCTTCAACGCATCATTGACTTGTGCGAGTCTGTTGAGGAGAAGGGTCTGGACCCATTTTTAGTAGACGTAGACGACATAATAGAGGTTATTAGAGAGTATTTCCCAGAATGGGAGTTACCAGATGAACTCTGTTTGGACGCAGAGACAGTTCACAGAATCGCATCCGTCATCAAGCTCCAAAGCGACTGGGTAAAGCACAGGTCAACATCACTTTACACGGATCCCTTTCTGCTAGAGGAAAAAATACGAAAACTGAGCAAAGTAGAACTTGCCAATCTCTTCCTTCGTGTTTGGCATCCCATAATCGAGTTTGAGCAAATATCTCCTCACAGCCTAGCTGAAGCCATAAAATACTGGCAAAGCCTTCTTCCACTCGATGAGAGATGGCTAAAAACCGGGTCACAAAAAATAGAGACTGGAACCGTAACCCGAGAAGAACTAATAAAACAAAGAATTCTTGCCGAAAAAGCCTTCTCAGAAGACTTGGAAGCCTTTTGGGAAGAACTGAAGCAGAAGGTTGAAGGGAAGGAGAAGATTCTGTACTGGGATTTCGTCGGCGCCGGCACCTATGATGAAACAATAAGAAGAGCTTACTTAACGAGTTTTCTTGTGACATACGGATACGCAACCCTAGAAATAAATCCGCTCGAAGAGGAAATCTTTGTAAAACCCTATGAGAAACCGGTCTCAATGCTCGGCAAGAAACAGTTGATCTCCATTCCCGTCTCCATAAGCAGTGAAGAATGGATGAGATGGAAAGGAGGCCAACAAAATTGAAGAAAAAAGCCCATTACGCAAGGCAACTCAAGAGAGCGGCTCATCTCCTATTTTATAGGCGCCACAAAAAACCCGGAGTGAAGGGATGGGAACTAAGAAGAAGGCTTGGAGCTGACTATCCGAAGGTTCTCAATGTCTTTGACAGTTACTTGGAGAAACTGGACCTCCAAGTGAAAACCATTTTTGAAGAGGAAAAACCCGCTGAAAAGCCCTCTCTAGAGCAACTGGATAAGGCTAGATTTTATGTGACTCTTCGAGGAGGTCTCACCCCCAAAGAGACCAAGATGATGGGTTGGCGCATCGACGACATTGCAGGTCTTGCTACAGCGATTTCATACGTCATTTCAAAGAAGGGAAGAGCACCACGTGAAGAGGTTGAGGATCTTTTAAGACTTAAACTCCCAGGGTGGAGAGTTGACATAAACATGAATCGTTACATACGATCCGGATACCTAGCCGAAGACGAGAACAAACAACTCTACCTCGACTGGAGAACCCGAGCCGAGATAGATCAGAAAACCCTTGTAGACTTACTCTTATCAACTAATCAACAAGGAAAACG
>Ga0315314_1001365_pt1 | contig 22254 bp, 22 predicted proteins | sample TDP9_MG_FD_203631 | JGI IMG/M metagenome (GOLD analysis project Ga0315314, IMG submission 203631) | Freshwater sediment microbial communities from Lake Towuti, South Sulawesi, Indonesia - TDP9 | ecosystem: Environmental > Aquatic > Freshwater > Lake > Sediment | place: Indonesia: South Sulawesi... | reverse complement strand
TCGGATCGCCTTTTCCAAAGGAAACGGATCGCTTTTGAAATAACTAGAGACACCTCGAAGAGGGGTATGAATTCCAATATATACCGTCTCAGATCTTTCATCTTTGAAAGGGACAATACCAAGGGTCGGGCCGATCTTCTGTTGAAGAGAGGGAAATTCTTTAACAGGTTGATAACGGAGATAAAGGGAGTAGGTTCTTGCCTTTGCACAACTGAGTATGAAAAGACTCAATAAAAGAATGATTAGCCAGCGGTAGAATTTCATGCCGTGTCCTCCTGAATAGAATTGCGGTTTATTTTATCACATTTTCTTCAATAAGCATCGACTTCTTTTAGAGGCTGGCTCAAGAGAAAATTAATGAGATTCCAACCCGCCTCTCCTTTTGATCAAGGATCTATCCTTTATTTTTGAAGAACAGAACACCAAGAGGAGGTAAAGTGAGAGAGAGGGAGTAAGGTTTCCCATGGGATGGGACGGGAGAGGCTTCCAAACCTCCAAGGTTTCCATGGCCGCTGCCACCATAGATCCTTGCATCGCTGTTTAGAACTTCTCTCCAGAGGCCGCTCCGTGGAACTCCTATTCTGTAATGGTATCTCGGGACAGGCGTGAAGTTACAAATCACCAGGAAGGTATCATTTATGCTCTTACCCCTCCTAAGAAAACTGATGATGCTCCCTTCCCAATCGTGAAAGTCCATCCACTCGAAGCCCTCCTGTCTGAAGTCGAGTTCATACAGTGCTGGCTCCCTCTGGTAGAGACGATTCAGATCGCTGACCCACCTCTGAATTTCTTGATGGGATGGGTATTGGAGAACATGCCACTCCAAACTCTCTTCATGAACCCACTCCCGCCATTGACCAAATTCCCCTCCCATAAATAACAGCTTCTTACCCGGATGACCATACATATATCCAAATAGCAATTTGAGATTGGCCATTCGCTCCCATTCATTTCCTGGCATCTTTCCGATGAGTGAGCCTTTTCCATAAGTGACCTCATCATGAGAAAGGGGAAGGATAAAATTTTCAAAGAACGTATACCAGATGCTAAACGTGAGTTGATTATGATGATACTTTCTGAATATGGGATCATTTGAGAAATAATCGAGGGTATCGTGCATCCAACCCATATTCCACTTCATACCAAATCCAAGTCCCCCGACATAGGTGGGTCTTGAAACCATGGGCCAGGCCGTCGATTCTTCGGCAATGGTCTGGACATCGGGGTGGGCCTGGTATACCGCTTCGTTAAACCTCTCAAGAAATGTGATGGCTTGAGTATTTTCCCTTCCCCCATACTCATTGGGTATCCATTCACCATCTTTTCGTCCGTAGTCAAGGTAAAGCATCGAGGCCACCGCATCCACCCTAAGCCCATCGACATGGTATCGATCCAGCCAGAAAAGGGCACTACTGATGAGAAAAGCCTTCACCTCATTCCTGCCATGATTGAAGATATAACTCTTCCAATCAGGGTGAAATCCTTTTTTGGGGTCCTGATGTTCATAGAGATAGGTGCCGTCAAAGTAGACCAGACCATGTTCATCATCCGGAAAGTGAGAGGGTGCCCAATCCAGGATCACGCCTATCTCGTTCTGGTGAAGTTGATCGATCAAATACATGAAATCCTGAGGAGCGCCGTATCTGCTAGTGGGTGCAAAATATCCAATCGTCTGGTACCCCCATGAGCCGTAAAAGGGATGTTCCATCACCGGTAAAAATTCAACATGGGTAAACCCCATCTCCTTCACATATTCAACCAGGTATGGAGCCATCTCCCGATATGTCAGGAATCGGTTCCCTTCTTCTGGAACCCGTCTCCACGAGCCCAAATGAACCTCGTAAATAGCAAAGGGGGCATCGAGGGCATTGAATCGATGCCTGTTCATCATCCATTCACCATCTCCCCAATCATAGCGAAGATCCCAAACCATCGAAGCTGTCTTCGGAGGACATTCCCACCGAAAGGCATAAGGATCACCCTTATCCACCCTGTACAGGTTGTTCCTGGAGATCAAATGGTATTTATAAGCCTCCCCGTTGCAAACTCCAGGAATAAATCCCTCCCATATCCCAGAGCCATCCTCTCTCACTTTCAGGGGATGGGAATCTTTGTTCCACTGATTAAAATCTCCCATCACCGAGACTTGCCTTGCATTGGGTGCCCAGAGGGCAAAGTAGGCCCCTTCGGTGCCATCGTGGGAAACGATGTGAGAGCCAAATTTGTTGTAAAGATTGAAATGGCTCCCCTCCTTAAAGAGGTAGATATCATGATCTGTGAAAAGGGTGATATTGTATTGGAGGCCTTCTTTTTTCATAAGATGATTTCGCGTTATCCCTTCCTTATGATCTTTATGATCCTCTCGGGTTTCTCTATCCCCCCTTATTTTTAAAGAAAACAAGCCCTTCGTCAATCTTTTTTAATGGGGCGCTGTAAAGATCCCCACCCAAAAAGGGCGTCATGTCTTATAAAATGATATTCAAGTTCATAGCTTAAGCTACTCCATATGTAGCGCGCAACCGCATAGCTGTTTATGAAACAGAGACAATCACCATTTGGTCCGGAATTAATAGAATTGGAAATAGATGAGGAGGGTCGCAATGGCCAAGGAAGGGACGGAGATGATCGCTCCGGGTTTAATCCACTGGCCAAATGTAATATGACCAATTTTTTCACGTTCGATGATTCCGATAGCTACGATATTAGCCGTACTTCCAATCATGGTTAAATTACCAAAGAGTGTCCCACCAAAGAGTATCCCCCACCAATAGGGCGTGATATCGATCCCTGCCTTCCCAATATCTTGGATCAGGGGAATAAATGTCGCCACAGCCAGCACATTATCCATAAATCCTGTTAAGATGCCAATTGCCCAGGTGACGATGACAAAAAGGGTTTTTGGATTTCCACCTACCCATGAGAGCAGAGATTGGGCAGCTACCTCAGTTGTTCCAACGAATTTCAAAGTTCCGACGGATGCGAATAGCATCATAAAAAAACTCAATGTCCACCAATCGACCCTTCTCTCTATTAGTTCTCTCGCTCGAACTCTTTCCAATAAAAGGCTTATCGCAGCCGCCAGAAAGGCTACTCCGATTAAAAGAGCATTCTTTTGTAATCCTAAAAGCTTTTCAAGCTGTGCGTGGAGGACTAATCCTGTGAGTGTTCCGATAAACAGCGCCGTAGAAATTGACCTTTGCTTGGAATCTTGAGAAGATTTTTCCTCTTTCCCTAAATCCCAGCCTCCCATCTTTTCCTTCCATTCACGAATTTCCTTTGAGTAGTAAAGAAGCGAAAGTGGAATGGTCACCAAAAGTGCACAAAGGGAGATGGGAGATGCCCAGCGTAAAAAATCCTGAAAAGTTAGGCCTGCTCTCATAGCAATCATGACACCGATAGGATTCCCGATAACGGTGGCACTTGATCCAATATTGGTGGCGAAGACCTGAATGATCACAAAGGGAATCGGATTGACGCCGAACCTCGAAGTCAAATGGATCATTGTAGCTGTCATAAAAAGGATGGAGATTACTTCGTCGACCAACGCAGCCGAAATCGCACCGACCACCATGAGCATTACTATGAGGACAATGGGCCTCGGTCCAATATAGCAGATGAGGGTATTAACCACCGATTCGAAGAACCGCTTCTCCTCCAGATATCCCACAAATATCATCATCCCAATAAGAAAAAGAATGATATCCAATCCAGCAAACTCAATGAGATGGGGGATATCAAGAAGCCCAAAGGCCAGGAGGAGTGAAACCCCAAGCAAAGCAAAAGGGAGTCGGAACCGCCAGAAGAGGATCGTCCCGAAGATCACAACGAAGAAAATAGCGAGAGATAGAACCTGGTTTGTCGAAAATCCGGCAAGGGAAGAGAGCACACTTATAGCCAGAATGATCGTTACATAGACAATCCCCTTCCACATAGCAGATGATATCCCTTTGATAGAAGATTATTGAACCTTTGGTTCGGAAAAAATACAGATTTTGCCTTCTTTTTCATTCACCCATATTTCCTGGTCAGTCTCAATCAATAGCTTTACCACCTGGTACCAAGGGAGTAGGGTAGGTTTTAAAACCCTGATCTCATATCCCCCGTGTACCGAGTTGACCTCTCCAGTATCTTTCACCATCTTCTTCATTCGTTCATCAAGATCCATTGCTCCTTACGTTTTAAGAAAGAATCATTTCCATCTCGTTTTATTTTCCCATTCCATCGCCTATTTGGGTTAATTCGACACGATTTATCAATAATTTTCTAAGTTTCTTAATAAAGTCCTTAGCTTATCGTGGATAAAATTCTCATTTGGGTTGCTTTGTTTAACCCATTCCTCAGCGATTTGGACTGGCATGATTAATTTATTCTCTTTTGTAAAAAATCGGACCCGATAGTTCTTATGCTTGTAATCAATTACTTTGAAATTAATACTTAAGTTCAAATACATTATTGCCCAATTTAATATTTCTTGAGCCTCTTTTATCTTTTCATCTTGAGCCATTTAAGCCACCCCTTTTGTTATAAGTTTACTTTGTGTTAGCCTTGAGATATTTGTTGAAATCATCCAAGTGTTGCAGATATTTTTGTAAACATCTATCGACTCGTCCCTTATTTCACAGAAAATACCTCTGATGTTCCACGATATTTCGGTCTATACTGAGAAAAAACCCGTATTTTACATTCTGTTGAATCGATCTTGGGAATCTGCCAGGCGTATTTTCCGCTATTAGGAACATTTTCTTTTAGCATTTCCCAGGATTTCCCACCATCCTTTGAGTATTCAATTGTGACCATTGTTCCAAACTCAGATTCCGCTCGTTCCGCTTTCCAGAGGATCTCATAAGAGCCCCCCGCCTTTAGAACCTCATTTGCCTTGGGGGTTAGAATGGTCACCCCTTCGTCTGGCAAAGGTTTAGAGGCACAGCTCAAGCAAGAAAGAAATATCACTGCTACAAATAAAGAAATGATTTGATTTTTTTTCATGGCTCTCTCCTTTCTATGAATTTTCGGCATTTCTTCTCAAAAACTCTCTTTATTCCGAAAAAATCAGCAAGCTAATCAGTAAGATCGCCCCCATTCCAATGATTATAAGCAAGATCAACATAGGAAGCGGGGAATCATCGTTCGGTGACTTTTTCTTGTCTTTCATGTTATTCACTCCTCGTTAATGTTACCACTGGACAGGAGTAAATTTTTGACTTCTTTCCTCAGCTCTGACCCTGGGAAATTCCTTTGGATCATCCTTTAAACATAGGTCCATGATGGTGTATTTCAGCTTCAGGTTTCACAAGGCTCGACTTCTTTGACCCATCCTCACTGTAAGGCAGTCTGGGCAGTTCATTTACTTAAAGTGGAGATAAGAATAACAATTGCGAGGATAATCACTACAACTAACAACCATCCTCCGTACATTAAAAAGTTCAAAATACGCCTTAACCATTTTGGCTTTCCCTTTTTTCCCTCCGTTGTTGAAGTTTTTCCTTTTTCTTTGATTGCTGTTTCCATAACTTCCTCCTTTCGCAAGATTTACATGACCAATGATTTATAAGGTGTTATGCGTTTTACGCTCTAACAAAGCTCCGTTAGTTCCTGTCAAACTGCCTCTTAAGAATATTAATTAGCTTGAAAGATGGAGGAGCCCTCGCATCAAGGAGGAGGGGGTTCCCATCACGGAGGCGGAATTGAACCGATCAGGCCTCCTTCCTTTTCATTTATTTTGGGTTGATTGAACCCGAATAAAAAAGCCGCTACCCGAACTCTGTTCAGATAGCGGCCCGACCATCCAGTCTTTTAACCTCCGGAAAATATTAATATATTTCCGGACCCTTCTTACTTATTTTGTATTTTTTTAACAAATTTTTTTTCAAATGTCAAAGACATTTTATGACTTTCCCGCCGGTAGCTTTTATCTTCAGTGAACAGATTATAATGCGTCCTTTCGTCACTTAGGCTAACTATTCACCTTTCAGATATGAGAGATGTGATCTCGACTTTCGTCCACTTTCTCTTTTCTCTTGTAAAGTCTTTCAAGAAAATCCTTGGCCAATTCTCTCCCTCCCCACCCAAAGGCAATAGCTAAGGCAAGAACAATTCCTCCAAAGGTAATTGAGAAAGCCGAAACGATCACCTTCTCTGCAATACCTAAGTGATAGAGGGCCATCGTCAGCGAAAGGATGATAATGAACCAGCGGACGCTCCTGCTTAGGAGTCTGGCTGAATCTATCTGGGCGTTGACCGCGGCAATCAATGTAGCCTGACCTAAAAAGATGGCGATCAAATAACCAATTACCAGAATGAGGACCGCAGCAAAAAGATGGGGAAGATAATTGAAGAATTGGGCGACGAAGTTCTGGGTCGCTGCCACTTCAAGGGCATTAATCCCTAAGATGAGTGTAATCAGAACGATCACCCAATAGAAGAACCGGCTTAGAAGGTTAGCGGGAGAATAGATCAGTCCTCCCTTGGAGAGGACATTGGTGAGTCCCCACCGCTCGCTCATCCTGTCAAAATGAATTGCTTTTAAAAACCGCAAAAGGAGTATTCTAAATATCCAAGCGATGAGGAATCCAGCGATGAGAACGGTAATCATCGCCAGAAGGTTGGGTAAGAATGTAATGACTTTCCCCAAAAATTTATTAAGAGAATCTGAAATGGCATTCCGCCAAATCTCTCCCATATGATTCACCTCCTCCTATTCCATCTTCTCCCAGCGCTCAATGAGATAAGGCTTCATCTCTTCAAACACGTTGCAAAGGGATTCGATCTTCTCCTCCACCTCGTTGGCGGAGCTCTCTTTATTTTCCTTGACAAACGAGGCCACTCGGCCCAGATAGAGAGGAATCATCGATTTCAGCAGGTGTTCACGATGAACCGATCCTTTGTGAAAGGTTACGGCGAAGTCATAAATCATACGAACCCATAGGTCTTGAGGAAAAGAGAATGCCTCATCCGATAGTCGACCAATGGATTCCAGCCAGCGGGCTGTCTCAGAGGGTAACGCCTTTCTCCAAATCTCCATTAGATCTTTAACTCCTAATTTGAAGTTTCTAATCATCCGTTCAACATTGACAGAGATCGGCTCCAGTCCTACTTCGTAATGGAATCCAAAAGTGGGAACAGGCTGGGATCCTTTGATCTGCTTCCAAATGGTTGCGTGTTCTCCCATCAAACCGTAAACCGAAGAAACCACCTGGCTGAACATCGGTCCCAAATCACTTCCAGGATCCTTGGCGTCATGGATTTTTGCACCTAAGTAAGCTTGGCATATCTGATAACCTCCAGTAACGGCGAGTGTGGTCATCCAGATATCAATCCCAAATCGAGCTACATCAGTCTCCCATACCTCTTGGGTTAAATAGTGTTTCGCCAAATCTCCGGAAAAACCAAAATCTCCTCCGATGGGCTGCCGGACCCTCCTCCCATACAAAGCCCGATTTAAAGGATAAACGATGCTATTGGTAATCGTCCCATCAAATTTATGCCGGGCATAAAGAGGAGCGACATAATCAAAACCTCCATCATAGATAGGCCGAAGAAGGAGCTCCATCCATTCCGGAGTGATCGACCTCAAATCAGAATCGACCACGGCACAGGCCTTTGCGTCAAATAATCTCGAAGCTTCGAAGATGGTACGGAAGGCACTCCCTTTTCCAGGGATTCCATGATACGGGGTGACAATCTTATGGATGGGATAGACTGGATGGGAGGTTAAGATGGTTTTAAAATCTTCAATCTGAACTGTTTTCACTTCTTCTTGAGTACCATCGGTGGAGCCACCATCGGAGTTGACCAAAACGGCCTTGGCTTTTGGAAAATATTTTGCAAGACCAGCCATAACTGCCCGCACCACATGTCCAATCGTTCGGGCATTATTGTAACTCGGTATCCCGATCAATATTTCAGCCTCTTTGATCTGTTCAAATTGAATTTGAAAGGATTGGTCCATCACTCTTCTTTACCCCGTTAGAAAGCCCCAGCATTTATGCTGAGGATGATAGAAATATGAAGCATCAGCTACTTATTGAGGGCGGGGTCAAAGCCCCGCCCTTTCTAACGGGGTTTATATCCAACATCTTTCTAATATCCCATCCATTCCTCCCCTTTGAATCTCCCCCATTGCCCTCTCCCAATCTTCCTTAAATTTGAGGTATCTAAACCATCCTCCATTTCTTTTTTGGAGAATCAGATGGAGGTTACTGATGCACCCGGCTGCATACTTCCATTTCCCTTTAATCAGATAATCGAGACCGAGAAACAGAGAAGTGAGGATCGCCTTTGGGTAAAGGGTTCTCTTCAAAAAATATCCTGGATAGGGATTGAGATCAAGATCCACTCCGCCCTTTATTTTTTCTCGCTCGTAGAGGAAACGCTCAACATCCCATTTCAGTTCTTCATAAAAATATTCCTGCTTCCTTTCGGGATGGAGGTGTTTGACTCGCAGTTGTTTGTCAAAAAAGATAGAGAATCCAAATTGCCTGGCATTGATTAGATAGTCCGTATCCTCCCCTCTTGAAATATAAGGGTCAAAGGGAACACTACGAAAAAGATAGCGATGAAGCACGAGATTCCCACCTAAAAGCACAGGGGAAGGAACGAGACGGTGTCTTGACGATAAGATCTTTTGCCAGACGCGATTCATCCATTTTGACTTATTCCATAAGAGCCGCCACCAAAGACGTGAGGGAGGGAGAAGGATGTTCCCATCGGGGTTGACATAAAACCCGCCCTTGCCACAAACAATCTTCCCTCTCCATCTTTGATTGATATACTCGCAGGCAATTTTTAGATAGTCAGGATCCTCTATGACTTCATCATTATCGATGAAGATGGCAACATCCGATGAGATCGCTTGGACAAGAAGAAGCGCGGTATTACGAATTTTAGAAAATCCTTTCAGACCAACAAGGGAACAGAAATTTCTGAAATCTCTTTCCTCTAAATATTTTCTCAGATCTGTTAGATTATAAGAAGTGAAGATTAATGTCCTCCCATTCCCGAGATCTTTCAAATTCTCTCTGAGGAATCTGTCCATATCCGAAAAAGACCCCTCCTCATCCTCACCCTTTAGATCAAAGCAAACGAGTAAGATGAGTGTGTAATCTTGGTCTTCCAAAATCTTTAGGCTTTCAATGGCCCTCTTTGCTAACCTCAACCCCTCTGAGCCAAGCAATTGGTCGGGTTTATCTAATCTGAGATAGATAGGAATGATGATCGCTTTTCTCATCCGATGACTCTCAGCATGATGTCATTCCAGGCTCGAGGGCCGCTCCCATTGATGATTGTCAAATTCTGAATCAGGGATAGGGTTTCTGGCAAATGGGTTCCTTCTCCCTTGAGAAAAATTGAACGACCTATCGCAAGTAACATGGGCAAGTCATTCAAACTATCCCCGATTCCAACGGTAGAGACGGAGGGAAATTCCTTTTCATATAATTTCTTCAGCGTCCCGACAGCCTTCCCTTTGTCATTCTTCCCCAGGATATGGTGAAACCTTCCTCCCCATACATAACTCATCCCCTTCTCTTCAATTTTTCTCCTCATCATTTTAACTTCTCTCTCTCCTCCCTCAATAATAAAAGGTTCATCATACTCTCTCTTTTTAGCAAACTCGGCCTCTTTCAGGCTCAACCCGCAAAGGGACTCAAGTTCTTCCTCGGTAAGATCAGAGAAGCCCTTAATCGGTAAACCGGTCTCTTTTTTAATCTCATCTAAGACCTTGATGATCTGGGAATGAAAGGTGCCAAATTCTAAAACGAAATACGCTTCTATTTCCCTTTCAAAACGAAATGGGAAGGAGAAGTAATCGTTGGGGATAAAGACTCCTCCACCGTTCTCTGAAATGAAAGGATGATGGTTGTCCAATTTCTTTCGATAAAGCTCTATCTCAGCCCTGGTCTTGCTGCTGCAGAGAATAAGTGGGATACCTCTCCGTTTGATCAAATCGAGAGCAGGTTTTGCCGGTTCAAAAGAGTAAGTATTCTTATCCAGTAAGGTCCCGTCAAGGTCCGTGAATATCACAAGCTTAGGTGTTGTCGTCATCGACGGCGTTCCTCAACCTCTCCAAAAAGTCCGGAATGGCAGAGGTTACACGGCTCCAATTGGGAATAAGGGGGATACTCAGAGGATCTTCAACAAAGGCCTTGCTGGCCAATTCGATGCCCTTCGTAAATGTCTCCACAGCCACCCCTTCTTCATGGCGGTCGAAGTCGAGACCATTCACCGCTGCATCATCATGATATTTAGTGATAGCCTCCTGAGCGGTTCTCAAATAAGTCGCCTTTAATGTCTTTAAGAGGCTTTCGGAGAGATCGATCCCCTCACTGGCCAAGTTTCGAAAGAGGTTCTTTGCGATATCAATGGACATCCTTAAAAGCCCCCGACTCGGATCCTCTGGAGAGAGTTCCTGGTGTTTATGCTCATAGTTCTCCGTTAAATCCACTTGGCAGATCCGTCGTAGAGAGCAGTTGCGAAAAACTTCAGAGAGAACACCGATCTCTAACCCCCAATCCCAGGGGATCCGATTGATCCTCGCCAAGTCCGTAATCATCGAAAATTCACCTGCTAATGGGTATCGAAAACTATCGAGGTAGACTAAAAACGGGAGGTATCCCAAGAGACGTTCGAGAGAACGGAGGAGGGGAGTTACAAAGAGCCGGGTGACCCTCCCGTGCATCTTATTCGTCACCCTACTATAATACCCTTTACAGAATTCATATCCCAGATTGGGATTGGCCACAGGAAAACATAATCGTGCTAAAAATTCTCTATCATAATTAATGATATCGCAATCATGAAGCACAATCACATCGCTCTTCTCGCTGGCTAAAACGTAACCAAAAGCCATCCAGGTGGAGCGGCCTTTCCCATCTTCGCCAGCTGAAATGTCATTCTCGGTCAGGATATCGTAAAGAGATCGCACCCTATCTCCGTCATTCCAGATGATAATCGTCTCTTGGGGAAGAAGTGAAAAAAATTCTTTAGCATGTTCAAACTCCTTTTGGTTCGCCTTTCCAAGGGTGATAATCACCTGGTTGATGTATTTGACCCTCTTTATTTCAGAAACAATAGTTTTGAGGGCTTTCTCCTTCAGTTCAGAATAGAGAGAAGGAAGGACAAGTGCAATCGGATTATATCTCGAATAGAACTCCAGTTCCATTTCCATCCGTTCTAAGTTACCTTTTTTTAATCGATGCAGCGTCGTAACGACCCCGGGTTGAAAGAAATCGCTCATTGGTCACCCCTGTCGATGAGAAAAAGACTATTTCTCCTCACCTCTGCCATTTTCTTTCGAATCCGACCTTTGACCTCTTCCTGCTTATCCTTCGGCCACATTGAAACTCCTGCTGTCCTTTGTAATTTTCCAACGAGGGACTGCACGGACGAGATTGGCGCCTCCGCCAATCTCCCATGGGATACGACGAGAACTCCAACCATCTTCTTACGCCCTGAGCATTTTTCCTTTTGAGGAGACCATCTTGTCCACTAATGTCCTTAACACACCGAGCTGGATTGGTTTTTCCAAATATGCCGTTGCCCCTCTCTCCATCGCTTTGTGGGAAACCTCCCTACTCCCGAAAGCGGTGATGACAATAATGGAAGCTTCCGGTTGAATTTTTTTCATCATTGGAAGAATATCCAATCCCGTCAAACCGGGCATTCGAATATCGGTGATGATGACGTCGAAAGGTTCCTTGGCGAGCTTGCGAAATGCCTCAGATCCATTATTCACAGACTCTGCCTTATACCCTTCTCCTTCGATGAAGTCTCTTAGCAAAGAGCTCATCTCCTCATCATCCTCAATGATCAATATTCGAATCATTTGATCAGAGCTGTCCATCACTGATCCTTATCCGAGCAAAAGGGATGCCAATCTGGAAAAAGGTAAAATTGCTTTAATTTTAGTAGGTTGTGAATTGGAAAAAAATTTAAATAGATACTGAAAATGAGGAAGTATGGAACAATCTGTGGCAAAATGGGTCAATAGGAACAGAATTTCTGTTATTTGTGAGATGTCGAAGGTAGCGCCTCAAATTTCGGGTAATCAGGAATTCCTCTTTGACATATTCGTGTCCATACTCACCCAATTTTTTGCCACATCGGGGCGGCTCAGGAGATATCGAATTTGAAAGGCTGTTCCTTCAATGGAATAGACGAGGATTCCTGTAAGATTGGGAATAATCTGGGCAGGAATTCCTCCAATAGCACTTCCGATGACCGTCTTCTTCTTCCACAAACCCTCGGAGACCGTTAAACCGAAACGCTCCCGAATCGATTTCTGGAGGATAATGGTTGAGGCTCTTTGAAGTGAATTGATTTCGAGAGAAATTGTGGATATAGGGCTCTCTATTGGAGACTATGATGAGTGGATGGCCTTTCAATCTCTCTCTGATGACTCGTTGGAAATACCTTTTCTTCATCGGGGAATCCCTCTTGAGTCCTCATCGATACTTCTTCCTTCACAGGTGATCATAGTGTCTTAAACCTCCCTCGATCTTCTACGGTGGATGAAAAATTGAAAGAAAGGGGAATAACGTGTCCAACCGAATTATGAAAGCTGAAGGAGGCTTTAGGTCAGAGAGGGAGTTCCCACTAAGATCACATCCACCGTTTAATTGTTGGAGGTGAGAAAACCTGACCAAGCCTCCTTCAACACCTCATCTCAAATTAAAACTTGATCGTATGAAAGGAAGAGCAAGATGGATACCAAAAGGCCAAAATAAATTTCACTTTATTTTCAATGAATTGGAATACTCAAGGATCAATTAGAAAGTCAAGATAAGGGGAAAAATGGAACAGACTGTGGCAAAATAGGTCAAATGCATGAGGTTTCATTAAAAGGATATTTTTGTTGACAATTCAAAAGGAATCACTTTATTAATTGATTAAGCATGAAGAAATCCCAGATTCTGTTTCTTCTCACTTTCATCAATTTCCTTCTTAACGGACTTTCTTATTCTCGCTTGCTTGCTGGTGATGGCGCCTTCCCTTACCGCATGCCTGCTCGACCCTGTGGCATCGATGTTCAATGTATAACCGTCATTGGTGCTCCTCAAACTTACATCATACAAAAAGAAGACACCCTGTTAGATATTGCCCGAAATTTCGATCTTGGCTTTTCCGAGATTCAACTCCTATATAAAGATATTGACCCATGGGTTCCTCCTGTGGGAATGGAGTTAGTTATTCCAACTTACTGGATCCTACCTGAAGGAAGATGGAATGGGATATTAATCAATATCCCTGAGATGAGGCTTTATCTGTTTTTTAAAAGGATATCCATGGTCAAAACTTTTCCGATTGGGATAGGAGTTACAGAAAATACGACCCCAATCGGACGATTTTATGTCAAAGAGAAGAGGATTTCCCCCACTTGGCATATCCCCCTCTCTCTCCGGGAAAAATATGAAGGGAGAAAATTCATTCCTCCCGGACCGGACAATCCTCTCGGTTCCCATTGGTTGGGTTTGTCCATAAAAGGTTATGGCATTCATGGCACCAATTTCCCGTGGGCAGTTGGCCGTTTGGTCACGCATGGATGTATCCGTCTTTATCCAGAGGATATTCTCAACCTCTACCCCATCGTTCCAATTGGAACTCCCGTTAATATCGTCTATGAGCCGATCAAGATAGGATTTCAAGAAGGGCATATCTTCATCGAAGTCCATGAGGATATCTATCAACGAATTCCTGACTTTTTGCAGTTTACCCTCAAAAAATTGGAGAAAAAAGGGATCAAGAACCTTGTCAAAATAGAGAAATTAAAGGAGGCCCTGGATCAGAAGAGAGGGGTTCCCATTGAAATCACATCCGATATTGATCATGGGAAGTGAAGGAAATCTGCCCAAGCCTCCTTCGATTATCTTTACTTCTTTAATTTCTTCTCAAATATGGCCTCTGATTTCTTTGCCGCTTCTTCTGCCTTTCGTGCAGCCAATTCTGCCCTGTTGGCAGCTGCCTCGGCTCTGTTCGCAGAATCTTCCGCTCTTTTAGCAGCCGATTCGGCTTGCGAGGCCGCAGCTTCAGCCTTTGATGCCGCCGTCTCTCCCTTCGATGCAGATGCTTCAGCCCTTAACGCAGCTGCCTCAGCCTTTGACACTGCCGTGGTGGCCCTCACTGCAGCACCCTCCGCTTTATCGGCAGAAGAATCAGCTCTTTTCGCCGCACCCTCAGACCGAACAGCCGCCTCCTCAGCTTTTTTCACAGCTCCCTCTGCTTTTCCTGCCGCACCCTCTGATCGAACAGCTGCTTCTTCAGCTTTTTTCTTAGCATCCTCTGCTTTCCACGCTGCTGATTCGGCTTTTGATGTAGCTCCTTCAGCCCTTGAGGCAGCTGCCTCGGCCTTTGATGCTCCTGTAGTCGCGGTAATTGCGGCACTCCCTGCCTCCTTGGCAGAGGATTCGGCTCTTTTCGCCGAATCCTCAGATCGAGTGGCTGCCTCTTCAGCCTTTTTCGCAGCCCCTTCTGATCTTGAGGCTGCCGATTCAACCCGCTTAATGGCATCCTCTGTTTTTACAGCAGCGGCTTCGGCCTTTTTCAATGCCTCCTGAGCAGTCTTCATTGCAGCTTCAGCTGTCGACTCTGCTTCACGAACCTCTTTCGTAGTGGCACAACCCAATAGCATAAGGCTTAGGAGGAAAGCTATTCCAGTAGAGACCAAAATCTTACTCTTCATCTCTCTTCACCTCCTTTCTTGTCTTTATTTTTTTAATCTCTTTTTAAATACCCCTTCAATCTTCTCAGCAACAGCCTCTGCTTTTCGAGCAGCTGTTTCCGTTCTTTGCGCAGCTCCTTCTACTTTTGCGGCAGCATCTTCAATCCTTTTTGCAGACTTTTCTGCTCGCTCTGCAGCCTTTTCAGCTATTTTGGCCGCTTCCGATGCTCTTACAGCTGTACTATTCGCTTCTCTCACCCCCTCCTCAACCTTCACTGCCAAGTTTTCTGCTGTTTTTGCCGCTTCCTGAGCTGTTCTCATTGCTTTCTCAGCCGCTATTCTTGATTGTTCGATCTCCTTTGTTGTTGCACAACCGATAAGAATTCCCAAAGACAGAAGAAGGCTCCAGAGTGGGATCATCTTTCCTAATTTCTGTATCCTCGATCGCATTGAAACTACCTCCTTTGTGTCTACTTTTTTAATCTTTTTTCAAATGCCTCAACTGCCTTCTGGCTCGCCGCATCAGCCTTTTTTGAAAAGTTTTCTGATGAAGCAGCCGCTTTCTCCGCCTTTTGTGCCGCTTCCTCTGCTTTCCGAGCCGCTGCCTCTACCCTTTCTGCATATCCCTTTATGTTCTCAAGAATCATCTTCGCTTCTTTGTTCGCCCTTTCCGCTGCCTCCCTGGCCTCCCTGATCTCCTTAACAGGATTGCATCCAAAGATAATAAATAGAAGAAAGATAATAGGTATCCATCCCTTTGATATTTTCATTTCTTATTCCTCCTTTCAAAAGTGACTCATTCTTGGTCGAAAAAGAAAGTCACTTTTACATCTTTAGCCTCCACGATTTCCACCAATTCTTGGACCGAGTTATAGATAAGACTTAGTTTTTTCTTCCCCAACTTCCTTAGTCCATATGTCATCCTCCCCTGAATGGGGTTTGGTGCCCTTTTAACCAACCTCTTTCCTTTCGGGGTTAATTGAACTTTTATGACTCTCCTGTCTTCTCGATCCCTATCTCTTGACACATAGCCCCTCTTTTCCAACCGATCCATAACTCCTGTTATAGTGCTCGGATGTAAATACATCCTTTCACTTAAATCCCTCAAAGACAAACTACCATTTTGGAAGATAGTTTTGAGGGCCCAAAGTTGAGGTCCTGTAATCCCGAATCTGCTTGAAACTTCTTGAGAGTAATCCTGTATGGCCTTAAAGATACGGCGGAGATTCTGCATAATTTCAGAAATCGCAATATCACGCTTAGGTCTTTCTGGCATACTTCGCGTCCTTTTAATTAAAAACTTTGTACACAAATTTTTTGTATACCAAATATGTTAAAATGCGTCAATAGAAAAGTTTTCGCTTGCCATCACAATGGACACAAAGATTGAAGATAATTGTATGGATAGGATGGGTGTCGACTAAAATTGACAATGGGGATTATGCTTCTTGGAGTTTTCGGTAAAGGGTCTTTCGGTCAAGTCCCAGAATTTCTGCAGCTTTCGATTTATTTCCTCCCACTTCCGCCAAAACCTTCTTAATATACTCCTTCTCCAACTGGTCAATCGTATATCGCTCCCGCAATCCTTTCTCAACAAGATTCTCTTCCACCTCTTGAACCACCTCATCTGGTAAATCTTCAGGAAGAATAGTCGCTTGTTGGCTCAGGGTGATCGCCCTTTGAATGACATTTTCGAGTTCTCTTACATTTCCCGGCCATGAATAATTCAGCAAGAATTTAAGGGCCTCGTCCGAAATCCCTGAGACGTCTTTCCTCAGCTCTTGGTTGAATTTATTGACGAAATGCTGAATGAGAAGAGAAAGATCCTCCCTTCTCTCACGAAGAGGTGGCAATTCAATATCGATCACCTTCAATCGATAGTAGAGGTCTTCACGAAATCGGCCTTCCTGAATAAAGGACTTGATTTCTCGATTCGAAGCAGAAATGATCCTTACATCGATCGGGTAGGAATTTGTATCGCCTAAGGGTCGAACCTCTTTCTCCTCGATCAGCCTGAGCAATTTTGCTTGGAGTGTGAGAGGCATCTCGGTAATTTCATCGAGGAAGAGTGTCCCCTCATTGGCCTCAAAGATCAACCCCTTCTTATCCACTTTGGCATCTGTAAAAGCCCCTTTCTTATAACCAAATAGCTCACTTTCAAGAAGCGTTTCGGGGATGGCAGCACAATTGACGGCAATGAATGGAGCTTCTTTCCTAATCCCATTATAATGAATTGCCTTTGCGACCAACTCTTTACCTGTTCCACTTTCACCGGTGATCAAGACATTGCTGGAGGTATCGCTGATCCTATCGATAAGATCGTAGATCTTTTGCATAGAGGGACTCTTTCCAATGAGATGATGAAAATGATATCGGGACTCAACCTCTTTTTTCAGCCGAACCACTTCTTTTTTTAGTAGGCGATTTTCAAGGGCCTTTTTCACTGTTAAGACAAGCTCCTCCACTTGAAAGGGCTTCGTAATATAATCATAGGCGCCCATCTTCATCGCTTGGATAGCAGATTCAATGGTTCCAAAGGCTGTAATGATAATAACCGGTGTCAGAGGGGCCACCTTCTTAGCTTCCTCAAGAAGGTCAAGGCCTTTGAGTCCTCTCATCTTTAAATCGGTGATGATGACATCGAACTCCTCTTTTATGAGGATCTTTGAAGCCTCTAAACTGTCATCGAGGCTGGTGGCAGAGAATCCCTCCCCTTTAAGAACATCCGAGAGCAATCGACACATCTCCAGATCATCGTCGACAACTAAAACTTTACAGTTCTTTTCCTTCATCCCTTACCTTCTCTTCCAAAGATGGAAGATAGACTTTGAACACAGACCCCTTCCCAACCCGGCTCTCCACATCGATCCATCCTTCGTGGTCTTGAACGATGCCTTGGCTGACCATTAAGCCCAATCCTGTTCCTGTATCCTTCGTCGTGAAAAAGGGATTGAAAATGTTCTGGATGACCTCTCTTTCCATCCCCACACCTGTATCTTCTATGCGCACTTCCACATATTGACGCTTTCCATCCTCAAGGTTTTCTTTTGATATCTCTTTCGTCGAAGCGGAAAGACGAAGGCCCCCTCCTTCCGGCATGGACTGGATTGCATTGAGAATAAGGTTTAAAAAGACCTGCTGGAGTTGATCTGCATCGCCCATCACAGGAGGAAGGTCATCCCTTATTGATTTTGTTACCTTCACCCTCTGTTTCTGAATCTGGTGATCAAGAAAATCGAGTGTCGTCCCCAGAACGGTGCTGATATCGAGAGGGATTTGCTCTGGTTTCTTCTTCCTGACAAACCCAAGGAGCTGTTGGATGATCTTTGTGATCCTTTCAGTCTGTTCAGCAATAATATCCAAACCTTTTTGCGCCTCTTCCTTATCCCCAAGTCTCTTCTTGGCCAATTCGGCCCTACCACCGATGATGTTGAGAGGTGTGCCAATCTCATGTGCCAGTCCAGAGGTCAACTGACCAATGGTCGCTAACTTCTCAGATTGCCGGAGACTCCTTTCCAACTCTAACTTGGTTTCGCCCTCCTGAATGATCCGCGCCTGGGCTTCTTTTAAATCAGTCGCCATCTGATTAAATGCTTCCGCAAGCTCACAGAGTTCATCGCCTCTCCTTGAATCGATCCGCGTATCGAGATTACCCTTTGCTAAATTCTTGATCCCAACCATTAGCTGTGAGATGGGGAGGGTAATCCATCTTCTTGTTCCAAAAAGGACCAATGCCACAGTTCCACCAATGAGAACGAAGATAGTGATGAAGATGCTCCATTTTGCTTTCTTGATATCCTCTTCCATAAAAGAGGTATGTTGAAGAATTGAGACCCCGCCTATGTTCTTACCTCTTCTATCTTTAAGAGGGAAAGTATAGATAAAGACTGATACTTTTTGATAGCGGCCAAATTCCTCATGAGGAAGATCCTCGCGAATCGATCCCTTGATCAAATTTAAATAAGGTTCGATTTCTCCTCCTAAGGAGTGAGAGCGGAAGACAAGATCTTTTCCCTGGTGGTAGACGATTACCCCTAAGGTCTTTTCATATTCCTCCACAGCATCGATCAGATCCTGCACATATTCCATCTCTCTCAGGAGCGATATCTTCTCGAGGGAAACCTTTAAAGTCCGGCCAATGCTCCTCACCTCCACCTTCATTTTCCTAATGAGGATATCTCGACGAGATAGAATATGGAAATAGCCGTACCCCGATAGGACGAGAATAATGATAAGAGAGAGGTTAAGGGTCAGCTTTGTACCGAGTTTCAAAAATGGGCCTCCATTTCCATATTCATAAAATTCAATTTATCAATTATGCCCTGTAATGTCAAAATTCCATTTATAGACATTCCGGCCAAAATGTAGTAAAAATATAAACATCTATTAACTTTCTAAACCGTTCCGTTAGCTAAGAGCCAACCCATTCAAAGGAGGTAAGATGCGATTTCCTCAATATCGACCGAGAAGATTGCGAAAGGATGAGATATTTCGAAGAATGATCCGTGAGACTCATCTCAGCCCGGATGACATGATCCTTCCACTCTTCGTTCGTCCTGGAAAAGGCGTTAAACAGCCCATCTCCTCGATGCCGGGCCATTTTCAGCTATCGATCGATCTCTTAATTAAAGAGGTGAAGGAGGCAAAATCTTTAGGGATCCCTGGCGTGATCCTCTTCGGCATTCCAGAAAAGAAGGACGAAATGGGATCGGAAGCCTATGCCGACAATGGGATCATCCAAAGGGCTGTCAGGGCGATCAAAGAGAAGGTGGAAGGAATCCTCCTCATCACCGATGTCTGCCTTTGCGAATATACCAGCCATGGACATTGTGGTGTGGTGAAGGACAAAAGGATCCTGAACGACGAAACCCTCGAGCTTCTTTCCAAGCAGGCCCTCTCTCACGTCAGGGCAGGAGCAGATATTGTTGCACCTTCGGATATGATGGATGGAAGAGTGGGAGCCATTCGAAAGATTCTTGATGAAAACCAATTGCAAGACGTTCCCATTCTGGCTTACGCAGCAAAATATGCCTCCAGTTTTTACGGCCCCTTTCGGGTGGCTGCAGAGTCGAAGCCCCAATTTGGCGATCGAAAATCTTATCAGATGGATCCAGCGAATGGAGACGAGGCTCTGAGGGAGGTTCGGCTCGACATCGAAGAGGGGGCGGATATGGTCATGGTTAAACCTGCCCTGCCGTATCTGGACATTATCTACCGGGTGAAGCAGACTTTCAATATACCGGTGGCGGCTTACAATGTCAGCGGTGAATTTGCTCTGATAAAGGCTGCTTCACAATTAGGTTGGGTCGATGGTGAACAGGTGATGATGGAATCCCTAATCGCCATTAAACGAGCTGGCGCTGATCTCATACTGACCTACTTTGCGAAAGAAGCAGCCAAAAAGTTAGAATAGTTATTAGTTCGGAGTTATGAGTTCGGAGTTAAGAGATAATAATCAAGATTTAACAGCTGCGGGTCACGAGTATCGAATCACGAATCACCAATTGAGGATGGTGGCGTGGGAGTTGACCCGGGGATGCAATTTGGCTTGTGTCCACTGCCGGGCCTCTTCGGAGCGGGGGCCCTATCCAGGAGAGCTCTCAACCGAGGAATGCCTCAGGGTAATGGATGAGATCGCCTCCATCAGTAGACCCGTCATCATCCTGACCGGAGGAGAACCTCTTCTCCGAAATGATGTCTTCAAATTGGCCCGATATGGATCGGACAAAGGTTTTCGAATGGTCATGGCCACAAATGGCACACTAATTGCACTAAACACACTTAAAAAAATGAAGGATTCGGGCATACAAAGAATCAGCATCAGCCTCGACGGCCCCAATGCGGAGATCCACGATGCCTTTCGCAAGGTGAAAGGTGCCTTTGAAGGCTCCCTTCGAGGCATAGATATGGCAAAAAAAGGAGGCCTGGAATTCCAGATCAATACGACCATTACACAGTTTAACCTTCATCTGATTGCTGAGATCCTTGCTCTTGCTGTGTCCCTCGGTGCAGTGGCCCATCATATCTTCCTCCTCGTTCCCACAGGAAGGGGAAAGGAGCTTAAGGATCAGTCCATCTCCGCGGTTGATTATGAGAAAACCCTTCACTGGTTCTATGAGCAGAGAGAGCAGGTACCTCTCCAACTCAAGGCCACCTGTGCGCCTCACTACTACCGCATCCTCCGACAAGAGGCTAAAAAAGAGGGAAAAAAGATTATCCACCAGAGGGAGGGATTGGATGCCATGACCCGAGGGTGTTTAGGAGGGATCTCCTTCTGCTTCATCTCCCATCTCGGTCAGGTTCAACCCTGCGGCTATCTCGAATTGGATTGCGGAAACGTAAGGGAAAAACCTTTTCGAGAGATTTGGGCCGGCTCGGAGGTCTTCCAGAATCTCCGGGATACCGATGGCTACCAAGGAAAATGTGGAAGGTGTGAGTTCCGAAAAGTCTGCGGAGGCTGTCGAGCCAGAGCCTACGAAAGCCTCGGAGACTATATGGCAGAGGAGCCTTACTGCGTCTATGAACCGGTTTAAATCCTTTTCGTCATTTCGAATTAGTCTGAAGGTCAAATTTTTCGCAGCAATGATCTGTTTCGCCGTAGTGGGTTCAACGGCCTTTGGATACCTCTATCTTACAGGGGAAATGACCTTTCATCGAAGCCAATTGGAAAATCATGGGAGATCGCTCGCTAAAACCTTCCACCATCCTGTCCGGCAAGGGATTGACCAATTGGATCGTTCCTTTTTGCAACGTACGGTAGAGGGCATCGTCGAGGATAGGGACGTCGTCCTCTGTGCCGTTTTAGATCCTTCTGGAGATAAATTGGCCCATGCCGTAAAGAAGGGATATCTTCCTGATCCCAATCTCACATACGAACTGACCCAGCCTATCCAGTCTGAAGAGGGCCAGACCATTGGAACGCTACAGATCGGGCTTTCTCTGTCACCGGTGACGAATCGAATTCTTGAGATGAGAAGGAACATCATCCTGATCGGCCTCGGGCTCATCGGTGTAGGTATTTTGTTCACTTTCGTCCTTGCGAGGATCTCCTTCCGACCCGTTCGAAATTTGCTCACAGCTGCAGAGAAAGCCGCAAAAGGGGATCTGACTCAGACGGTTGACATCCGATCCAGGGATGAGATCGAGGATCTGGCCAGGGTCTTCAACGAGATAACCCTCCAGTTCAAGAAATCCAGAGAAGATCTCGAAAGAAAAGTGGATGAGCGAACCCGGCTCATGGAGGACACCCTTGAGGAATTGAACGAGTTGAAGACAACGAACCAGAATGTCCTCAAAGAACTTGATTCGACCAAGAAGGAACTGGACATGGTGAACCGTAGATTGAAGGATGTGGATGTCACCAAGTTGATCTTCATCGGCATCGCCTCCCATGAGCTGAAGACGCCCCTCACGATCATTAAGGCCAACATCGACTTCATCCTCTCCGAGAAGGGAGGAACGCTACCTGACTATCTAAAATCCTACCTCCTCTCCATCCAGAGGAATACGAACCGAATCCAAACGAGAATTGATCGGATGCTCGATCTAAGCCGGCTCAGATCGGGCCGTCTTCACTTCCACCGGGAGGTTCTCCATCTCTC
>Ga0315314_1001364_pt1 | contig 22263 bp, 20 predicted proteins | sample TDP9_MG_FD_203631 | JGI IMG/M metagenome (GOLD analysis project Ga0315314, IMG submission 203631) | Freshwater sediment microbial communities from Lake Towuti, South Sulawesi, Indonesia - TDP9 | ecosystem: Environmental > Aquatic > Freshwater > Lake > Sediment | place: Indonesia: South Sulawesi... | reverse complement strand
CGTGGATTTCGAGTCCGATGCCGTGGCCTAAGCCGTGAACGAAGTATTCGCCGTAGCCCTCCTTTTCGATGAGTTTTCTGGCGGCTGCGTCGGCGTCGCGGGCCTTGACTCCCGCGCGGACGCTTTGGAAGGCTCTCTTTTGGGCTTCTCTCACCACCTCATAGATCTTGGCTTGTTTTGGTGATGGTTTTCCAATTGTCACGGTTCTGGTTAGGTCGGCTCGATAGTGTTGATGGATGGCTCCTACGTCTATCACCACTAGGTCCCCCACTTGGATTTTTCGGTCGGTGCATCCTCCGTGGGGGAAGGCTGTGCGAACGCCTGAAGCTACGATGGTGTCAAAGGCGACCCCTTCAGAGCCTAGTCTTCGCATGGCATACTCCATCTCCGCCGCTATTTCGTACTCTCGCAACCCGGCTTTAATCGTCTGAAAGGCTGCTCTCATGCCCTCGTCGGTGAGTTCAGCCGCCTTCCTGATACATGTTATCTCGGTTTCGTCCTTTACCTCGCGAAGCTTCCAAACAAGATTGCCTTGAGCCTTCAACCTTACGCCCTTTAATGCCTTTCTGAGCTTCAGGTAAGTGGAGGCTTCGACGGCATCAAAGCCCACACGCCTCAATTTAAGGCTCTTAATTTGACTCGCGAGTTTTAGGTCGGCATCTTCGCCCCTCTTCACGAGCTCAACTCTACAGTCCTTCGCCCTTTCCTTGGCTTCCTCGTAGTTTACCCCATAGACGTAGAGGATGTTTTCGCTCTCTTTTGGGGTCAGCAGTCTTGCCCCACCCAAGAACCCTGTGAAGTATAAAATAGTGATTTCGTTGGCGACAAGGTATCCGTCTAGTTTTTCTGTGTCAAAGATGTCCTTCAAAGCTTGAATTCGATTCTTCAAAACGCCGCCCCTCTGTCGTGAATCCATAGGAGGCATTTGACTATAACTTTTGTGTCAAGGTGCCAGTGGATCCAGTCCGTATTGTTCTCACTATGCGTAACTGGGTCCATTTCCTTCACTGGTCGCTTGTCCGCGTCTATTATGTATATGCGTGCAGACGAACTGTCAAGGGCTTTCCTCTGCTTTGGTCAGCCTCCGCTTATGAGGGTCATTAAGGCGATTTTGTCGCCTCTTTTCAGTTTTGTTTTCATCCCGCTAAGCTGACCAATCAAAACGCCGTTAACGGTGACAATGAATGACGGGTCTAACACATTTCCCTTATCCGCATCAAAGAGGCTTTTGAGGCTTTCACCATAAGTTTTGGTGAGTTTGTTTAGCAGGTCTGAGAGGAAGGCGCCTTCCTTGACATCAACTTCCTCCTCTCTCTTCCCCACTTTGCTACTGATTAGCCCTAGGTATTGAACCCTTACCAACATTTTTCCACCGGGCTTAACAATGTGATTTTGCGGATAGACTCTAATATTTCTTACGTGTCAGAAGGCGATGCTTTACGCAATGTATCTAAGAGTGGTGATATCCCCCGCAAACTCCCTCTTTTTCATTGTTAGGTTGTTTCTTTAGCAGAAAATTGAATGCTTTCAAGAGGGATGATGTTCACAGACTCGTAGTCCATAAATCTGTTAAGAAGCGATTGTTCAACTGTTGTGACAATCAGCTGCCCAACCATTTGCTTTGTATAAGCGTCCACCACGAATTGCAACAAGGAGCGTCTATTACGTGAATCCAGATGTTCTAAGGGTTCATCCAAGAGCAGAAATCCTATTTCTTCAGCAAGAAGCTTGCTCAAAGCAGTACGCGTCACAACCAATAATGCCGTTTTTTCTCCACCACTGAGCGACGAAAATGGATATGTCTCAGACTCAACACTCAAAAGTGGAATACCATGTTCATCCAGCCCCACGCTCCAACCTTCTCCCTTCTTGAAGCGATTCCAGACTTGTGAGATGTACTCATAAAGCTTCGCTCTAAGTTCTGAATCCCTTTGTTTTCCTATGAATTCCGCAACTCCTCTGATTATAAATTGTGAAATATACCTTCCTTTAGACGCTTGTCTTAGCTCGCTTTGAATTTTTTCCACATCCCGGAGAGCCACAGCCCTAGAAGCCGCAATTCTTTCCCTCAATCTTTCTATTACGAGTTCAGTATCCATAAGACGTTCTTCTATTTTCTTCCTATCTGTCTCCAAAGCTTGAATTCTCTTGCTGAGATGAGCGACCTTTTCTTCTATTTTGGATATGTCCTTTGTTTCTATTGCGATTCGCTCCTGAAGTATTCTCAATCTAGTTTCTTTTTCCTCGAATTTCATCAATCGGGACTCCATGTCATACCTTTTCTTGGTTAATTCATCGATTTTTCCGGCGAGATCATGAATCGTCTGCCTCAACTCGTTAATCTTTTTCGTTGTTTCCTCTCTAATTTCTCTCACTTGGTGTACCGAAAGAGGTCTTCCACAGACTGGGCATTTAATTTCAGGCTTTTCTAATCTTTGTGTGGTTTCGACGAGGTAGAAAATCTTTTCTAGATTCGATATTTCGGCGTCTACTCTTATCCGCTCTTGCTGTTTAGCCTCAAGCCCGATTTTTATTTTCTCCAATTGGTTCTGGAGATCTTGAATTTGAATTCGTTCTTCATCTAGCGTTTTTTTCTCTGAAGCAAGGAATTTGAGATCTTCGATCAGTTTTTCATTAGTTCGCAATTGATCTCTGAGTTCCCATAGTTCCCTTTCGATTCTATCAATTTCTGTCCTTTTCGCATCTTTTATTTTTAGCATCTCATTAAGCTCTACGGATATTTTTTGTAGATCTTCCCGGGTTTCCGTTGCAAGTTCTGCTTCTCGAAGAGTAGTTCTATATTTCATCTCTTTCTTTTCGAATTCTTTTATTAAAAATCCCAACTCACTCCTCAAAACGAGCAATCTTTTTATCCCGAGAGCTTCATCGATTTCGTCGAGTAAAGCCCGACCTGGGGGTTCATGAATGGTTCTATATACGTCCCCCTCTGACATGTACAGGATGGCGTTAAAGAATGGCGTTTTAATGTTATATATATCCTCTATGTATTTCGTAATGTCGTCCCATTTACCACCAAATATTTCCCTTCCAGCCGAGTCAAAAATAGCACACCGTTCACGTCCTCTCATGCTTATCTTACGTCTTATGTGCAAGTTCTCGTCTCTAAATTTAAATTTAACGTCAATCTGAGCAGTCTCAGATCCTTTGCGAATAAAATCTCTAAAACTGTTTGTTTCAAATGTATTCGGAATTCGACCTGTAAATGCTATACAAATCGCCTGAAGGATAGATGACTTCCCTATTCCGTTTGGCCCGGTAATAAAATTTATTCCCTTCGAGAAATTGAGCTTAAGCTCACGAAATAACTTCCAATCGTAGAGCTCAATACCTATGATCAATTCCTTCCCCTCCTTTAGATATTATGACGCTCTTCAACAAGTTCTTTCAGCAACATAACTACGTCTTTGGCGCTAAGCTCCCCCATGAGATATCTCCTAGTAAGAAAGCACATCTTATCTAAATCCTTATCTGAGATGTCATTTATGGCTTGTTTTCTATATATTAGATAGGGTCTTCGCGACTTCACTTCTTTTTTAATAGTTTCTCTTAGTGTTGATTCATAGGTCTCCAAAAGCTTTTCCGGTTGAAGTTTGGGCATTCTTTCGAATTTCACAATTGGCCAAATTGGAGTCTTTTTGGAGAAGTAATCAAGAATCCTTTGTTTAAAAGGAGAAACGTCGTTGATCACAAAGTGTTCATCTTTACTTTCTACACGTTTCTCGACATCAACCACCTCAAAGACTCTGCACGGAAAACTAGGAGATTCCATCCACACGGTCACAACGACATCATAATCTGCCTTCTTCAAAAAGCTAAGGTAATCAACAAGTTCGTCTCGTGAGATGGTGTATCCATTTTCCTTTTTGAGTTCGATAAGAAAAATTGGTGCTTTCACATCGTATTTCCATAATATAAAGTCGGGTGCCAACTCGACCTTCTTTTCATATACTAATGATGGCAAAACTTCTTGCCAAGTTATTTCGTTCTCTTTCAAGGCCACAAGAATCTTTCGAAACTCTTGTTCAAGCTTAAGCCGTTTAACCAGACTACCAAAGGATGTCGATTTTCGCTTCGCCTTCACTTCTCTTAGATGTGTTGAAAAGATTTCTTCCTTTTCATCTGTCATTTCACATTCCCCATGGCTGTTTCGGAATCTCACTCAAACTTCTGATCACTTGATAAAATTGCCTTTCGTAAGCTTTAGTTGTACGAGTCGGGAGTGACCCGCTTTCGCTTTCAACAAAGTTGTACAATACATTGAAAACAGCAAAATAACGCGGAGGTAACAACCTGCAACACTGATAGAGCTCACCCAGATAAGATAATGAGCTGGCATAGACCACTTTTAGAGTATCGATTTGCTGCCCAGACAACGTAACGTATCTACTCCATTGAAGGGTTTCTAAGGCTTCTCGAAGGTTATTATCGTCGGTCAATAGTACCCCGCCTACATTGGCCCCAAGGTTCAAAGTCAAAGCCAATAGCCCCAAATCATTGTTAGACGGCATGTTAAATCTAGTACTTCTTGAACATCGCAATGGTTGCTTAAGTTGTAGTATAGTCGATGCGAGAACAGCTGAAGTTGATATGGTTAGGTGGCATTTTAAGATCCTGTCCACCCTATGGTAATTTGTGTCATTGTTTCCACAAATTGCGTTAAAAAGTGATGTTTGTCGCAAAGTTGACGCGTGATTGATGGGGTTCATTTCTTCGTTGAAAACTTCCCTTGAAACATGAATTCTTTCGTTATAAGCACAATGACGAATACTGACTAGGAAATCTTCCAACATACCGATGTATTCATCAAATCGTCTATCGTATGGGAGGGCCTTATCGAATATGATGCGGTATATAGCTTCGATAATATTTATCAGCACGTTCGAATCAAGCACCACCACCTTCTCTTTATACAAATTTTCGCATGAATGTTTGTTACTGCACACTACTGATATCATGACGTATCATTAATTATTATGCATAAAAACTATTAAATATATGGTAGAAGCGAACTCAACAAGAATAGCTGATAAAAAATTATAAAACGCGCCATAGGTAGAACCCAGAGTTCAAAGCGAGAATTTAAGTGCAATAATCAAGATCTTCCGAAAGCATAAATGACAAAAAGTTTGTTGCTTAAGTGAAAAATGGAATGAAGCGTGGAGACATCCCTCGCAAACTCCCCTTTTTTCTAATTTTGCAAATTCTTAATGCTGACTCTCATGTTTTCAAACCCAGGCGGTGACTAAATAGCATACCTTTTGCGGTTTAGAAAAATCTTGAGAATTTGGCGGAAGTGGTTTGCCTGGACTGTTGCCTTTTTTGCGTATTCATACCTTTTTGCCCCTTGTTCTTCTTCACTATGAGACCTTATTCCTGAGACTGTGCAGTCGCCACGAACACGGCGAAAAACTGAACATACTCCGAAGACCGCAAAACGCAAATAAGGGTGGGCTGAAAGTTTGATTCATGAATAATAGATTTTTATTTCTTCATCGCTAACGTTTTGCCAGTTTAATAGTACAGATCAGTTTGAAGGTTGTTGCACAAAACAATTCGGTTACAAAGGCTTAAACAAATCCATGACAAAACTGGGCTACGAGTGCTCAGCTAGCGCCTCTATTTTTCCCTTTTTTGTTTAGGAACCCGATGACTTATTAAGATTATTTGCCCATTTAAAAAAAAGGAGAACCACATGAAGGAAAAAGCGAATAAAATTCAAAATTACAAAAAAAGGTTTCTAGGGCTTCTCGAAAAAATGGAGGAGATAGATAATGAGCTTCTTGATAAAATAGAGGAGATAGACAAAGTCCGTCGTGAGAACGAGATAATGCAGTTACTTTTGGCTTATGTTACTCCAATTACAACGTTACTTCATAGAGTGCTTCAGTTGAATAAAACAATAGCTCTGATGAAGGGCATATCAATCAACAAAATTGAAACATTAGAAACGGATTTAACTAAAGTATCAAGTGACTTTCGTGAGGCTGTAATAAAATTACCTCTTACTTCAAAAAGCTTGTTTTTAATTTCGGAGTTCACGCTGATCAGGAATAGAATAACGCTTGAAGCTATCTCGCTTTTGACGCTAGAAAAACCGATTAGTTTACCAGCTCTGTCAGATATTGAAACAAGAGTGGGTTTTTTGGGTTTAAATTCGAATTGGGTTTCATCTGTAGTTGCCTTGCAACTTCAAGAGGTAAGTGTAATTATTACTTCGAAAAAGCTAGGAATAGATTTGAATAAAGAAACCGTAGCCAAAATCTTGGGAAAAAAGTTTAGTAAAGATGAAACACTTTCCTTTAATCAACGTTACGAAGCATTTTCTGAAGAAATGAAACGAAGAAACATCAACATGCCGAAACTCACTAGCGATTTACGGAAAATGAGACAAAGAGTCTTACATGAAGGATATAATCCTACACCAGAAGAAACAAAAGCGATATTACAGTTCACAGCAGGGCTTCTCGATAAATTGTGCCCTCTCTCCAAAAATTAGTGGTAGCGTTTTCGTGTTTTGCACAACCGAAAGAAGTTCGTTTATCGGTTCTGTAAGGTTTTTTGAAATCGGGTACTAGTACGCTCGCGCAAGCCTTTTCTTAAGCTATATGCACAAACGAAGCTTAAAATGAACTTATTTTATCCGAGAACATTAGCCTAACACGCTAGCAACCCTCATTTTAGACCCCCCGGTAAAACAAAAATCCCAAAAACTGAGGAAAACGCCAAACCCACTGGGTTCCCTTGTTTCGGCAGAAAAATTAGCTTAGAATTTTGAGCCTCAATCGATATTCCATTAAATCCATAGATGAACATTTTTAAATAAATATTACGTATAATAGAAATGTGAAAGAAATGTCTGAAGTTAGGAAAGTGCTAACACAATTACAAAAGGATGAACTTCTTAAGTTGGCGAAAGAGAATAGAGCAAAAATACCGGAAAAGTGGCCTAAAAGCAAAATGGTTGACGCTCTTTCAACAATTCTTACTCTGAAAGACGTTACATCTTTTCTTTCAGAAGTTCATGCAAAGACGCCGGAAGCAAAAGGATACGAAAGCAGACTCAAAGGAGAACAACTTGAAAAGAAAATTGTAGCGATGTTCTCTGGAAGAGGTTTTGAATGTAAAGTAAATGTCAGAACTAAAGGAGCAGAATTTGATGTTGTCGGTCGGAAAGAGGGCGGGTGGTTCTCAAACGACAAATACGTCTTTATCGAGTGCAAAAATAAACCTAAAGTTATTCCAGAGGATTTTAAGAAATTTATCGGAAATTTAAATATATTCATGAAACGTAAAAAACTCGACAAAGAAGATGTAACAGGTTATTTAATTACTACAGGCATTTTTGATGCAAACGTTAGATCACAAGCGAGAAACTTTGTGAACATAAAACTACAACGCGTAAAAATCTAAACATTTGACATGATAACAACAAAGGATGTATACGCCTATGTGTCAGTTTTACCAAAAACTTCCATCCATTTCTCTGGACTTGGTGGACTTTGTGGAGTTGGTAGATCAGAAACGTGAACCCCTATTCTTTTTGCGCATTCTTCCGAATATCATCTGGACATACGGTACCTTTACCATAAGGCGAATTGTGATAGACCGTTCGCCCGAATCGCAAAATTCTTGAAAATATTTTCGGACCTATTCTGATAATATCCGCGTTTTTCCCGGAGATTTGCATACTCTTCCGGAAACTCCAGACTCCCAGGAGGACTCTAACCTATCATTGCCGCCAGCCCTAGAACCGTCAGATCAGATCGTTTTCCCGCTCTAGATAAGATTTTTCAGAATAATATACTCTTCAGATCACATGTGCCTTTGAGTGGGTGGAGGCTGGCTTTGAATACGTAACAGAAATGGACGGCGTAAAAATCTTTAGAAAACGCAAATAGGGTCTGCATGAAGGTGCTCAGTTAAAAGACGAGCACCAACCCCATTTTTTATTTGGAGCTTGAACGTTTAAACTAGGACATGCTAAGAGATTTGGGTCAGTTATTTGAGACTCCATCGCATGGCTACGATCAAGCCCTTTTGTCGCTCCACAGAAATTAGTTAAGTTTTAGCAGAGTATACGCTTTCTCAGAATCTTTACCCATTCACTGTAGCATATCCCGGCATAAAGACATTTCACATTCGTTTCCGCTTCTTTTTGTTTCAAAAATTGTTCCACTTCCCTTTTTGTTTTTAAATTGCTTGTGTAATATTCGTCAAGGAAACAAAAATAAGCTGTTTTACAAACATTTTTGTGCATTAACTTGGACAATTTATCGATGTCATATCTGAGCCACTTTTGCCCTGTCTTTCCAAATTGTCGGGGTATACTTGGTTCTAAATGTTGCCAATATTTGATCTCGGCGAATAAACTGAATGGTTTGCCTTCGTCCCCTTCTAATGGTAATGCCACAACTATATCAATTATAGGGGATTTTTTTAGCCCCGTTCCTTTGAGAATGCGGAAATATTTTCGCTTCAACAACACATCTAGATGAACCTCAAAACCTCTTCCTGTGACCTTTGACAATCCCTTTATCTCCCTCTTTACAAAGTTCGTTAAATTTGCGTGAACATCCCTCTCCGACCAATAATGACCAAAATCCTCAGCCGACTTTTCTGGCGTGGTTCTTCCGAAGCAATATCGTCCATTTTTTCTATAGTCACGCAAAAACTTATTCCATGCGTTTTCAAAACATTGAGCGAGATCTTTGTAACTTACTGTGCTCATAAGACCACACTGTTTGGTTATGGACAAGTTATACAAATCATTTTTCATCAAAACCCATCTTTAGGTTCATAAAGATACGCTTCCCCTTTCTTCGGTCTGTCGGCCACAAGTGTCACCATATGTTTTTTCCAATTTGTTATTAAAAAGGTTTCATTAGTAGTACTCGACGAAAATCATGAAGTTTTAAGATAAGTTCCCCTTTTTCTGTTTTATCTAAGAAGGGCTCCCAATCACCATCTGACAAAGGGTGTTCACTATGAGCATCCGTACAGCCAAAGTAAGCTGTGATAAGGTTTAAATTGTCGGACCAGTAAGTTCAAAACATGCTAGAAGAAGCAAATCGAATCCGTGACAAAGCATATCGATTCTTCTGTCTAGTGGTCTTTATCTTGTCTGCTTTCTTTTGGACGTACTTATGGCCGGCTTTTCGAATAATGTTTGATGGTTTGAGATCAGGTCAATTACGGGGATACGTCTCGATAAAATCGATAAACAATGGTTTTGTCTCATGGTATACCGGTGGTCCACCTTTCAATCCCTATACCTACGCACTTCAAAATCTCATTTATCCCACTCTGGTGACAATCATTTTTCTCCTTTCGCTCGGAACATTACTTTTCGCTACAAGCGGTATTAGGAGAGTCAAGTTGCATGCACTAGAATATTGTACTCTGGGTATCTTGTTGTCAGTATGTTTTTTGAGCCCCTACTTCTTTGGCTATCCACAAAACATAACAAAGCATGTTATTGAACAATCGCCTAACTCAATTCGCCATGTAGATATTTCATTTAATGTTCAGTGTCACGTAAGTGCCCTGTTATTTCGGAATGGGAGCGATTGTGAATTAGAACGTGGCGAGGGCTACTTTGGAATCAACTTAACGGGAACAAGCGTGTCTTCAACTTACCTCGACGCTCTCAGAATAATTGCTGATGGATCGCAGGTTCAGGCTAGGTTGCGACTTGTTAACTCTACAAATATAAATAGACTGAACTTCTTGGAAATTCAGTTTGACAAGGATGAATCTAGTAGAATTGTCATCAGCAAAGGAAACATCATTGTTGAAGAAGGTTCGTTCCATTTGATACCAGCTGATACCATTGCACATCTTGTCGTTAGTCAGGAAGTTGGAACGTTGGATGAACCCTGCCTTGTGGCTGTCGAGATGTGTTTTTCTCCGGAAAACTGGGGGTCAAAGATGATTTTCATTCGAATTATATAACTGAGGGTTTTGGTAGTAAACATCTCGACCCCATGTATGATTCAATAAGGGAGGGAAGTATCATTTAAACGGCAGAAATTGGAATTTTCCGAGTTAACCCAATTAATCACACATAGAAAACAAGGGGGTACCCCTCTCCTATACAAGGCCCCCTGCCCCCTCTTCTAAGCTAGGTGAATAATAAGGTTAAACTGGAAAAACACTGTGTAGCTTTGTTACATAAAACGGCTCAATACAGACTCGGCTTATGTATCCAATAATCTAACTAAAGTATGATTTATTATCGTCTTTCCAATAACCTCTGGATTGCTACATGCAAAAAGGATAGAAATATAAAATAATAGATTTGTTTTTCCTCTACCTTGGTTTCCAACTATGAACATGCTATGGTCGATCAACCATTCATTTTCATTTTTTTGGTAATTGTTTGGGTTATATGGGAAATAGAATGTAGGAGTCTGTTTTGATGTCTCCGAAACAATTGTTAGTCCCAACGGTAATCCTACTTTGGGAAAATCGTAACAAGTCGTAATTTCTTCATCGCTGGGAAAGAATAAGCCATAGCAATCCAGATTCTGGTTTCTCGGTAAGCCGTCGTAATCTTCATCGGTCTCTCTGATTAACTTCAAGTCTACATAGGTTACAAATTCTTGGGCTTGTTTCTCTTCCATCCGAATACTCCATGGTTTAGACTCCACACGAGTTACTTCACAAAAGACTTTATTCTTCTTTCCATTGTTCTCTGGTTTCGCCATTAGAAGTTGTGGCGGATGCACAAGGTGTGCGTACTTTGAGGGAATGTAACCCTGAATGGTGCCTTCGCCTATCAAAGTTACTAAAGATGAGTTTTGTCTATGAATAATCTTACCAACTTTGTTCAAAACTGGTTCGTTATTACAGTCATTTTCGTTTTTAATGGGATCAAAATTTTCATAGACTAATTCTTGCATGTTTGGTATTCTAACTTTTGGTGCATAATCCGCCATTGTTGTTCCCTTACAGACGACGTGGGCAACCCCAACTCCTCTTAAAGTCTGTATCTTTTGTCTAGCAACTTTTGAGTAGACTTGTTCTCGTATCCAACTATTCTGACCACTAACTTCAAAAATGATGTCAGTATCACAAAGTTTGCTTATTTCCTTAGCAACATCTTTTGGGCTTTGAGTTGATATGATTACACTGTACTTCCTTTTTCTTCCTCTATGCACAATATCTGCCACGAAGTTAATTATGCGTTCAACATAATCCTTTTCGGATCTCGGGGGTACTTGCGGAAACAGTTTATGTGCCTCATCAAAAACTAGGACAGTCCTAGTTGGGTTTCCAGACTTCCTTTTTTGTTGATCCAGTAAAGCAAGCAAGTAAATTGCCACATACCTTTTGTCCTCGTCGTTTAATGGTGAAATATCCAACACCGTGATTTTACCTGGGACAAGCAACTCTTCTGAGGTGATAGGAGTTTTCATCTCTTGGTCAAAGAGTTCATCGGCAATTCTACGTAATGATAACAGAGCTCCACTTAATGCCTTCTTAATTGAGGTATGTATCACCTGATTTTTCTCTAGTTCATAAGACAACTTGGCGTAAAGATCATCAAAACCAGTGATTGATTCTCTTTCGATGTTCTTAAGGGCTACTTTAAAATGATCTCTTGTTTTAACCGTGAGTTTAGACATGAAATGCTCAAGGTAATATAGGTCGAGTTCTGAAAAAGCCAAAGTTGAATTATGTGGAATGCATTTAGTATCAAGGATAGGAAGTTGAATATTTTGTTGCTTACACATCTTATCGATTTTTTTGAGTAAGATTTCCATTTGGCGAGAAAACTGTCCTTCAACATCTAAGATTACGATAGCAGAAGCACAATTATTTAAGACCATATCGTTAAGATTAGTTTTTGGCTCTTGTTTAGAGTCTACTCTTAAAAATTCTCCTTTAATCGTTTCATCATAAGGAATAAAAACTCTATGCGTTTTTTCTTTCTCAAATAGCATAATTCCTTTGAACCTCTTTCCAAAATGGTATTCTAATGTCTTGCCCTTTTGAATTGCCTCTTCAAGGTATTTTTTGCGATCAGAATTTGTGCTTTTTTCTAGGAAAAACAACCAAATATAAAATTCTTCATGCCTAACTGAAACTAGATCGGAATTATCATTTCCGACTTTCAGTCCAAATCTGGGATTTCCGCCCATGAACTTTACCAAAAAGTCATTGAATCCATCATTTTCTTCGTAACCATTTTTGAAGTAGTGCAAGAGGCATCTGCAGAAATCATTTAATGTTTCTTTAATGTCTATCTCTATAAGTGGATCTCCAACTTTTCTTCTGATAATCTTTGTTTCTTCATTAAGAATCCTGCTCAATTGTCGTTCATTTAAACGCTTGTTTCTCTTCTCCGAAAGGACGTACAAATCTCTAATGAAGTCGATTAATGCGTTCTTACATTCCATATTATAAATATCTCGTTCATACATTACGGCTTTCATTTTAGAATCTCCTGGATACAAAACATACCGTAATGGCAGGAAAAACATTCAGGTCGGGGGATTTCAATATCTGGTTTCTTATTTTTTTCAAGCATGTGTTTTATTAGGCAGATCGTTTCCGTAACGTTTCCTCGATGTTTATCAGATGTCTTGACGATCAAAAAGTGTTCATCTAACGTATAAAGAATGACACCGAATTTCACTGAGCAATTTAACTTTTCTTCCATTAACATAGCATACGCTACGATTTGAAGTTCATGAGGTAAAGATTCTAAAGGCTTTTTACATACTTTGAAGTCTAGAGGGTAAAATCCTTCAGGAGTTTTATATACACAGTCAATGCGTCCAGTTAAACCTAAGTTTGTACTACTTAGACTATATTCTAACAAATAAGGTAGATTGTCTTTGGAATTTAATTTTTCTACTTCCCTTGCGAGCCTATCCGCAATATTATCTTTGAAATTTTCAAGCGAGTATGGATATGCATAATTTAAAAGAGCGTATGGGTGGGTTTCTTCAATGCTCCGCCTTGCAATTTGGAATAAAGCATTTTGTGTTAGTTCTTCAAGATTAGGTAGCCTTCTTAATATTGAATAAAAACGTCTTCTAACCTCATGCTCAAAAGAGCCCAAAGCTTGCCAGAGCGTAGAGTCACAATAAATTCCGAGAACTCTTCTGTTATAAACTATCCTGGGGCAAATGGCGAAACTGGCTACGTCACTTACAAAGACCATTTTAGCCATCATAACTCACCTCTCGATCTGATTCAAGTTAGAATGTGTAGCAATTGATCCGGATGGTATGCTTGCACCCCCTCTAATTCAGCTATTTTCAGAAGCAAGTTGTCATAAGTTACCATGATGGCATTTTCCATCCTGGCAACAGCAAGATGAACATTATCAGGATAATGAATCATGATCTTCTGAGATTCAACGATAAGATCAACTTTGTTATCGTTCACAATTTCATAACTAAGCTTCATCTTAACTAATTTATCCATTAACTCAGACGTGGAGATTTTGAGTTTCTTTCTTATTTCCCTAAGAACTAATTTTGGGACTAAGATACGAAAATCATAACCAGAGATTTTAGACAAAAATCCTTGAGTTGTGGAAAATCCATCCATCCAAAATCGCAAGAAGACATTGCTATCTAGCAAAAGTTTGTTATTCGACGAACGACTCAAGCAATTACCTCCTTTTTGTTATTCTTTTTTAAAAATGGAATATTTTTTGGTTGGTCTGGACTTAGAAAGGCTAAAAAATCCAGAATAATCGCTATCAAAAAGTCCAGATTTATCTATTTATATTGGTTTGCCATTACTCAATAACAGTGATGAAAATGGAGGAAGAACGCATAAGCGAAGAAGTTTTACAATTGCGGGATATGTATGAAACGTTGAGAGATCATGCGGTCTTAATAAGTGAAAGCATTCTCGAAAAAGTACAGTCAATTGATAGGATAAGGAAGATTTACTCATATCTCGCTTTCACGGTGGGCGTTTTATCCTTATTTGTGCTTCTATATATTATAGGCTGGGTTTTATCTACCAGACAACCAGAAGGCCCCATCGTATTGTATGTTTTAGAAGCCATGTTAATTGGACTTACTATTGTAGCATGGAAATATTCCAATGTTTTTGATGACCTGTTGATTTCGGCTGGCGATCTATGGAGCTTTCACTATAAGATTAAATTTGAAGCTTTTGCACCAAAGGGAAAAGATCCGATAGAGAAAATAGTAAATCAAGTCAAAAATGTTTTTCCCGAAGTCGATGATTACATAAAAGAAAAACCTAGCTGCTTGAAGATTAATGCCGAAATTTCAGGCAAGACCGAGAAACATCAATTTGATGTGTACATACGTGTTGATCGAAACATTTTGAATAAACTAACTTTTGGAAGGTTAGGAGAATCAGGGTATAATCTTATTATCAGACGTTTCGACAAAGAGGAACCTGTCACAGAAGAAGATCTAATGAAATTAAGATCTGAAATAGAAGACATTTACCCGCAGAAATTTCCTCATAATGTCCTTAAAAAACCTCCTGATAATGTTCTTGTGATCGCGACTTCGTCATTTACGGACACCGCAGTGAAATATGCGATGAAGGGTGAAAATTGGATACCTTCAATTAAAGTAAAAAAGAAAAAAGGAGAGAAATTGTCGGTAGACGATTATTTAGAAGAAGCGAGTCTAATGGAAATAGAAGACTTTTGCACATTGGATTTGATTGAAGAGCATCCTGAGGGATATAGAGTAATTTGGGCATTGTAGAGGGGGTAAGAAGGATGCTCCCTCCACTTCCAGGATCGGCTGCAAAGGTCGAGGAATATTTAGATGAAATTGATAGAAGAGGGGGAAGAGCAAAAAGAATGGATTTTTATAGAATAGCTGGAAGTGAAACAAACTTAAACAGATGGATTAAATTCCTCATGGATGACTGTAAATTCATAAAAAAAGAAATTAAGGAAGACCGAATCTATTACCAAAAAACAGAGAGAGGACAGTTTATTCATGATGTGTATAAAAATCATCGATATCTTTTACAAATTTCTACCTATTCACTTTCAAAACATAAATTAAAACGTTGGCGTCCATAAACTTAGATTTGAGCCCTCATTTTAACTAACAGCTTCTAATAGAGACAGCAATAACCAAAAAAGGGTCAGGTATGCGTTTTGAAAGCAAGCAGAATATGCCCGATTCCTACTTTTCCCAGAACTGCACGTTAAATGGCCCAGCATTCAGGGAGGAATTAAAATTCTGTTTAATGGTTAGCGAGACCGCGGCTGGTTACAATGAAAACCGAGATTTTCGGGATTCTGTGCTTGAGAAAAAACTTATGCATCGGAACGCGATTCCAATAGCCGCACTCACACATAATTTCTAACGTTTCTTTTCTCATCATCCCGCCCTCTTTAGTCGATTGGGCTTCATTTGCTCGACAGCCCTTTTATCAGGCTTTTTAGCTCAATTACTTGTATTGGGCATTCCTTCCAGTCGTGTTCCCAGCAGACGATGAGGTCGCATCCTTCTTTTGGGTGTCCATGTCGTTCATAGTCGCTGCTCTTATACTCAAATTCTATAGTAATGGGGTATCCCTTGTTCCGCTCGTATCGTTTTCCGAAGGCGTCTGGAAACTTGACTTGTATTCCCTCGATGGTGATTCCCAGGTCCTCAGCGACCTTGCTGAAAAGGAAGATGACTCCATTCTCGTTGATCGGTGCGTAAATTAAGCCTCGGAAGTTAATGGGTGGACCTACAAGGGGAGCTGTTTCAGGGAGCTTCTTAATAGAAAGTGGCGGCTTCACTTCGGTAGTCTTTTTCTTAAACCTGAACCTATACTTCTTAAGCGGTTCGAGAACCTCGGTTTCAACCAAGTCTCCGATTTGAGCGTTGTGTTTTCTGTAGAACCCTGCCAAGCCATGAATTCTCCTATACTTGGGATTGTAAGTCAGTTCAACATCTCTATCGTCATCGACCAAGAGAGCCGTTACCTTGACTGGGGCATCAACTGAGGGTAAAAGGTGAGCGTCCTTTTTGGAGATATACATGAACCCTAACTCTAACGGCTTCCGGGTTATTACAGATGTTATCATAGCCTTGGCCCTAATCAAATACAGTTCTCTAATCTTAAAAGTGCTACTGTGCTACTTCCTCACCACCATTTATCTCCAAAGTGCCAAAGTAACATTACAAAGGGTGCAAACGCTGAGTACTAAAGAAGGAAAAATATTAGGAACAAGCAAGGTAGGCCCAAAGTACAGGATCACACTCGTTAAGGATGTTCAAGAGAAATTGAAGGTTAAACTCGGAGACGTAATCATATACTTAGAGGAGCCAGATGGCAAAATAGTCCTGAGAGCGGTAAGTTATGAGCAACTATTAAAATCCGTTAGAAAATGATCTCGTCAGTCAGTCTTAACTTTGCTTATAACACTCGTGCAAATTCCTTTCGACAGGTGGCACGTTAACCATACTTTTATCCTCCCCCGCGATTCTTCTTTGAAGATCGTCACGTAAAGGAACATAAAGTTTTTTCAATTTTTTAAGGCTTGGAATAGAGATATACCAAAGTTCAAAATAAACCTCAGGTTCAGGCAGTTGTCCTTCCAAGTGGTATATTGATGCAAGCATAAAAAGATAAGCATTCACAATCAGTGAAGAAACTCTGTCTGCCCAACCTATATGCTTAGTATTAAGTTCTTTAAGGGCTACGTCTAGTGCTGCGTTAATTAACTCTATATTCTCTTTTCCTATTTTGGCTGAATAATTTATTGCGATAAATCTTGTAAGTTTAATGAGGTTAAGGGCATAATCTGGGCATTCCGAAATTTTTATAGACAAGTCGGGCCCAAACTTCTTTTCCACCCTGAATGTACGATTTTTAATATACGACTCAAGGGATGGAGATAAACATTTATTGTAAAATTCATAGACATCCAGTTCTGCTATAGGTTTAAAGTTACAATCAAGAATTAATCGGCAGTTTCCAAGAATTATGTTGGGATCTCGCGTCAATTCCATAAGCATGTTGTGTAAACCCATGGTTAAATGATGTCTAGCTGCAGACGCATTTGAAGTGAACATTTTAGCTTTGGAATCTGGATATGCATATAATTTTGCCTCCACCGTATAATTATGCTCAAAGGAATGCATGGTATAATTAAGATTTATCGAGGGAGCGGTTCTATGTTCTTGAACAATGATTTTCCCACTCTCCGTCAGATTAAATCCAAAGATTCTGTATCTGCTTGCTTGATGTCGCCGTTTGCTCCTCTTTATAAGATTATGTTTCTCAAGAGCTTCAAATCTTCTGTACGCAGTATGTCTATCCACATTTAAGCTCGTGACAAGAACTTTTATAGGCATCCAACCATCGGCAAGTAATCTTAATATGGTTTGTGAGACGACATCATCGCAAATCTCTTCGATTGTTTTGAGCATCTTATACCCTTATGAATTTGTGGAATTTGTGCTTTAAAAGAATTTCTTTTTCCATGAGATAGCATTCTCTAGGTGTCATGTAAAAATGACTGCACCACACCGTAGTGCGACAAAATTCAGGAAAACCGACGAATATGACATTAAAAAATCTTTGGAAAAAATCGGTCCACTCTACCCGGTGCTAAAGAGCGCAGATGGCAAAATCATAGATGGCTTGCATAGGAAACACGCAGACAAGAACTGGCCTGAACATGTTGTGAACGTGTCTGGGCATATGACGACTGTTGCCCGCATTGTAGCCAATGTGCAACGTAGAGAGGTTTCACCCAGAGAGAAAACCGCTATGCTAAAAGAGTTGGCCGAAGAAACCTGTTGGACACCTGAGCAAATAGCCGAGAACACAGGCATGAGCATGAGCTGGGTCAGAAAATACCTTCCGGGTAAATATAAAGATGAGGAAATGGCTGAACTTGCTAAGAAGAAACATCGTAAAAGAGAGTCGTTGCGACCAAACGATGAGTGCCCCGACTGCGGTTGTACCATGATTCACGTCTTTATCTGTTCTGAATGTGGGTACATGGGTCAAAGCCTAGACAAAAAAGAACGAGGTTGAACAAAGCGAAATAGACCTTCGGGGAGGATCCAAATAATGGAAGCAAGGAAATACAAAATCCGCTGGATAGTAAATGCTGTCCAACTTGGGAAAACAGGAAAGCGAAGCATCAATTTAGGCTTTTGCGAAAAAGACAAGAAGGTTGCATTCATCTCCATTTTGGGCGTAGAGAACGTCCATGAGTTTGCTAAACCGTTTGTAGTCGGCGATGTCTATGTGAATAAGGAATGTGAAGACGGAAAATATTGTTGGAATCTGGAATGTCCACATAACAGGGCAACACCTGAAACACTCAGGAAATACGTAGGTACGAAATGTGATTCCAAAACTTTCAAGACAATATCAGATAGACTGCAAGAATTCGGAGAACACTTCATATCTAACATAGACTGGGACGAAGAAGGACCGATCGTTTACGATAAAGCCCCAGTGATTCTTTCTTTGAAAAAGAGGGGTAAAACAAAGTGAAGCATCAACTTGAGTGGTATTACCAGCAGGGTTTCAACCTAATCCCAATTCCAAAAGGGCGAAAAGGTGCAGTGATAACGTGGAAGCAGTATGAAGAAACAAAAGCTCCAAAAATCCCAGACGACTACGATGGTAATATAGCTGTTGTTCTCGGAAAGACTTCAGATAACCTTGTTGACGTCGATGCGGACTCGAAGGATCTGCTTAATTTAATGCTCAACATACTGCCCGAGACGATGACGACGAAAAGCCACCGTGGTGGCCATTTCTATTACAAAACGGACTTCCCTATTCGCAAATTTACATTGAATTTGGGCGCATATGGAAAACTAGAAGTCGCTGGTCAAGGGCAAATATCTATTTTACCACCGTCCATACATCCCGAAGGAACAGTCTACGAGTTTATCAACAAAGTTGAGCCTGCGGTCTGGCATGGAGACGTAAAACAAGAATTAACACAACTCCTTCAAAAACAACTCGGCATCAAAATCAAGCCTGAAGCCATCAACATTGAAAAGATTCTGGGGGAAGGAGCATTACATGGCGAAAGAGACAAGAGCGCAATTATTGTTGCAACATGGTATCGAAAACAAGGGTTAGTTGAAGAACAAGTCACAGAAAAATTATTCGAGTGGAACAGACTCAATAAACCGCCCTATGGAGAGCATCCAACCGACAATCTGCCGGTGGATAAATGGATTCAGTTAAAAGTTGAAAGCGCTTTCAAGCCAGAGAAACCCTATGCCTACAAGTTTGTTGAACCCAAAAAGAAGACAATTTCTTCTCCAGGGCAAGACCTGGAAGACATAGTCTTTGAGCAGGTTGACGATGAATACATCGTTTTCAATAAAACAACGCATGAAATAACAAGGCAGAAGTTGGTTGAGACTTTTGTTCCCCTCGAACAGATTCCTTGGAAACCCGTGACTGATGCACAACCTTATGATGATATTTGGAGCGAGGTCAGGCAGTATCTTTATGAACACATCGACATCTCTAGCGGTTATGACATTCTTACAGCTTGGGTTTTGGCAACATGGATTCCAGAGGAATGGGATGCGGTGCCATACCTGTTCTTCTACGGGCCAGCGGGAAGCGGAAAGACTTGGGCATTAGAGGTCCTAGCCTCAATAAGTTTTAGACCGTTTCTAAGCGCATCCACCACATTACCTGTTATATTTAGAGCATGCGACCTGTGGCATCCAGTACTTTTCCTAGATGAAACCGAAGCTTATTTTCGCAAGGAAAGAAGCGAAATAATGCATCTACTTAACGCTGGCTACAGAAAAGGGTTCCCAGCGGCACGCATTGAAGAGACCAAAGACGGATTGAAGGTTAAAATATTCGATTGCTTCGGGTTCAAAGCACTCGCTGGAACAAGAGCTTTTGTCGAGACGCTGAAAAGTAGATGCATAGTCTTCAACATGAGCAAGGCGACTAGGGAAATCAAAACCAAAATAGACCCCGAAAGGGCAGAAGAGTTAAGAAAGAAGTTATTGATGTACAGATTCCGAGCGCTGTCTAAGAAAGAAACATTTGAAGAACCGACAATAGACCTTACTGGAAGGTTAAGAGAACTATTCCTGCCGCTAATAACTGTGGCACCTCTGGGAGCCAAAGGGTCAATAATAAATGAAGCCAAAAAGATCGAGGAAATCACAAGAGAGGAAGAACAGGCGAGTGATGAAGCCATGGTTTTTAGAGCAATAGTATCGGCACATGAGGAATCTGGAGCCACCAAAATAAGCATCAAACGCATAACAGAGATAGCAAAAGAAGGCTTGTCAGTCGACGAGATGCTGTCCGCTTTCAACATTGGCAGAATAGCTTCCCGTCTAGGGTTTAAAAGAGCGGTACACAACAAGCAAAGATGTGTAGTTTGGAATGAAGATCTCGTTAAGAGGCTGAAACGGAGGTATCCCACGGAAGAAGGTCAGCAACAGTTCTAGCCACAGTTCCGCAACAGTTCTTTTCTGATGGTTCCATGTTGAAGAATGTTAAGGCGCAACAGTTCAACAGTACTCACAGTCTTTCTAGGGCGTACGCCTAGCAACAGTGGTGTCAGAAGCTAGGTATTTTTAGTTTTCAGAAAAATAATAATACATACATGACAAACGTTGTCCCTTTTTGTCACCTAGCCTATGCGCCCTAGAAAAACTGTCAGAACTGTTGAACTGTCAATTTCTAACATTCTTCTACATAGAACCTTGTGCCGTGAACTGTTGATGAACAATCACTTGAACTGTCTAGCCTCGGATGTTTTGCGGATACTTCAGATTTCACGGATGGCGGTCTTATTGTCTGTCCCCCGGTGCCCCAACTGCAGCTGTTCGAAAGTTTGGAGAGATGGATTACGTGAGACCAGGAACGGGTATGTTCAACGCTACATTTGCAGGGACTGCGGATATCGTTTCAGTATCTCTGAAGGCTCTGACCCCATCCAGAAAGTTCAAAGGCAGATTTTAAATTGCGACCCCGGCTATCCTTCTAAATGCCGAGTACGCGTCGCTGATGGAGCGATGGTAAACTTGGCCGAAGTGGAGTCCCGAACCGAAAAGCAGGCTGCGGGGGCCACAAAGCTAAGCGAAATCGAAGTCAAAGGGAAAATCGTTGAATTCGCTTGGTGGATGAAAAAAGAAGGATACGCAGAACCATCGGTTAAAGGAAGGGTCGCTATTCTTAAGGCACTCGTGAAGCGAGGAGCAAACCTTTGCGATCCAGAAAGCGTAAAACAAACGATAAGTGAAGCAAAAACATGGAGCAACGGACATAAAAGAAACGCCGTATATGCTTATAGCCTCTTTGCCGCAATGGAAGGTATAACATGGAAGCCGCCGAAATATGAAAGACCTGAGAAATTTCCCTTTATTCCAACTGGGCAGGAGATTGATCAACTGATTTCCACATGCGGAAAGAAAATTGGCGTCTTTCTACAGGGCCTCAAAGAAACCGGGGCTGATCCTGGGGAACTTTGGCGTCTCAGATGGATAGATGTTGACTTATCTGCTCGAACCGTCACTATTAACTATCCTGTGAAAGGCCATAACCCAAGAATCATCAAGGTATCTCAAGAATTTATAAACAGGCTTAACACGCTTCCTAGAGGAAATGAAAGAGTTTTCAGCGGGTGCATGGATGCCATGTATGTTAACTTTTGGTTGCAACGGAAAACGGCAACCCGAAAATTCAACAACCAACGCCTGATGAAAATTACCTTCACAACGTTTCGCCATTGGAAGGGCACTATGGAATACCACCGCACAAAAGATATCCTTCACGTTCAAAGGTTGCTTGGGCACAAAGACATCAGGAACACCATGATATACATTAACCTTGAACAGGCCATTTTTAATGAGTCAGATGATCAATGTCATGTAAAGGTTGCTCGTAACTTAGAAGAAGCCTGTAAACTTGCTGCAGCTGGCTTTGACAAATTCACCGAAATAGAGGGCGTCCAAATCTTCAGAAAACGGAAGTAAAACTTAAAAGCTTCACTCAAAAATTAAAGGGTTTACACAATGCATTTAAATATTCCGATAATACTTTTAATTGTTTCTAGTAGTTAGGAGGAGTAATGCTTGTTTGGATACGCTGGACGCATCTTGCGCGTAGACTTGTCAACTGGGAGTAGCAGGACAGAACCGCTGAGAGAAGACATGGCTAAGAAGTTCATCGGCGGCATTGGACTCGGAATGCGCCTCCTTCTAGACAACTCCAAGCCAGGAGTAGAACCCCTCAGCCCTGAGAACCCGCTTCTTCTTATGACTGGCCCTA
>Ga0315314_1001363_pt1 | contig 22269 bp, 18 predicted proteins | sample TDP9_MG_FD_203631 | JGI IMG/M metagenome (GOLD analysis project Ga0315314, IMG submission 203631) | Freshwater sediment microbial communities from Lake Towuti, South Sulawesi, Indonesia - TDP9 | ecosystem: Environmental > Aquatic > Freshwater > Lake > Sediment | place: Indonesia: South Sulawesi... | reverse complement strand
GGAACTACAATTGAGAAGGTGGGCAATTTTTCCCAGCTTAGTCGCGGCGCCTTTCCCTCTTTCCGGCTTGTCCGCCGTAGGTGTCTAACACCAACTGCTAGAATTGGTACGTTGTACAAACTCCAAATGTAAAGAAAGGAAAATATGCAAGTGATTATCATGTACACCAGATTCATTTAACAAACACCAAAAAACGACACGCGAGCGCAGAACCCTCATGCTTATGTGGGAGTTAACTTTTGAATATGGTTGGCGTGTTTAGGTAGATTACAGTTAGATATTGTATGAAACTGGTATTGGTCTCCCACTGATGAGCAGATTTGTTGCCCCAGTTTTGGGCTATTCTACTTAGCTTTAGGGCGAGGACTTGTCCGACCTCTCTTATCAAACGCGCAACTTTGCTCTCCATAGCATCCAAAAGCTTCTTTACGATGGAGGTTACAACTTTGGCCAAGATGAAGCTGCGAATCTTCTTCACGACCTTTAGAGTTAGGTCCATTTGAGCCCTCTCAGCCCTTGTTAGTACTTTGAACCATATACCCCGCCTCATAGCCTTAGCCTTTATCTTAATTAATTCATTTTTACCTAGTGAGACACGGGCATCCATCGTTTGGTCACCTCAATGATTTCTGTTGACATGCCATTCCGCTAAAGTAAAGGCTTCTATGGTTATCGAATTTAACTTGTATGAAGCTGGAATCTGTATTAATAGTAACAATTCATATTCGGAATCTGAATAATAAATCCATTCTATTGGCGCTAACGTAGATAAGTTTTCCATCGTTAGGTTTCCACCTTCCTAATCTTGCATCTAACTAGGCTACTCTCTCCTATGTCTAAGGCGTCTCTGACTTCCTTTGGAACCGTCATCCTTCCATTCCTCCTAACGTACGCCGTGAACTCAGCTTCTTCCACAGACAAAGTAAACACCAAAAAATGTCATTTTTGTATGTGAATTGTCTATAATAGAATATAAGATTTTTTTAGAGTTCTGATTCGGAATCAAAAATAGAAAGTGAATAGAAAACGAAAAATTTTTAAAATTCTTCCAGCCGTCACGTGAAAAACGTTTTGTTGGGCTTCACATTTTTGCTCACTGATTAGTTTTGCTCTATAGTATTGTGTACTGATGCCCATGAAAGTTTTAGAACGTCTGAAACGAAGTTGATGTCAGAGTCTTGGGATGCTAGAAATCGTAACGTTATTTACATAACATTCTAATACCCCTAGGCGTAGTTGAGTATTGAAAGATCATGTGTAGCGCGTCCTTAAACGACTATTCCGCTGAGTCCTCCGATTTAATCACCAAATTTGAAGAGATCCGCATCTTGGTTGAGTCAGAGTTTGATGTAGAGGAGGGCTTCGTAGATCACGGCGTCCCAACCTTCTACGTAAAGCTACGGGAGGATTCGAAAGAAGCCTTTCTGAGGCTCACTAGGCGTATGAATCCCCCTGGTTTGATTCCAGTCCTTAGAAGGAAGGATGAAAAAGTTGTGTTGCAGACTATACCTAAGCCCCCCACAAGACCCAGCCGAAGCGTCATAAATGTATATCTTTTTCTGGCCACGCTGGGAACCGTGCTGATTTCCGGATATGTCCAGTCGATATTTTTCTATTCAGAGTTGGGCATCGCCAACCTATCACTAAATATAGTAGGGGCACTGACGTTTGCTGGTGCGATAATAGCAATATTGGGTTCTCATGAGATGGGACACAAACTCATAGCTGACAAACATGAAGTTGAAGCTACTTACCCCTATTTTATTCCGGGTCCCCCGCCTCTTGGCACTTTCGGAGCTGTTATCCAACAAAAATCTCTTCCTCCAAACAGAGATGCCCTATTTGACATCGGTATCGCTGGCCCACTAATGAGTTTTTTTGTATCCATTGCAATTACTATTATAGGTATCATTTTTTCAAGTTACACTTGGATTCCTGAGGGCAGTCCTACCCTCCCCATACCAATATTGTTTTGGTTAATCGGGCTTATGTTTCGACCGCTAGGAGTACTTCCCCCCGTCCCAACAGTGCCTGGGAAGTATCTACCTGGAGTATCATTACATCCTGTTGCTTTCGCTGGCTGGGTTGGTCTGCTTGTTACCATGCTTAATTTGGTTCCTACGGGCATGTTTGATGGCGGTCATGTTGCGCGGAGCTTGGTTGGAAGAAAAGCACATCAAATCCTTTCGTACCTTGGAATAATCCTGTTGTTGATAATCTGGTATCCGATGGCGATAATAGCCTTCTTTTTATCCACGTATCGACATCCAGGTCCCTTGGATGACGTTTCAAAAGTTACAACCAGCAGAAAGTTAGCCGCCCTCAGCCTGATCGCGATTTTTGTCCTCTGTGTACCCTATCCTCCGATTTTCCCGCTTTAGACTTGCCTTTGTATGCCTAACAGAAGAAACGTAGGAATCCGTTGCCTAAACTATAGAGTTGATGAAATTTGGTTAAGCTTATAATATGTCGTGTATACAATAAGTCGTGTTCGCGTAAGGTGAAGAATTTTGAAATACAGAAGAATTTTAGTGTCATTTGCGATTACTTTTTTGAGTGTAATTCTGGCAACAGGAACCTTAACTGCAGCTAACTTTGCAGATCAATCTAGCGTTTCAACCCAAAAACAGAGCAACGAAGTATTCGTCGACCCATTTTTGCAAGAAGCTTCGCCGACGAAGCAAACCGGAGTCTCAGAGAGACTTATTGTGATGTTTAACCCAACCGTGGGCAAGGGTCTAAGGAAGAATCTTCTATCGACCATAGAGGGAGTAGAGATTATACAGGCATACAAGATCATTTCGGGAGTGTGTATAACTGCTCCTTTGGGTGCCACTGAAAGCATTAAGAAATTGAATGGAGTTGAGGCAATCTGGCTTGACCACAAGGTCGAAGCGCTCAAAAGTTCAAACCAGAACGTCCTCGGCCACGGAGTTTCTCCAATGCTCTCTGACAGCGCAAGGCTGATAAACGCGCCCAGCCTCTGGGCCTTGGGCATAAACGGCTCCGGAATAGTTATCGCAGTGGTCGACACTGGCATTAACTGGGACCACACGAGCTTAGATGACCTTGACGATAACCCAGCCACAGTCGATCCGAAAGTCATAGCCAATGTTTCGTTTGTTCCGGGCGTACCTACTGGATTTGACGATGATGGGCATGGCACGCACGTTGCTGGAATTGCAGCTGGAACAGGAGGACCGTCGCACACTTACATGGGTGTTGCGCCTGGCGCACAGCTTTACGCCGTGAAAGTTTTAGATTCGACTGGAAGTGGTCAGTGGTCTTGGGTGGTCGCTGGGATTGAGTGGTCAGTTGAAAACAACGCTGACATAATAACTATGAGCCTAGGCGGTTCGGGATACCCATACGACCCCGTTTCCATGGCTTCAGACGCAGCGGTTGATGCCGGAATCGTCGTCACCGTGGCAGCTGGAAATGATATTTACTACGGGACAATTAGCTCGCCGGGCTTAGCTACGAAAGTCATTACAGTTGGCGCGACAACCAAGGACGATAGTATTGCCTCTTTTAGCAGTAAGGGACCAAACCTCTATGACTATAGAGGCGACCCAGACATTGTTGCCCCTGGAGTCGGAATCATGAGCGCTGACGCCTGGAACACTACTGGCTACATACCAATGTCAGGCACCAGCATGGCAACTCCACACGTTGCCGGTGGAGCAGCCCTTCTGTTGCAGGCTTTTGTCAACGCAACGCCTAATCTTGTTGCAAGCGCTTTGATGGCGAGCGCAGTGGACATAGGATACGACTCATACACGCAGGGCGCCGGTAGAATTGATGTTTTAGGTGCATACAATCTAATAACTGAATCTAGAAGACAAGGAACCCTCAGCCTTAGCCTCAAAAAATCGTTGCAGCCGAATTCGCCTAGAACTCTGCAAGAGGAGGTTTCGCCCCAGTATACATGGTTCAGAAATTCGAGGATAGAATTCTACGTTGACGATTTTGGTAACATCTTTAGCCTCTACTTTGACGGACGGTATCAATGGGCAGTTATGGCTTGGAGAATCGCCTACAACACCTCTAACCTTGCAAGCTGGTTTGATTTGGAGGTCATACAACCTGTCTCGATGAGGGTGTCGAACGAAACGTATCAACAAGCTTTAGGAGCCCTTAGAACTCCTGATAAATCTGTTGCAATCTTTGTAATGGTTGAACTGTTTGGCAACGAGACCTGGGCTAGAACAAGTTTCATGGTTTGGCCAATGGGCGTCACCTTGGAGAATCTCCGAATTTTCTACATAGAAGATGTGGGAATGAATCAAGGCTGGGAGAATGACTGGTCTTACTATTACAGTTCACAAGACATAATCGTGGTAAACGACACTCTAAAAGTTCCTCCAGCTCAGCACTTTGGCTTCGGAGGTGGACTTTCCTCCAGCGCTCACCACGTTGGGCCATACGACTCCGGCTGGTTAGCAGCATACTACGATCAGCTTAACAACGAAACTGAGTACATAGGAGACGATAACAACGCCTTTAGGTGGTCCCTCGGCACCGTAAGCGCACCAACCTCTATTCCAGTTATATTCGGCTTAGAATACAACGTGTCTGCAACATTCAGCGTAATCAATACAGGGCGAACAACACCGCCAACTCCTTTCGATGTCGCTATTTGCCCTGAACTATCCGTGTCCGTTTCCGGTCCGGTTATGGTGGAACCAGACACCCCAGCAATGTATACGGCGACGGTGAGTAACTCATGGATCGGAGACTCCACAGACGCCACGCTAACATTTTATCTTGACGACACCATCGTGAATTCCACCGTGATCAGTATACCTTCCGGTGCCTCGGTCGAAGCACCTGTCAACGTAACAATGTCAAGGGGAATGCACTTTATCAAGGCTGAAATATATGATCCCAGCGATTCCCTACCGCAAAACAACCTTGCAAGGAAGAGGGTTTTCGCTGGCATCATGTTCTCGGCTGTCCTGCCCTGTGAGTTAGAAGTCTACACCTACACTGGTTTTGGTCCGTTCGCGGATTACCCAACGGCTTGGGTCAATCTAACGATCATCACACCAGCCTTGATGTCGGATGTGGAAATACGATTAACGGGCAATTTGTCACAGGTGATTAGCTTCGTTGACTCTCCAAATATAGGAGACGTTGAAGGTTGGGCCTATTTTGCTTTTGAGGTCTACGCCAGCGGTGTTCCTAATAGTACATACACTGGTTTCATTGAAATATTCTCGGCAGGCCTTGTTGTAAATAAATTGCCAATAACGGTTAACGTCGAATGGAATCCCATGCCTAAAATCAACAGCGTTTTCTTCAATGACACTTCTGTGCTCCGAGTGACTGAAACTCTGGGGGTAACCATTAATGCCACAGACTTAGATATCCTCGGCGCACCGACACCGCCAAGCAATCTTACCGTCAACGTCTACTTACTCTACCATGACATAGAATGGTACATCATGGAAGGACCGATATCCACCGTATACAATAACATCACAGGTCTATACGAATTCAACTACACGTTTCCAGCAGACTTTTCATTAGGAATTTTTGGAATCGGTGTTGAAGCTATTGATCCTCAAGGAGACATGGTACGAGCAATGGTTAGGACATTTTACGTTGAGAATAACGTCCCAGTTATCAGTGCAGCAATATCTCCGCGCAACGTCGTCGGCAACGGGACCGTATCGATCAACGTAACAGCAAGCGACATTGAAACCCTAATTGGGCAACTTCAAATAACCGCAACTATGGTAACCCCAACCGGAGAGAAAATCCTAGTGCAGTTAACGTTGGAAAATGGCATGTTCACTACGACCTTTAACGACACTTCTGAGGAAGGCGTGTACGTTTTTTCCGCGATGGTGACTGACAGAGACGACGCAAGTAGCTTGAGCGTCGGATTTTTCGAGGTGGATAGCACTCTGCCTTCAGTTGAAATCCTATCGCCGCTGGACGGAGCCGTTATTTCTGGAATCGTCAACTTAACGTGTATAACGTGGGACGCAAAACTTGAGAATGCATCAATAGTCGTTCATGGGGACCTTGTCAAAAATTGGACAGTGAGCGGGCTACAGACTTATGCATGGAACACGATGAAGTTGGATGACGGCTCTTATACCGTTAAGCTCATCGCTCAAGACAAGGCTGGAAACACCTTTGAAAAAGTAGTTGCAGTGGTTGTGGATAACACCGCGCCCGAAGTTAGCATAACAAACCCAGAAGGGGGAGACGAACTAACCGGTACAGTAATCATTTTATTTAACGCCTCAGACGACCATCTTTCTTCGGTTCTCCTTTACATCGACAACACAACGTACAGCGTCACTGGAGAAACATCGTACGAATGGAACACCACCACTGTTGGAGACGGAACGCACACGATCAAACTCCTAGCTTACGATAAAGCTGGAAACAAAGCTGAAACTCCTCCTATTACGGTGACTGTGACAAATCTTCAAAAAATAATTGAGGAAAGCTACGAGGAAGGATATAGGGAGGGCTATGACGAAGGGCGTGATAGGGGCAGAGAAGAAGGATACGAGGAAGGTTATGTGTCTGGCGTAAACCTTGGCATGGTAATCGGAGTGCTCATAGGATCGGTTATTACTGCTATCACCGCTATTACCGCTATCATCGTCTACGCCATCCTCAAGAGACACAAGGAGAAACCTCTAACAAAGTCCTAAAACATTTCCATCCCTTTTAATCCGTAACAATGGAACAAAAGTCCTATCAAGAAATCAAGGTTATTCGTTCACAAAATTTAAAAGTCCGTTCCCAGTCAACATACTGAACCCTAGGAGTGTTAGGAATCTGAGCTACGAAGCTACAGAGAATTTCGGCAAAAAGCTTGACGAATGCACAGATTTGGCGGATGTCTTCGGACTTGTGAAGCAAGTCGTTAAGAGGTTTCTTGGTAGGCACAGGGCTGGCCTCATGCTTGGTTTGGCTGATTTGGGGATGAGGAGAGGTTATTTCGTAGGTGCGTTTCATCCAGTTGGTTCAAACATTATTGTTATGAATAAGGTTCCCCTCAAGGTTGCCTCGCAGAGCAGAGACAGGACAACCTTCAACTCCTACTGCCTCCATCTGCTTCTTCATGAGTATCTCCACTCCCTTGGATACGTCGACGAAGACTACGTGAGGGAACTAACTCAAGAAGTTTGCATGCTAGCCCTAGGGAAGGACCATCCAGCCACTGTGATGGCTGAACGAGGCATCGCCACGTATTTTCCAAAAGTTAGATACTTCACAGGGAAGTTTCCCCTTCCAAGGGAGCTTCAAATAGAGATAGTGAAAGACTTTGACAGGTCAAGCGTAGGATACATTCATTAGCTTTTTCGCCAGCATTTTAATGATTTGTTTGCCTTGTAAAAGTAAGAGAGGAAAGTGTTTGGACAAAGTTTTAATTATAGCTCATAGGGGAGCCTCCGCCTACGAGCCTGAAAACACTTTGAGGTCGGTGAAGAAGGCGCTGGAGCTAGGCGCTGACATGGTTGAAGTAGACGTGCGCGCAAGCAGGGACGGCCACATAGTGGTAATGCACGACGCGATGGTGGACAGAACCACCAACGGAAAGGGATACGTTAAGGACATGACTCTCAAAGAGTTAAAGAGGTTGAACGCTGGTTTAGGAGAACATATTCCAACCCTGCAAGAAGTTGCCGAACTGATGAGAGGAAAAGCCCAGCTTGTTGTGGAAATAAAGGTTCCGAGAACCGAGAAAAAGGTTCTTCAAATAATAAAGGAAAACGAGCTGGACAGGCAGACTCTCATCACATCATTTTACCATCCAGTTTTGAAGCGAGTTAAAGAATTAAAACCGAACATAAGGACTGGCGCCATCATAGCTTCACGCCCTATGAAACCAGCGCAGTTAGCATTGGACGCCAACTCCAACGCCTTATTTCCAAAGTACGTCTATGTTGACCCAGAAATGGTGGAAGAGGCTCACAAACATGATTTAGCTGTTTATCCCTGGACGATTGACACCCTAAACGAGATAGAGCCTTTAATCAGGATGGGTGTCGACGGAATCGTAACAAACAAGCCCGACGTACTTAGTTTGCCTTCAGTCTAAAAGGCTGAGCATGCGCGATGATAGTTTATTTATATGAATAAGCCGCATCATTAATTTTAGGGATATTTTTGCTAGGTAAACGTGCGGGACTCGAAGAGAATGGATTTGTTTTAGGGAGGTGATATTATGCCAAAATGGTTGATTTTGTGTGGTAACAGAGAAAACTGGGGCATTGCAATTGAGTCCAAGATTTGGGGAGTCAAGCCCGCTTTAAGAAGTCTTTGGAATGAACTTTTAGATGGAGACATTGTTTTCTTTTATGTAACAAGAACAATAAAGCGCGTAATTGGCGTCGGTAGAGTCCAAGAAAGGCTTGATCCGCAAATTTATCAACCGAAGCCATTGTGGCCTGACGAGATCAGAGAAAATAAGGTCATTTATCCCTACCGATTCAAAATTGCGCCTATTCACATTTGCAAAAATCCCCTTTCTGAAGGGATTGACATTCAGGGACTTAGAATATCTAAACAGAAGGGGATGAGTCGTATAATAGATGGAGAAGCTATTAATGAGTTGCATCGAAGGGTTAATTCAAGTTGGAGTGTTGATGTTCCTACACCTGAAGGAGTCCTTGTAACGAGGCCTGAAGTAAAAAAGATCGCGCCCCCTCCACCTACAGTTCACGTTACCAGTATATTCCTACCTCTTGAGTCGACTATTTCTGAAAGAGAATTACAAGATTATATTGAAAAGCACTGCGCTGTTATTGAACCAGGGTTGAGATTAGTAACGAGAGGTTATCGTACCCAAAGTAGAAATGTAATTGACCTTCTTCTGCAAGATACACAAAATAACTATGTGGTTTTTGAAACGAAAATTAAAATCGATCGAAGTGTTTTCGGTCAAGTTGGAGAATACATCGCAGAAATCAAAAGAGAAATTGCTGAGAAGAAAGGCGTCAAGGTTAGAGGAATTATTCTCTCCACAGTTCTTGACGAAAGAATGGTAGATGCAGCAAAAGAGTTTCGTTTAACGGTCATAAAATGCAATCTTGTAGGAAGGAAGATTATCTGCTCAAAATGTGGCACTGAAGGACGACCAGGAGACATATACTGTGGAAGATGTGGTACTGATCTTCTATATCCTAAGGCAATTTGTCCAAACTGTGGATTAGAAAACATGGAACGCGATATATATTGCAGACGTTGCAGAACAAAATTATTTTAGTGCAAATGCAGTGCTTTGGCGGCGAAGAGTGTAAACCAGTGAAGATTTAGAAGGGCTTTTGGATTGTTGCGTCGGGGTAAACGGCTACTTTGGCTTTATCCTTATGTTTATTCTTCAGTTCCTCTATAACCTCCTCCCACGTCCTTACCTTCACAGTTTTTTCAGAAGGAACCAGCTCAAGCCAAGGTTGCCGTTCATGGTACTCAGAGAATAATATGATCCTTCCAGCCCTGTCCAGTATGTTCGGCGGAGCCAAATACAAGTCTCCGAATGCCTTGGTTCCCCATCTTCCATGAACGTAATGCGTCACTTGACCCGTCGGAGCATTCACTATTAAGACAAAGTCTCCTCCTTCCTTTAGCGTCAGTACGGGCCATGAGGCTATGGCGGCTTCACTAACCTTTGAGTAGGCATTCGACATGACTATGTCTGCTTCAGGTAGAACCGGCGTAAGATAATGTTCCTTGGCGGTTTCCACGCCTTCCCTTTGAGCTTTAATTACGTCGCCCACGAATATGTCGGTTGAATTCCTTCTCAAGTCCACAAGAACGTTTATGATCATGTCCAAACCCGTTAGGCTGGCTGCTTCCTCAGAATCAAGCCTCAATATGTTTTCTTCGTTCACTCTTCCATAGGCTAACTCGACTGACGGATGAACTTTCCTGTGATCCTGCGCTGTGGAGTAGCCTCCCAAATCGCCGTGATTGTAGCATATGCTGCGCATGCTGGCGACTCCTGGAAGAACAATCTTGGCTCCTCCGCCATACCCGAAGTATGGATGGGGAACAATGCATCCAATGGCTATCTTAAGGTCGCATGCCATGACTTCAGCGTTGACTTCTATGGGAGTGCCGTATCTGGTTCGCCCTGCGTATACCAGATTAGCATAGGGATTATGATTGAAAACTGGATAGCTTTCAACAATATTTTCGCCAAGCTTTTTAGCGAAGTCCTCTCTGTCGAATACTCCATGGGATCCGTTGGCGCATACAAACCTAATGTTGTCATCCTTAATGCCAGCTCTGTGGAGTTCATTAATAACGTGCGGCACAACCTCATACACTTTTGTGGGTCTAGTCATATCATCGAATATTATAACAACTTCCTTGCCCCGAGCCAGCCTACCCAGCGGTTTTGTTCCGATAGGATTTCTGAGGGCATGAACTATTTCCTCTTTATTCACAGAGCTTTTGCCATGACCATTCATGAATTGAACACCGACATCCCATTCTTCTGGAAATTTCAGCTTCAGTTCACTGTCTCCGAACCACGCCAATTGAGGAACAACGACTTCCATGATTTATCACTTAGTTAAAGAACAACATCCATAATTATATAAGATGTTTTGAGGGTTTTTCCCTAAGGATGATGCTAATGAACAAAGTTGTTGAAAGGCTAAGAGCAATTGTAGGGAAAGAAAATGTTCTTTTCGGCGATGAAATAGGGGAAGAATACAGATGCGACGAAGCACTTACCGTTAAGCCTTGCCTACCCGAAGTAGTGGTTAAACCAGGAAGCACAGAAGAGGTAGCGAAGATACTAAGCTTAGCCAATGAGGAAACGATTCCTGTTACCCCAAGAGGGGGAGGAACTGGCCTATCCGGCGGCTGCGTAGCTGTTTGTGGCGGCATCCTCCTATCCCTTGAACGGATGAACAGAATCTTGGAGATTGATGAAGAAAATTGTGTGGCAGTTGTTGAAGCTGGCGTTACTCTGGCAGATTTTTATAAAGCTGTTGAGGCACGCGGACTATACTATCCAATCTATCCGGGGGAGGAAAGCGCCACCGTTGGAGGTAATGTGGCTACGAATGCGGGAGGAATGAACGCGGTGAAGTACGGCGTAACCAGACACTTTGTCTTAGGGTTGGAAGCTGTTTTGGCGACTGGAGAGATTATAGAAACTGGTGGAAAATACGTGAAGGTTACAACAGGCTACGACCTAACACAATTAATCGTTGGCTCTGAAGGAACTTTAGCGGTGGTAACCAAGGTCATAGTGAAGCTTCTCCCACGTCCTAAGGCTACAACAACGCTCTTCGTTCCTTTCAAAGACCTTAACGATGGAATCAAAGCTGTTCCCATCATACTAAAGTCGGGCGTGATTCCCGTAACCATTGAATTTTTAGAAAAACTTGGGCTTAACGCTATGGAGGATTATACGGGAAGAAAAGTTCCCATAAATGAACGCGTACGCGATGAAGCAGAAGCATTTCTCCTTATAGTAACAGAGGGAAAAAGTTCTGAAGAAGCATTCAAAGATGCCGAATTCATTAGCGACATCTGCGTGAAACGTGGAGCAATTGACGTATTCGTTCCTCCTACTGAACGAGCTGGACGAGAATTGCTGGAGCTAAGAGAGAAGGCTTTTTATGCCGCAAGAGATGCTGGTGCGACAGATTTAGTGGATGTTGTGGTTCCTCGCTGTGAAATACCGAAATTTGTGGAGCAGATGCATGAGATATCTGCCAAGTACGCCACGATCATAACGGGTGCGGGACACGCTGGAGATGGAAACATACATCTAGCCATACTGGAGCCTGATGCCGATAAACTTCACACGATTCTTAAGGAAATTTACAGAGTTGGAAAAACGCTTGGAGGAACAATTTCAGCAGAGCATGGTATAGGTTCTGAAAAGAGAAAGTACCTCCTAGAAATGGAAGACAAGGCAAAGATAGAACTCATGAAAAGGATAAAGAAGGCTTTCGACCCAAACAACATACTGAACCCGGGAAAGATTTTCTAATTCTCCTTGCCATCCAATAAGTAATAGCTGAGAATTCAACTTCGCAAAGATTGCGCAATATAGCTGAACCAAAAGAATTAGTCAGAATCCGAAGAAACGATAGAGATTTTTGTGTCACAAAGTTATAATTGAAACCTCAGTGGGTTTATTGAGAAAAACCTATTGGCTTTCTTTGTCAATTGGAATTGGCTTAATGCTGATGTACGCATTTGAAAGCTACTACATGGACTTTATGTATGTTTTCTCAAATGTTCTTCCCCCGCTCATTGCGGGAGCCAGTATTGTTGCGTCAATGTTTGCATTAAGAAAGTACTGGGAAAGATTAGGCAGCAGATTGACTCAAGTTTGGATCCATTTTACTCTTGGAATGACTTTTTGGTTTCTCGGAGAGCTGACATGGGGAATTTATGCTCTCGTATTGGGTGTTGAAATTCCGTATCCGTCAATTGCAGATGGTTTTTGGCTAATTGGTTACATTCCTCTCTTTTTTGCTCTAACATCATACCTATCGATAGTTCGACCAGCAGTCACAAAAGGAATTCTTGCAGCGGCTTATACGAGTGTTCTTACAATTGCTATTGCATTTTCGTTTCTTTTCATAATTCCAGCTTTTACTTCGGAGGCAGACACATTGACGAGGGCAATAAATGTTGCTTACCCAACATTAGACCTCTTACTATTTGCACTTTCAATTATAGGGCTACTGGTCTTCGCAACAACTAGATTGAAGGGAAAAATAGATAAAGTTTGGATACTTCTCAATGCAGGAATCTTGATGAACGTTATCGCCGACTCATTATTCAGTTACACAACGGCACACGACATATACTACGATGGACACCCTCTCGAACTCTTCTTCCTTTTCGGATACCTCTCATTCCTATTAGCCTTCTATATTCATACAAAAGAACTCTAGAAACCGAACTCATTGAATACGAATGTCTGGTATAAACTAGGAGATAAAGAGAGCAAAAACATTTCTGACCATTGACTAGCTATCCTTTTATCTGCATTCGTTGTTAGTCATCTTGAAAAGGGAAAAACTCTTGGAAAACGCCATTGAGGTCAAAGAATTAACCAAATTCTATGGTAGCCTACTCGCAGTTGACCATGTTAACTTTGAGGTTAAGGGCAAAGAAGTTTTCGGTTTGTTGGGACCCAATGGCGCTGGGAAGACAACAACCGTTCGCATGATTTGTGGTATGCTTAGACCGACAAGTGGAACAGCTGTAGTCGCTGGCTTCGATGTCTCTCAAAAACCACAAGAGGCAAAGCGTAGAATAGGATTAGTTCCAGACATTTCAAACTTGTTCGGAGAGTTAAGCGCCAGAGTAAACCTAGAGTTCATGGGAAAACTATATGGCTTAGACAAGAAAACCCGTCGAGAACGCATTGACCAAGTTTTAGAACTCTTTCAATTAAAGGAAAGACAAAACGACCTAGTCAAGTATTACAGCAAGGGCATGCATCGACGCCTAACCATCGCCGCCGCGCTCATCCATCAACCCGAAATCCTAGTAATGGACGAACCCACAAGCGGCTTAGACGCCCAAACAGCACGTTTGGTGAGAGAAATCATAATCGACCTAAACAAGGAGGGCAGAACCATTCTAATGACCACACATCAGATTGACGAAGCAGACAGGCTGGCTCAGAGAGTGGGCATAATTGACCGCGGTCGCTTGATCGCTTTAAACACGCCAGAACAAATCAAAAACAGCACCGAAGGTATGCGCGCCCTAGAAATCAAAATTCTGAATGGCGTAGACCAGCAAAGGTGGATTCCCATCATCAGTGAGTCTGAGGGCGTGGACAAAGTTTTCTTGGCTGAAGGCAAGATACGGATTCTGTCCAAAGACCTAGCGCAAGCGATTCCCACAGTCGTAAACCTCGTAGGCAAGCACGGTGGAAAGATTGAAAATATTTCGGTTGTGCAACCCACGCTAGAAGACGCCTTCATTAATTTAACGGGTAAGAGTATTCGGGAGGAGCCTATGTCAAAGGAAGAATATCTCAAGCAAAGACTGCCTAGGAGTGGACTCAGATGAAACCGTTAACGTCATTAATGCACTCCGTTTGGATCGCCGAAAACGACCTGCGTCAATCATTCATGTCAGTGCGCCACGTTGTCTGGAGCCTTCTTTTCCCAATCTTCATGTTGTTCACTTTCAGCTTTAGATATGGCGTCTCTGGACCAGACATTGAATTCATAAACTTTCTCATACCCGGCATTGTGGGCATGACCGCCATGTTCGGAAGCACCAACGAAACCATGAGCATAGTGTGGGACAAGTCCATGGGAGTGTTTGACCGAATACTGGCGGCGCCAGTCTCATCCACATCAATAATAGTTGGGAAAACAATGGCTGGTGCAGTTATGGGCGTCATAAGCGCCCTTGTGCTACTCATAATAGGCCGTGTGCTCTTCGGCGTCTCCTTCGCCAACATCATTATCGTCATCTTGATAATCTTGCTAGCGAGTTTTTCTTTCACGGGCATCGGAACAATAATATCTGGTTTAGCGTCTGAACCCAGAGAAGCCATGATGCTCTCGAATCTGCTACGATTTCCAATGATGTTCCTAGGCGGCGTATTCTTCCCAACAGAAACTATGCCAACGCCGCTACCTTACGTTGCTAGGGCTATGCCATTAACATACGCAACCGAAGCCCTGAGAACGATCCAAATAGGCGGAAACATATCCATAGTCTTCGTTGACGCGGTGGCGCTTCTTGTCTACAGTGTTGGAACCATGCTGCTGGGATCGCAGATACTAATGAGAATCATGACACGATAAGGTTCTAAAGAGGCTTCGTCCTTCTAATTTCTTTTACTCCCAACTCGAAGGCCTTCAAATTTGCTTCCGGACGCCTTTTCACAAAGGTTTCTTTAATTACTTCCCTCAAGGTTTCAACTTTTACGGGAGTAAACCCCGATCCCGCTAGGCATCCCACAATAACAACGTTCTGCATTATGGGGTCTCCCGCCTTCTTCGCAAGTTCTGTTGCCTCAACCACATGTACGCTGTACACAAGTTCTTTGATGGCATTTAGGACTTCTTCTACTGCTGGATATTTTGTCGCGCCTGAAAGAACGTCTATGGGATAGACCGGCCTAGGATTCACAATTACTTTGGTTTTTTCGTTGCCAAAACTTCCGACGGTGCGTAGACATTCCACCGGCTCGAAGCCAACGATTATGTGCGCTCTTCCTTCAGGTATGAGGGGACCATACTGAGTTTCTTTGGAAAGTCGGACGTGACTCATTACGGCTCCTCCTCGCTGAGCAGCCCCATATGTTTCTCCAACCGAAACGTAGAACCCATCCCGCACCGCTGCAGAGGCGAATATCTGGGAGGCTACAACGTTTCCTTGTCCTCCAACACCCGTTATGATTATGTTTAAGAGTTCCTTTTTCAACGTCATTTCACGCCACCTCCTCAACTACGATGGCTTGTGCTGGGCAAAGTTTGGCGCAGAGCCCACATCCATTGCATATGACCTCGTCTATCTTCGCCTTACCCTTCTCATAGTCCCATATGTTTCCTGGACAACCAAATACTCGGGTGCAAAATCTTACGCATCCACATTCGTCGGCTAAGCATTTGTCTTGGTCAATATAGACCCTAGCTTTCTTCTCCATTGGAAACGCCAGAGGACACTCATGCCTGAAAATCATTACCTTTACTCCCTCGTTTTGAAGCATTTCGTACAAGTTTTGGACAGCCTCATCTTGATCGAAGGGGTCACAAACTCTCACTTCGGCACCTATGGCTTTGCATATGTCCTCTATCAGAATCCTTGGCGAAGAATCACCCATGGCGTTAACCCCTGTGCCTGGATGAGGTTGATGCCCTGTCATCGCCGTGGTGTTGTTGTCTAATACTACGAAGAGGATGTTGGCTCCGTTCCAGCGGGCGTTAACCAAGGCTGGTATGCATGCATGATAGAATGTTGAGTCTCCCGCTATTGCTATGACTGGTTTTTCTAAGCCGAATTCTTTCAAGTTTCCGAAGCCATTTGCTGTCCCTATTCCTGCTCCCATACAGTGCAGAGTTTTCGCCACGGAAAATCCTGTCGGCAGCATACCAAGACTGTAGCATCCGATGTCGCCTGTTACGATTGCTTCTCTTCCATCCCATTTCGCAGCTTTTTTTATTGCCCAGAAAGATGCTCTGTGGGGGCAGCCAGCGCAGAAGCCCATGGATCTGGCAGGCACGTAGGAACTTAGCAGTTTCTGCGCTTTTTCTGAGTATTCTTTTTCCCTTAGAGGATACGGCACCCTCTTTATTTCCGTTAAAGCTCTTATAACAATGTCCACGTTTAGTTCGCCGGTGCCAGCGCCGAACTCGCCTCTAATGTGGTTCGACTTCTTACCATAGAATTTTATGGGACCTACGCCCTCGGCGGCTAATTCTGCTGCCAAAATCTTTACGTTCTGTTCTAGGAATGGGTCTGTTTCCTCTACGAACAGAACCTCCTTTGCATGTTTTAGGTGGCCCGCAACAAGCTTCTCTGGGAGCGGCCATGTGGTTCCAAGCTTCAGTATTCCCACCTCGTTTTCGAGTTCCAGCAACTTCACTGCTTCAAGCGAGTAGGGCCATCCGGTTCCCGACGTAATAATTATGAAGTCAGCGTCATTCTTGCCCACGTACCAGTTAAACTTTGATTCTTCAAATTTCTCTTGAGCCCTCCTCAGTTTTTCGTGTAGAATGCTGTGGAACATGCACTCAATCGTAGACGATCCTGACGTCCACATGTCTTGTGAACTGAATTCCGCCGACCTTTTGTCGCGCTTTATTGGTCCAAGGATGACTACGCCTCGGGAGTGCGAAAGCCTTGTGACGGTTCGCACCATGCATATTACTCCCAATTCTTCGGATAGCTCGAAAGCCCACTTGGTCATATCCTTGGCTTCCTGGGTGGTTGCGGGTTCCAACAAGGGGATATCCGCGAACCTTGCGTAGTTTCTTGTGTCTAACTCTGAGGTGGTGGAATGGGCGGATGGATCGTCGCCGGTCACTAGGACAAAGCCTCCCCTTGTTCCCGAAAGGTTGACGGTCATTAGAAAATCGGCGCAAACATCGGCTCCCAGATTTTTCATTGCAGTTAGGGCTCTTAGGCCCGTGAAGGCGGCAGCGCCAGCTGTTTCTAGCGCCACAGTCTCATTAACGGACCATTCAACGTAAAAATTGTATTTCTTTGCGGCTCTGGCTAGGGCTTCCAGAATTTCTGAGGCGGGGTTCCCAGGGTAGCCCGAGCAAAAATCGATTCCGGCTTCGAGGGCGCCTCTGGCAATGGCTTCGTTTCCCATCAGTAATACTCTTTTATCGGGTTCGTCTATTTCAACATGGGACATGTTATGGACCTCCATTTTACGAGATTATTTTCTGTTTATCCTCTTCTCTTATGGTTAGGTAAGCCATTTTCTCTGCTTCCGTTTCAGTTAAGACTCTCCTCTTTCTGGTTAAGGAGGCTTCACAGAGGTGGTCGAGCCTCTCTTTTTCCAAGGGCTTAGTTTCAATTGTTCCTGCGTCTATGGCGTTTCGCAGAAGCTTCTCGCCTTTCTTTGTTCTAACTATCACGGTGTTCCAGTCTTCTTGTCCCTCTACGGTGCCAACTGAGATGTCTGCAAACTCGTTGGTCATGTCAAAGCAGATGTTGCAGGAGGGTAGAATGTACTTTCTTACCTTGTCTAGGGGAACCTCAATTTTCTTTGCGTCGGTTTGTATGACGAAGATGTTCGCTGGGGGAGGGGGCACATCGAGTTTTACCACGTTAGCAGAACCAATCAAATCCTTAATGTAGTTGTAGGCGTCGGGTGAAACCGCCCATGTGCAGAACAATCCTATTAGGAGGCTTACTTTGTCTGTTCCAGTTTCGAAATTTGAAGCCTGCATTTTTCGGATAGCGGTTACCTGACAAGGGGTGCCTACCACGCCTATTTCGCCTATTCCCTGCTTGATGGCTTCCCAAACTTCTTCAACCGTGGGACATACTATGTATTTGGACCCCGCACATTCGAGTACTTCCTTTTTGTTCTTGGCTATTGTTGGTTTTGCGCTGATTCGGTTTGAAGACTTTGCCAGAACAGCGGCATCTATTTCTCCGTTTTCTAGGGCATAGGTCATAAGCGCTGACACTGCGCCTCCGTACTGGGCGGCTGACCTGATTTCGCTGTCTTTCGCCCTAGCTTTCATGATGGATACGTTTGAACCTAAGGCAAGGTCCCTTCTGTACGAACCAAATATTGTTTTGTCAAGGGAAGACACGTCAATGTATGCTCTTGGACAAAAATTGTAGCATTTTCCCTCGCTGAGACCACAGGTTTCTATAAGAATGGCTTTCCCCCTAACCATGTCAATGTAGGGACAAAGGTTTGTACAGGCGCCGCAACCCGCGCATAATCCTTTGGTGAGAACATCTTTTTGAAGGTCTTTTGGACCCTTAACAACGGCTTGGGACAAGTGTTCATCCCCTTTTAGATTCTAAAAACACGCTAGACTACATCTTATATCTTTTGGAGTATATTGCAATTTTTCGTATTAGAAAAGAAAAGGGATGTTTTAGACTTCTTAGCGGGGAATTGCTGTTAGGGTTTCTGTCGTGTACTGTGTTTCAAAGCCGACTTGTCTAACGAATTGCATGGCTGTTTCCACGTTGGGAGCCTCAAAGATGATGACGCCGTCGTATCGCCCAAAGGTGAAGTACACATCGCGGATAGTAACACCCTTGGGAGCTTTGAGTTTTTTGAGGTATTCAACGGCTTCGGTGCCCTTTCCCTTCGGCAACAAAAGCGTTAGAAACAACATAATAACTCCTCTCACAAGAATATGCAGACTTGTGAACTTAAGGTTTAAGCCTAGTTTATCTTTTTGAACGTAAACGTTTTCTTACACTCATAAAGTTCTATATTTGCGCGTTGCGCAGCTTTTTTACACCTTTCTGTGAACTCTTGGGCAACAATAATACCTCGAATTTGTTTAACTTGGCTCTCTTCTTCGTAGGCTTGAATGTATCCCAAAATCTGACCGACTGCTGAGTCATTAGCTCTCACCTTAACCTCCACTATGGCAGGCGACCTGTTTTTGTCTTCAGCAAGAAAGTCAACATTTCCGACCGAAACACCGTATTCGACTTCTCTAATGGTAAAATCCTCTTCTAAATCGCTTGGTCGCGCCTTTAGATAGGCTTTAATTTCGTCTTCACCCGTAACTTCTAGTATCTTTTCATGGTCAGCCATAACGAGTGGTATCCTATTGAGTTCTTCCTTCAACTTATCAGCATCAACGTCATAGTCTAAAATTCTGATGGTTCCTCTTGATGCCACCATTTCAGGAAGGTCGCCTGGTAAAAGATCTCTGCGAAAGTTTCTAGGCTTGTCCCACCACCGCATTTTCCTTTGGTTTGGATAGTCAATCTCACCTCCTTCCTGCTCAGGTTTTCCTACCTTATTCTTATTATTAAATTCGTATTCACCAATTACCTCGCCTAGTAAGGCGACCATGTTTTTGGTTCTATATGCTATGACGATGTCGCCCACTTCAATCTCGTCACGGAACATAGTCAGCTGGGATGCTCCCCAATCCGGCGAGTCAGATGCCTCTTCTTCAATGAGTATTTGCTTTATTTCATCGCTAGTTTTTCCAGCCATACTTCCACTACGAAGCCATCCAACCGCTACAACCTCTTCTTCGGCAAAAAGTTCAGCAGCCCTTTCGGGATTTATGTGGTGTGTAACTATTTTTACAAGTTTCACCATTAACGTTCACCTGGTCTAACCAGCCAATTAATGAAGGCCCCTTACATTTAAAAATAACCATTTAAACGCGCACATTTGGCATGTTTTCAAAAGCTTTGAAATTAGATACGTGATGTCTCACATTAAGATATGGCGACATATATTTTTTTATCATTTAACATGCGCTCGTGCCACTCTGCTTTGACTTCGGATCGTTCCCTGTGAACGTAAACCTTCTTGGCTCGAACAAGCTCCGCCATCTCGGTTAGATACGGCTCCAACAGTTTCATGCTTGCCGGGTCCAGTTCCGCAACGTGAACCGCTTCTAGTATGTCGGTTGGCATGAATCCCAACTCTTTTCTCAGGGCTTGGACTCTGCGGGCTAGGTCGCGCATAAGCCCTTCGCCTTCGAGAGCCTCGTCCCGATGCGTGTCAAGCAAGACGTGTAGACCGCTTTCAGAGGCTAGTGTCCATCTTTTCATGTCAACCTTTGGAAGCTCCTCCCTATACTCAACCTTCTTTATGTTTGCAAGTTCGAGAAACAATTCTTCTAAGTTCTTTAGGGCTTTCTGAACCTTTTTTGGTGCCACAATAATGGCTTCTCTTAATGGCCATCGACGCTTCAGCCGAGCGGATTGCCGAGCAGAATACACTAAGGGAACGCATCTCAGTAGGGTTTCAAACTCCTTTTCTAGAGGCAAATCTTGAAGAGCCTCTTCTGGTTTGGGCCAAGCCTCAAAGTTCACGGATTCAGGAAGGGTTTTGTCCAGTTCTCTGTAGACCTTCTGGTGCATGGCCTCGCTTAGAAACGGCGTTGCAGGATTAAACAGAAGGATGAGCGTTCTCAACGCATGCCAGAGGGTTGCATAGACGGCTAGCCTGCGGTTAAGGGTTTCTGGGTCGTCGCTCCATAGGTCTCTTCGAACCATGGGAACATACTGCCGGCTCAGAACGTCAACAACAAACTCTTCTAATTCGGAAAGGGCGAAATGAAACTCACAAGCCTCAGCTTTCTCAGTGAATTCCTCCACCGTTCCTTGCAACTTCGACAGGAGCCAGCGATCCGGCGCTTTCAAACTTTTGTTTTCCTCTGCCCACTGAAGCGTGTGCCTTCTGGGATCAAAGTGGTCGTATTCGGCGTTTTGCATAAAGAACCGGTGCAGATGGTAAAGGGTGCTCAGAACCTGGTAGGGGCGTCCCTTCAATTCTTCGGTGTCGAAGTTCATGGAATCTATAGGCGAGCATTTCCACAGCGAATAGAATCTGGAAACGTCGGCTGAATGTCCCCGAAGAAGCGGATTAACCTCTATGACGTTTCCAAGGCTTTTACTCATCTTTCTTCCTTTTGCATCCAAGACGAAACCGTAGAAGAGGAAGGCGTTGTAAGGGGCTTCAGCTTTGCCCATTAATATCACGTGCTCAAGCAAAAGAGAGTTTGCCCACCCTCTAGTTTGGTCTATGGCTTCTGTCAAAAAGTCCACAGGAACAAACTTTCTAAACTCATCATCCGTGAAGCTGGCGTAAGGTGAGGCGCCACTGTCGTGCCAGCAATCCAAAACAAAGGACTCCCGTCTCATTTTTCCTCCACACCTCTCGCATCTTAGCACCACACGGTCTATCCAAGGTTTGTGCAGTTCAAAGTCTTTACCTGGCAACTCCAGAGCCCTTTCAATCAACTCCTTTTTGCTGGCTACCAGAACCTTGAATCCGCATTTTTCGCAAACCCAGATAGGTAGGGGCGTGCCCCAAACTCTCTCTCGAGAAATGCACCAGGGTTTTCCCTCCTTAAGGAAGGATAGAAATCGGTTTTTGGGGCTTTCGTAGAAGTAGTTAACCTTCTGGGCTGCCTCCACAATCCTATCGTTTATTTTGTCTGTCCAGAGGAAGTATTCCCTGCGAGCCAGCCACACAAGCTTGTGGTGGGACCTCCAACACGTGGGATATTCATGGCGAACGATCTTCACGGACAGTAGCAGTCCCCTCTTGCGAAGTTCTTCCACAACCTTGGCGTCTGCGTCTCGGGCGAACAACCCGGCGAACCCGCCAGCCTCTTCCGTGAATCGGCATTCTTCGTCAAAGGGCGCGTACATAGTTAAGCCGCGTTTTTTGGCTGCTAGGAAGTCGTCTTCGCCGTTTCCTGGAGACAGATGCACCACGCCTGTGGCGGTGGCAACATCCACAAAATCTTCGCAAACCACCGTGTGAACCAGGGGTAGCTTGTCCAGTTCTCTTTGTTTTGGAACCATGTCTTTGAAGGGATACTCGTATTTTACGCCTTCTAGGTCTTTGCCCACCATGACTTCAAGAATCTTGTAGTTTCTTACTCCAAGCTCCTCCATGATTGGTTCTACGCGTTGTTTTGCAAGAATCCATGTTTCGGTGTTCACCTTGACCTTGGCGTATTCTTCGTTTGGATGAACTCCCAGCATCATGTCTGTGATTATGGTGAAGGGCATGGTTGTCCAAACTAGGAAGTACTCGTTTTGGGCTTGGCTTAGTTTGAGTTTAAAGTGGAGGGATGGGTCTTCAACTTCCTCGTAGCC
>Ga0315314_1001361_pt1 | contig 22294 bp, 26 predicted proteins | sample TDP9_MG_FD_203631 | JGI IMG/M metagenome (GOLD analysis project Ga0315314, IMG submission 203631) | Freshwater sediment microbial communities from Lake Towuti, South Sulawesi, Indonesia - TDP9 | ecosystem: Environmental > Aquatic > Freshwater > Lake > Sediment | place: Indonesia: South Sulawesi... | reverse complement strand
AACCTCGATATATATCCCAAACGGGTAAGACTTCTTCTCCAAGTCCTTTATGTCGGGCCCGACTACAGTAATTCTTCCCTCTTCGACCTCGTCTAAGGCTCGAACCTTGACCAGCTCAAATTTGTGCTCTACTTTCGGGCCTCCCAGCTCGGTCTGGGTGTCCGGCCATCTGATCCTTTGCCCTTCATAAACTACTCCGACGTCTACTGGGATATCGTTAAACATGGACATTCCGTTCTCCTCCTATATCCTTCACGACGGCCTGTAGATTTTTCTCCCAATTCTCAACTGACATATTCTGGAATGACCAAGACGCATGTGGCTGATAATGCATGCCCAGAGAGATCGTCTTTAGACCGTGGGAAAAATGCTTTAGGCCGGATAGGATAAGCCATTCCATGTAGTAGGAGAGTCCAGCGAAAAGAGCGAGGTCGTAGGGTCCTTTGTTGTCCAAACCCTTCCATTCGTGGTCCTTAAGCCTGTTGGCTATATCGACAATGGGCATCCGTGCTTTGGGTTGGAAACCTCTGTTGAGAAACTCTCGTTGCGTGTGAGCTGTAGCCACGAGTGGGATTTTCGCCTTCTCAGCGATTTGAATTATGTAATCTATTAGTTTGCCGTTTCTGAGCTCGAGCTCAGCTGCTTCGTGGCCAACTATGAGTATAGGGTTGCCAGCGCGTTTTATCATGGCAGAGACGATCTCAGGCTTGGTTATGACCAGAGCTTTCTTTGGCCCCGCGATCTCAGCGGTTTGCCATGGTTCAGCAGATGCCGACCTAGCCACGCCTCCTCCTGATTAATCTGGGAAGTAGAGTAGGATCGGGAATAACATTTTCCCTCCATCCTTTTTCTTCCAATATCTTTATGATCTCATCCCTCATCGTGATTGGAACGTCGGCTAGAGTCCTTACAAACAAGTGGATGTCGTCAGGCATAACGCCGTACAAACGCCTGCTCAGATCTATGTAATGCGTCAACTTGATTGATCTGCCCCTTGTTGTGTCATTTGGCCTCATGCAGAGCTTGGCTGCCATGACCAGCGCTTCCTCTTTTGTTTCGGCTGCGTAGAACAGATGTTCCGGTGTTGGTCCTACGTAGACCTTGTCTCCGGTCCGTGCATCGTAAACGTACCAGTCTTCGACTATGTCCTCCCTACCCAGAAGCATGCGCCTGTACTTGGCCCCGTGAGGCCCAACTATTACGGGTACTCCTAGCCTCCAGAATCCGCTCGCGATTGCGGCTGCCTTCTGGGACATCGCTCCCCAAGCAACTCCAACCGCGCCGACTCGGTTGAGGATGTAATCGGCAATTTCTTCGTAGTTCCCGCGTAGTTTGCGTCTGGCAAAGATGCTTGCTATCTTTATCGCAGCTCCAGCTATGTGAGAGTTCGCAACGCAAGAACCGACGTTTAAGAGGCCACCCGCATCGAAGATTCCCGGATAGATCTCGTAAGGGCTTTTTCCTTCCTCGTCACGAAACATCGACGCTGACATGGCAGCGCATCCCGAGGTGAGAACGATGTATCGTCTCTTGGCGAACTCCATGGCCATCTCAGCCGTCTCATTCGCGCTTTTAGCATAGTTGGGACATCCAACGAAGGCTACCACTCCGGGGATCTCGCCCATAACGATTGGGTTGCCGACTTCCCTTATCTCAAGGTCTTGTATCGCGCCTCTACCTACGCGTATCTTAAACTTCTCTTCTTTCAACTTTTTCTCAGCTGCCTTGACGATGAAGCTATGTAGCGGAAGGTCTACGGGACAAGCGCTTTCGCATCTCCCGCATCCAATGCACTCTTCGTAGAGGCTTGCCAGCTTCTCTAGGTTCCCGTTTGCGGCCTCGATCACAGCTTCGGGCATAGCCAGATCGTTTGGGCACGCTCTTCTGCAATCGTCACATCTACGACATGTTCTGGCACCTTTGATGATCTCGTCCACATCAGGTATGGCTTTGAACTTCCTTCTCGTTGGAGCTATTATCATTGCTGTCTTAACGGCGACTTCGCCAGCTTTAGCTGGGTCGAGGATAAGTGCGCCTGGAACATTTCCAGATAGCAGATCTTTCACTATCTCTTCGGAGGGATCGTTCGTTCGGTTTGGAAGCCCAAAGCAATCAACCTCACTAGTGGCGATCAACGGCGCCTTAATCCTTTGAGCCTCGACCAAGGAATCCGCCCGAATACACTGTTCATCGACAACGATCACATCTGGTATGCCGCTTCTGATGAATCGAAGCTGCCAAGAGATCGGGCCGACTATCTTCGCTTTGGGACCATATCGGGTTGCATCGTGCGCTGTGCAACATAGGCCAGTGACCTCTATTTCGCCTTGTAATCCTTTGTCTGTCAGGTAGTTCATGATGCTGACGGCTGGCGGAACATTATGCCCGATAACTAGAATGACGGGCTTGGTCGCGTCGATGGTGCCGAATCCTATCTCTGCAAGTGGCGCCTCTGGATCAGCCTTTGGGAAGCCGTAGCCCGCTATCTGCGCTATATCGGCGACTTCGAGTCCAACATGGTCTATCATTCCCGCATGGAAAACCTTAGACTCAAAATCTAAGTTGCTTCCCTCCTGCCCCGTAAGAGTTGCTGAAAGCAGTTGAGTTGTCTGTCTCTCCATGTAGCTGAGAACATCTTCCAAGTCGCCTAATGTTCTAGGTCTGATCCCGCAGACCAATCGGGTTATCGGAGCTTCAAGCTCGACGCTTACGCCTCCTACGTCTATCGGATGTTCGCGACCCAAATCCTCAATAAGGTGATCAACTAAGTGCCTCGCGTGAGTTATATGGGCTGAGGCGCCTATGCAGCATGCAAGTAGAACGATGCGGGACTGTTGCGCTGCCATGTTTATTCCACAGGCTCCCCGTTTTTCCTCTGTTAAGTCGCATTTTCCGAAGGTGCAGAGGCAGCAGACGTCGCAGAACGGCATGTAGAATGGCTTGTACCTTTGTAGAAGTTTTGAGTCCCATTCTCTTAAAGAGGTTATGGATGGATATGATGTGGGACCGGCTTCTTCAGTCCATGTTTCCTCAACTATTTTGCCTACGGAAAGCTCAAAATCTTTCAGTATGCCTAGATCGCTTTTTAACTCCTTGATCCTCATACGTAACTCTTTGTCACGCAAGAAGTGCACGATCCGGTCTTTCACTTGATTGGAAAAGTTCAAGTGAAGCGTGATATTTAACTCTATCTTTACCGTCCGAAGAGAGATACGAATATGTGTTCTTGTTTCATCCTTCACTTTCCAACTCATGAAGAAAGGTTTCGTTACGTTGGAAGGCCCAAGCTAAAAAGTCTATATTTATCCTCTTCTTTTGTCTGTATGTTCGTGGTGCAAGAAAGATGTGTGAATTTGACGTTATCGTCGACGGTAAAATCGTGTTCACCGACGTGATCTATGCGAAGGCACAAGGTGGCAAAGTGGTCGCTAGAGATGTAATGGGTGGGTCAAGAGAGTACGAGAATCTTCAAATCGTGGAAGTCGATGTAAATTCTGCTCGTTTGGTTCTATCCCCGCGCTTAGATGGTTGATCGAGCATCTGTCTACGGTTCGCTAAGATGTCTAACGTATCGTAGAAGCGACGCCGAACCAGTAGAATTCTCATCACCGATAGAGACAGAATTAAGGCTTGTAGTATTCTCATTAGATTACTGGGTGTACTACGTTCGAATCCTCTAGCAATTAATTAAAATCCTAGTTATGCGAATTAATACTATTACAATAGAGATGTTCTGCTTACAACCGCATCAAGGAGGATTAAGATATGGTGAGCGCGAAAAAGTTGAAGGAGTACGAAGACAGGATGAAGCAAGCCATGGTAATATTGAACCAGGTCTCCGAGGACACGACTACTCCGCGAAACATTAGGAGAGCCGCGAAGGAATCGATGGACGCTTTACAGGTGGCTCAGTTGACGCCTGCCGTGCGGGCATCCAACGCGATATCGATTCTTGACGAGATCCTGCAGGATCCGAATATGCCGCCGTATACCCGTGTTAAACTGTGGAATGTGATGAGTATCATCGAGGCGATTAAGGACTAGAACGCGAGCCTCCTATGACCGAAATTAAAGAATACGTAACCAGCTTCGTACGATCTTTGCGACTTCATAGATATCTGAGTTTCTTCAGCTTGTCCTTTGCGGCTTTCTCTTCCTCTGGCATGGAAACGTTCTTGATTTCTTCTTCGAATATGACCTCAGTCAAGACAAAATCGACATATTCTTCCACACTTTTGAACTCGCCGTGACTTTCGGCTACCTTCTTCTGAATCTCATCGTACAGTTTCTTGGAGATATTCACAGGCACGTATTCAGTTGACACGGGACTCTCACAGAAATTGGTATCTCGCAGATCGCCCTTTTAACTTTTCTCAAGCGTTACCTTGGCAAAAACTGGATATTCACACTTCGGATAAAGATTTTGCTCTTTAGCACAGCCACACGATGGGATTATTTAAGGAGGATCTACATACGAGGTTTCAACGGAGGTTTCCTGTTGAAAGTTGAGAAGAAGTTAAAGGAGCTCGGTATTGCTCTCCCAGAGCCTCCCAAGCCAGTCGGCGCTTATATCGGCGCCAAGAAGGCTGGAGCCTTCGTATACACGGCTGGTCAAGGACCCGGGACAGACTTCAAAAGCGGGAAAATAGGAAGAGACCTAACTTTGGAGGAAGGTTATGAGGCTGCAAGAAGGTGCGCCATCAACTGTTTGGCCCAACTGAAGGCTGCGATAGGAGACCTCGATAGGATTGAAAGCGTCGTAAGGGTGACGGGATACATCAACAGTGCGGATGGATTTACGCGGCAACCAGCAGTCCTGAATGGCTTCACAGAGCTCCTTATCAAGATATTCGGCGATGATGTTGGAAGACCAACAAGAGCAGCGATCGCGGTCAGTGTGGAAGGTTGGCTCGCTGTAGAAGCAGACATGATAGTCATGCTGAAAGAGTAGCGCAACTCAAAACCTTTTCTCGCCGTGCTAAGAAACTTTTTGGATGGATTCTGTTTGGAGAGTTTGCGATCTTCCAAAGTGGGAAATTTCGAGTCTAAACCAATCGTCATATCACCCACAGCCACCGTATCTGAAATTATAGGAACTCTTCGCCACTACGATGCCTATGAAGTCTTCGTGCAGGAAGGAAGCAAAGTTGGTAGCATCACGATGAGGGAGATCTTGAAGGCATCTGAGATCTCTAGTATGCGGGCTTCGTCGCTGATGTTTTATGTTGCTAAGCTTTCGCCCAAGGATACTGTGGGAAGGGCCGCTAGGCTCATGAGTGATTATAGATTAAGAGCCTTACCTATAATCGGAGAAAGAACCATCCAGAGTGCTGTCACTGCCCAATCGTTATGTCGAGCTCTTGTGTCAGTCAAAGCTTTTGGCAATGCGGCAATAAGTAAGATGATGAAGAGAAACCCCATAGAGATTGGCAAGAACGAGTCCATTTCAAGGGCTCGCAGATTGATGCTTGAGAGCAATATAGACCATCTGCCCGTCTTGGACTCAGGGAAACTTTGCGGCATCATACTTTCCAATCACATCGTTTTCACGATGTTTCCTAGGGAAGGGCTGGAAAAAGGAGCCCTAGTTAGTAAGCCCGCAGGGTACCTGGATCTGAAGGTTTCAGGGCTAATGGATCTAGATACATTGGTGTGCGATCCGAAAGAAAAGGCTTCTGACGTATTGCGAAGCATGATGAAGCAGGGCAAAACATACTCTATAGTGAAGCTCTGGGATGAGCCCCAAGGCATAGTAACTTACAGAGACTTCATCGCCTTTTTGGCTGAACCGGAGGAGCTGGACATTCCAGCGTACATAGTCGGGCTGCCAGACGATCCCTTTGAAGCCGAGTTGGCCCGAATGAAATTCATGAGATGGGCCAAGACGCTATGCAAATCAATTCCGAGGATAGAGGAGATGCGTTCAACCATCAAGACGAAAGATATTTCAGGCGAAAGGCGGAGGTACGAGGTCGATGTCTCAATCGTATCAGCTGGGAAGGTTTATGCTTACTCTGAGCGGGGCTGGGACCTGCCTTCTGTCTTCGACTCAATCATAGATAAAGCGAAGAGACTACTCACGAAAAAGCGTGTTAGAAGGCAGAGAGAAAGCTTAAGGAAGACCACCTCATGACAACTGGCTTGCAAACATTAGAATGTGGCCCAAGAATCGTGCCCACTCAAACGCAATACTATGTTAGAATTTGCGTGTTCACTGCCTCTGAGGCTTATGGTCTTATGCAGATCAAATGATTCGTTTTTCCTAAGTCATCAGTCTAGCCCGACGACGGGCTTAGCAACGTTTTCTCAGATCTTGCTGAGGATTTCCCTTGCCTTCAGGCTTTCGGGATGATAGAGAGGATGAGCAAGGCAGAACCTCACGCCTTCCAACATTCTCGATTCATTCCATTTCGGAGGTTCTGCACCGCTAGCTGCCGGTAGCCACATGAGATGAATTTTGAACCATTCCCCGAGATGTTTCGTCTTATTCGTTACCTCGATGGAGTCAATCGACCTAAAGCCGAGCCACTCCATATGGTCCTTCTTCATCCATCCACTCCAGTGTCCTTCTAATCCGATCGTTGCAAACCCCTCGGCGTCTTTCTCGCTTCGCATCATATTGTCCAAGAGGAGCCTTCCAAGATTATGCCCTTTAGCCTTCCTCAAAACCCAGATACAATTCATTACGATTACGCCTTCGCCGTAGATGGGATAAGCTGAAGCCCCCGCTCGCGCATACTCGATCTGTCCAACGATGACATCGTTCAAGGCGACAACCCTTTTATGGAAGCCTCTTTGCATAGCCTTCTCCAAGTATTCAGTTCTTCTCTTGTACTTCCTGAATGGCATAGGTGCTAGGCACCTGTAAAGGCACTTCTCATATAAGATATCTTTTGTAATGTCGATAACCTTGACGTTAGGGCTTATCATCAAGACCATATGGTTTCCTCTTTACATCTCGAAAGCCTAGGGATACTCCACGTACCACAGGAAACCTTCGTCGACAGCCAATGTGCGAATCATGAACTCACTGATATAAATGATCGCAGCGAACCCTTAAATCCTCTCTATGAAGGAGCTTTAGCCGAATTATCGAACCGACGTAACTACTATAGGCTGATTAGAACATAAAAAATCTGATTTCAATAGTAATACTTCAGAGGGATGAAGGAACATGCGATACGTGATGAAGTATTCCGTGTTCTTGTTAGTAGCCCTTATCGTGGCGTCCGTTAACCCTGCAGAAGCCCTGCCTCCGCAGATAGGTGGACCCGGCGACGATGAACAGATAATGTTCGGCACTCCGGGGAAAGACTGGATCTACCAGGATGGAAGAGGGGGCAACGATTTGCAGTATGCTTCAGCTGCTGACGGCAACGACTGGATCATCCAGAAGGGCGGAACGGGTGATGACACCCAGACCGTAACAGCTGGCAGTGGAAACGACTTCATCGTTCAGAAGGGCGGAGACGGCAGCGACACCATCAGCGCAGACGGCTATGACGAAGACGACCTTATCATAATAAATGCGGAAGATGGCAGCGACACGATCATATACGATGCTAGTAGCGGCAAAGACTGGGCTTTAATGGATGGTGGCGGACTAGAAGACACATTAACCATCAACAAACTCAACCAAGACTTCACTGTATACGATGAGAAAGGCAGAATACTCTATAAGTATGGCGAAGGCGGATCATTGATCGTCGTGAAAAACATCGAACACATCACGGTTGTCGAAAGTCTCGGCTAGCTGGCGTTCGGCAAGTAGAAAAAACTTTGCTGTGCTTTTTGATGGGGTGTTCTTCGAGAACACCTCATGAACTTGAGTGACGAACGGGGGACCATTGTTCGTCCACTCCCCTATTTTCTCCTTAGGTTATGAGGTCCGTCATTCCACAACTTTCCGCATCCCGACATTTCAGATGTGGAAGCCACCATCCGCCCTTGTTTATGGATGGTGCAGGAGTCAGATTCACATGTTTGACCATACTTTTGCCTTCGTACAACTATGGGCTGAAAAAATAGCAGTCTTGGATAGGTTTCGCAGCCTATTACGACGAACCGCAAACCAATCGATATCATATCTTCAAACCCGGAATCGAAAGGGGTAAACTTGAGGATTCAGAGCAGGGCTAGCCAGATCTGTAATGCTTATTAGTAGGCCTTCCCCTTCTTCCTGGTAGGGGTTGCACGTCTTGGAGGTAAGTATAGGATCCGTCACGACCAAAGGACAGATAACTATTCCAAAAGAGATCAGAGAAGCGTTAGGTCTAAGGGAAGGTGACAAAGTCATCTTCATGATCGAAGGTGAGCGGGTAGTCATCAGGAAAGTCTCTGAAGAAAAGTTGTCTGAAATTTTGATCAGGCAGAGGCCCTGGCCTGAAGCTAGCATGGCCTTTCAGAAGAGGCTGCGCGACGAATGGCCATTACAGTAGTCTTAGACACTAATATCTTCCTGAACGTTAAGAATAGGGAAGAACCGTACTACGATTCTTCAAGGCGGGTTCTCAATACTGTTGATGAGGGGAGGATGCGTGCTGTCATCTCGGTCGTGTCGATCGCCGAGCTCTGTGCAGGTTACTACTCGGCTAGGGATGAAAGGGGGAAGCAAGAGCTGATTATGCACCTATTATCTTCAAAGGGATTTATCATTGTGGACCTCGATGTGAAACTGGCTGATGCCGCAGGAAGAATCCGCGCTGAGACTGGACTCCGATTGCCTGACGCCATCATAGTCGCCTCAGGTTTAGAAAGAGGAGCAACATACATCGTGACACATGATGATGAGTTCAAGAAAGGAGAGCGATTTTTGGAGGCTGTAACGTCTCAAGAACTAACCAGAAGACTGGAATAGGCTTACGCCGCATTGACGAGACCGCCAAGATGACATCAGAGGTCCATCGCAGTAACAGTAAGCTCTCAAACAAACGCAATTCGTGCACACGTTACTCATTAGGTACATGCTGAAAAACATCGGGACATCAAATATGTAATCTTGTAGGAAAACAGATGTTGATGCGGCGCAAAAGGATCACATTGAGAGAACAAACGAGAAAACCTAAAAAAGTGCCTTTGCGGCAGTTCCTCAAGATTGCTTCTGGACTGGACTCTCAGTTCTCAATAGAAGGTCTACCAAGGCTTTCTGGTCTACCTCGGCCCGCGTTCTCCAATCCAGATAAAGCTGTCCCGCATCGTCTTCAGAGAGATAACCCGATCGGACGTAACGATTCAGGTTTATATCCACTCTCCACCCGTGTAGCTTACTCCGAAGAAGATCTTCAACCTCTTTCCTAGGGGCTTTTCCCCTTTTCGATATGATGTGGGCAATCGAGATGGCTAATCCTGCAACATCGTCGATCCGCCAACCTATCAGTTTCGCTTCTTTAGGCGTGAGACTTCCTCTGAGTGCTACGAAGAACCTTGCTTTGTTCAGTTGGTCTAGGGAGGGTTTCTCAGGCGGATTCCCTTCTTCGAAGACTGTTTTGACTTGGAGGTCGAGTTTGTCGAGGTAGTCGTCTAGCAAGGTTATAACCTTGGGGTAGTCAGAGCCCAGCTGGTCTTTCAACTCCCATCCTTTGGCGCCTGGTTTCGAGTGGCGCCTGTAGAATAGGAGGTGGACTGCCCTTTTCATCTTCATCGCGTAGTATGTTTTTCGGCTTAGGCTTCTTGGAGCTCTCGCCATTTCAACCACTCCCCGTAACCTATGGGTATGGGAACAGAGATGAGTTGCTGAGTTCCCGGGGTCGAAACCGGTTTCTCAAATGGCTTTATGAAGATCTCTTCCTCAAGGGGATGAATCTCAAGAGTTGCGTACCTGTACGTTATGAGGAAACTCGTCAGATAGGCTCTTTCGACAGTATCTTCGTAGGTATCGGAAGCAATAAAATCCCAGTATCTTGCCCTGCCGTCCTTGCCCACTCGCTTCTTCAACTCTTCCCATAAGGATTCTAGCTTTTCAGAGAAAGCTTCGCCTGAGAGTATTCTCTGCCGGATCATCTCTTCGTGCGTTGCTCTCCCAGATTCTTTCTCGACGAAATCTATGTTCTTCCACCTTTCATCCAGAGGTGGCAAACCATCCCAGTATCTCAGGGATTGGCTGAGGCTGTGGAGTGAGATCTGCTCCAACTCAACGATAGGATGCCAGGATTCTAGGAATGTTTCTGTGATTTCGTCTGTACTCAATGCGCGAATCTTCTCCTCAATAAGGAACGGATCCGTATAAAGCGAAGTTGCCCTATGCCTAACCCATTCGCTTTGGAGTTTTACGACTGTGGCAATCTTGTTTAGGGCTTCGGCGTCGAGGCAGAGCTCCTCAGGCTTCTCCCACTCGGGAAAGTACTCCCTTATGATGGTGACCAAGTCCTCTACATCGACTAAGAATGGGTCTAAGCCTTTGGCTTCGATAGTGTTGCATAGTTCAACGATTCTTTGAAGTTCTTCCTTCCCGATTCTCTTGCTTTTTACGGACAAGGTCAGACTACCTCTGTGATCACGGAGCCGCCCTCTACGTTCTGGACGGTTATTATGTGAACATCTCTCCCTTCAAAGAACATTTGATTCGGAGTTATGACCAAGTATTGGGCGTTCAACCCCCTGAGCGACGAAGTTATCAGATTTGCGATCACTTCTCGATTCTTAGGATCCATGTGTATATCGTACTCGTCAATCGCTCTGAAGGGAGACTGCACATGCTGCTGCAACGCGAGCAGAAACGACATGGTGGCTGTGCTCCTCTCACCGCCACTGTGGGTATAAGCGTCTAAAGGAATAGCTCTTGCACCTTTAAAACCGGCAAGTATCTCGATGCCCGCGGTTTCGACATCTTCCTCGTTTAGGAGCTTAACCCAGCCGGTTGCACCTGTTTGCAGAAAGATTCGTTGATACTCGAGGTTGACATGCTCTAGAAGGCTGCGTATGACCTGCTTCCAAGCTTCCATCCTAGTCTTTACCTCAGTCAGAGCTTTCTCCCTGTTCTCAGCCACGACGCGCGCCTTCTCCTTGAGCTCAAGATAAAGCTTAGAGTAAGATTCATACATGTGCTCGATATCTTCTGAGACATCGGCTAGAGCAGCGATACGACCGTCCGTCATCCGAATTTCGTCGAGAATATCCTGCATGCTCATAAGAGAAACTATTCGAGGCCCCATCTCCCCAGCTCTCTTGGCGGTCACTCCGATGTCCGCAACCAAAGTTCCAAGTCTTTTCTCCAAGTCGTCTAGACTACCAGTCAAGTTCTGCCTCTGATACTCTAGTAAGGCTAGTTTGACCCTGTGGTCCAGGAATTTTCTGCTCAAAGTCTCGAGTTCAGAGGTAACTTTTTCCATCATGCTCTGAACATTCGAGATATTGGGTACCAATTCCATTATTGCGTTCTTGGAGACTTCCAGTACCCCTTTCAACTCTTTGGTTTTCAGTTCAACAACATCTGAAAAACTGCTCTGGAGAGTCGAGCACAACTTCTCGATTTCGTTTAATGCGACCGGAAGGTTCTGTGGGCTGTGTGCCTTGGCGAGATTGTCCCGAAGGCTCTCTATGCTATTCGCAAGCTCGGCGACTCTTTCTTCGTGAAGTTTCAACCATGTCTGCAATTCTTCTACTGATCTGCTTATGGACGATACGTTGAATTCATGTTTTGCCTTTGCCCCTTCGAGCCGTAGCCTTTCTTCGAAAAGTTTCGCCCATTCAGCATTGGATGATTCCTTGCTGGTTTGGATCGCTTTGAGTTCATCTTCCGAGCCTTCAATCTCGAAGTTAACTTGTTCGAGATGGTCTTTCATGCCTTTTAATTGCCTCTCGAGCTCGGCGGCCTCTTGCTCTTTTTGGGAGACCTGCGCCCATGCAAGTTCCCGCTCAAGGAAACGCCTTTTCAACATGAGTTGCTTCTTCTGCTGGTAGCGGTCATACTGTTCACGCCAATAGTTAAGCGTCTGTTCAGCCGACTCTAATAGCCTCTCGACAGATCCTTCTTGGCTTAGTATGCGGTTCAGCTTATTCTGAGCGTCTAGAACGTTTTCGCGGTACGGCTCTAGGCCAACTGCTGCCTCCACGAGCTTCAGTTTATCATGAGGCGAAAGCGTAATGAACTGCTCAGCCATGCCCTGATGCATGACGATCAAAGCGTTATCGGGGTCTACGCCGAAATTCAAGAGAAGTCTTACAACCTCATTCTTTGATGCGGACCTGTTCTCGAGTTCGAACCAGTATTTTCCATCTCGCCTTAGGACTCGGCTTAGGAAGATCTGATCTCTGTTAATCTTGGGTACCGGACGGCGCGGTCCCCGGCGCGAGTTATCGAGCACCAAAGTAACCCGGCCTTGATCTTTTCCCCAACGAATCAGGTCGCTCAGTTTCTTGGAGCGTTCAGTGTACGACTGGCCTAAACCAACTGATATTCCAAGAAGAAGTGAAGACTTACCTGAACCGTTCGGTCCACAGATTACGTTGACTCCTGATTTAAGGGGTACCCTAGAGTACTCGTAAGACATGAAGTTTTCTAGGATTACCTCTTGAATCAGCATTGGCTGATTTCCTCGGATGAAGCGACATTAAAATAGATAGCTCGTCCTAATAAAGAGATTTCTCGTATAAGTTCACTAGTAAAGGTGAGTGTAACCGTCAATTCCGTAGATATTTCGTCTCCTACATTAGGTCTTTGCGGAATGTTAACTTATAGGACTGAAAACTAGGTCCATCATCCGTTTATGAAGACTGTTCACTTGCATTAATCGAACCATCAGTAAATCTGGGTGTAAGCAGTTCATCAATCAGAAGTCACAGGCAGGGGATACAACTCGCTCAATCTCACTTTCTTTAGTTTTTGGTCCACTTGAAAAATCACGTATGGATTCCCGAACTCATTTATGAGCTGTCTGCATTTCCCGCACGGTTGTAAGACGGCATATTGGTTTTCCGAATATGCAAAGGCTACAATGGTGTCGATCTCTATCTCGCCTTCAGAAACCATTGTTCCTATCGCAGCGTACTCAGCGCAGATTGAACACGGGGCGGATGCCTCTATCTCAATGTTTACGCCCGAGAAAATCTTGTTGCTTTTAGTTTTCAGCACTGCTGCAACAGAAGATATCTTGGATCGTCTTCTCGTGATCAGGTCCTTTGCTCTCTCAACGAGTTCCAGATCTGGGCTTGATAACCTTGTGAACCTCATGGCATAAAGGTTTGGGCTTGCGTTTAAGAGCTTATCGGTCTGAGTCGGAGACTGCAGAACTTCGAAACTGTCCTGTATATGGTCTTACCTTGAGACTTTCCGGGGACTATTCTCTCAATATTACCAGAAAGTAACAGTTCTAAACTCTCTTTTTCAAGCTTTATCTCACGGATTTTTAAGTTCAATCTTCGGGAAGTTGTAAAAGGGCTCAGGGGTTCCGCTGACGTCTGGACCGAAGATTATCCGTGATGGTCCAACCGCTTCCAAGCAGTTTCTGATGGCCTCGATCGATGCGGTGCTGGTGTCGAAATAGATGTTCTCATCGTCATAGAACGCTTCCATCCGGACGTAGCCTCCGTTGAGTTTCCCGATGTGCGGGATTATGACATCTATCTCTGGATTCTCCCTGATGAACCTCTTAGTCTCATTGAACTCTTCCTCGAGAATTACCGGTATCTTGAGTTTCTTGATCTCGTGTAGGAACCTCTTGCACCTCGGATCGTCGTAATCGTATCTGGGCTCATCGTAGTGTCGATGCCACTTGACGCCACAGTACTGATCTAAATTGTCGGGAATTGCGTAGTCATTCCAAACGAAGTAGAACGGATAGAGATACCGAGACCTACTGGCAACCTTCAAAACGTACTCATTAGCCCCAATGCGGGACTCTACATTGTCGACAATCCTGTAGATATCCTCGGGAAACGCGAAGATGACAGCACCCTCGGCACCGGCCTCTTTCAGGTTTCGCCAAAGCTCCTCTTCGCCGTAGTACTTTGTATTCCTATTGGCGCCCACATGAACGTGAGCATCTATGACCCTCAACCGGATACCCTCTTGATTTTCCCCATTTCTCCCTATTCTTCCATCCTCACTTAAGTTTTGCTTGTCGTGTAGCCGATTTCTGCATAGCTGTGGTCGACCCCCCTCCCTGCCAGAGTACGTGTTTCCATAAATACTCGGCTCTCTGACCGATGGACGAACAGTGGCAAAAACCGTTCTCGAGTTTGGAGTCAGATTGGAGATGTATGCTTTTGGAAGATGCTTGAAGAAGGATGGCTGGATAATCAGCGCGTACAAGGCTGTTGGCGACCGATATGTGACCCTTAAGATCAGAAGGGCAAGACCTCAGGCTGAGTAGGGTTGAAGGACGCAGATATTGCCGCAAGCCATGAGAGGATGTTGCTCCCAAACCCAGGTTACCAAAATGTTAAAATCCCTATTCGTCCATCAAAACAATGGACGATGAGGCATTATCGAGGTACGATGACCGAAAGGAATGATTGTCTTTTCCCGCTGCCGAGTCCAAAAAGAACTACCTAATCAATCCACGACTTGATGATCTCCAAGGCTTGAACAAGTGTCGAAGCTTTCCCGTCTGCTTCTCGCGGTTTGTGTAGAACGTCGTTTCTTCTGTCAAGTAGGATCGTTCTTAACCCAAGCTTTTTCGGGATCTTCACATCCACGCGGTACATGTCTCCGATCATAACGGCTTCGTCTGCTTGTACCCCGAGTTTATCAATGGCTACTCGTAGCATCTGTGGGTTTGTTTTCTCGCATCTTGCGACGTGACCATCTACAACAAGGTCTATGCCGTCACTTACTGATTCGAGAGCTTTCCGAAAGTGAAACCTTGCGATTGTCGTGATTACGGCTGTTTTCAAACCGAGCTTTTTGGCATCTCTGATCGCTTCTGCGGCACCTGAATATAGGTGGTACGTGTTGCGTTCTTCGAAGAGTTTTGCCAGTTGAAGAGCGATCTCATCATCGACTTTGGCATCTAGCCTGTACAGGATTTGTTTGATAAATGACGACCAGTCTCGGTATCCATATTTCGGATAGTCGACCATGGCAACGTAATGGTGAGCCGCAGCCCATGATTGAGGATAGATTTCCACGCCGCGATTCACAAGAAAATCTGAGACCTCTTCTTCTGAAAGAGGATCGATCAGGAAACAGAGAGTCCCATGCAGATCAAGGAAAACGGCTTTGATAGGCATGCTGCCACGCTCGCCTACGGTAGTGAGCACGTTGAAGGGGATGTCATTTCTTGAATATCAGCCAGTTGTTCTCTCCTCTTCCTTTAAACTTCACCAAGTAATAGATGCCTTTCAGCCTCTGACCTTTAATGTTAACCACAACTTTGTTCTCGCTTCTTTCCAGCAGATCGTATTCACCTCTGTCCCATATCTCAACTGTTCCAGCTCCATACTCGCCTTCGGGGATCACTCCCTCAAAATTCGCATACTCTATGGGGTGGTCTTCAACTTGAACTGCTAAACGTTTAACACCCTCTTCTTCTGGCGGCGTCTTAGGAACGGCCCAGCTCTTGAGAACCCCGTCCATCTCAAGCCGTAGGTCATAGTGGAGGTGGGATGCATCGTGCCGCTGAATTACATAGATCTTGTCTCGTCTAGGTTCTTCATTTTGTCCCATAGGTTCCGCAGTTTTCTGAAAGTCTCTCTTACTCTGGTAAGTTTTGAGGTTCATCTCAGTCACGCTTATTGTCCCTATTGTCTTTTGGTCTTCTCTTGCATCTTTTCCAGAGTCCAGTGAATAGCCGATACCAGTTCACGTTTCCTCTCGGCATCGACGTTTCGAATAGTGATCTCGCGGATCATGTCTCCGTCCCGTTTAACATCGAACGAGAAAACCTTGTCGGGAGAGATTCTGCCTTCTCCAGTGGCTTCCCGATCCCGATCTTGCATCTTCATCAAAACCCTATCGTGAAGGAAGGACATAAACGGCGGCGTGTTCACACTGAATTTCTTGTCTTCAGCTGGAACGATGCGCATCGAACCATCTCCCACATACAAGTTTGCCAGGACCTCGCCGTCCTTTGTGCTCAAAGGAGTAGCTTCCACATGTTCAGGCATCACAGTTTTTGGCTTGATGGGTTCTACCCGCTTGAAACTCTGTTCAAGTAAGACATTGTTGACGAACTCGAGGAGGACCCGCAGGCCTTCAAGCTCCGTTTCCATTCGTCTGACGCGTTCCTCCAGAATCTCTCTCAATCCGGCAATCTTCTTCAGTCTCTCTTCTTCCACGGGCATCTCCTTCTGCTACAATAGATTAACTGAACTGGCTTATCAAACCTCTGCTTGACCATTAGCCTAGGCTATAGGCTCAGACCTAGACCCCCTCCCCTACTCTTCGAATTTTCCGTTGGAGAAAGAGCCTTGCAAGGCTAACGGCAAGATTCATCGAGTTCTCCTCAGAATAGCCCGCTTAAATACGCTCTCTTCTAAGGCATGTGGTGGATGGCATTCAGCTACCTTATTCTAGGCTTGGCTATGATCTCCTTTATGGTCATGTCGAATATTCGAGCGGAGTTTGCAGGGCGGATTACTATTGCTGTGTCTGCTCCCTTGCTGGTCCCAGCGATGCTGATGACCTCCCTGTCTGCGGCAATCAGCCCTGCGTCTGCGGCCATCGCGACAATCTCGACAGCTACTTTCATTCCCTCTCCGAAGAGTCTGAGGGTTTGGGCCACTATCTCGGTTGGGTAAGCCGTGCCAAACTTGTTCCTGATGGCTCTCTCCACATTCATGAAGACGTGGGTTCCGGTCAGGATTTTGCCGCCATTCTTCTCTATTATCTGGCGATTCTCTTCCGTAAGTTCCTGTGCGCCGGGCTCCCTAAATCCTGTGCAATGAGTAACCACGACTACGTTGAGTCCTTTCAAGAACTCTGACGCTTTGGCTCCTGTGTCTCCTCTCGTGGAGGCAACCACTACGTCCGTTATCCCAGTCTCTTGGGCTCGACTCTTAACCAGGTTCAGAATTTCCTCTGTGTTTTCTGCGCCTGGCTGATCGAAGTAGACTACGGGTTTCTCGGATCTTCCCATTTCTTGAACCTCCCTAGATCGACAGCGTATTGTTGAGAACGCCGATATTAGACCAACGTAGGTGTCTTCAGCAAAAACTGTTAAATCCAGGTCAGTGCTCAAAGTGTCAAAAGAGAACACTCGTAAAACTGCAAAACCCAGTCTGGCGAGATTGCTATGTAGTTCTCAGCAAATCACGGAGAATATCGCAAAGACTAAGAAAGGATAAGTCCAATTGGTTATGGGTATGTCCGCATGGTCTGCCGGAATTTCGAAAGGTTGAGCAGAGTGCTTTTCTTGGACGGGGAGCCTGACAGGGTTCCCTTCTATGAGCTGTTTGCTGATCGTGAGATAATGGAAGCCGTAACCGGGGAAACTCTGTCGAAGGTCGATCTGGAGTCCCGAGAAGAAGTGGAACGTTACTTGAGAGAGATGCTCGAGAAAGGTTGGATAAAACATGACTTAGGGGTCGCGATCAACTACTACTCCAAACTAGGTTATGACTACGTTCCACTGACCGTTCCTTCCCTCCTCTCAAGAGACAATATTCTCGAGGCCGAGGACACGGCCCAATTGCGCCGCGACAAAAGGTTATGGCAAGATGAGAATAGAGGGGTCATCGAAACGAGGGAAGACTTCGATCGGTATGCTTGGCCGGACTTAGACCGGATTCCAGAGTTCTATCTGCCTCAATATGAGTTTCTCAAGGAGAATCTCCCCGAAAGCATGATGATCATAGGGGGTACAAGCGGCGGGGTCCTCGAAAACGTCATGTGGCTCATGGGCGCTATACCGTTCTTCAGAGCCCTATACCAAGATCCTCATCTGCTTAAGGATATGTTCGAGAAGATAGGAACCTTAACTTCCTATTGCTCTGACCTAGCGGCCGATCTAGAAATGGTTGGAGCTCTAGCCATGGGAGATGACATGGGGTACAAGAGTGGCCCCATGATCTCGCCGGAAAGCCTGAGAGAACACGTCTTCCCTTGGCAGAAAAAATGCGTGGAAAAAGTCCATAAGCATGGGAAACCTTTCATCCTCCACTCATGTGGAAACCTGAAGCTTGTGATGGATGACCTTATCGATTACGTGCAGATCGATGCCAAGCATTCGTACGAGGATTCCTCATACCCCGTCACTGAATATAAGAAGATGTATGGCCACAAAATAGCAGTCCTAGGCGGGGTAGACATGGACAGACTCACCCGATCAACAGAAACCGAGCTTCGGTCTTATGTACAAGACATTATGCGTGAATGTGCTCCAGGAGGCGGCTATGCATTAGGTTGCGGAAACACGGTCGCAAACTACATACAGCTGAAGAACTATCTCGCCATGCTTGAAGTTGGCAGAAAGTATGGAAGATACTCCGCAGAAGCCTGAGACCTTACTCGGCCTGGTACTGGTTTATCAAATGATGCTCTTAATCGGCTCTCCTAGGACGACGATTTTGTCAGGGTCTGTTTCGCCCAGTCTTCTCTCTTTTGCCACGGCTATGGCTGGAACGGCTAGGGGATCTTCGTTGGCTATTAGGCTTCCAATCGTTTCAACAGCTACGGGGTCTTTGCCTACTATGAGGAGGTCTCTTCTTTCTCTTTCAAGAGGAGTATCTTTCTTCCATGTGCTTTCGTAGATGTATGTGGCATCAATCACTGCGAGGTCGATCCATCCTACTGCTTGAGCGATATCAACGAGGGCAACTCCGAGGTTATCGTGAAACCTGTCTTTCTCTAAATCTGGAACCAGACCGAGAAGGTTCTTGAAGATAGATCCAGCTTTGCCCCTGCGCAAGACGTGTAGGCTCACAAGGACGTTGGGCTTGAAAAGAGCACAGGAGAAGCGGATTTGTTCTCCGCAGACAAGTCCTTCTTTCACGCATGAATCGTCCGAAAGACTGAAGGGTTTCACCCTTTCCGAGAAGACCGCATCCCAGACTTGAAGCCTTTCTAAGGCTTTTCCGACATAATTGTCTGATTCTGCCAGAAGAATCTTTTGTGAACGTGTGAAGGAGTCAGCTGCCGCCTTCACCACCTCGACAGCGGGGTAGTTAAGACCCTTTCTGTCATATATGCCGACTTTTATTGTGACGTTTCTGCCGTTTAGGTCCTCTATCCCGCCCATCAGATCTAAGGCGCGCAGATAAGGCTTTAGCACGCCTCGATCCGTCTTAACCAACGCAACCTCAGAAGTCATGAGCCGAAAAATGATAGTCTAACTATTTATATCTTCACAAAACGGGTTTCTTAACCTAAGATTTTACCCATGAATCGTCCAGATGAAAATGCCGCCACACGGTTGCTGTGCTGGTTGCACTCGTCTTCTTTGTGAGAGCAGACAGTCTCCATACTGCTCCTTCTGTTCTTGTACATTGAGAGGTTGAGGGTTCAATCTCCAAATGAGTAACTACTATGGAAAGGTGCGTCTTGCTGTAGTTGTCGAGGACACATGGCAAGAGCTGAGCATGGACGCTTGAGCTTGAGAAGGTGTTGTAAGAATTGTTGGCTAGAGCAGTCGCGAAAGATCGTCGTAGACCTCTTTTCTATGACCGATAAACAAGACTATGACTTTGCGTTCTTCTGTGTCAATCATGTAGATTGCGCGGTAGTCTCCTATTCTTATCCTTAAGAACCGTGTATCTTTGAGCCGTTGACCTTTTTCCTCAGGAGAGTCCTCTAAAGTCTTCAAGGCATCTCTTATTCTGCTCCGCAAATTTGCTTCTGCTTTCTTCAGGAAGTCTGCTGCTTTCGGATGCAGGAAGACTCTGAAGCTCAAGGAATCTCCTTTAACGGGATAAGGGTTTCAGGTTTTTCCTCTGCCTCTCTGCTTCTCTCCATAAGCATCTTGTAGAACGCTCTCGTTTTTTCCCTCTCCTCATACAGGCTTACGATGGTTTTTATTGCATCGCTTCTGCTTTTGAATCGTCCTTCAGCTACCCAACGGTCGATCTCCTCAAGGAGTTTCTCAGGCATCCTCACCTGAACCTGTGTCATACCTACATCGCCAGGAGTAAACATAACCGTTTACTTCTAATAAACATTATGCGCATTGCCGTTCAACTTCCGAGGAAAACTCAAAACTTCAGGGATAGCAACCTTATCTTGAGATGGCTGGTGTGCTGGCTGTAACCAAAGAGTTGATTTTTCTTCGCTCTGTTTCCATTTTCCTTTGCATTTCTTCCTCTTTCTTTTTTCACCTTTTTCAGAATGAGGCTAACTCAGTTTGCCTCTTTTGTTAGTCATAAAAAGCCTTTATTAAAGTCTGCCCATCTTATATCAATGGGAAAGGACATGTCTGAAGTTGAAGAAGCATTAGCCTTGGCTGAGGTAGAGGTTAAATCTCCAGCCGCCATGCGCAGGCGAGACGCTTGCGATAAGGCTTTCCTGGCGGTTGTTAAGGCAGTAGACTGTTTGCTTGTTAAGTATGGGTATCCGGAGCCTGAAAGGCATGGGGAACGGTTCGCCTATCTGCGTGATCTTGAATCCAAAGTTCCTGAAATAAGTAAGGCTGAGCTAAGTGAGAAGCTTGGAGCCCGATTCGGCAAGGCGCATGTCGCATGCTATTATGAGGGCAAAATAGAGCTAGCTCAGGAAGAAGTGGAGAAAGCCAGACAGCTGATCGAAGAAATAGGAAAGTTTCTTAAGTAGGATTGCAACGAAGAATGATCTTGAACCAGCCAGCATAATCTGCGGGTTTTTCTGAACCGAGTTTCTTTAGTATCACCCTAACTCCTTCTTGCCCACTTCCATGAAGGTAACATGAGAAAGGCGCTTCTTAGGTTGACCTAGCCCAACATAACCCATTCTCAAAAACACTCAAGCCTTCTCCCTCTTCTGTCTATTTAGTGGTTCACCCAACACGTAATCCTTCATTTTCTTTTCCGAAAGATTCTTGCACTATTCATTCCTATAACGTAATCGAGAAAGTAATTATTTTCTTAAACCAGAACAGGTTGGGTGTGCTGGTTGTACCCCGTATAAACCAAGAAAATTATCATAACGCTGTCAAATAATAGTCCGTCGGTATGCCGTGTTTCTTAAGTAGTTTTTCTAAATAATCTCTGTCAATTAACTCCATATCTTCACCAATGTTCGCTTTATCGTAACATTCAGGGGAAAAATATGAACTGGTGATGAAATATCCCTTAACAACCCCTCTGCTTCTCTCTCTTTCGATAACGTAGGCAAATTCTCTTACTTGTGCCGGTTTTATTCTGTTGAGAGGGTCTTGATATTTGCACTGAACTATTATTTTATGCGCAGGTTTGTCTTTTTCGTCAGGCATGTACGCTTCAAGGTCTATCCCTTTGTCGCCAGCCCCGCCAGTAACAGTAATATTGATGTAACCAATTTTCTCTAGAAGATTCTTAATTAACCTTTCAAAATCCTTAGCTTTTGATTGGGTTTTAGTCTGTAGAGGTTGCTCTAGCAGAGTGTTTGACGTTTCATAATCTCTAACGATGTTATGCACGACTTCTTTAGCAACCAGTGAGTATGGGTGGGCATCAAATCTGCCCTTTTTTGGCAGACTAGGTATATATTGCCTATAATCGAAATCTGGAAACATAGAAGGATAAGCGGACGTAAAGCCCTCTTTATTAATGCTCAAATCCTTCGTATAGAATGGTTCAAATTTGCCATCGTCCCTAAATTTCCCCGCGCTTGCATAAATATGATTAACATAGAAATTGAGCGAGCTTGATATGCTTTGATTCCCCAAGTACAACCAAAAATCTTTCCCTCTTCTATTTAGTGGGTATTCCACAAGAAATCTTACAAGACTTTCTTTTTTCAGAACCTTTGTTGCTCGACCAATATAGCCTTCTACAATATCTAAGGGCAAATCTATGACCGCTACCATACATGTAGGGCAGTAAAAGTGTTTCCGATTATCAAAATACCATTCTGTCATCTCATTTCCACAATCAGAGCATGGATGCGGACGGCGAACGGAATAAGAATGTTTATCTTTTTGCCTGTAAAGTAGTTGTCTTTCTCTTATTCCAAATGGTTTGGCTTGTGCACCGCATCGAGTACAATATTTACCTTTTTTGAGAGCCCCTTTTTCTGAACATTCAGGGTTCGGACAACGATAAGAATCGAGAATTCCCATACGTATACTTTTCTCATCCAAATTTAAATCTTATTTTCAGTATGGAAGCGCACAAGTCTTGAAGTAATCAAAAATCCCTTTCCATTTTTCATCAGATTATGTACATCAAGCATTTCCCAACGTTTCTGATTATCACCTCTCTCTTTCCTGGGTTTTTGATCGCCACAGAATACTTAAGATTTCAGAATGGG
>Ga0315314_1001360_pt1 | contig 22302 bp, 22 predicted proteins | sample TDP9_MG_FD_203631 | JGI IMG/M metagenome (GOLD analysis project Ga0315314, IMG submission 203631) | Freshwater sediment microbial communities from Lake Towuti, South Sulawesi, Indonesia - TDP9 | ecosystem: Environmental > Aquatic > Freshwater > Lake > Sediment | place: Indonesia: South Sulawesi... | reverse complement strand
ATATAGGATTAAAACATTAAAAAAAGAGGATGTCAAGCTTTTTTTTAAAAAATATCGACACCCCCCTTAACCTATTGACTTCAAAAAGTATTTTTACCCTTATTTCTTATGGCAGAATTTGAGATTTCTCCCCAAGATAGATTCCTGGGTCCAGGCCCGCCTTAGGCGGGATTTCTCCGCCTGGGCCACGAACAGGATGAAAAAATACGTACTGTCAAAACTCTTATGAAAAAGAGGAGAAGATATGAAAAATTAATAGTTTCTCTGAGGCCTCTGTGGTTAGTTTTTGACAATACGAGAAAATAAGAAAGGAGTGGATTCATGAAAAATTGTGCCTTGTTAGAGCATATATATTTCTTGACAAGGCGAGTTTTTTTTATTTATGATGGGCATGTAGATCTTGAATGCATGACCGAGGGAGGGGAAAATAGATGAAGAAGAAAAAAGAACCGAAGTACAAATACCGAAAAGTAAGGGCCTGGGTGAAGACCATTGACTCAGCTTACACTGGCACCGTCTATCTGCCGGCGGACCAACTGCGTTTCTCGGACGTCATTAACGATGAAAGACAATTCATCAGCATGACGGATGTAGAATCGAGAGATTTTGCCTCGCCAAAATCCTACCTGGCCATCAACAAGGACCTTATCGAGCTCGTGGAGCTCTTGGAGCCCGATCCGGAAGGAAAATCATGAGCTACAAGGATCGCTTGGCTTTCAGTTTTCACATCCCCACCAAAATCGTCCTGGGTATTCCCCCGGTGGCCATTCTCGATCCTTTACTTACAGTAGGCCTTCCGCAAAAGCTATCTGAGGTAAGTATACCCAAGGAAAACCTTGCAGAAGTGGCCAAAACGGCTGTTGCCGACCCGGCCATGCGTTCTAATATTCGTAAAGTCACAGACCCCGGAGAAATCGTTCCGGTCCTGCTTTCGGCATGGTAATAGAGTATGATATGGAGCCCGATGATAGACAACGATACCTAAGAGCGCTCCCGGCAGTTGATGAACTCTTTCGCCATCCTCAGAGTCAAGCCCATTTAAGAATTTACTCCAAAGCATTAGTCGTTGCCTCCATCCGCAGAGTCCTGGAGAGAAAACGCCAGGCCATCTTAAGGAGCGCAAGCGAGCAGGAGGCGGGCGCCGTGGAAATGGCCCGGGAGCATCTACTGGCAGCGGTGGGGGAAGAGCTGGCCGCAGCAACGCGGCCTTCCCTCAGACCCGTGATCAATGCCACGGGCGTGGTCCTTCATACCAACCTCGGAAGGGCGCCCCTTTGGGCAGAAGCCCTGAGGAACATCGTGGATATTGCCAGCCGCTACTCTAACCTGGAGCTGGATCTAATTACGGGCGAACGGGGTTCACGATATGAGCATGTAGAAGAAGTTCTCCGGCAGATCTCCGGGGCAGAATCTGCTTTGGTGGTCAATAACAACGCGGGGGCAGTTCTCCTGGCCTTAAATAGCCTGGCCGAGGGAAAGGAAGTCATCGTATCACGTGGCCAGTTGGTCGAAATCGGCGGGTCTTTTCGCATTCCAGACGTGATGCGCAAGAGTGGAGCTCGCCTTGTGGAAGTGGGGACGACCAACCGCACCCATCTTAAGGATTACGAACAGGCGATCAACGGGGAGACTGCCCTCCTGCTCAAAGTGCATACGAGTAATTTCCGGGTCCTGGGTTTTACAGCAGAGGTTTCCTTGAAAGAGTTAGTGGCCCTGGGACAGGCCAAAGGCTTGCCGGTAATGGAGGATCTGGGAAGCGGATGCTTCATAGATCTGGCAGAATACGGGATCGAAAGAGAACCCACAGTCCAGGAGGCCATAGAAGCCGGGGTGGATGTGGTCACTTTCAGCGGAGATAAATTGTTGGGCGGACCTCAGGCCGGCATCATTTTGGGAAAGAAAGAGTACCTCGACATTCTCAAGAAGAATCCCCTGAACCGATCTTTGCGCATCGATAAATTAACTCTGGCCGGGATGGAATCTACGATCCGAGCCTACCTGAACAAGGCTGAGGCCATAAAAAACCTCCCTGTGCTCAGGATGCTTACTTGCCCTTTAGAAGAGCTGGAACGCCGGTCCAAGCGCCTTCAGCGTAAGTTGGCCAAAGAGCTTTCTTCAGTTTGCCAAGTGAAACTGAAGGAGGAGACTTCGCAAGTAGGAGGGGGGGCGCTGCCCTTGCAGATCCTTCCCACCCGGGTCATCGCTCTTCGTCCTCTGGAAATCTCCGCAGCCGATTTGGAAAAAAAATTGCGCCACACCGATCCACCGGTAATCGCGCGGGTCAAAGAAGAAGAAGTTCTCCTGGACTTGAGGACAGTCGCGGAAACAGAGGAGAAGCTGCTTTTAGAAGGGGTGCGCCAAGCCTTGCAGGCAAATTGCGGAATGCAGAATGCAGATTGCGGAATGGGGGAAAAGGTGATTCAATATGGAGCAGAATTCCGCAATCCGAATTCCCGAATCCGCAATCGATAGGGGTTGCCGATGCTTTATTCTAATGTTTTAGTCCTGAATAAGTCATTCCTGCCAGTCAATATCACTACTGTCCGCCGGGCTTTCTGCCTGCTTTACGCGGGCATCGCTAAGGCCGTAAACGATCAATATGAGACCTTTGATTACCAGAGCTGGAGTCAAATTACAGCCGAGAGAAATGATGACACAATTGGTCTGGTAGGCAGGGTGATCAAGGTTCCGCGGGTAATCCTGCTCATCGCTTATGACCGGGTGCCCAAACGCCACGTCCGTTTCAGCCGTTACAATATTTTTGCTCGAGATAAGAACTCCTGCCAATATTGCGGGAGAAGATTTTCACGCAGTGAACTCAACATCGACCACGTAATCCCTCGATCTCAAGGGGGGACCTCCACCTGGGAGAATGTGGTCTGCAGCTGCCATGATTGCAACCGGAAAAAGGGTGGAAAGAACCCGGAACAAGCCAGGATGAGACTGGTCTCTCCGCCCCGAAAGCCTGCCTGGACGCCACCGCTAAATATTTCCCTGCAGGAAATCATGCATAAAGAGTGGGCTCCTTTCCTGGACTTTATGGTGGACGTCTCCTACTGGAACGTGGAGCTGTTGGAAGAATGAAGCCCCCGCCAATGCGGAATGCGGAGTGCAGAATGCGGACTGTTAATTGAGGAGGGTGAAATTATTATTCCGCATTCCGAAATCTTCATTCCGAATTTGAATGATTACTTCTAAGGGAAACTCTAAAGTAAAAGAAATCCGTCTGCTCAAAGAGGCCAAATACCGCCAGGCCCGGGGAGAATATTTCATCGAAGGGGTGCGATGGGTGGAAGAAGCCTTGCGGCAAACTGTTCCAGTGCTGAAGATTGCTTACAGCCCGCGATTGGAGAAGACCGAACGCGGGGCTGAATTACTTTCCGCGGCGCGGAAGAGAATTGCTGATGCGGAATGGCTCTACCTCAGCGATGAAGTAATGGGGGCCATCTCCGATATCCAGAGCCATCAAGGAATTCTGGCGGTTCTTAAGAAACAGGAGCAAAGTTTAGAGAAACTCTGGCAAGAGAGGGGAATGCTGCTTCTTCTGCACGAGCTGCAAGACCCAGGAAACTTGGGGACGATCTTTCGGCTGGCCGACGCTGGCGGGGCCGGTGGTCTAATTCTGAGTCAGGGCACTATTGACCCCTACAACCCTAAGGTAGCGCGGGCCTCGATGGGCAGCCTCTTGCGGGTCCCGTTCCTGGAGGATCAGGACATGGAGGCTTGCCTGGAAAAATTGCGTTCCCGAGGGTACCAGATCTGGGCCGCCGCTCCTCGCGGGGCATCATCCTTCTGGGAGGTAGATTTTTCCCGGCCCACGGCCGTTCTTTTTGGCCAGGAGGGTGCGGGATTACCCGATGATTTGACGAAATCGGCGGATGGGTTGTTCACCATCCCCATGGCTGCTGAGGTCGATTCCCTAAATGTAGCCATGGCCGTAGGGCTGGTGATTTATGAAGCTCTTCGACAGAAAAGAGTAGAGCGCACGGGGTAATCAGCCACCCATCTCAAAATCACGCCCTGTGCCTTCAACCTCCCGTAACCCCTAACATCGCCTGAGAAAATTTTTGGGGCTTGACATTCTTATGGTCCAATTTTAAGCAGAGGATCGTGAGAAAACCCAATATCCCGTGAGTGCTCTCGGAGGCTTAATAGCGTGGATTGCCTGCCCAGATCGAAACCCAACCTGAAGGAGGGCATGGTGCAGATATTTTTCCAAATGGCAACGTTTTACGTCTTGAAAAAGTTTCGGTTCTTAGCCGAAATACGCCCTCTTTGCCAGAGTGCCTACACCACATATGAGCCTCTCCTGACTGTCAAGAAGATCTATAAAACAATTTATGTTGTAAACACTTGACAGCATCAGCCCTTTTTGGTTATTGTTCAGCAAATTTGATCTTTAGATGCCACAATTTCATCAAGAACATGCAGATCACGGTTACTTTCGTCGGAATTTTGGCAGAACTCATTCAGAATGGCACCGTCGAGGTGAACCTTCCCCAGCAAGCCACGTATGGAGACCTTCTGAAGGAGATCTGGCGTCAATTCGGTCGGTCTATCCCGGATCCCCTCTGGGATCGGCAGGCGAATGCATTTAAGGAACCCATCTTTGCCATGTCCAGGGGCAGAGCCATTGACTCTCCCGACACCCCGCTAACGGACGGCGAAGAGGTTAAATTCTTAACCCTCGTTGCCGGGGGTTGATCGGACCAAAATGGGATTCGGATAAGTTACCTGGGGCTGAACGACTTGGGCCCTCAGCGCTGGAGTGTGAAAAACTTTACCAAAAGGGGTCAAGCCCGGAAATGGGCTTGAAAATTTTTTGAGACCGCAGCTGGGATGAATCTGAACAATGCCAGAAAACTAAGAATTCGTTGGTGATGATTTAAGAGGGGAGGAATAGGGAGATGAAGATATTGCGGGTGAATATGAATAAATTGGCAGGGCATTATGAAAATCTGCCGGAAGAGTGGAAACTCATAGGCGGCAGGGGTTTGATTGCCAAAATCATGAATAAAGAAGTACCTCCGATGGCGGACCCTCTGGGGTCTGAGAACAAGCTCATTATCGCAGGGGGACCATTGGCTGGAACCCTGGCTCCTCAGCTCGGAAGAATCTCGGTCGGGGGGAAAAGCCCTCTCACGTTGGGGATTAAGGAAGCTAATTCCGGTGGGCCCGCAGCCCAGGAATTGGACCGCTTGGGGATTCGGGCGATTATCATAGAGGGGATGGCGCCGAAGGATAAGATGTATGGTGTTCGAGTTGCCAAAGATGGAGTCAGTTTCATTCCCATGGATGAATACAAGGGGACGAAAAATTATAGTTTGAACCAGGAACTGCGCAAGAAATACGGAGATAAGATCTCCACCGCCTCCATAGGGGTTGTGGGGGAGAAGAAATACAAATCCGCCTCCGTTAGCTTTTCCGATATGTTGGGGGACCCATCCAGAAATGCCGCGAGGGGCGGTTTGGGGGCGGTCATGGGTTCCAAAGGGCTGAAGGCCATCGTTATTGACAATTCAGGAACCACCCCCGTGGATATTGCCGACAAGGAAAAATTCAGGGAAAGCGTAAAATCGTGGATCGATACTTTGAACAAAGACGTTACCTGCTGGCTATTCCGTCAGTTTGGGACTCCTTTGGCGGTTTCCACCAACAGTTATCAAGGAACCGTACCCTGGCAGAATTACACCGGCGGAAGGCCCGTCGGATTTATAAGTGTCAGCGGCGAAGTGATCAAGAAGATAAACCTGGAACGGGGCGGGAAAATGCACGCCTGCATGCCCGGCTGCGTGATCCAATGCTCCATCCTCTATCACCAGGCCAATGGCACGCACCTGTGCTCCGCTTATGAATACGAAGCCATCGGTCTGCTGGGAACGAATCTGGGAATTACGGATCCTGATGCCATTGGGCGGTTGAAGTACATATGCGATGATCTGGGGATCGACCTGATCGAAATAGGAAGTGCTTTAGGGGTAGCGGCCAGTGCCGGCAAGATGAAGATGGGAGATATAGAAGGAGCTATCGGGCTGCTGGCAGAGATTGAAAAAGGTACCGACTTCGGAAAGGTTTTGGCAGATGGAGTGGTCTCTACCGCAAAGAAGCTCAATATCAACCGTATCCCGGCATTCAAAGGGCAGGCGATCCCGGCTCATGATGGCCGGGCCGCCAAGGGGATCGGGGTAACATATGCCACGAGTCCGATGGGAGCGGACCATACCGCCGGACTTACCTACCGAATGGCTTTACAGAAAACCGGGCAGGCGGCGAACTCCCTGAGGTTTCAGGTGGCCGCTTCAACGTGCGATACCTTTGGATACTGCTTGAATTCAGTGCCGGGCGGGCAGGCCTCGATCTATGAGTTTCTGGGGGATTTATTAAGTGCTCGCTATGGGATAAACGTAACGGCGGATGCCGTGCTGAAAATAGCGAAGGAAACGCTCAAAGATGAACTGAGGTTTAATGAAGGTGCTGGATTTAATAAAATTTGGGAGCGTTATCCGAGTTTTTACCGCACAGAACCCCTTCCTCCCACCCATGGGGTTTTTGACGTCGAAGATGTAGAAATAGAAAGTATCTGGGACCGGTTGGATAGTTTTAAGGAGCCGAAGCACATTTGGGAAGTCCGGATCAACCCCCTGCCTCCGATGCTGTTCGGGATCGGCGTAATCCAGAGATTGGGGGAACGAGCAAATCAATTGAAAATAAAAAAGGCGCTTTTGATTGCAGGTCCGGTAATGGGTAAAATTGGCAAGACGCATGAAGCACGGGGAATCCTGGAGAAGAGTGGTATCGCTTCGGTCGTATTTTCAGACATAGTGCCGGACCCATCCGTAGAAATAATCGAGAAGATCGCCAAGCTTTATCAAGATGAACATTGCGATGGGCTGATTGCCCTGGGAGGGGGGAGTTCCTTAGATGCGGCCAAAGCAGCGGCCATCAAGATTTCTCAACCCGGCCCTTTAACTGAATATGAGGCCGCGATGGGCGGGGGCGGGAAAATAAGGCCTCCGTTACCTCCCCTTATTTGTATCCCCACTACCTCGGGTACAGGAAGTGAGGTCAATCCCTATTCGATCATCACGGACAACGAAAGAAACATTAAATTCGTTATCATCAGTAACCTGATTATTCCAACTCTGGCGGTGATCGACCCAGATCTATGCCGCACCATGCCCAAAGGACTAACCGCAGAAACGGGAATCGACGCCTTGGCGCACTGTATCGAAGCGTATGTGAGTAAAATGATCCCCTACCATCCTTATTATTCGGGGCTTGCCCTGGCCGGCGTAAAGTTGGTTGGGCAAAGCCTAAGGAAAGCTTACAACAACGGGGACGATCTGGATGCCCGGATGGATATGTGCATGGCTGCGATTGACGGCGGCGTTGCTTTCTCCAAGGGGTTGGGGCTGGGGCATGCCATTGCCCATGCCCTTGGCGCCCAGTATCACATTCCCCATGGTAAAGCTTTGGCTGTGAGTTTGCTCTGTTTCGTGCGCACGAACAAAGAGGTTTGTAAGAATGAATTTTTGGATTTAGCTTTGGTACTGGACCGCTCGGAGGATTTGGAGTCGGCTCTGGTGCGCCTCTATAAGGATTTGAATGTGCCGGCTCGGTTTAGGGACCTGGGGATTCCAGAAGAGGGGCTTAAGACGATCGCTTTTGAGGTGGGCAAAGATGCGGCCAATCTGGCCGGGAATCCCGTTCCCGTAAACGACCGGCGGATTTTAGAAATTCTTACGGAGTTTTACTGATCTATTGAATCCTTCCCCCCGAAAGGTAGTGGGGATCTACCATGGCCCGCGCCGCCAAGTGCAACAGATGAAACCGCAGGGCTGGTGATTTACGAAGCCTACCGCCAGAAAATAGTAAAGAAATCCCACAATTCTTCTTGACAGGAAATCAAATCTATGACCCAATTTGGCAAAGAGCCATAAGAAATAACCCTGGCCTTAGAACTGCCGGGAAAATGGGAGGTGCGATATGCAAAAAAGACTGGTCGGCGTGATTGTAATCGTTTTTTTGACCTTCTTCGTTGCGGCGGCTGCCTTCGCCCAGCAACCCGCAGCCGGGAAGGTGATTAAATGGAAGTTCCAGTCCCATTGGCCGGCGGGCAGTGCCTCCTTTAAACCTCTGAAGGATTTCTTTGAGCAAAAACTGACGAAACTCACAGGTGGACAGCTGCAGATTACTCTTTACCCAGCAGCCGCTTTAGTGCCCACGATGGAAATATTCGCCTCCTGCCGTAAGGGAACGATCGACGGGGGAACGGGGAGCCCGGCCTACTGGATGACCATCGTTCCTCTGGCAGCGGTCTCCGGAAATTGCCCCATGACCTTCCGGGAAGCATGGGAGGGGCTCTACTTTCATTACGTTCTCGGTTTTGAAGATATGTTGAAGGAGGCTCATGCCAAGTTTAACATGCTTTATTATACAGAGAAAATATACCCCACCGCGATGATCGGGAAGAGACCCATCCGGAAGATTGAAGACTTCAAGGGATACAAGATCCGCTCCTCCGGGGCGATCATGGCCATGTTAACGGATCTGGGAGCGGCCCCCAGCTTAATTCCTGGGGAGGAGCTCTATTTAGCCTTGCAAACTGGGGTCGTCGAAGGGGCCCACTGGGGAGCGGCCGGTGGGGCTCTGACGATGAAACTCTGTGAGCCGGCCAAATATTACATTCAACCCAACCTGGCCATGGCCGGCACAGATGTTGTCATCATAAATAAAGATGCCTTCAATGCCCTACCGAAAGACTTGCAGGTAACCCTTGACCTGGCTTTGAAAGAGCGGGTCTGGCACCGGACCCACGAATATATCATGGACGAATTGAATGCCTTAGACATCATGAAGCGGGATTTTAAGGTCGTGGTCACTACCCTTCCCCCTGAAGACCAGAAAAAGATGATGAAAGCGGCCATGACGCAGTGGGATAAGGCGGCGGCCAAAGATGCCACCGCAGCCAAGGCTGTTAGCATGCTCAAAGAATTCCTCAAAAAGTTGGGGTACATCGACTGAGGGGCCAGTGGAAGGGAGGCTTCCCTCCCTCCCTCGCCCTTGGAGGTTCAGGCCGAGATGAAAGGGTTTGTCAAGGCGATCGATCACCTCAATGAAACAACGGGTAAGCTGATCAGCTTTTTGATTCTTCTTTTGGTGGCCGTGATCCTTTACGAAATATTTGCCCGGTACCTTTTCAACAGCCCAACTATCTGGGCCCACGAGACCTCGCAAATGATCTACGGTGTCTATGTGATTCTGCTGGGAGGTTATGTCCTTCAGCGCGGAGGACATGTGAACGTGGATATCCTCTACCATCGCTTTTCTCCCCGCTCCCGGGCGACCATCGATCTTTTTACGTGGTTACTTTTTTTCTACTTCTGTGGCCTTCTTCTGACCAAAGGATGGGAAATGGCCTGGGACTCCTTCGAGGTGCGGGAAACCGGGCCGACCGCCTTTGGGCCTCCAGTCTATCCGATTAAAATGATGATCCCTCTGGGGGCGCTCTTGATCTTGCTCCAGGGCACAACGAAGTTCCTCCGGGATCTTAGATTTGCCGTTACGGGAAAGGGGGAAGGGCCATGAGCATCGAATTAATCACGATCCTGCTCTTCGGTGCTCTCATTCTATTTCTCGCCCTGGGTCTTCCGCTGGTGTTTGTCCTGGGTGGAGTCGGAGTGGTGGGCTGCTATTTTCTGTGGGGTAGCAAGGGTCTCTTTGTGGCCGCTGCTCAGGCCTATGGAGCGATGGGTAAATTTACCCTCCTGGCCATCCCTCTCTTTATCTTCATGGCCATGATTCTGGAACGGGCCGGGGTAGCTGATGATCTCTACACGATGATGCACCGCTGGATGGGGCCGTTGAGAGGAGGGCTAGCGATTGGCACCGTGTGGATCTGCACGATCTTTGCAGCGATGTCGGGGATCAGCGGGGCGGCGACCGTTTCCATGGGCCTGATTGCTTTGCCGGCGATGCTCAAACGAAAATACGATAAGATTATAGCCATGGGATGCATCTCCGCAGGCGGGGCGCTGGGGATCCTGATTCCTCCCAGTGTGCCCATGATCCTTTATGCGACCCTAACGGGCGAATCCGTGGGGGGACTGTTCGCCGGCGGCGTCTTCCCAGGCCTTTTGCTTTCGCTTATCTTCACCCTCTACATCGGCATCCGCTGCTTTTTCCAGCCCCATCTGGGGCCAGCACTTTCCAAAGAGGAGAGAGCGACCTGGCAAGAAAAATTCACTTCCCTAAGGGCTGTGGCACTACCGATCATCATCATCGTTATGGTTCTGGGGTCCATTTATGCAGGGGTGGCTACGGCCACAGAGGCAGCTGCTCTGGGTTGCCTGGGAGCGATCATCTCGGCGGCCGTCTACCGCAAGCTCCACTGGACGTTGATCAAGGAGGCCTGCTACCGGACGGGCAGCCTCACGGCCATGATCATCTGGATCCTCATCGGGGCCTATTGCTTCACCTCGGTTTACACGGGAACAGGAGCCCACGAATTGATGGAACACCTGTTGTTATCCATCCCCGGAGGCCGTTACGCCATCCTGATGACCATGCAGCTTGTCTTTTTCATCCTGGGATGTATCCTGGATCCGGCGGGGATCATCATGATCTGCACGCCTGTCTTTGTCCCGGTCATCAAGTCTCTCGGATTCGACCCTCTTTGGTTTGGAGTGCTCTTTATCATGAATATGGAAATGGGATACTTGACCCCTCCTTTCGGTTTCAACCTGTTTTACATGAAAGCGATTGCCCCGCCGGGGATAACCATGACGGACATATACCGGTCCATTGTGCCGTTCGTGGCCCTGCAGGCTATTGGATTAATCATCGTTATCATTTTCCCGGAGATCGCCCTCTGGTTTCCAAAACGCTTAAAACTTTAGAGACTTCCGGATGGCTGAATTTCGCCTTTTAGAGCTAACTTACAGCAACCTTGCTGAACATGAACCTCTGCGGCGGGCGATCATCGAGGTCAGGAATCAAGCCGGGAAAGAGGCCATCAACACGGTGATGATTTTCAGCGCCAAGACGCCCTGCGTTCAATTGGGCGAGTTTCAGGACATCGATGAAGAACTGAATGTCCAGGAATGTCAGAATTTGGGAATCGGCATCTCCAGGAGAGTGGGCGGGGGAGGTTGCCTTTTTTATGACGATCAAACCCGGTTCGCCGTAGCCCTGATCAACCGTGAATTCTTTGAAAATCTGGAAGAAGCCGCCAAGGTATGGCAGGGGGAAGCGGTCACCGGTACCCTCCGTACTCTGGGAGCGCTGGAGGCCTGGTACCGGCACATCGGGGATGTGCAAATCGGACCGACAAAAGTTTCCGGGCTGGGAGCCGCCATCATCCAAAATACTCTTTACCTGGGAAGTTTCATGAACATCGGGACTCCCCGGGTGGATCTGGCCACAAGAGTCCTGAAAATCCCACCGGAAAAGTTTGCGGACAAGCCCGTCTCCCGGCTCGAGGATTATGTTACCAGCGTGGAAAAAGTAACAGGGCGCATGCCCTCCATGGAAGAATTTCGCGAAGCCGTGCGGCAGAATGTGGAGCGTTCCTTGCGGGTAATCCTGGTGCCGGGGGAAATTACGCTTCAAGAAAAGAAGGCCTTCGAAGAGCTTCGGGCCATCTATACCTCAGCCGAGTGGATTTACAAGAGGTCCAGCGAGCTGAAATTTAAAGATCTCCCTCCTGGGTACAAAAAGGGGAAAAACCGGCGGAAAGCGCGCAAGCTGGTCATCGCCCATGTCTCGGTGGACCCCCAGGAGAAAATCCATCGAGCGATGGTCTGCGGAGATTTTTTCATCCAGCCCGGCCAGGCGCTGGAGGAGATTGAGAATAACCTCCAGGGCGTGGAGGCTCAGGATGGAGAAAAAATTCATCAGGTGGTGAAGGATACGCTCGCGCGGCTGCAGGCTCAAACCCCCATGCTCGACCCGGAAGATTTTGCCATCCCCCTCGCCCACGCTGCGAGAGAGGCCGCCCTTACTCCGAACTCCGAACTATCATCGCTTGCGCAGCCTTAAAAATTCCTTCGGCATCGATACCATATCTATGGCGCAGGAAATCCTGGGGCCCGTGTTCCACGAATGTGTCTGGAATGCCCAGACGTTTGAGGGCGATGTTGGCGAGGCCTTTCTCTTCGAATAGCTCCAGGACTGCGCTGCCGAATCCGCCCTGGAGGGCATTTTCTTCCACAGTAATCATGGGTCGCCCCAGAGCAGCGAGAGAACAGAATAATTCTTCATCCAGGGGCTTGACGAATCGGGCATTCACTACGGTAGCCTCAATACCATGATTTTGCAGTCGCGAGGCCGCCTCCCAGGCAGCTCGAACCGTGGAACCGATGGCCAGGAGCACAATGTCTTTCCCCCTCCTTAGGACTTCGGCCCTGCCGATGGGCAGTTCTCTCATCTCCGCATCCAGAGAATCTCTCCAGCCATTCCCTCGGGGATAACGCAGAGAGGCAGGCTGGCCGCAATATACGGCAGTTTTGAGCATGTGCTGGAGCTCATTTTCATCCTTGGGGGCCATGACGATCAGGTTGGGAATGTGTCGCAGGTAGGAAAAGTCGAAGAGGCCGTGATGGGTCGGTCCATCAGCGCCGACGATTCCGCCGCGATCCATGGCCAAGACCACGGGAAGTTTTTGCAGACAGACATCATGAAGGATTTGATCATAAGCCCGCTGCATGAAAGTGGAGTAGATGGCCACTACCGGGATGAATCCTTCGGCTGCCAACCCTGCCGCGAAGGTAATTCCATGCTGTTCGGCGATTCCCACATCGAAAAATCGGTCGGGAAACTCCGCAGAAAAGGCATCCAGGCCAGTTCCCTGGGGCATGGCCGCCGTGATGCCAATTAAGCAAGGATTCTCCCGACCCAGCTTGACCATGGCTTGGCCGAAGACCTGAGTATAGGATAGGCAGCCGCTTTTGGGCTGCAGGATCTCTCCGGACTCAGGAATGAACGGGCCCACGCCGTGGAAAGTCACAGGATCTTTTTCAGCTGGGGCGTATCCCTTGCCCTTGGTGGTGACGACATGAATCAGAAGAGGTCCATGGAGTTGTTTGATGTTGCGAAAGTTCTCGATGAGGGAATCGAGCCTGTGGCCCAGCAACGGGCCAATGTACTTGAACCCGAGTTCCTCAAAAAGCAAGCCCGGCAGAAAAAATCCCTTAAGGGACTCTTCTGCGTATCGAGCCCATTTCAGGGCAGAATCTCCGATGACCGGGAGGTGTTTAAGAAACCCCTTAACCTGATCCCGGAAGCGCATCGCCAGATGTCCGGTCATCAGACGGTTCAGGTAAGAGGAGAGAGCACCGACATTGGGAGAGATGGAGAGTTCATTGTCATTCAAGACGACGATCAGGTCCTTATCCATGGCTCCAGCCTGGTTCAGTCCTTCAAAGGCCAGCCCCGCGGTCATGGAGCCATCACCGATGACCGCGATAACTCTGTGGCCTTCTCCCCGAAGACAGCGCGCCTGGGCCATGGCGAGGGCAGCGGAGATGGAGGTGCCGGAGTGGCCTGTGCCGAAAGCGTCGTAAGGGCTTTCCTCCCTTCGCGGGAACCCGCAGATTCCCCCGCATTGGCGCAAGGTATGAAAGTTTTTCCGGCGGCCCGTGATGAGCTTGTGCGCATAGGTTTGGTGGCCAACGTCCCAAATCAAGCGGTCGCGCGGGGTGTCGAAAACATAGTGGAGCGCCAGGGTGAGTTCCACTACCCCAAGGCTGGAGGCCAGGTGTCCGCCAATTTTGGAGACTGTGGCGATGATCTCTTCGCGGATCTCCTGCGCGAGTACAGGAAGATCCTTAAGGTCCATCTTGCGCAGGTCTTCTGGACTGTCGATCTGGTTGAGCAATTGTCCCATTTAGTTTGTTCTCTTAAGGATGAATTTGGCGATCTCTCGTAGGGGGTTGGCCCTATGGCTGAAGGATTTCAAGCAGGCGAGGGCCTCTTCGACCAAAGCCTCGGCTTTCCTACGCGACTCGGCGATGCCGAAGAGGGCGGGGTAGGTAGCTTTTCCTTTAGCTTCATCTTTGCGGGCAGCCTTGCCGAGTTTGTTTACCTCTCCTTGGACATCGAGCAAGTCATCGGTAACCTGGAAAGCCAGCCCGAGTTTTTCTCCGTACCTCTTCAAGGCCCGGCATTCCCGCGGGGAACCTCCGCCAACAATTCCCCCGGCATAAGCTGAAGCGGCGATCAAAGCGCCGGTTTTGTGGCTATGGATGTATTCCAAGAGGGGGTTCTCGATCTTTTTGCCCTCGGAGGTTATATCCATGACTTGTCCGCCAATCATTCCTGAGGAACCCGCGGCTCGGGCTACATGATAGATCGCCCGCAAGCGGTGAGAGGAAGGAACACCCTTCATCAGGTCAGGCCGGGTCAGAATATGGAAAGCTTCGGTCAGGAGAGCATCTCCGGCCAAAATCGCCAGGGCCTCCCCAAAAATTCTGTGGCAGGTGGGTTTGCCCCGGCGCAGGTCATCGTTATCCATGGAGGGCAGGTCATCATGGATCAAAGAATAGGTGTGGATGAGCTCCAGAGAACAGGCCAGGGGAAGGGCGTCAGCGGCCCGCCCCCCTACAGCTTCCGCCGCAGCCAGTGCCAGGATGGGTCGGAGGCGCTTTCCGCCTGGAAAAAGGCTGTAGTGCATGGCTCTGTGCAATTGCGGGGGAAACTCATCCTTGCTGGAAACCCAGAGTTCCAAAGCCCTATCGACTAAGCGCTGGCGGCGCTTGAGGTACTCTTGGAGATTCAAATCAATCCTCTTCTTCTAAGGTGAAGGGTTTGGCCGTGAGGCGTCCTTGGCTATCCTTCAAAAGGATTTCTACCCTCTTCTCAGCCTCATCCAGTTTTTTGGAACAAAAGCGAGATAGGCGCATACCTTCCTCAAAGGCTTTGAGGGACTCTTCCAGGCTGAGGTTGCCTTCTTCCAGTTTCTTTACGATAGATTCCAATTTGCGGAAGGCATCTTCGAATTTTTGTTCAGCCACTTTTCCCCCAATTCAATTGCAGATTGCGGATTATCGATTAGCCCTTGTTTGATTCCGCATTGCGCAATCTACAATCCACAATATACTCATTATACTCCCGTAGGCCCGAGCGTCAAGAATGGTCCTGGTCATTTTCTCTTATCTCCTCCACTTTGGCGGTGAATTCCCCACGGTGCACTTTAACATTAACTCGATCTTCGGCTTTTAAACTGGAGGCCTGGCGGATGACCTGTCTTGAAGGGAGGATGCGGGCGATGCTGTAACCTCTTTCTAAAACGGCCAGTGGGCCCAGAGACTGGAGTTGGCCCATGTGTCCCTCCGTTCTTTGGCGGAAAAGGCGCAACTCTGCGCGCATGGCCAAAATCAGGCGCCGGGAGAGTTGCTCCAGGCGATGAGTATAATCCCCTACTCGGCGCCCAGGATGGAGGTGGATCAGACCGTCCGCCTTGAGCTTGAGTCGCTCGGCTCTCCGCAAAAGGCCCTGCTGGATGGAATTGGCCAGCCGAAAGAAGAAGTCATCCAGACGCAAACGTTGATCGGAGAGTCTTCTGCGAGGATCGGCCAGCCGATGGACAAGAGATAAAAGCCGCTCCTGCCTTGCCTCCAGGGCCACCCGGCTGGCAGTGGCCAAGCGGTGCTCCAGGTTCTCCAGGGACTGGAGCAATTCGACCTTGTTCCGTACCACAAGCTCCGCAGCAGCGGAAGGTGTAGGAGCTCGGAGGTCAGCGACGAAATCAGCAATGGTAAAATCAACCTCATGCCCTACCGCTGATATGATGGGCACCCGGGAGTTGTATATCGCCCGGGCAACCAACTCTTCATTGAAGGCCCAGAGGTCTTCCAGGGAACCACCTCCTCGCCCCACGATCATCACGTCAATGCCGGGCCACTGGTTGAGTTCGGAAATGGCCTGGGCAATCTCCTCGGCAGCCCCGGCACCCTGCACCCGTACCGGATATAGAAGAATGTGCACATTGGCAAAGCGGCGCTCGATGATCTGCAAGATATCCCGAATGGCCGCGCCCGTAGGAGAAGTAACGATGCCGATCTTCTGGGGAAGTTGGGGCAATGGTTTTTTATGGGCCGGATCAAAGAGGCCTTCGCGAGCTAATTTTTCTTTGAGCTGCTCGAAGGCCAATTGCAAAGCTCCCAGGCCTTTGGGCTCCATATAGTCCAAAACGATTTGGTACTCACCCCGGGGCTCGTAGACCGTGAGGCGCCCATAGCATACCACCTGCAGCCCGTCTTCTGGGTCGAATTTCAGAAGGCGGTTTTGTAGTCGGAACATCACAGCGCGCAACTGAGCGAATTCGTCTTTCAAAGTGAAGTAGAGATGGCCGGAACTGGGCGAGCGAAGATTCGAGATCTCTCCTTCCACCCAGACGTATGCAAAATTTCGCTCCAGGAGCGCTTTGATCTCCGTCGTAAGCTGGGAGACGGTGTAAATGGGACGAGAAGACATAGAGCAAAATCCCAAAATTAAATATCAAAGCTATACATGACGAATTGTGACCCAGCCTCATGGGGCGTAGAAAAAAATAACGGGATTTGGATTCTCATGGCACGAGCACTCGCAGACCCTGGGGGACGACGCGTAGAGTAAAAGGCGTCTGGCGGATGAATTCTCCGTCTCCGTAGATGTCCATAGGAACCGAGGATTCCACCCGCGCAACGGTGGAACGGAAATAGTGGACTTCGGGCAATTCCAGGTGTTCCCCGGCAAAGACCGTGGGGAAGAATCGGTAGAGACGAAATGTGTTCACGGGGTCAATCCAGCAGATATCCAGAAGGCCGTCGTCTGGCTCGGCCAGGGGCGTGATTTGCATCCCTTTTCCGTAACTTTTGATATTGCCAAAGGCTACCATTAGAACTCGTCCTTCCAGAGTTTCATTATCCATGCCCAGGCATATCTCTTTCGGCTGATAGACCAAAGTCTTGTAAAGCACGGGCAGGACGTACGCCGTTCTCCCGCTGAGGAAACGGGTGAGCTTGTTGGCCAGCGCATTGACTTCCGAGTCGAAGCCCACACCACCCACCCCCGCTATATATTCTTCGGAATCCACCTGCATCACGTCGATCTTGCGCACCTTGCCCTTCTCGAGAAGATCGCAGGCGAAATCCAGATCCTCTTTGATGCCCAAATTGGCGGGGAAGTCGTTTCCCCTGCCCACTGGAATGAGCCCCAATACAGAATGGCTGCCCACCATTACCTGGAGGGCTCGATGGGCTGTGCCATCTCCGCCGCAGGAGACGATAAGATTGTATCCTTCGCGCTGCGCCTGGCGGGCTAAGTGCGTCACATGCTCAGCACTTTCCGAGAATTGTAGGTGAAAGGGGATCTTTCGATCCAAGAGCTTCTCGCGGAGCGAGGGAAAGAGTTTCCGCCCTTTTCCGCCGCCGGCGTTGGGGTTGACGATGATCTTAATTTTTCGGGGAATTTCTGGCAGCAAGGGGCTTCCCATCTGGCAAAGAATTGGTTGTCTTTTTCCTACCAGATTTTGCCCCTTTTTACAAGGTTTTTTAACTTGAAAAAGGGGGAGGGTTGCGTTACCGTTTAAAAAGCAGATAGGGATATGAAAAGATCGCGATTGTGGGCCTTCATTAGTATCCTCCTCCTTCTATTCATTATCTCCACCGGCTGCGGCCAAACCAAAGATGAGGGGCCTATGCCCGGCGGGGCGCGGGGCAATTCAGAGAAAGATCTGCCAGCTTACGGAGACCTCCTCATCCAGGGATCCATCGGAGACGCCAGTAACCTCATTCCCATGCTCGCGTCAGACAGCGCCTCTCACGACATCGCCGGGTTGATTTTCAACGGCTTGGTAAAATACGACAAAAACCTGAACTTGGTAGGTGACCTGGCTGAGTCCTGGGAGGTCTCTAAGGATGGCCTGACCATCACCTTTAAGTTGCGCAAAGGGGTGAAATGGCAGGATGGGAAAGAGTTCACAGCCGAAGATGTGATGTTTGGCTTTAAGACCATCATCAACCCGAATACGCGAACAGCCTATGCCGGGGACTATAAGGAAGTAAAGGAGGCGGTGGTCGTTGATCCCCATACCTTCCGGGTTACCTACAAGCGCCCCTTTGCGCCGGGGTTATCCAGCTGGGGCTCTCTGGTTGTTCTACCCAAACATCTGCTGGAAGGGCACGATATCAACACCACACCATTCAGTCGGAAGCCCATCGGGTTAGGACCATACCGCTTCCAAGAATGGAAGACAGGGGAAAAGATCGTCCTTGAGGTCAATCCAGAGTACTTCGAAGGCCGCCCCTATATCGATGGGTTCATTTACCGGATCATCCCGGACCCTGCTACCATGTTTCTGGAGCTAAAGGCTGGAGGCATTGATCTGATGGGTCTTACCCCCCTGCAGTATAAGCGCCAAACTGACACCTATAAAATGCGCCGGGATTTCCACAAGTATAAATTTCTGGCTTTTGCCTACACCTATCTGGGCTACAACCTGAAGGACTGGAAGTTTCAGGATCAGCGAGTTCGCCAGGCCATCACGTATGCCATTAACAAAGAAGAGATCGTGGAGGGAGTACTCCTCGGATTGGGTCTGATCGCCACCGGTCCCTATAAGCCAGATACTCCCTGGTATAACCCCGAGGTGCGCCAATATCCCTACGATGTGGAAAAAGCCAAGAAATTGCTGACTGAGGCCGGATGGAAGGGATCGGAAAGTGAGGCGGTCTTGCAGAAGGATGGAAAACCCTTCGAGTTTACCATCCTTACCAATCAAGGCAATGAGTCCCGAGCCAAATGCGCGGAGATCATTCAGAGGCGCCTGAGGATGGTAGGAATTAAGGTAAAGATTCGCACGGTGGAATGGGCGGCCTTTATCAACGACTTTATCGATAAGAAAAATTTTGAGGCCGTAATCTTGGGATGGACCCTGGGACAGGATCCAGACCTTTACGATATCTGGCACTCGAGCAAGGTGGGAGAGAAGGAGCTGAACTTCATTTCCTACAAGAACAAGGAAGTGGATGGGCTGCTGGAGAAAGGGAGGTACACCTTCGACCAGAAGGTGCGCAAGGCGTGTTATGATCGAATTCAGGAGATCTTGGCTGAAGAACAGCCCTACACGTTTCTCTATGTACCCAATGCTTTGCCCATCATCCATGCTCGATTCCAGGGAATCGAGCCAGCCCCCGCAGGCATTTCGTACAACATCTATAAATGGTACGTTCCCAAACCTGAACAGAGGTACCTGCTGAAGCCTTGAAAACGAGCAAAGCGCATAGCGCATAGAGCATAGCGTCAAAGATCTGTGGTTACCGCTTTGCGCTCCGCGCTATACGTTCCATTGGCCGATATTGGAGATCTATAATGTCCCTGACTCAAACCATCAAAGAAAAAGCCCTGGAGCTGGGATTTGTGGCTGTGGGGATTGCTACGGCAGAGCCATTTTCCCTCTATGCGGAAGAGCTGGCCAGTCGCCCGGAGATGTATGAATGGGGCAAAACCCTGAGCCAGAAAGCTTCGGTCAAAGATCTAGACCTCTCCCGCTTTGTCGATCCCGCCCGTTTCATGCCCGAGGTTAAAGCCATAATTGTGGTCACCGATAGCTATTTTGAGGAAGATTTTCCTCCTTCGCTGATTGGGAAAATTGGCCGCTGCTACTTAAAGGGGCTTTTTTGCCCGGAAGATACCACTCACAGCCAGCGCAGGAAGGACTTTAAGAATTTTCTTAAGGAACTGGGCATGAAGGTCCGATACGGCCCGGCACCAGCGAGAATGGCTGGAGCCAGGGCTGGGGTGACGAATTACGGGCAGAACTGCTTTGCCTTCGCCAACGAGGCAGCTGGCAAAAGCTCCTGGATAGTGAACGAGCCCTACCTGGTGGATAAGGAGTTTGATCCGGATGAACCAACCATAAGGGTAACCTGCCCGGAAAATTGCCAGAAGTGCATAGAGGCCTGTCCTACTGGAGCGTTGTATGCCCCGTTGAAGATGGACCCCCGGAAGTGCATCGCCTACCATTCTTATTTCAACGACGGAGAAATTCCTAAAGAGATGCGCTCCCAGATGGGAACCTGGGTTTACGGGTGTGACCACTGCCAGGACATCTGTGCGCGCAATAAGAAATGGCTGGAGAAGAAAAAGCCCATGGACTCTGCCCTCCTCGAACGAACAGAGCATTTCCAGCTGAGGGCTCTACTGACCATGTCCCAAGAGCATTTCGAACAACACGTCTGGCCATTGCTCTATTACATCCGTAAGGAGAACCGCAAGATCTGGCGGAGGAATGCAGCGATTGCCTTGGGCAATCAGGGAGACCCAGAATCTATTTCGTTCTTGTCCGCTGCTCTGGAAGATCCAGAATCTTTGGTTCGGGCTCATGTTGCCTGGGCATTGGGGAAGATGGGTGGGAGGAAAGCCAGGGAGGCCTTGGAGAAAAGAAGAAATCTGGAAAAGGATGAAAAGGTTCGGCAGGAGATTGAAGAAGCCCTGGGGACTTCATGAGGGAGGGGCAGAGAGGTCGAGCAATGAATCTTGCAGACCGCGAAAAGAAAATGCTGGACGGAGTTTTCGGAGCAGGACCCCAGAGCGCCATGCGGCTTTTGGTGACCCTGGGAGAGATCTACGGGGCGGAGCGGATGATCCCGGTTTTCTCCTGCCATGTGGGAGGGCGAAGCTACCTGGTCTCTGGGGAGGAGAACATCGAGTGGATGACTGACCTTCTGGATGGAGGGGCACGTTTCCAGGTTTTCACCTCCACCAATCCCTGTTCAGTGGACTTCGACCAATGGAAAGAAATGGACCTACCCGAAGAGCTGGTCAGGAATCAGCGCCGGACAGATGAGCCCTACCTGAAGATGGGCGCGGTGCCTTTGGGGAGCTGTCTGCCCTACCATTTGGGAAACCTACCGCTGCCGGGGACGCATTTCGCCTGGGGAGGGTCGGCTGGAGCCACCTTTGCGAATTCTGTCCTTGGCGCCCGGGGGAACAGGGAAGGGTCACCATCCGTGATTGCTGCGGCCATCGCTGGAGTAACACCAGAGTACGGCCTTCACCTGAAAGAGAACCGCCACGGAAAAGCCTTGGTGGATCTATCGCGGTTGGATCATTCCTCGCTCACCTTGTCCGATTACTCGGCCATCGGATCTTACGTGGGCAGGACTCTGATTGATAAGACCCCGGTGGTTGTCGGCCTTCCCAGGGCCTTCAGTCAGGATCAAATCCGTTTTCTCATTTCTCCCATGCCTACAGCCGGAGCCATCTCCCTCTGCCATCTGGTAGGGATCACCCCGGAAGCTCCTACAGTGGAAGCGGCCTTGGGAGGGAATAAACCCGAGCCTAAGATTTCGGTGGGGCCAGGGGAAATGAAGAGTTCTTACCAAAAGTTGACCACCACCCAGAAAGAGGATGTAGATCTGGTTTGCTTCGGCTGCCCGCACTGCAGTATCCCCCAGATTCGAGAGATCGCCTCTTTTCTCGAGAGAAAGAAAATTCATCCAAACACCAGACTATGGGTGGCAACTTCTGCCCATTTGAAAGCCATGGCCCAGCGCATGGGTTACGTGGAAATCATCGAGAGAGCTGGAGGGCTGGTCACCACGGACCTTTGCGTGGCTCCAGGGGCGCCGTTCCATCTTGTGCCTGGAGTAAAGACCGTGGCCACTAACAGTGCCCGGGGAGCTTACTTCATCCCCGGAGCCTGCAATGTGGAGGTCACATTTGGGGATACAAAAGACTGCCTGCAAGCAGCCATTGACGGCAAATGGAGGGGGGCGAGATGAAAATCGTTCTTAAGGGGCGAAAAGTCATCGGCGGCTCGGCTGAGGGTGAGGCGGTAGTTACCAAGGAGCCTGTTAGTTTTTTAGGGGGAGTGAATCCGGACAAGGGGATCGTAGTAGAGCGGGGGCATGAAGCGGAAGGGCAATGCATCACCGGAAAGATCTTTGTCTTCCCCCATGGCAAAGGCTCTACGGCTGGCCCATACATCATCTATGCCATGACCAGGCGGAAGACGGCACCCAGAGGCATGATCAATGTGGAGGCTGAACCGATCATCGCCGTCGGGGCAGCCATGGGAAATATCCCTCTGGTAGATCGCTTAGAAAAGAATCCCTTAGAGATAATTGGCACAGGAGATTATGTGAGAATTGACGGGGATAAGGGGATTGTGGAGGTGATCAAAAAGAAAACTCGACTGCAATTCAGACACTAGCCAAACTGCTGCTGAGAAGCCTACCAGAGTAGTGCCCGAGGTTACCCCTAAAAACATTTTTTCCTAGGGTCCCCGATTTTTTTCTTGACTTGTCCTTTTCTGTATGT
>Ga0315314_1001359_pt1 | contig 22312 bp, 17 predicted proteins | sample TDP9_MG_FD_203631 | JGI IMG/M metagenome (GOLD analysis project Ga0315314, IMG submission 203631) | Freshwater sediment microbial communities from Lake Towuti, South Sulawesi, Indonesia - TDP9 | ecosystem: Environmental > Aquatic > Freshwater > Lake > Sediment | place: Indonesia: South Sulawesi... | reverse complement strand
ATTTTGACTAATAGGTCTTCTCGGCTCATGGAAAATATGGTTTCTTCTAGAGGGTGAAGCTTTTTCTCTTCTGTCGGAATAACCTCTTCCGGCCTATATGCTCCTATAACGAGAAGCCGAGAATTTCGACATTTCCTTGACAAATAATGGAGCAGAGCAAGACTAAGGTGGTCAGCCCAGTGGAGGTCATCTAAGAATAGGACTAGAGATTCTCGGGCTGATAGCTCAAGAAGAACCCTTGCCACCGCTTCAAACGTTCTATCTCTCTCGATTTCAGGAGTTAGAAAGAGTTCGCGTGCCTTAGGCTCTCTTACGAATTTAGGGCCTTTCAACCATCCTATAATTCCAAGCTGCTTTGTCATGATTGATTTTGTTTTCTCGTCGCTTGTGGTTGATATGTAGCTATTGAAAGCCTCTGAGAAAGGGAAGTAGGGGATAGCTGCCTCACTCAGGCACCAGCCTGAGAGAATTTCTGCACCCATTTTCTTTGCAAGGCTTAGAAACTCATTGACCAGTCTCGTCTTTCCAACGCCGGCTTCTCCACAAATAAGCACAGTTGTTCCTTTTCCTTTCAAGGCGGATTCAAAGTGCTTGGTGAGCTGTTTAATTTCTTGGTCCCTGCCGACCAAAACAGGTTCAGCAGGCAACCTAGAGTTCAACTCCATCGCCACCGAACCAATACTATCCCTTGGGAAGCTATTTAGTCATTGCTCTCATAACCAAACAAAAACAGCACCATAAATCAACGTCTATCTATTCTTCCTTGAAGCCCGAAAATCTACATCCTAACCAAAAAACAATTTGAAGCAACAAGCTACATAGGTTCTGATTTTATGCTTCTTGGGCTGCGTGGACTTCGTCCGTGTCTCCTTATCTTTTTTGGGTTTGTTTGGTGTTTGTGAGTGAAGGAAGTGGTTTGGGTGTGAGTTGGGGTGAGAAGGAAGGGAGCTGGTTCATGTGGATTTTGTGTATGGATTTGTAATCTATGTCAGTGGAGTAGTGATTCAGAAGGCTTTTAGTCAAAGTTGACTACGTAGTTTAATTGTGGGGTTGATATGAGAAGACAATGCTTGTTATTTGCTTTAGGCTTGACTGTGCTCATGCTTGTGGGAGTGGTGTATGCTCCACCAACAATAACCCAACTAACCGACAACACCGCTATGGATTATGGGGCTTCTATTAGTGGTGATGGCAGTAAGATAGCATTCCACTCATGGGATCCCATTGGCGGCTTACTTACTGCAGAGATTTTTGTAGTCAACTCTGACGGCACAGGCTTAACCAAGCTAACCACAAACACCGCATCGGACGTTTCTCCTTCAATCAGTGGTGATGGCAAAAAGATAGCATTCTACTCAAACGTGGATGGCGACTTCGAGATTTTTGTAGTTAACTCTGATGGCTCAGGCTTACTCAAACTAACCGACAACACCGCCATGGACTGGTTTCCTTCTATTAGTGGTGATGGCAGTAAGATAGCATTCACATCAGACGTGGCTGGGCCACGTTTGCTGGATATTTTTGTGGTTAACTCCGACGGCACAGGCTTAACCAAGCTAATCGACATCGAGTATGACGAGGACCCCTCTATTAATGATGATGGCAGTAAGATAGCATTTGACTCAGCCTTCCCCTCTAGGGTCGTGGATACCGACACGGAGATTTTCTTGTGGGAGGAAGAAGTAGACAAGATACCACCCGTGATTTCCTCGGTCACGTTAGACAAGGAGCTTGTTCAACTTGGAGAAGCCATTACAGTCACAGTTGAGGCTTCAGATAACAGAGGCCTTGACACTGTAACTGCTGACGGCGTCGATTTAGCTCTCATTTCAGGCAATTTGTTATCTGGAACCTGGCGAGGAACCATTACCGCTCCAACTATTGAAGGAGCCTACATAGTCATCCTCCGAGCCACTGATCAATCTGGCAACGCAGCTGAAGATAAAAGCGCCCAATACACTGTCAGAGCACCCCCACCGCCTCCGCCATCTATTCCAGAGTTTGGTCTAAGCACAACCATAATCACATCCTTAACCACGACACTCTACCTACTCATCAGAAGAAGACGACAAGGCAAATACCCAGAAACAGAAAAAACCCCTCCGCTATTTTTATCCAATATACTTTCACCAAACCCTCCACTCCTCATGAAAACCAGCGAGCGCAAGCGTTTCGTAAAGCAATCAAATCAACCCGCAAAAGGCAAAATATAATAGAAGAGACTGCCACTCAACAGTAACAACAAAAAACAACACTGGCAGGTTCACAATTTGACAGACGAAATCAACATCACTTACGAACCTTTCAAAGAAATCGTCGTAATGGAATACATGCGCTTCAAATCACCGGACGAGCTGGCACGTTTCTTGAACGTTGCGGCTGGTGGAAAGCCAACGGGCGTTTACTGGACAAACGGTGTGGCGTTCTTTTATTATCCAGTAACGGGCACGACAGAGACGGCTACTAAGACTTTGCTTGAAGAGAAGAAGGTGTATTGGGCGTTTGTTGGCTTCGCCCTTATGCCCGACTACCGCTCAATCATCGAGACCAGAGAGAAAATCATGGTGCCAGTGATTGACATGAGCACCAGTGCGCTGTTTCAGAAGGCTACCCTGTGGCTCAAAGAACGACCATAAACCCTTTTAGCCCCTAGCCTTCCGCTTGAATTGCTCTAAGTAGCTTTCGTAGAGTCTGTTTTTCTGGAGGTATAAGCCATAGTGGACTAGTGCAGCCATGGCTCTGGCAGTGTCTTCGGGCGACTCGTAGGATGGAACTCCCATCTTGTCAAATCGACCTCTGATGTAATTCGCCATTTCTGTCGATCCAATGTCGCAAGCCACAACTGGTTTGAGATATTTTTTTGACAGGTTTGCGATTCTGTCCACGTAGTCTTCCTGCAGAGCCGGTGAGTGATGAAGCCCAAACACCATCACTCCGTATATTTCGGGGTCGTCAAGCAGGATCTTAGTGCCCAACTCGAACATTTCCGACGTAACAGAGCCAGTTAGGTCGAGGGGGTTATAGTTCGTGGCGAAAGAGGGTATCTTACCCGCCTTCTTCAGCGCCTCAAATTCTTGGATGGTTTCGTCGGAAAACCTTTTGACGTTCACTCCCCTTGACACGCATTCGTCTGCCGCTAAGATTGCTGGTCCGCCCGCTGCAGTGACAATCGCCACGTTGTTGCCTGCAGCTGGGGGCTGAAACGCAAAAGCTTCACTTACGTCTAACAACTCCTCTGTGTCGTGAACTCTAATGACGCCTGACTGGAGAAAAACGCTGTCGTAGATTTTGTCCGAACCGGCGATGGCACCTGTATGCGAGAGTGCGGCTCGAGCCCCAGCTTCTGTTTTGCCCGATTTCAAGGCTACGATCGGCTTATATTTTGTTACTTCTTTGGCTACTTCCATGAATTCTCTTCCGGCGTCGATGCTCTCGGCGTAAAGGAGTATGACTCGTGTCTCTGGGTCGTGGAGCAAGTACTGGAGAATCTCAGGCTCTTTCACATCGATTTTATTGCCGAAACTGACGAACTTGCTTAAGCCTATCTGTTCGCCAGCCATGTAGTCGAGGACTGCGACGCCGAAGGCGCCGCTTTGAGTGACAACAGCGATTGGTCCCCGCATGGGTCGTGGAGTGGCAACAACCTCCTCGCCGCTGGTTAGGACTCGGGTTTCGGGTAGAAACAGCATGTCTACGCCCGTTGAGGAGTCGTAGACGCCGAGGCAGTTGGGTCCCAGCACGCGTATGCCAGCCTTCTTGGCGATGGCTTTAACCCGTGCCTCTAATTCGTGGTTTCCAACTTCGCCGAAGCCACCGCTCACTATTACCGCTGCCTTAGCGTTCTTTTGAGCAGCGTCTCTCATGACCTGTGGCACTTCTTCAGCGGGAACAACGATTACAACGAGTTCGACGTCGCCGATTATGTCTTTGAGTGACGGATAGCACTTGAACGCCAAAATGTAATCTTCATGGGGATTGACGGGATAGAGTTCGCCTTTGAAGACGCTTCGGCGCTTGTTGTCGGCGAAGTTTTTGAAGATGACGTGTCCTGCCTTGGTGATTTTTTTTGATGCGCCCACGACTGCTACTGATTTGGGCTCGAAAAAAGTGTTAATCCGCTCAACAACGGGTGTGACTTTTTGCATTATAGTTTCCTCAAGACAAGCCAGATATGCTTGCGTTGTAGCATCTTATGTGTTTTTTCGCTTCTGCCTTACGATTACTAGGGGTTTGTGTTCAACATTGTCGAGCATTTCCCATGTTACTTCTGTGAGGGAAACGTTGAAGGTTTCAGCCATGTCCCAGACGTTTCGACCAGCACCGAAGCCTCGAGCTCTGTTTGCGTCTTCAGCCACTTGAAGGGCTTGTTCAGTGCTCACTTTGCTGCCTGAAATGGCAATTGGCGTGGCTCTCATCTTGAACCTGAAAAACCTTCCTGCAAGATAGGCTAAGATGCCTCCGTGAGATTTTATTCCTCGGATCGGTTTGGGTCGGGGCGTGAAGTGAAAGTTTCGGAACGAGTAGGTTTTGTCGGTGTCAACAATCATGACCGTCACGTCGACTCGTAGTTCAGTCTTTATTTGTTCGCAAATTTCGTCTGCGATTTGTGTGGCGTTTTGTATGGGGAGGCTAACAAACGAGTAGGGGAGGTTGCTGCCGTCAATTGCGCCCTCAGACCCGTGCATCAAAGCCTGCAGGAGCCCTGCTCTTTCAAGGGCTAATTGCTTATGTTTGCTTCCCTCTTCAAGCGGATATGCTCGGAAGCGTCTTAGGGTCCTTTTTCGAAGGTGGCAGAACGTGCCAAGGACGTAGACCCAGGCGAGACGCATCCAGTATTTTGTGAGAAACTTAGCAAGCGAGCTGGCACGTATTGGGGCTTCATCGATGATGTTCCCTTTGGCGGTTGAGACGGCTTTTTCTGAGACGGTTAGTATGTCGCCTTTTTTCACTTTGCCTCTGAGCGCCTTGACGATTTGTTTATGATAGTCTTCGCCTGGTCGCCAGTAGGGTGTGACTAGGGCTATGGTTTCGTAGTCTTTTGCCACAGCTTTTGTTCTAAGTTTCAATTTCTGTGTCTCGTTTTGTTTGCTCTAAGGTTGGTTTAAATATAGCGGGAAAGCCATTTTTATTTCTGACATGGGAATCAATAGGCTCAATTCATCATGGTTATTGGCTATTGAAAAATAAAGAAGAACCAAAATGGTGAAAGCCGAGGAGACCTGCTAAAAAATGGCTGAAAAAAAAGGCGAACAAGCCAGCGTGGACATTTATAGGGTTCTCCTCGAGGCTGGAAAGAAACAGAAACGGATGAAGAGGGAAGCACTTCTCAAAGAATTGGGCTTTAAAGAATTTTTCGAAGATGGCAACATACGGGTTGACATGAAGACCTGCAAAGGCGTGGAGTGTCAATTCTGCATAAAAGTGTGCCCAACTAAGGCGCTGTATTGGAAAGCGGGCGAAGTAGCCATAACCGAAGACCTATGCGTCTACTGCTCATCCTGTGTACTCAACTGCATGGTCGACAACTGCATAGAAGTGAAGCGAAAACGCCAAGACGGAGAAAACGAACGCCTAAGCAACCCAAGAGACGTGCACAGGCTGTGGGAACGCCTCAACATGAAAAAAAGAATGGACGCCCTAAAGATGATTTTACCCGATCCAGAAACCTACCTAAAACGATACCGAAAACCCCTCTTCAAAATCGAAGAGCAGAATAAATAATCTGATAATGCTTCAAAGTGAATCTGAAAGTCAATAGTTTAAATTGCAGAAACCTAGAGAGGCAGGGGTTTCATTTAGCCAACTGGTAGGTGTGGGTTTGAATATCAAAGTTAACAGTGCTAGCCTCAAACAGTTTCCGCAAAGGACCAAAAACCCTCTTAGGAGGTTTGCCAACCTGTTCAGCAATCTCCACCAAAGTGAGAGGCTTCCCTGACTTTTGCAGAACTTCAACAATCAAATCTTCAACCTTGCCCAATTTGAACACACTCTACAGTTAGTGCCTTATCTTTTTGCCGACTTCGATTTTTAGCAGTTTTGCACACAATCAGAATAAAATGACTAATTAAATCTACAGTACGTCGACTCAAAGCCACTTCTCTTGCAAAAACTTCGGAATCTCAGACGAATCCCGCGGACCAACCAGAACTTCCCAACCGCTCAACTCCTGAATCTCTCCACTGAGTCTAGCAGCCTTGCCAGGAATGATAAGCTTCCTATGCTTCACTTTTTCCTCAATTTTAGACTCCTTCAAAGTTTCAGCAATCTTATCGGATGTTAGCTTTCTTCCCGCCACCGAACTGTCAACGGCTAAGCCTTCAGTGTCCACCACGACGAGGTAGCAGTTTACACCCGCCGACTCAACATCTGAGGCAACGGTGTAAAACGTGAGCGCAAAATTGGTCGTCATCAGCACCGGCGAGTTCTCGTCGGGTTTGCCAAACGTTTTGACTCCAGGTTCCACCGCGACGGGCTTCCTCGGGTCGGTGTAAATATTCTGTCTGAGAATAGTCGTGGGTAACAACACCCAGCCCTCAGCGCTGTGCATTATGAGGATGTCAGCGTAACGCGTAATCAGCATCGAAGCCAAATAGGCTTCGTTCCACATGTTTACCTCTGGAAAGTCAGACCGCTCCAGCCAAGCTGTAATAGGAGTGCCAATCAGGGGGAAACCAAGCAAATCGTCGCCCTTTCGACACGCAAGACGTCTTAACATGGTGAAATTGCTTACAGTGTCAGACAGTCCCTCATTCGGAAAGGTTCCAGGGTCGAGCACTAGGTCTTTGACGCCGTATTCAGTCAGCGTCTTCACCAGCGACCTCAACAATTTAAGGTCGTTGGGCGCGAAGACAGCCAACGGACAGTTGTACATGAGGGCTAGTTCAGCCATGTCCTTCCAGTTGTCCTTGGTCGCTGCGTAAATAAGCGGTCGAGCCTTCGGAGCCGCCATTAAGCCAGCCTCTATCACTTCAGGATGAAAAGAACACAGGACAAGCGGCAACTGCGTGTTCTCAACAACCTTCTTCACGGTAGCCTTGAACTTTTCAGGGTCGTTAGATGTTGACCGAACCGCCACCATGTTCAGCTTCAGTTCCTTGCCAATGTAAATATACGAGAAGCCTTCGGTTTTCTTGGCCCTTAAAACCACTTCTTCCTCAGACATTCCATCGGTAACGTCTATGGCGATGGGTGTTGGATTGTGCAGCGTGAGTTCGTGGCGATACATGACGAGTTTGCCGCCAATCTTCACAGCTTTGTCGCCTACGCCGATTGTGACCTCTTTCACCGGAGGCTTGAGCAGGTCCCAGAGCTTCTCATACGCCTTCGTGTATTGTTTCTCTTCAACCAGTGGCTTGCAAAGTTCAAGGGCGATTTCTCTGTTGACCAGCTTTGTCGCAAAAGCCATGCAATTCTCTAGACCGCATTTTTTGCAGTTTGTCTTTGGAAGCTGCATGTAAATGTCTATTGGGCTTAGCTCCTTGACACCGACCTTTTCACTCATGGCACTTTTCACCTTGCTCTACGTCTTCATGGTAACCCAGTCGGCGATATGCTCTGGCTTGCCTCTCACAGCACCCGTTGTCAGCTTGTTGATTACATCCTTGAGTGTCTTGACCGCGGCTGGGTGCATCATCATGAAAACATCCACGCCAGCCAAAGACAACGTTAGCGCTGTGACAGTTTCCCACATGGGTCCACGAAGTTCACGAGGTCCCCATTCAGGCGCCATCTTCATCCATGCTTCTCGAGCAGCCCAGGCATTTGTCGTGCCGGATGATAACGGATGCTGAAGCTCAGGGTCACCCAGCAAGGCTGAGAGTCGCGAACGCTCCATTATTGTAAATGCGTAGTCGAGCCCGTATCCAAGGGCTGCAGTGGTTGTGTCCATTATTATCTGTTCTTTAGGAAGAAACTCGTACAATTTGCGGTTCAGCTCACGTGCATGGTTCAAATCCATCGAAGTAAAAGCTAGAGCCACGTGTCCATTTTTGTTCACAGCCCTTGCGGAACGTTCAATATCCATGTCGAGGGTGACAGAGCTGATTAGCGCTCTCTCGCCAGCTGCAACCTCGGCAGCCTTCTCGAATACTTTTAGGTCTTTTTGGGGGTCGCCACACCCGCCGATAACGATGGGAACCTCGACTGCTTGAAGCACGTTTTCAACGGTTAAGGCTGCTTCTTTGGGCGTTGTATCCTTTAAGAGCGGGTCTGTGCTGATTAAGTGCAGGGTTATCATCTCTGCACCAAACTTATCCACAGCCAGTTTTGCCCAAGCAGCAGGGTCCTCAACCACCTCTTCCAAGTGCATCTTAACCGCTTTGGCTAAGGGAATTTTCATGTCAAAAACATCAAGAGTGATAACTGGAGGATGAGGGGTAGGATTCTCAAACGAGTAATAAGCCGGGGACCTTTCTCCCCCAACTATAACTGATTTACCACGTGTTCCGCCTTCACTTTTGGTAGCGCCCAACTGGACTTTCACGATTCTTCCAGGATAAGTTTCAACTGGTGGAACAAAATCAACCTCCATTATAGTTGAAGGCTTGACCTTTTTTGCAGCTGGCAAGGTTGGGGGTGCCACAACTTTTGGTGGAGCAGCCACAGCTGAGGGTTGAAGCCAAATCTCTAAGTCGCCTACATCTAGGTCTACGTCTTCGAGTTCTACTTCTTGGAGTTTGCTCAAGATTTCAAACAGTTCTGGACTGAATTTTAGAAGCGCCTTCTTCTCCTTCTCCTCTTCCTCCCCCACCGTGTTCACCTTTTCTCAGCTTTCTCGGCTCGAATGATAACCTTCTTGGCATGAATCTTGGCGTCTTTCAAGATTATTTTGAAGCCACCCGCAGTTATTGGAAGAGTCGGCAATTCTATGACAGGCGCTCCTGCCGGAACTTCTTTCTCCTCCGCTGGGGCTTCAACTGCTTCAGCAACTACGGCTTCTACAGGTCTGGCTTTCCAGCGTTCAACAACGGGGTGCGCTCGTTCTTCGAGGAATTTCTTTAGCTCATCAACGTTCTTTGAATCGTTTTCTGTTGCAATCTTGCCCATCAGCTCTTTGGGTATGAAGTCTTTGACGCGTTCCATTATGCTTAACGGCATCCAGACAATGCGGTTCCACCCGCCGTCTGCTTGAAGGAACTTTGGCGACCGCATGTATTCAATGGACAAGCCGTGGAAGCCGTCGACTTGTCTGCCGCCTGCGGTGGAGTCAGCAACGGTTGAGAAGGGCAATCCGTTCACGGTTACGTCTTTGTAACCTCGATGAACGATTCCATAGCCATCGACTTCTGGAATGTAAAAGGCAACCGCTTCGAAGCAACCGCAGGAAGTGTGTGGATAACCGAAGGCTGTGTAGAGCCAGACTCGGTTGAACTCTCCCAGTGATTTCTTCTTTACCAAGTCGTTTACGCCCGAGTATTCGCCCTTGACTGGGTCGAGTAGTTCGCCCTTATCAATCGCATACTGCAATCCCTTTGGGTCGATTCGTGCTGAGGCTCTTGCGTCAAACCAGCTTATTGAGCCGCAGTTGGAGTAGCGTTGAGGCGTTATGATGCACACATGTGTAGGCGCAAACGATTGGCAGAGGCTGCAGCCGTAGAAATAGTCAACTTCTTCGTCTTTAAGCCCACGTGCCTTTGAATCCCTTGTCTCATAAATCTTTATGGCTTCTGGATGCATTTCTTTGACTTTTATTGGGTCGGTTATGAAGGTTATCTGGATTTTTTCGATTATGGGGAGTTCACTCTTGAACAATCGTTCCATGACTTTTCCAACGTAGACCAGGGAGTTGAAGCCCTTTGCAAACGATTTCTTGCTCAGTCGAAGCCAAATGTCATAGCGTTGGTTGAGGTGCATGAAGCCTTCGATGTAGTTGCAGTAGGCGTGGATTCGTCTTTCAATAACCCCTTCTAATCCCTCTTCGAGTTGTTTGCCCGCTACTTCGACTAGGATGCCCAATGGATGTGAGCTTCCAATAGGCACGTCTTTGATGTCTGGTCCGATGATTGAGATTTTGCCGTCTTCGATTTCGTCGAGTTCCTTCACTCTCGCTAGTTCAAATTTAGTGTCGATGCGTTCGCCTCCGAACTCCACCTGTGTGTCTTTGAATCGAATTCTCTCTCCTTCGTATACGACTCCGACGTCAACTGGGATGTCTTGGAACATGGACACACTACTTCACCTCTAACAGACTTGCAATTGTCTCAAGATGAGCTTTCCAATCTTTTAACGATGCGTTTGAAAATGACCATGAAGCTTGCGGGTGATAAAATCTATCCAGAGAGACCGTTTTCAAATGCGTCGCAAAATGCTTGAGTCCAGACAACAATAACCACTCCATGTAATAGGGAATTCCCGTAAAAATCGCCAGGTCGTATTGTCCCTTGCCGTCTAACCCCATCCAAGACGGGTCTTGAAGCCTGCTAGTTATGTCAACTGCAGGCATCCATGCGGCTGGTTGGAAGCCTCTCTTGACAAATTCTCCGACGATATGTGAAGTTGCGACAACTGGTATGTTGGCGGCTTTTGCAATTCGTATTATAGTGTCTATGTAGGGTTCGCCTTCGCGCACTTCTACTATATAGTGTCCAGCAACCAACATCGGACGTTTTGCTCTCTTAATCATGGCTACCAGCACGTCTGGCTTCGGAATGACGAAAGCTTTGGTAGGTCCAGCAATCTCGGCTCTTTGCCACGGTTCGGCTGTCGCCATTATGCTTCCTCCTTCCTCTTTCGAATCATTCTCTGCAGAAGAGTCGGATCTGGGATTCTGCCTTCCACCCATTTTTTCTGGTCCAGAACTCTAATGACTTCGTCTTTCATCGTAATAGGGACATCAGCCAATGTGCGCACAAATAGATGGATGTCGTCTGGTGGCACCCCGTAGAGGCGCTTGTGCAGGTCTATGTAGTTTGTCAGTTTTATCGCCCTTCCTTTGGTAGTGTCGTTGGGTCTCATGCAGAGCTTGGCAATCATGACCGTGGCTTCTTCCTTTGTTTCCGCCGTGAAAAACAGATGTTCAGGAGCTGGGCCCACAAAAACCCTGTCTCCTGTTCGGGCGTCGTAGGCATACCAATCTTCTTCTTGTTCTTTTCTGCCTAAGAGCATGCGGTGGTATTTTGCCCCGTGAGGTCCGACTATGACGGGTACTCCAAGCCGCCAGCACCCAGCCCCTATCGAGAAGGCTTTCTGAGCGTAAGCCCCCCAAGCAACTCCAACTGCACCAACACGATTGAGAATGTAATCTGCTATTTCCTCATAATTCGCACGTATGTTGCGCTTAGCAAAAATGCTGGCAATCTTGATAGCTGCACCTGCAATGTGTGAGTTGGCTACGCAGGAGCCTACGTTTACCACGCCGCCTGCCTCAAAATTCTTCGAAAAGGCTTCGTAAACCGTCTGGCCTTCCTCATTCTTGTACATTGCAGAGGACATCGCGGCGCAGCCAGAGGTGACCACTATGTATCGGCGACTGGCAAATTCCGTCACCATTTCTGCAACGTCTATTCTGCCGCGTGGATAGTTGCTGCATCCAACAAATGCAACCACTCCCGGAATCTCGCCGAGCACGATTGGACTGCCCACGTTTCGGATTTCAGTGTCTTGAATCGCTCCTCTTCCACACTGAATCTTGTATTTCTCCTCTTTCACCTGCGATTCAGATGCTTTTACAATGAAGGTGTGCGGGAGTATGCCGACTGGGCAAACGTGTTCGCAGCGTCCGCAACCTATACAGCCATCGTAGAGGTCTGCAAGGGGGGTTACGTTTCCTTCGGCTGCCTTCCGTATGGCTTCGGGAATGACTAGGTCTTGCGGGCACGCCCTTCGGCACTCCAAGCACAAAGTGCACTTTTTGGATCTTTCAACTACTTCAGTCAAGTCTGGAATGTTTTTGAATTTCTTCCGCAGTGGAGCCATCTGCAGCGCTGTTTTCACAGCTACTTCTCCAGCCTTTGAGGGTTCAAGGATGAGTGCTCCTGGAATCTTCTTGTCCACAAGGTCGGAAACTATCTGATCTGGCACGTCCTTCGTGCGGTTTGGTAGATTCAGCGAGATTTTGTCCAGCGTAACGATTACGGGCGTATTTATCTTTTGGGCTTCCTCGAAGGAGTCTACTCGAACGCACTGTTCATCGATAACTATGACATCGGGTGCGCCACTCCTAATGAAACGGAGTTGCCACGAGATAGGTCCAATTATCTTTGCGTTGGGGTTGTATCGGGTTACGTCGTGGGCGGTGCAGCATAGACCAGCGACTTCAACTTGTCCGAACAGGTTGTTCTCCTTGAGGTAGTCTACTATTTCCACTGCTGTAGCAACATTATGCCCAATGCATAAGACGAGAGGTTTTGTGGGTTCGACCACGCCGCCGCCTATTTCCACTAGAGGCGCTTCTGGGTCTGCTTTTGGAAAGCCGAAGGTTGCGATTTGAGCGATGTCACCGACTTCTAAGCCTACGTGGTCTAACATTCCTGCGTGGAGAACTTTGGATTCGAAGTCGATGTTGCTTGCTTCTTGCCCTGTGTGAAGAGCTGCTACCAAGTGAGTGAGCTGGGTTTCAAGGTATTCTAAGACTTCTTCGAAGTCGCTGAGGGTTTTTGGTCGAACACCGCAGACGAGTCTAGTTATAGGCGCCTCAACCTCGATGTTCAAGCCGCCAATGTCTAATGGAAATCTTGGACCGTATTTCTCGATCACGTGTTCCAGAAGGTGGCGTGAATGGGCGATGTGGCATCCCGCTCCGATGACGGCGCTCAACAAGGCTAAGCGAGACTGCTGTGTAGTTATGTCTATTCCACAAGCGCCTTTCTTTCCAGCTGTTAGGTCGCATTTGCCCATGGTGCAGAGGTCGCAGACGTCGCTGTGGGGCATGTAAAAAGGTTTGTACCTTTGAAGGAGCTTGTGGTCCCAGTCTCTGAGGGCGAGCACGTCTGGGAATGGAGTGGGACCCATTTGCTGGGTCCAAGTTTCGGTTATTAATCGTCCAACAGACAATTGAAGGTCTTTTATGGTGGCAGCCTTGGTTTGCAATTCCTTTATTCGTAATTCGACATTCTTTCTTGACAACGTGAATGGCACGCTTTGAAGTGTTGAAGTTAGTGAATAATCATGGAGACGTTTATAATCTTTCTGGGCTACTGCATCATTTTTATGCCTTTATTCTCCTTTTTCTGCTTCGCCCACCCAATAAAGGATAAGTTAATGCCTACGAAGACGCCCTCTGGGCATTGAATGTTGCAGCGTTTTCAGCGCAAGGTTAAATAGAATTCGTGGACAATGCCGTTGATAAAACTAAGAAAACAGAGGAATACCATTTGCCAAAAGAGGTTCGCGTGGCCATCGCGGGCGTCGGAAACTGCGCCTCGGCATTGGTTCAAGGCGTGGAATACTATAAAAATGCAAAGGAAAAAGCAACAGTGCCAGGACTGATGCACGTCAGATTTGGTGGCTATCACGTTCGAGACGTCAAGTTTGTAGCCGCTTTTGACGTAAACAAGAACAAGATTGGAAAGGACTTGGCTGGTGCTATTTGGGCTGAGCCCAACTGCTGCGCCAAATTCGCCGAAGTGCCCAAGACTGGTGTGAAGGTTTTGCCTGGCCCAGTTCTCGATGGCGTTGCTCCTCACATGCGGGAACCGTTTTACACCTATGATGAAAAGGGGATGAAGCCCGTTGATGTGGCTGAAGCCCTGCGTGAGGCTGAAACTGATGTGCTTGTTAACTTCATTCCTGTGGGAAGCAACAAGGCAACGCAAGCTTACGCTGAAGCGTGTTTGAAGGCAAAGTGCGCTCTAGCCAACTGCATTCCAGAGTTCATCGCTTCTAACCAAGCTTGGGCTAAGAGATTTGAAAGGGCTGGTTTGCCCGTGGCCGGCGACGACATTAAAAGTCAGTTGGGCGCCACAATTCTCCACCGCAACTTAGTCAAGCTGTGCGTGGACAGAGGCGTCGAAGTTGACGAGACCTATCAACTCAATCTGGGTGGCAACACAGACTTTCTCAACATGACAGTTGAAGAACGGCTCCACACTAAGCGAATAAGCAAGACTGAGGCGGTTACGAGCCTCGTGCCATACAAGGTTCCGACAAGAATAGGACCATCCGATTACGTGCCTTTTCTGGGCGACAAAAAAATCTGTTATGTGTTCCTAAAGGGGCGTAAATTCGGCGACCTGCCTCTGACAGTTACAGCCAAACTCGAGGTGGAAGACTCGCCTAACAGCGCAGGCGTGGTCATAGATGTGGTTAGAGCCGTTAAAATAGCGTTGGACCGAGGAACAAGCGGCGCATTAACGGGCATCTCAGCCTACGCCTTCAAACACCCCCCAGTACAAGTGTCAGACGACCAAGCCAAACAGTGGGTGGAAGACTTCATAGAAAGAAAACGAGAAAAATAGTCTAGGAGTGTAAGAGAGTTTGATTAACCTTAACCCCAAAGAGTTGAATTTTCTCAGGTACATGAGAGTTGGACGATTAGCCACCCTGTCAGCGAAGTCTGAGCCACACCTTGTTCCGCTTTGCTTCGCCTTTGCTAACGGCGCAATCTACATTGGAACGGGTCCAGCGGGCAAGAAGGTTAGAAACATACTTCAAAACAACCGTGTAGCATTCACCATTGATGAATACTCAGAAGACTGGGACAACTTGAGAGGAATTATGATAACTGGAGAAGCCTTCATTCTCGAGAAAGGACAAGAATACGAGAGAGCCAAGAAAATAATGTTCAACAAGTATCAGCAATATGAAAAACTCGGCTGGAAAGACGGACACGACCGAGTCCTTAAAATAACACCTCAAAAAGTAAAAAGTTGGGGATTAGAAGAAAAGGCTAAATAACGAGAAAGGCTTTCCACATGAGAAGCCTAAATGTTCTGCTAAACATTACGGCGTTATCAAGTATCTCAGCCTTTATCGCAGTCGCCGCTTATCTTTTCAACGTTCAATTCTTATCTGGAAGCAAGGACCTTTCACCAACCGATGCTCTGTTCCTCGAAGGAATATCGCTTTTCATCATCGGTTTACTGCTCCTTTTGGGTAGAGGCGGAATCAACCGCTGGAGTCAAAGAGCAGCAATTTTGTCCGCGTTGGCTGGGGCTATACTCAAAGGAGACACTGTTGGTCCTTCTGAAGTGTTGAGGAGAGATCGCTGGAAAGCTCAGGGATTTATTCGCTTAGCCTTCATATTGATACTGGCCGGCGTGCTCATGATTCTGATATACTTTCTAACCTTATAGATTCACTGTGGCAAAGCCCTAGCTGGGATGGCAAACCTTTTCTGAATCTCACGCGCAAGCACTTCAGCGTCTCCCACACGATAATTGTCCGTAATGACCAGCTTCGGCTTGCTCTCCTTCACATAACGCAACAATCCATTGAAGTCCGCATGGTCACTCAAGGCGATAATATGCTCCTTCTCACCGATCTGGCGCCTTGGACCGCTGAACTCCCAGCCGCTCACGCATATTCTGAACGCGTCTCGGCCAACATGGCGTCTGGCATTCATATGATGAAAAGATATGTGTGGCTCATTCCTATCAACAATCTCTTTGGCTTCGTCCTCACTTGACGACAAAACATTGCCAAGCCGCATACCATATTTTTCACAAACCTTCGACATCTGAAAAATCTTTTCGGGCGTGATGAAAGGCACGTTCAAGTGGTTTGCGGTTAGAATCTGCATGACCTCTTGCAATTTCCCGTGGTAACCAAAAACGTAGACAGTTTCATCCTTTAGTGCAGATTCCACAAGCGAAACCAGAGCGTGCTCGACAACCTTTTGAAACGGGCGCACTTGAAATGGGTTCCCATATGTTGCTTCTAAAACCAGAATGTCAGACTCAAGAATAGGCGTGCTGGACATTCGAAAGTCACCGGTGTAAACGATTCTGGCTCCTTTTTCGTCTTCAATCAGCACTTGAGCCGCGCCAAGAATGTGTTCCGCATGATGGAGAGTTACCCGCTCATCCACATGTTCTAAGACTTCATTGTAATTCAATGCTTTAACATTATTCGTGTCGAGAAATGAAGAACCCTTCATCACCGCCAATAGGTCTCTCGTGGGCGGAGTCATAATTACGGTTTGGCATTTTCGTAGACTATGGTGGAGTCCACCACAGTGGTCGTAGTGAGCGTGGGTAACAATCCGTACAGGTCGAAACTCATCATATGAGTCACAGGCGACGTGTTTGCCCAGAAGCACTGCACCTTTAGTGGTTATCGAAGCCTTTAGTGACATGATTTAGACACGGTGCTGACCTATTGTTTGGGTTGGCAAGATAAGGTTTGATGACATGTTGGAAGCAAATCAGTTTCAAAGTTAAGGATGATTTTTCTATGAATGTCTTTGATAATTCTTAAATACCTATGTTGGACTCAATAATTAGTGAGTAGTAATGGCGGCTTCCCCAATGTTAAGGTTTAAATATACCTTAACTGTGGACGGAGAAAGGAGATGCGCTAAAAACGAGTTTTACCTACAACAGACTCCGAAGTATAAAGGTTACACCGAAAAAATCTTCAAGGCTTTATATGGCTCAGACCCATTAACAATCGCCCAAATTAGCCAACAAACGGGCATTCAGAGGCGTGCTGTTAACGGAGTGATAACGTTTAACGTCATGGCAGGATACATCAGGCGAATAGTTATTTGACACTGCTATTCTGAAGGTAACTGCTTATCGCGTCTTGAGAGTCTGCTTTCTAGACACGAACATCATTTTCATAGAAAGTTATTAGTGAAGCTCAACAACTAGAAATATAGAAAAAGGTGAATTTTGAAGATGGTGGAAGAAGGCGACCTGGTGGAATTTCTGAAGGACCATAATAGGCAGGCTTCGCTCGACGAGATTGCAGAAGGCTTGAGGATACCAAAATACGGCCCAAACTCAGCTTATGCCCTGCTTCAAGCCTTGCGCAGCCAGGGAATAGTTGACAGAAAAGGCGAAGTGTGGGTTCTGCTAACCGCTGAGGCGGCGACCTCCAAGGCAACTGCGGCCAAAGAGGAGAAAAATACTGAAGGTGAGGTAGCCCCACCAGATGTGGAGAAACTGATGAAGGCTGTGGCGAAAACGCTTGCAGAAGCAGTAAAGGGCGCGAGGGCCCCACCAGACGAGTGGGAACTCGCAACTAAGCCGATGAAGACTGAGATTGAGAGAAAAGAAGAGAAACTCCGCCCGCTGGTTCTTCGTCCGGACGCAGCACCTGAAGCCAAGAAACCCCTCATTGGCTTTCCAACAGGCACTTTCGTCGATTACCTGTTCATCACACCTGAGGGAAAGCCGTTGAGTGGTTTACCAATAGTTGGGCAGTTTGCCATCACTGGTTTGCCAGGTGCAGGCAAATCTATATTGGTTGAGGAGGTCGCTGTTAGAGTGGCGGGAGCCAGTAGAAAGGTTCTGTTTGCGACAGCTGAGGACACTTGGAAGAGTGCCACTCCGCGTTTTGACCTGCAGTCAAGGTTGAAGCAGAAGGCAGACATTTTGGGGTTAGACTGGAAAAAGGTTATGGAAAACCTCTTTGTCTTGGACACTGTCGCTTTCCCCGAACTTCGCGAATGGAACACCTTTGCCGAAACCTATCGTTATGTGGTTGAGAAGGAGAAGATTGAGTTAGCTATTGTGGATTCAGTCACGGTTCTCGAGGCTTACAGGGGTGCGCTGAAGTATAGAGTGATGGAACTGGCACGTTACAACCAATTACACGGCGTCACTGGGCTTTACGTGAATCAGCGCAGCGTCGAGATGTGGGACACATACGAGATGGCTGGCGGCATCGGATTGGCGCACAACTTAGACGGCACCATACTGGTAGACTACGGGCGGGTTTACTGGCAGGACCAGCAGGTGGATTTGGAAGCCAAGCGAGGAGAGTTTGTGCGCATAGCTAGGGTTTTGGACTGCCGCATGTGCAACTTTGATCGTAGACGCTTACGCATTGACATCACACCAGACGGATTTGTCAAACCCTTAGAGCCCATTCCGAAACCCACAGAGTAAGACTAGAAATGACTGTTGTGAGACCTCCCTCTTTCGAAGAGTTAGTTCGCAGGTATGGAAGTCGTCAAGGGGCTGTTCAGCACCTTTTGGAATCGGGGTTTACGCCCGAAGACATAGCGTGGAAGATGGGCGTTCCCTACCATTTGATTAGGTTGTACGTGGCAGGCGCTGAACCCACCAATCCAACACCGTTCTCACACATTGTCAACACTTATGAGCGTTTAGCACTGTTACGGAGCAAAAAGGGTAAAGAAACTGAACTGGCAAAGTTTTTCAAGAACGAAGACCTGCCACTCGAGATTAAAACTCGGTTGGTAATCGGAAGGCTTACAGAGGAGAACCTGAAGGTTGGTCCTAACTTAATAGAACGCGCTACCAGTCTAGCAACAGGGGCACCAATAAGCGAGGTAAGGCGTTTACTCATCGACTACGGCGAACACGGAGAAGTAGCTTTCCTATTAAAGAAGCCAAAAGAGTCTGAGTTGACCGTTGAAGAAGTCTACGAAGCCATTCGGATGCTGCCTATGCTCACAAAGATTCTTGAACGCGACCTTGTGATTTCGAGCCTGCTTCGAGTAGCCACGCCTGAAGAGGCAAAATACATTGTTAGGCTGATACTGGGCGATTTAAAGCTGGGCTACTATCAGAGCACTGTTGAGAGAGCCGTTGCCAAAGCTTACAACCTGCCAGTTGAGCTGGTGGAGGGCGCCGCAGCAATATTGGGCTTAACTGAGGGTCTGATGCTTGCGCCTGAGGGTGAACTTAAACTCTCAGAGGTTAAACTCAGACCTGGTCAATTCCTTAAGCCTCAGTTGGCAAATTTGTATGAGCCAGATAAGGTTTCGTATCCTGTTAGAGCCGAGTACAAATACGATGGCAGTAGACTGCAGGTTCACAAGTGGGGTACTCAAATCTGGCTGTTTTCAAGACGTGCCATAGAGAAGTCGCAGACTCTGTCCGAGGTGGTTGAGATTACCCGGCGCTTCAACGCGCAGAACTGCATCGTAGACGGTGAAGTTGTGGCGGTGGATGCGAAGGGGCAGTTCTTGCCGTTCAAGTCGTTGTTGGAGAGGACTGTTCCACGTGAATTGGTGCCTGAGGAATTTGGGGAGAGGAGGGAAAAGGTGGGCGTTACGTTCAGAGCCTTTGATATTCTGTTCCTTAATGGTCATGAGTTGACTGGTCTGCCTCTTTGGGAGCGGAGGAAGTTCCTTGTTGAAGTTGTTCCAGCTGAATACTTGGCTGAGGGTAGGGACTGCAACAGCGATGTTGAGCTGATGAGGTTTTATGAGGAAGCGTTGAAGGTGGGGTTGGAGGGGATTGTTGTCAAGGATCTATCATCAACTTATGAAGTGGGTGAGCGGACCTATACTTGGTTGAAGCTCAAGCCTGAGCGGGATACGATTGATTGTACTATTGTGAAGGCGTTGTTTGGCAGGGGAAAACGAGCTGGTTTGTATTCTTCGTTTCTGCTTGCAGTGCGTGATCCTGTGGAGAAGAGGCTTTTCACGATTGGTAGGGTGTCGAATTTGTCTGAGGAGGGTATGGAGGCTCTTAGAGAAGTAGTTGAGAATACGAGGATGGGAGAAGATGATGAGGGGGTTTTTGTGAAGCCTACGGTTGTGGTGGAAGTTACCTATCAGGAGGTGCAGGAGACTGATGAGACGACGAGTGGTTACGCGTTGCGGGTGCCTAAGCTGGTTAGGTTCAGGCCTGACAAGAGGGTGGAGGAGATCGATGACTTGGAGAAGCTGAAGAAGCTGTATGAGTTGCAGTATGAACGGTATCCTGTTCAGACTCTGTAGGCTTATTTTTGTCTCTGTGTGTGTGAAAAATTTTTTGTTGTGTGAGCTGAGGGTTTCTGTTTGAACTTGTCTAAGCGCACTTTCGATGTTGTTGAAAGCCACTTTTCATGTTGCTAAAAGTGACGTTTAGGGCTGGGAAGTAAATTTCAAAAGAAGAAGGGAACAAACCCCTTTAGCCTTCTTCTACCAGAGTGTTCCGCATAGATAATTGCGCTTGGTCTGTTTGTGTTTTAAATAAGCGCTTTTGGTTTGGTGGGACTCGGTTCAAGGAAGGTGGCCATATAGCCTCGCTTGGCTAAAGTAGTTTGAATCAGGACAAATGATGTTGAATGTGGGCGGGGCATGGTACTTTCACCCAGAATGGCAACATCTTCACCTACTCAAGTAACTTTTCTCCCTTTTTCTTGTTAGGATTTTCCTTTAACGCCCTCAAAAACGCTCATGGTAATCGAATATCGTCAGCTTTGTTATAGCAAAAGCTTTTTGCAGTGGTTAAAGCAAGATTTAAATGGTTCACGTCTCGTGTACCGCCCGCGTTTAAGCGTGATGGAAAGTGATTTAGGTTGAAGTTGGGGCTTCTGGCTGAACCCGTTCTGGTTGGTAGAGACCGTGAACTCGAACAGCTACAGCAACACTTGAATTCCGCTATTGAAGGAAAAGGAGCCACCATTTTTATTTCCGGCGAAGCTGGAGCTGGAAAAACAAGACTTTTAAATGAATTTCTGAACCTTGCACAAAACGGGGGAATAAAGGTAATAAGCGGATGGTGTCTGAGCAAGGCTGCAGTCCCTTACTTTCCATTCGTAGAAGCCCTCAACGCTTACCTCTCATCCACCAGCGATGAAAAAGCGAAATCCACTGTGTCCGAACAGTTGGGAATTATCGGGTGGTTGAAGGGCCCAAAATATACAAAAAAATCAAAGGAGCCTGAAATTTTAAGCCCAGAAATCATGAAGGACATCACCTTTGCAGCTGTGGCAAAAACACTCCTTTCTATATCAGCAAAAGAACCCACAATCCTTTTCATTGAAGATATCCATTGGGCTGATTCAGCCTCTCTAGCCCTACTACACTACATTTCCCGTGCTATCGTTTCTTCAAAAGTTCTTGTTCTCGCCACCATTAGGCGGGAAGAACTTCATCCTGATACTGAAGGACATCCTCATCCTCTAATCGAAACTCTACGTCTAATGGGTCGAGAAGACTTGTATAGAGAAATTAAGCTTTCTCACCTCAACGAGTTCGATGTCGCAAAACTCGCTAAATCCATGTTGGGTGAAAGCGTCGATGTTAAATTGATTGATAAACTCGCAAAGGAAAGCGAAGGCAACCCCTTGTTCGCGGTTGAGTCTGTGAGGATGCTATTTGAATCCAGAAGCCTTGTTCAGGAGGATGGACAATGGCGCCTTTCCGTCGACGAGCGGGGCATTCCGACCAAAGTTAAAGACGTGATCTTGCGACGATTTGACAACTTAAAATTGGATCAAAGAAGAATCCTCGATTTGGCTTCCGTCATAGGAGAAAAATTTGATCCAACCTTGCTCGGAGCGATACTTTCCATAGATAAACTCCATGTCCTCGAAGCTTTATATGCAGTTGCGCAATCAACCTTGTTGATTTATTCTGAAGACAGCTTTTACAGATTTGGCCACGCAAAGTTTCGGGAAGTCTTGTACGAAGAGATTTCCTCTCCGTTGAGGAGAGAGTACCACGCTAGAGTGGCCGAAACAATGGAGAATCTCTCAAAGGCTGCAGCTGAGATTCCGGTGAATGACCTTGCTTTTCACTATGCCCAAGCTGGAAACGTGGAAAATTCGGTGAAATATTCTCTGGCTGCAGGAGAACACGCCCTAAAGAAGTTTAGCAACACAGAAGCTGTCAAGTATTTTACCTATGTGCTAGGAACCACAACAGAGGACCCAAAGTATAAAAATGAAAGGATCACTGCTTTAGAAGGATTAGGAGATGCTCGTTTTGCCATGGGTTTGTTTGAGAAAGCAATAGAAACGTTTGAAAGATTAAGTGGAATCTCTGACTCGGGTGCTATGAGGCTTCGAGCTCTCAGAAAAGCAATGGAAGCAGCTTTCCGCCGGGGTAATTTCACCCACACACTAGAACTAGCTAGTAAGGCTGAGGAAGACGCTGCTTTTGACCGTCTAGAGTACGCTCGGATTCGTGTGCATAAGGCCAGAACTATTGGCTTTAGGGGCAACATTAAAGAAGCCCTACGCGATTTGGAAGATTGTTTGCGGGTCTTTGAGGAAGAAAATTCTCTTCCAGATGTGGCAGATGCGCTTCGTGAACTTTCGGGCTTTTATGTAACTGAATGTCGAGTAGACGATGCCTTACGCGTTGTTCAGCGTTCAGTAGCCCTCTATGAGGAGTTGAGAGACTCCCGTGGACAAGTGGAGGCGTACTTCTGGGGAGGTAATGTTTACCTGCATTGTGGTCTTCACCAAGAGGCTTTAGACAGCTATGGAAAAGCCATCAAAATTTGTGAGAAGATCGGTGATTATA
>Ga0315314_1001358_pt1 | contig 22312 bp, 22 predicted proteins | sample TDP9_MG_FD_203631 | JGI IMG/M metagenome (GOLD analysis project Ga0315314, IMG submission 203631) | Freshwater sediment microbial communities from Lake Towuti, South Sulawesi, Indonesia - TDP9 | ecosystem: Environmental > Aquatic > Freshwater > Lake > Sediment | place: Indonesia: South Sulawesi... | reverse complement strand
AAACGGGTCGGATAAATCCGACCCCTACATTAATTCGTGAATTCCATTGTAGGGGTTCGATTCATCGAACCCGTGTTTGGAATGTAGCGGTCCCGATAGATCGGGCCGCTTTGCCACTACATCTTATTTTCTTGCCCCTTAAGACGATAGAAAATTAAGTTTAGGCAGACTCATCTTCTAATTCATAAGTGGAGTAATAATAAGGGGTATAGGCCTCGAATTCTGCGCCGCAAGTATCAACGAGCTTGAAAGTAGGCAAAATACCTCTTTCTTTGCGCAGCTTATAAAATAAACCCTCCTCCATTCCAAAGAGCTTAGCCAATTGTTTATCGGAGAAACCATATTCTTTGGCCTTGCGGATAAGTTCTGTAGGAATTTTGGATTTCCTTCTGCCCTTAAAAGAGACAACCTCTTTTTCTATTTCTACAATCTCTTTAATATTATTTAAAAACCATCTATCAATCCTGCTTAACTCATAAATCTCATCTATGGTCATACCTTTTTTTAATGCATATTTTACATAAAATAGTCTCTCTGCATTAGGAACCCTCAATCTCTCCTCCAACACTTTTTCTGAAACCTTATCTTTTAAATCCTCTAATCCGGAAATCCCAATTTCTAAAGAACGCAGCCCTTTCTGTAAAGCTTCTTTAAATGTCCGACCAATAGCCATCGCCTCGCCTACAGATTTCATAGAGGTGGTTAATGTGGAATTTGCCTCAGGAAATTTTTCAAAAGTGAAGCGAGGAATCTTCACCACACAATAATCAATAGTTGGCTCAAAGCAGGCTGGAGTCTTTTTGGTAATATCATTTGGGATTTCATCTAATGTGTAACCAATAGCCAATTTTGCCGCAATCTTTGCAATGGGAAAACCTGTAGCCTTTGAAGCCAAAGCGGAACTTCTCGATACTCTCGGATTCATCTCAATAATAACCATTCTGCCATTATCTGGATTTACAGCGAACTGTATATTCGAGCCCCCTGTCTCAACACCAATTTCTCTAATGCAAGCAATAGCCGCATCGCGCATCTTCTGGTATTCTTTGTCGGTTAATGTTTGCGCTGGGGCAACAGTAATTGAGTCTCCTGTGTGAACTCCCATAGGGTCAAAATTCTCTATCGAGCAGATAATGATGACGTTATCGTTTATATCTCTCATCACCTCTAACTCGAATTCCTTCCAGCCAATAAGAGACTCCTCAATCAAAATCTCGCTAATCATACTTGCCTCAAGACCACTTTGGGCAACCTCCCTAAATTCCTCCTTATTGTATGCTATACCTCCTCCTGTGCCACCTAAGGTAAAACTTGGGCGAATAATGACAGGAAAACCTATACTGTCAACTACATCGAGAGCCTCCTTTATATTATAAGCCTTTCCACTTTCGGGCAAATCTAAGCCGATTTTCTGCATTGCTTCCTTAAATAATTCTCTATCTTCTCCTTTCTTGATTGCCTCGATATTTGCGCCTATTACCCTTACACAATATTTGTCGAAAACACCTCTTTCTGCCACAGCCACAGTAACGTTTAAGGCGGTCTGACCACCTAATGTTGGCAAAATAGCGTCTGGTTTTTCCCTTTCGATTATCTTTTCCACTACTTCCGGAGTAATCGGTTCTATATAAGTTCTATCAGCCATTACGGGATCAGTCATAATAGTGGCAGGATTACTATTCAGCAAAACTACCTTAAAACCTTCGGCTCTTAGAACCTTACAAGCTTGGGTCCCTGAATAGTCAAATTCACAGGCCTGGCTAATTACAATCGGGCCTGAACCAATAATAAGAATCTTATTTATATCAGTTCTCTTGGGCATTGTTTAGAATTTTACTGTAGGGGTTTGATTTATCAAACCCGCAACAAACGGGCTCAATAAATTGAGCCCCTACAAAGGAAGGCAAAGCTTCGCTTTGCCACTACAAATTCATCAAATCAACAAATTCCTTAAATATGTATCGTGCATCATGGGGGCCGGGAGAGGCTTCAGGGTGAAACTGCACTGAAAAAATAGGAAGTTTTCTATGCCTCATTCCTTCTAACGTATTGTCATTAAGGTTAATATGTGTAATTTCAATTTCATCTCTATTGAGAGAATCCAAGTCCACGCAGAATCCATGGTTCTGAACTGTAATAGCAATCTTGCCAGTTTTCAAATCTTTGACAGGATGGTTTGCGCCGTGATGACCGAATTTAAGTTTGTAAGTCTTCCCACCCAGAGCTAATCCTAACATCTGGTGTCCTAAACAGATACCAAAAATTGGCAATTTGCCGATTAATCTTCCTACAGTTTCAACTACATAGGGGACCCCGGCCGGGTCTCCCGGACCATTGGAAAGCAAAACGCCATCTGGGTTCATATTTAGAATTTTCTCGGCTTCCGTCTTTGCTGGAACAATAATAACCTGACAGTCGTTATTAACTAATTCCCTTAAAATATTAAACTTGACGCCACAATCCACAACCGCCACTTTGTACTTACCTTTTTCATTCCAATTTCTGATTCTATCAGACGTGACTTCCTTAACCAGGTCCCTGGCGATTAAGCCAGGTGAAGACCTCGCCTTTTCAACTAAACTTTTTTCATCCAAATCCTCAGTGGAAATAACAGCCTTCATTGCCCCTTGCAATCTAATATGTCGTGTAAGTGCACGTGTATCTATGCCTTCTACTCCCACTATGTCATTTTCCTTAAGATATTCATCTAAACTTTTTTGTGAGCGCCAACTACTGGCAATGCGGCTACATTCTTTAACCACAAAACCTTCGACAAACGGCTTTCTTGATTCAATATCTTCGGAATTTACACCGTAGTTACCGATGAGAGGGTAGGTCATGGTGACAATCTGACCTTTGTACGAGGGGTCGGTGAGGATTTCTTGATAACCAGCCATGCTGGTGTTAAACACTACTTCGCCATATCTCTCGCCAGTTGCGCCGAAAGACAAACCTGCAAAAATTCTGCCGTCTTCGAGAGCAATTTTCGCTTTTCTCTGTCTATTCCCATACAGTCGGCTCTTCATTAAATTTCATCTTCTTCCTTTTTGCCTGTGTTGGTTTTGTCGATTTCGGTTCATAGCCAGTGAATTCTTCACATTGGAAAACAGGAAACCTTCTGGGAAAGGTGCACTCTTTATCATTGACGCAGGTGTTACATAACCCTTTTTTCTCCATGGTCAGCCTCTTTTAACCGAGGATTTGGTCCACTTCGTCCTTATCGCAGTCCATTACATAGGTAATGCCAGAGATATCGGAAGCCTCCCGAGTCAATGCAAAGATATCGCTTCTGGCAATGTGCTTTAGAGCGAATTTTCTCGCGCCAGCCATAAGCTGCCTGAGACCTGTTGCTAACCTGTCGTAGTAGGTATACATTCCAATGGCACCTATTGGCATTTCTTCAAAATCTTTTCCATATTTTGCCTTTAATGTTTCAGCGGCAACAAAAATCTGTTCTACTGTATCGCCATATTTCTTATACTCAGCCGGAACTTTGCCTTCTTTTACAAGATTACCCACTGTCTTGGCAGCCATCGTGGCAGCAAACGTCGCTCTACCCATACATACAGTCTTAACATACGGTGCGCCCAACGCTATGGCTTTGAAAATATGGTCTTCCAATGCAAGACCTCCAGCTATTGCTACTGGAGGAACATATCTACCCTGCTCATCTATTCTCTTTAACATTTTATAGAGCAGGCACTCTAACTCAACGGTCGGAATACCCCACTCATTCATCATTCTCCAGGGACTCATTCCGGTTCCACCACCTGCTCCGTCTACTGTAAGCAGGTCAATCTTGGCATGGGATGCACACTTAACCGCTCTCGCTAAATCGGCTGGTCGGTAAGCACCTGTTTTTAAGGTAATATATTTAAACCCGAGCTTCCTTAAGCGCTCCACTTCTCTGTAGAATGCTTCTTCTTCCACCATGCCCAGTCTCGAATGTCTTTCAAATTCTCTAATAGCCCCCTCTTCGTAGGCTGTCTCTGTCACAGGATCTTCCGGATCAGGATAGACGATATAGCCCCTGTTCTTAAGTTCAAGGGCTCTTTCTATAGAAGGTAATTTTACTTCTCCTCCTATATCTTTAGCTCCTTGCCCCCACTTAGGCTCAATCGCCTCCACACCTAACTCCAGCACATACTCGGGAACTCCAAGCCTTCCATCTTCAACATTATATTGAACTACTATAGCCCCACTACCCGTATGCCATTTCTTATAGGTATCTATTCTGCTTTCCATTTCTGGAGATTTAACTATCCTGCCATTTTTAAATTCAGCTTTATGGTCCATCCCGCAGACATTCTCTCCTGCAACGACTATTGTCCCCGAGATAGCTGCACCTATAGCGTTTTCTTTCCAGTTAATTCTGGCTACATCGGTAGAGCCTAATGCACCTGTAAAGAATGGTACATCTAACTTAATTTTATTGTGGTCACCCACTTCAGTGGTCACGCTAACAGCGGGAAAAGTAGCTTTATCGGGATCGGCTTCTATTCCAACTGCGCCAACGCATGTGCCTTGAATGTTGAAGTGAGAAAAGTCTATGGGATAGTCCTTCTCAGAACCAGCAACAACCTTTCCGTAAGGCTGAGGGTAGATAAGTTCTCTTCCCCTAATGCCAGACTTTGCGACCTCACAGAAGCCTACGCAACCATCCAGACATACAACACAGAGTCCAGAACACGGCGCTGGATTCACCCTGTTTCTAGTATTTGTAGCAGGACTTGCATTTGGTTTACTTAAAGACATCGTTTACCTCCTTTATTGAGTTGATTATTTTGTCTTTTTCATATCGTCGGCTAAAATAACTGCTTCGGCAACTTCACGCATGGTCTTGCGATGGTCCATACTATATCTTTGAAGTTTTAGATAAGCTTCTTCCTCTGTTAAGTTTTCTTCTCTCATCAAAATTCCCTTAGCGCGTTCAATTCTCTTACGCGCTTCCAATTCTTCTTGAATTACTCTAGTTTTTACCATCAACTCGGTATTCTCAATAGCAACAGCTGCCTGGTTGGCTATAGAGGTTAAAATATTAACCTCTGTTTCAGTAAAATTGTGTGGGGAGGAAGTGTAACAATTAATGACTCCTATGACGTTGCCTTTTACCGCCAAAGGTACGCACAAAAGGGAACATAATCCTTCTTCCCTTGCAATATCTTTATATTTATACTCTTTTTCTTTAGTAACATCTTTAACAGATAAAGGGCTATTCCGGTCTGCTACTTTTCCTGCAATCCCTTCTCCTATTCTTAAGGAAGGCTTTTTGGTATATTTTTCACTGATGCTCTGAGTAGCTCTAATTACCAGTTCATTTTTTTTCCCATCGATAAGCATTAATGAACAGATATTTGACCCCATCACTTCTGCGGTCACAGCGACTATGAGGCGAAGGATATCTTCTAAATACAAATCAGAAGCTATGGCTTTACTTATTTTTGACAACGCCTTTATCTGTTCATCGAAAGGTACCCGTTCCATAACGACACCGTCTCGGCAATACTCTGCCCTGAAAATAAAAAAGGCGTTCTTATGCCAAAACGCTTGGCATTAGAACGCCATTGTCCTCTAGAAAAAAACGTCCTCCCTAGCAGACCTCGCTACTAAAAAGGACGCCTTTATCCAGTTCTTCTAACTTTGAAGTGAAGGGGTTATAAAATAAAAAAAGCGTTCTTTCGAACGCCTTTGTCCCTTCCTTTTAAGCACTAACCCTGTGCTTTATTTCCCATAATTAATTATATTACAATCCCTCACCCTTGTCAAGCTTTTTTTTTCGCGATTCGAGTCCCTCGTCAAGAAGGTGCAGTTGTCGACGGAGAAATTACTACGCGCCCTTCTGAATAGGAAATCTGTAAACTTTTTCTTTAACAGATCTCGTCACAAACTTAAGAACATAACCTATGGTTTTTATCTCTTTATTTGGATTTAATGCACTCTTTTCTCTCTCTTTCCACCATATTGGTATCTCCTTTATTCTGTAACCATGCCTGCGTGCCGTTATCAGAAGTTCTACATCCCAGAATATGCCCCTGGTTAAAGACTCATCATAACCTATTTCTTCTACTAACTTCAATATAACGTCCTTTCTGAAAGCCTTAAACCCGCACATGTGATCACGTATATGTGTCCTGAACAATAATCTAATGCAGCCATTGTATATGATACTGAACAATAGCCTGAACGGCTTTCGCCTTATTTTCGACCCGATAATATAGCGACTCCCGGTTACAATGTCGTAGCCCGAGATTACCTGACCTATTAAATCTGATAAGAAACGAAGACTCACAATTAAATCAACATCAACAAAGATGACAATATCGCCTTGCGCTTGTTTGAAGGACCGGGCAAGATTTTCTCTTCTCGTAGGTCCCTTCTCATAATTAAGTAGTGTAACCTTTTTGTTAACTTGCTCGATTCTCTGAGCAATTGCCCTAGTCCTATCTTTTGAGGCATCGTTTACCACGAATATCTCATAGCCAACTGGTAGTTTCTTGATTACCGAATCGATCATTCTTATCTCTCTGTCTATTATTCTTTCTTCATTGAATACTGGAACGAAAATAGATATTTTATACTCTTTTACCGTTCCAGATGGAATTGTATGTTTGGCCAATAACATAGTAGTCTCAAGGTCCATTCCAAATTCTTATCTTCTTTGCCCTTTACAAGCTTTTACGCAAATTCCACAGATGTGGTGCCCAATGCCACAAGCCTTCCTGAATTCATCCAGCTTCCTGTAGCAGGCAAGTCGGTCAAAGTCTCTTACTCTCTCCTTGATGGCGCCTGCGGGGCATATTGTGAGGCAGGCTCTACAGTCGTCACAAGAGCCATCTATCGGTTTATCTGAGGGAAGGGCAAAATCGGTTAAAACAGTAACCAATCTAATACGGGAGCCGAAATCTGGATTGACCAGAAGATTGTTCCTCCCAATCCAGCCCAGACCCGCCTGCTGTGCGATCTCTTTGTGTGAAAGATGGCCTCTTTGATTCTCCCAGTCAATGGTCTGGGAAGATGGTATTGGCAAGGCACTAAAGCCTCTATTTTGAATGAACTCCGTCACCCCTAAAGCCAAACGGTCTAAAAAATAGTTCACCTGGCGATAATGGTAATAGTAAAGTTTAGTAGGCCTATCTTCGATACTATCAATTATCTTATCAGATAATCTGACTGCCAGAGAAATTCCCCTATCCAATCCTTTAATGACTTCGGGAGATAAATCTAAGAATTCGCCTTTAAACCTGGAAAGGTCAGCAACTCCAAACAAGGAAGTTCCCGAGCCCAAGGCGACCTCTTTTAGTTTAGAATAGTTTTTTCTGTCTTCATCCATATTTCAAATATTTTTAAACTCCCATCCTCTTGAGGTGAACCATTAGAATGGCGATTGCGGCAGGAGTAACGCCTGAGATGCGTGAGGCCCGGCCCAGAGAGTCTGGTCTTATCCTGAACAACTTCTCCCTCACCTCATTAGATAGGCCGACGATTTCTTTATAGTTGATTTCTACGGGTATTCTTTTATTCTCCAGTTTCTTAAATTTCTCTATCTCTTGTTCCTGGTGTTTGATATACCCTTCATATTTAATTTGAATTTCCACCTGTTCAGCTACCTCGGATGGAATATCGTTATTTACCTCATCAAAAAGTTTCAAATCAGAATAAGAAATTTCAGGTCTCCGTAGCAGTTCAGCTAAACTGATTGGACTTCTGGGAGCTACCCATCCCATTTCAGAGAATTTGTTGTTTGTTTCGGAATCCGGATGAATCTTGACCTCCTTTAATCTTGTCAGCTCTTTCTCAATGGCTTTCTTCTTCGCTACGACTTCCCGGTACCTCTCTTCTCCAATGAGTCCAATCTTGTATGCCTTTTCTGTTAGTCTCAAATCAGCATTATCTTCTCTCAAAATTAGCCGGTACTCAGCCCGGGAAGTGAACATGCGATAAGGTTCCTTAGTCCCCTTGGTTACCAGGTCATCAAGCAAAACACCAATGTAAGCTTCTGAACGGTCGAGGATAAACGTTGCCTTATTCTGTATCTTCAGGCCGGCATTAATCCCACCAATTAATCCTTGTGCGGCTGCCTCTTCATAGCCCGTAGTTCCATTAATCTGTCCACAAAAGTATAGATTTTCAATCAATTTTGTTTCCAGGGTCGGTCTTAGTTGTGTGGGTTCAGCATAATCGTGCTCAATAGCATATCCTGGCCGCATTATCTCTACATTTTCCAGACCCTCAATTGTTCTTAACATCTTCAGTTGCACATCTATGGGAAGACTTGTTGCTAAGCCATTGGGATAGTATTCGAATGTGTTTTTCCCCTCTGGTTCCAGAAAAATCTGGTGTCTTTGTCTGTCGGGAAATTTCATTACCTTATCTTCAATGGAGGGGCAATATCTCACTCCCGTCCCTTTAATGACGCCAGTGTAAAGAGGAGAACGGTCTAAGCCTCCCCTGATTATCTCGTGCGTTTTAGGATTTGTGTAAGTGATATAGCAGGGTAGTTGAGGTTGAGTTATCTTTTTTGTGGAAAATGAGAAGGGGATGGGAACTTTGTCTCCCCCCTGGGTCTGGAGTCTAGAAAAATCTATGGTTTTTCCATCGAGGCGTGGGCAGGTTCCTGTCTTGAATCTACCTATCTGAAAGCCGAGTTCTTTTAGATTTTGAGAAAGTTTTATTGCTGGGAAGTCGCCCATCCTGCCAGCGGGGAAATTGGTCAAACCAATATGAATTAACCCATTTAAGAAGGTTCCTGGAGTGATGACTACTGCTTGTGCATAAAACTTTTGTCCAATGCTTGTTTTCACTCCTACCGCAGTGCCGTTCTCTACCAGAATCTCTTCTACCAGACCTTGTTTTAATGCTAAATTTTCTTGCCTCTCCAGGACCTCTTTCATCTTGAGGCGGTACGCCTGTCTATCTACCTGCGCCCGAGAGCCACGAACAGCTGGACCTTTCGCCATATTCAATCGGCGAAACTGGATAGCTGTGGCATCGGTAACCCTGCCCATCTCTCCACCTAATGCATCTAACTCCTTAACCAACTGGCCCTTGGCTAAACCGCCAATTGCTGGATTACAGGACATAAAGGCAATATTATCCAAATTCATAGTCAAAAGCAGGGTTCGGCAACCGAGACGGGACGCCGCAAGAGCAGCCTCACAGCCAGCATGGCCACCGCCGCTGACAATGATATTGTATTGTTCGGCCATATTTATCTCTTTTATTGTAGTGGCAAAGCGTAAGCTTTACTCCCTTTCGGGCCGACCAAGGTCGGCCCTACGCGTGGTCGGGCACCATTTATGGTGCCGTCCTTTGAGCGACCACAAGGGTCGCCCCTACAATGTACTTCTATTTTCTTATTTCTTTACTCAAAATGATGGCTTCAGCGATTTCACGCATTGGCTTACGGGTGTTCATACTCTGTTTCTGTATCTTCCGGAAGGCATCCTCACCTGATATGTCGAGCTCTTCCATTAATATGTCCTTTGCCCTCTCTACGAGTTTGCGAGTTTCCAGCTCCTCCTGAATAACTTTAGACTTAACCATAAGTTCCATATTCTCAATAGCAACGGCAGCCTGATTGGCCACTGTAGTAAGCACATCTATTTCCGATTTAGTAAATCTATGAGGCGAAGAAGTGTAACAATTAATAACTCCAATCACTTTCCCTCTAACACTGAGGGGAACGCTCAACAGTGAACACAACTTCTCTTTTCTGGCTATATCCACACTAACATAGCGAGGATCCTTTCTTACATCCAGAACACTAATGGGTCTATTCTCCTTAGCAACTCTTCCTGCAATACCCTCTCCCAGTTTCAGATTCGGTTTCCTATTATACTCCTCACTAACCGACTGAGTCGCTCGAACAATCAGCTCCTTCCTGTCCTCATCTAATAACATTAAGGAACATATCTTAGAGCCCATTACCTCTGCGGTTACAGTTACAATTAATTTCAAAATATTTTCCAGGTAAAGTTCAGATGAAATTGCCTTGCTTATTCTGGAAAGCGCCTCTATCTGTTTGCTATAGGACATATCAATTCTTTTGGACTTTTTGGTCCCTGTTTTCGGGTTACTCTTCCTCAATGATAACTTCTTTACCCAATTCATGAAAATAGTCAGCCTCTTTTATCAATCTCTGAGATGTCCTCTGCCTCGAGGGGAAGGCTGCAACTTCAACCTTAACTTCATCATGATGTCTTTTTAGATATTTTATGAGGTCTACGAAATCCCCATCTCCACTAACAATGATAACTACATCGAACCGGGAAATATTTTGCAGGATATCTATAGTAAGCCCTAAATCCCAATTTCCCTTTCTTGAACCATCCGATCTCTCGAGAAGCTCTCTGAATTTTACTTGAAAACCTAAATTTTCCAAAAGATTTTTGAATTTGGTTTGGTCCTTCTCAGGATTTTCTACCAGATAAGCATAAGCGCCTGCCAGAAACCTATCTTCTTTTCCGCTTCCCTTCACAATCTTATCCAGAAGTGCTTTATAATCCAATTTCCCCTTAAACTCCTCTTTAGCGGCATAATACAAATTCTGGGCATCAACGAAGACTCCTACTCGCTTCAGACTCTTAAGGTTCTTGAATTTCTCTTCCCTCAAAGTAAGTTCTTTCTCCAGTGAGACTATCCTCGATTTAAGGAGCTCCACATCTTGAATCTCTTTTTCTGACCTTTCCTTTAATCTCTCAGCATCGCTTACTCTCTCTTTTATGGAAGCGAGTTCGGACCTAAGTTGCACACTCTCCTTTTCCAGACTATGGCACTTGGAAGACAACTCTTCGAGAGAACTCTCCTTTTGGGAAAGTCTTTGTAAGAGTTCCTCAATTCTCCTTTCCAGTCTCTCTTTTTGGTGTTTGAACTTTTCTTCTATCCTTTCCATCTCTTTCAATTTTCTCTTCAGTCTTTCGCTCTCCTCAAGAGTGTCCTCGTAATGCCCCTTCCTTTCCTGGACTATCTGCAACTGTTTTTCCATAACTCTATCTTGAAGATTATCCATTATTGAATCTATAGAATCCTCGCATTCGTCTTCCTGTTTGCCCAGTAATCCCCAGAGAAGCCAGGCTATCTCCCGATCAGAAAGACTATCGAGCTCCTTCTTTACATTTCCCTCAAATAGCCCCTTATCGAAAGTGCTCTTTTCATCCAATAGATTTAGCATCGATTGCGCGGAATCGAAATCGCTGAAGAATTCCTCAGTTAAGTCCGCAGCAAGGACTTCGGGAGAAATTGAACCTGTCCTGTACCCGTCATAACTAATGCCAATTTTCTTAGAAAGAGAGGATATCTCTTGAGGAGTCAAACAACAAGTGATAAGGAACATAAATTCCTCGGGGTTCAGTATTTTTCTTACTCTTTCAATTCTATCTTTACCGGTCAACATTTTTCTACAAAATCTAATCCTTTCCCATTAATGCCCTTCTCAAAATGTCGAGCGCGCTTGCCACCGCGGTTTCCTTTATTTCTCTCCTTTGACCACTAAAGCGAAATTCATTACATATCTCAACGCCCCTTCCAGCCCACACCAAAGCTATGTACACCAAGCCCACCGGCTTCTCAGGACTCCCTCCAGTAGGCCCGGCAATACCAGTAGTAGCCAACCCTATATCCGCTCCACTAATTCCCTGTACTCCCTTTGCCATTTCCAATGCCGTCTCTCTGGAAACCGCGCCAAATTCATTTAGAGTCTCTTCTCTAACCCCCAAAATCCTCACCTTCGCTTCGTTACTGTACGCCACAATTCCCTCTTTGAAATATATCGAACTTCCAGGAATATCAGTAATTCGATCGCCAAGTAAGCCCCCAGTACAAGATTCAGCCGCTGCCAACGTCAATCTCTTCCTAAGAAGCAAACCACCCACTACACTCTCCAAACTATCTTCATCCTGTCCATAAATATAGTCTCCCAGGCAATCATAGATTTCTTGCCGTGCCTTGTGAAGCATTTCATCAACGAGTAGCCCGTTCTCTCCTTCTCCTGAAATCTCCACGTCTACCACTGCAAGATGGGCTAATATAGAAAACCTCAAAATTCCACCTTCCATCCTCCGTTCAATTTCCACTACTTCTTTAATCTTCTCATACGCGGAAGACTCCGTCAGCCCACAAATATGGAGAACGCATTTCTTTAATATTTTTCTCTCATACTTTTCCTTGAGATATGGCAACACAAACTCCTCAACCATCGGTTTCATCTCACGAGGAGGTCCGGGTAGCATAATTACTGTCACTTTATGAACTTTTGATTTCCCACCGGCCTTACTTCTCCTTTCCAGTATCATCCCAGGGGCAGTGCCGACCTTATTGGGAATGACTCTAGCACCTTCAATGATATAAGCCTGCCTCTCGTTCTCTTTGGGCATTTCCAGATCCCTCATTGCAAAATGGGCAGCAATCTGGTGCATTACTTCACTATCGAAGACCAATTTCTTCTTTAACACCTTTGCCATAACATCTCGGGTCAAATCGTCAAATGTTGGACCCAACCCGCCAGTGGTGATCATAATATCAGACCTATCTAAAGCCTCCCCAAGGACACTCTCAATCTTTTCTCGGTCATCGCAAACCGTGGTCTCCCTCTCTATGGTTAAGCCGATGCTGTCTAACTTCTCACCCAAATAAGCAATATCAGTATTAATCTTACCCTTCAATAGCTCCGTGCCAACGGAGATCAACTCCACTCTCATCTATTTCCACCATTAAGACCTCCCTTTCGGGAGGACTCCAGTAAAGCAGAGCTTCGCTCTGTGCGGGTACATTCTCTACATTCTCTTTGTAGCAGCAAAGCATATGCTTTGCTGCCTATTAGCAGAGCTATCGCTCTGCCGCTACATTCTACTCTCAATACCCTGAGGATGAAGGGATATCCTTTTGCACGGTTGAAACCGTGCCTACAAATGCCCTTGTAGGCACAGATTCAATCTGTGCAGCTATCCGAGCGACTCCGAAAACTATCCCCCTGGCCGTAGCTCGTGCCACGGCACGGGCAGGCTTCATCCTCTCTTATTCCATCATCACCTTGCCTGTTTCCACATCAATAATCTTTATATCCACTTCACCATCCGTCTCCTCAACTGACGCCACTGTGGGATTCTCCTTGGGCAAAGAGGGGCTGCCCGGATTTAAAAATACTACGTCCCCCTCTCTTGCCAATTTCGGTCGGTGGGTATGACCAGAGATAAAGATATTGGCGTGCCATCTCTTAGCAAGGTTGACTTTGTCTTCATCACTCAGTTTATCGCCATGGTTTACTACTATCCGGAGGGAACCCAGCTGAACTAAAGCAAACGGACTCTGAACAGGAAAATTGACCACAGATTCATCAACGTCTGAATCACAATTTCCTCTCACCGCCACCACAGGGATTTCTAACCCATTCATCTCCTGGACCAATTCCCCGGGAGCGAAACCCTCAGGCATGGGATTCCTGGGTCCATAATTGAATAGGTCTCCGGCGTGAATAATCATATCCACATCAGAAAAGATTTCTTCCATTACTTTCCGCCAGCCAATCAAATCACCATGCGTATCTGACATAATGCCAATTTTCATTATTTACCTCCTCTATTCCCCCTTACATCTTTTTTATAATTTACTTTCGGTGTTCTCTCTAATTCGTGTATTCTATCCCGAAGTTGAGCTGCTCTCTCATAATTTTCCTCTTCGATAGCTTCCTGGAGCTTTTTCTGAAGTTTCTCCTTTTCTGAAAGGGGTCTCTTCTCGAGAATCTCCTTTGCCATACCTCTTAAAAGAGTCAAAGACCTCCCCTTTTCATAAGTAAAAGTTGCATTTTCCATATCTGGAAGAGAATCGATTGCTCCAATTCCCTCTTCGATCCTTCTCAAAGCCTCCTCATACTCCCTCTTCTCGATATGGGCAAGCCCCTTCCCCAGTGCATTCATTCTTACTATGTATGGTCGATACTGCTCGAGAGCTATTCTGTCTTCTTCCTCGACTGCATATTTCTTAACAAAATCGAAATATCCAATATTCCGCTGAGTATCCCTGACCAATCTTTCATAGTCTCTTAGCTGAAAAAAAAGGCTGTAACGATAGTAATATAATAGCCCTTCTTCATATAGTCTTGAGCAGTCCTCTCTTGTCAGACCAAACCCCTCATCGGTTCCCCTCCTCTTCTTATAAACTTCAACTCTTGCCCTGTAATACTCCAAAAGCGACTCTTTCCTATAAGGTCTCTTGCCATCGGGTCTCCCATCTATTTCGAACTGCTCAATTCCTAAGGGTAACCTAATCTGAATTTTTTCTTTACCGTCATTACCTTTTATCTTTCTTATATTATTTAGCCGGTCATATGCCCACGCCTTCAAAACTTCACTAATGTCATAATGCATCTTCTTTTCCTTTTTTCAAAATTTTATCTTTTTAAGGTCTCTGAAAAAAGTATCATTTTGTTTTGTAGGGGTTCCGATTCATCGAATCCCGATTGGGAAATCGGGGAATTTTGGACTTTTTCAGAGGCCTCTTTTTAAATATAAACTACTCTGTCTCATTGCGCAGAACTCACCGCACATCGTGCAAACCCGGGCATTTTTTGGCTTCGACTTCTTTCTCTCATCCCTGAACTTCTTGGGATTGATAGATAGGCTTTCCTGTCTTTTCCAGTTAAGGGACTTTCTTGCTCTGGATATCTGAATATCCCAATTTAATGCTCCCTTTACTCCCTTAGCCACATCAGCCGCATGGCCAGCAATCCTGGCAGCAATTACTCCCTCGATTACGTCATCCACATCGGGGAGGTGAAGATGCTCTGCGGGAGTAACATAACACAGGAAATCGGCACCAGAGGCTGCAGCAAGCGCACCGCCAATAGCACAAACAATATGATCATACCCTGGTGCAACATCGGTCACCAAAGGACCCAAAAGAAAGAAGGGCGCACCTCTACACAGACTCTTTTCCAATAAGACATTGGCTTCAATCTGATTTAAAGGAACATGTCCAGGTCCTTCTATCATCACCTGAACATTGCTCTCCCTTGCCATTCTTGCCAGTTCTCCCAGAACAGAAAGCTCTGCAATCTGCACTTCATCTGTGGCATCAGCGAGACATCCCGGCCTGAGTCCATCTCCCAGGCTCAAAGTCACATCATATTTATAGGCAATTTTCAGGAGCCTGTCAAATTCTTCGTATAGAGGGTTTTCTTCATTATTATCCACTATCCACTGAGCCAGAAACACTCCGCCCCTGCTAACGATGCCGGTAATCCTCCCACTTCTCCTTAAAGTCTCAACAACTCTCTGGGTAACTCCACAGTGGACTGTCATAAAGTCGACCCCTTCTTCAGCCTGTTGTTCAATCATGCGAAAGATAGCATCTACATTCATCTTGCCAATTCTCCTACCTTTACGGACAGTCTCGCAGGCAGCCTGATAGATTGGCACTGTCCCTACAGGCAGAATGGAGCGTTCGAGAACCATCCTTCTTATTTTTCCAATATCCCCTCCTGTGGAGAGGTCCATCACGCTATCTGCTCCAGCTTCAATGGCTGCATCTAACTTCTTCTTCTCTTCCAGCAAACTCACTCTATCCGGAGAAGAACCGATGTTGGCATTCACTTTTGTTTTTAATCCCTTCCCTATCCCTATTATTCGTAACTTATTGCGTTGGCGGCGGTTTACGTTAGAAGGAATAACCACTGTGCCTTCAGCAATACAGGAGCGGATATATTCTGGAGTTAAGCCCTCATTAGCGGCAACTGATTTCATTTCGCGGGTAATCTTTTTATTTTTAGCCCGTTCTAATTGTGTCATTAATTTAAGCCTTTGCCTCTTTAATTTTTTTCCGCATCTCTTGTGCAGCTTTTCTCACATTTTTAGCACCGGATACAGCATGGATAACAGCCACTCTTTTAGCCCCTGCACGGATGACTTCTCCCACATTCTCTTGGTCAATCCCCCCAATGGCAAAAAAGGGTATGTTCACCTTCTCTCCTACTTGACGAATCGAGTTGAGCCCTATCGGCTTTAAGTCAGGCTTGGAGGATGTGTAGAAGATCGGCCCGATACTGATGTAGTCGGCACCCTCTTTCTCTGCTTCGATAGCTTCCCTTAAACTGTGAGTTGAAACACCTATGAAACGGGTAACAGGATGACCCTCGGGAAGAGGATGACCTTTTTCTTCCTTCTGCTTCTGGCCTCTTTCATATATTGAAGCTCCTGCTGCCTCCCACCTTAAGAGTCTCCTGACTAACGTTAAAGGCATATCTTGCTGGCCGAGATGGACTCCATCAGCCCTCAAAGCCAGAGCAACATCTAACCGGTCATTAACTACCATAAGCACTTTGTGGTTACTCGTGATTTCCCTTAATTTCCCTCCAATTTCGATTGTCTTCCTATCCATCCAGTCTTTTACCCTGAGCTGAACCATATCAGCTCCACCCAAGATGGCTTCCTCAGCCATCCTCAAGTAATCCATATCCGGCCTGGGAGAAAGGATAACGTATAATTCCACATCCTGCAAACTCTTAACCATAGGCAGTATACCCTGTGACTACGCTAGAATTTTCGCCAGAGACCGACCTCAAAGCCCCTTTCCTTTAGTCTCGCCAAAGGAGATATGCCAGTTTTTTCCTTTTTATTTTGATAGACTACCGCTCTTCCCACCAGGGTGCCAATAATAGCGCCCAGAGCTACATCTGAAGTCCAATGTTTATCATCATAAACTCGAGAGAGTGACGTAAGGCTGGCAATTGTATAAGCACTTATATCGATGAGGAGATTATCGTACTCTGAAGCTATAACTGAAGCTAAAGAAAAAGCTACCGTCGCATGGCCGGACGGAAGGGATAACTTGGAATTATCAAATGTTGGTCCGTAGAATCTCCCGCTGCCTTCCTCACGATATGGTCTACTCCTTCCCGCAAGAACTTTAAGACTTGAGCATATAAGTCCTGAAAAAATAAAAGATTCCAAAGCTGAAATTGCTGTCTCTTGAGATTTTTCATCATGGAAAATTTTACCAGCCAAATAGAAGATCCCGGCGATAGAGAGAGTTACTCTTCCATCCCCAAACTCTTTTGAGAAGGCAAATATTTCATCCCAACTATTACTGTTAATCTCCTGGACTGAACATCTGATATCTTCATCTAAAGTTATCAATCCGCAGGTGCCGAGAAGAATTGCTGAGAGTGGAAGAACATCAGACTTACCTAATCTGAGAGGACTTGTAAAGATATATTTGAAATCCCTGCCGAATCGACAAAATAGACTTCTCTCCTCAGAAGCAAAGGCAGACTCACCTCGGGAAAAAAAGTAAAGAATAAAAATTGAAAGAAATATCCTGATCCAATTCTTCTTCAGTTCTCCCTTTTCGAGACCCAAGCCGAGCCCTCTAAGAAATACGAGTAACTATTTCTTTTTCTATCGTGTAAACTTTGAATCTGATTTTCTTTAACCTTTCTCCCGCATCCGCTGAAATAAGTCTGGAGAATTCTTCCAAAACTCTTATTCCTTCTTCTGCCCTCCTGAAATTTGCAAAAAGAATATCTCTCAGATTTTTTCGTTTTCCTTCCTTAAAGGTCAATCCTACATCATTTTCAGAGTCTCTATACTTTAGTAATCGAGGGTAAATCTTACCGCTGATTATACTCAACTCGTGCCTTACATTCCTTAGTTTCAGCGATAATTCCTTATCGTCATATAAAAAACGGACCACATCTTCGATGACTCGTAATCCCTCTCTAACTCTGTTTAAATTAGCGTCCAAAAGTCTATATTTATCTTGCATTTTCAAGGTCTATCATTTGTAGCGGCAAAGCGTAAGCTTTGCTTCCTATTACTAGTGGGCGACCATAAAGGTCGCCCCTACGCGACTTACTTCCTACGAAAAGTTGGTTTGCGAGAAGCTCTTAATTTCTTGCGTTACTAAATCTTTGCGAGCGAAACGGTAAAATTTCAATTGTTTGACCCCGATTTTATCGGGGGAGTTTTTGAAATTTAGTGAAGCGAGCAATAGATTTTGTTAGCAAGAAATTCCAGCGACGAGCAAACTAACTTTTAATCTTCTAACCGAGCGACTCCGAAAACTATCCCTTCATCCCAAATAACGGGTTTGATAAATCAAACCCCTACATTAATTGTAGGGGCTCAATTTATTGAGCCCGTTCTTCCTTTATCCCTGCTTAAATATTCTTTCCTGAATAAAATTGGTGTTGACCTCCCCCCTTCGGAAATACTCATCAGCCATCACTTTTGCGTGGAAAGGAATGGTAGTCCTTATTCCCTCAATAACGAATTCACCGAGAGCCCTCTCCATGCGAGCGATCGCCTCCTGCCTGTTATCTCCAATCACGATTAGCTTGGCAATCATTGAATCGTAGAAGGGCGGGATACTGTAACCTGGATAAATACTGGTATCCACTCTCACCCCCGGTCCACCCGGGACAATATAATTAGAAATCGTACCCGAAGAGGGCAGGAAATCTCTATCGGGGTCCTCAGCATTTATCCGACATTCAATAACATTGCCGCAAATTTTGATTTTATCCTGGTCGAGGTTCAATTTCTCACCGGCAGCCAACCTGATCTGCATCTTGACCAGATCGATACCGGAAACAAGTTCAGACACAGGGTGTTCTACCTGAATCCTCGTATTCATTTCCATAAAATAGAAATCCCCGTTGTCATCCAACAAAAATTCTATCGTGCCCACAGTAGTATAATTTACTGCCTTAGCCGCCTTAACAGCCGCATGTCCCATCTTGCGCCGCAGTTTGGAATTAACCGCAGGAGAAGGCGACTCTTCAATCAACTTTTGATGGCGACGCTGTATCGAACAATCTCTCTCTGGCAAGTATATAATATTGCCTTTCCTGTCCCCCAGAATCTGGAACTCAACATGCCTCGGTTCGGGAATATACTTCTCCAAATATACTTCCTCTTTGCCAAAAGCCGCTTTAGCCTCACTCTGGCAGATTGTCACTGCATTCTTCAAACCTTCTTCATTCTGGACAATGCGCATTCCTTTGCCACCGCCACCAGCAGATGCTTTTACTACTACAGGGTATTTAAACTTTCTTGCTAATTTTACAGCGTCATCTATTTTGGAAATAGTCCCCCGGCTACCGGGGATAATAGGTACCCCTGCCTTTTCCATTGTATTTCTCGCTTTACATTTATCTCCCATCTTCAAAATTACTTCTTTTGATGGTCCAATGAAAGTAATATTACATGATTCGCAAACCTCTGCAAAATAGGTATTTTCTGCCAAAAATCCATATCCGGGATGGATAGCGTCAGCGCCGGTAATTTCTGCAGCACTAATAATATTAGGGATATTAAGATAACTCTCATCCGAAGGTCCAGGTCCAATGCAGACGCTCTCATCAGCAAACTTTACATGTAAGGAATCATTATCTGCCTGGGAGTGGACAGCCACTGTCTTTATTCCCATTTCCCGACAAGCACGAATTATCCTCAATGCAATTTCACCCCGGTTAGCTATTAAAATCTTTTTGAACATTTAAATTTCCTCCTTTTGAAGATTTACCCCGTTAGAAATAGAATCTCTAACGGGGCATACGCAAAGAGGTATAGCAAAATTTCTAATGGGTCTTTTTCCTTGGAGTCCTGGATGCCTCCTCTTGTTCATGGTAAGGGTCTATCAAAAACATATCCTGACCGTACTCCACCGGGTGGCCGTTCTCGACCAAAATTTTAACTATTTTGCCCCCTTTGTCAGCAGAAATTTCCCTCATAATTTTCATAGCCTCAATAACGCAAATTTTCTGTCCAGGCTTAATAACATCTTTGACCTTAACCAAAGGAGGTTGATCTTCAGAGAGTGAATCATAAAAAGTTCCCACCATACGAGACTTTATGGTGGTATACCTTTCTGGAAAGCGTAAGCTCTCCCCCTCAATTCGCTGGGAACCCTCTTCCTCTGTCTTGAGGTGGGGAGGAGAAGTTTCACTCAAGACTTCAGAAGGGCCTTTCTGGGCCAATTTTTTTTCCTCATCTAAATCAGGAACTCCCCTTTTAAAACTTATTTTCGTTCCGTTCTTTTCCCATAGAAGCTCTGTAATATCGGCATCCTTTATAAGGTTGACAAATTCTTTTATCTGCAATAGCTCTTTTGTCCTTTTATTACTGTTATTCGTACTCTTGTTTTTTTTCATAATTCCCCCTAGAAACCTTTTGATACCTTATCCATCAAAGCCTTAACAAATAAATAGGCACTCCAACCAGTGGCCAAAAAATTCTGTTTGAATCTATACTCTCTCGATATATTCCCCGGTTTGTGTGCTTATGCGAATCGTATCACCGGTATTAATAAATAGAGGCACCTGAACCTTTGCACCTGTCTCCACTATAGCCAGCTTGGTGACATTAGTAACAGTATCGCCTTTTTTCCCCGGCTCCGTATAGGTAACCTTAAGTTCCACAGAGCCTGGCATTTCTACTCCAATTATCGCCCCTTTATATACTAGGACCTCCACCTCCATATTCTCTCTTAGAAACTGCGTACCATCACCTAACTCTTTTTCCGTAAAAGGAATTTGCTCAAAAGTTTCCATGTCCATAAAGTAGTAATTCTTCCCATCCCTGTATAAATACTGCTTCTTTCTCCTTTCCAGGATAGCCTCTTCAAACCTATCTTCAGGCCGAAAAGTCTTTTCCATAATCCGTCCTGTGGCGACGCTCTTCAATTTTGTCCTCACCATAGCTCCGCCCTTTCCGGGCTTATGGTGCTGGAACCAGATGACAGTGAACACCTCGCCGTCAACTTCGATATTAGTCCCGTTCTTTAAGTCATTAGCTGAAATCATATCCTGCAACTTTCATATATTTGAGTGATCAAGAACCCCCTCACCTTTTCTTCCTCTCCCCTTTGGGGAGAGGCTTGTGGTGAGGGGTCTCCTCTCCCCTTTGGGGAGAGGGTTGTGGTGAGGAGTCTCCTCTCCCCTTGCGGGAGAGGGTCGGGGTGAGGGGGTCATTCCTCTGTTAACACTTCATACCCTTTTTTTGTAACTAAGACCATATCTTCGATTCTCACTCCGCCAAACCCTGGAATATAGACTCCCGGCTCAACCGTCAAGACCATCCCCTCTTTCAAAACCTGCTTACTATTCTCTTCCACCCAAGGGAGTTCGTGAACATCCAGCCCAACTCCATGGCCGGTCCTGTGGATAAAATAGTCACTCAACCCGGCGCGAGCAATCACTTTCCGGGCAGCAAAATCGACACTCGAACACTTAACCCCGGGTCTTATCTTTTCTATGGCAGCTCTCTGGGCCTTGCGCACCGCTTCGTAAATCTTCTTATATTTGTCTCCAAATTCAAAGAGTAATTTGTGTCGAAGACCTTCTCGATGGCTCTTTGTAATTATATCCAAAAACAGAGGTCTTGTCAAGTCGGAACAGTAGCCTTTGTAGACGCATCCCACATCAATAATAAGACAGTCGCCCGGCCTTATCTCCCGTTCCCCTGTCTGGTAGTGGGGATAAGCAGTATTCTCCCCAGAAGCGACTATGATATCAAAGGAAGGCTTCTCGGCTCCTCTTTTCTTCATAAAATATTCGAGCTGGCAAGCAATGATTCTCTCTTTCATTCCTATTCTAATTCTCATTTTTACGAAGCGAAAAGCCGCCACAGAGACCTGGGCACTTTTCCTGATAAGGTTCACCTCTTCTTCTGTCTTAACTACTCGCATCTCTTCCACCAGCCCATCCAACGGCACTAACCTGACTCGTCTGAAGCCCCTCTCCATCTCCCTATATCTTTTAAGTGAAACTCCTCCAACTTCAAAACCTAGCCTTCTTATTTTCGCACCGGCCAGAAAATTCTCGACTTTCGCCAAAAGTTTATTCCTGAAGCCTATCACTTCGAAGTTTCTCATTATCTCCTTAGCCTGCTCGTATAATAACTCGGGCACAAAAATCCTCGCCTCTCCTTGAGTCACAAGACCAAAGCTCCCTCCCGCTCGAAAGCCACCCAAATAGAAAAGGTTGGAAGGGCTACTAATTAGGAATCCTCCAATTCTCTTCTGTTTAAGAATTTCTCTCAACCTTTCCAGCCTATCAACCATAATGTCACTCTTCTTCAAATGTTACCAGTAGTGTAGCCCTTTATGGGCGTCCCGATTTATCGGGACGGGCATAAAGCCCTACGCCAAGAATTTCAAATTTCAAATCTCAAATCTCAAATCTCAAAATCCAAATTACCCAACACCCATTACCCGATACCCATCACCCATTTATACCGAGCGACTCCGAGAACTATCCCTACTTCTTAACCGCGGGTTCGATGAATCGAACCCCTACATTGTAGGGGCTCAATTTATTGAG
>Ga0315314_1001357_pt1 | contig 22318 bp, 18 predicted proteins | sample TDP9_MG_FD_203631 | JGI IMG/M metagenome (GOLD analysis project Ga0315314, IMG submission 203631) | Freshwater sediment microbial communities from Lake Towuti, South Sulawesi, Indonesia - TDP9 | ecosystem: Environmental > Aquatic > Freshwater > Lake > Sediment | place: Indonesia: South Sulawesi... | reverse complement strand
GTCAGCGTCTTAGGCGAGAACTCCGCCACTTGGGCAAACGACCTGACATGTTGAGTTCGTTTATACAGCACACCAAAATCCCTCTTAGGATTTGATATATGTCCCTTTATCTAAACTGGAGTCAATAGTAAAGGCCGGTCTCTCTATCAAATCGCCGGCCGGTGAACATAAATGGATTTGGATGATTCGGGTCTTCGGCAGCGACCTCGCCATAAACAGTGTACTCATAAGTCTGAATTGTATTGCCCGCGGAATTTGTAAGAGCGACAACGCTGCCTAATCCATCAAAATGATAGTAATAGCTCACCTGGCTGCCGCCAGAGATTTCTATCATGCAAATCGGCTGGTCAACGCCTGGGCCATAGACGTATTTTCGTAAGAGGTTGCCATTGCCATCGTATTCAGCTATTTCGTGGCCGCCATCATGGCAGTAGGTGGTTTTGTAGCCATCGACGGTCTTTTTAATGCGTCTGCCGGATGGGTCATATTTATAGGTAATCTTGTCCCAGTTATTTGGGTCCTGGGGCGGGCTTGGCCCTGTCCACTGCACGAAGTCCACCCAGCCGCAGTCCTGGCCTGCAGCGTCGCCGTAGTCCTTGACGTAGCGCCACTTCAATGTATGAGTGCCAGAGCCGCTGACAACATAAGATTTCTGCTACCTACCAGGCTTTTTAATAAAGTGTTGAAGCGGTTCGGTTAAATTACACTACCTGTCAATGACACCTAGTAAAATGCAGGATAATGCTATTTAATTTGGTTTTCTGCATTTTGTTTATAATATTGAACTACCTGTCAATGACACCTAGTGACAAAAAATGTGACTTAGTTGAAAATGATACCAACGGAAAATATAAAGATAAAAAGAAAAATAGTCTTTTTGATTAGTCAAAAAGACTGTTCGCTTAAAACACCTACACCATTTTCAATACTTTATTACGACCCTGCCTATACCCTAAATGCTGAACGCTGTCAGTTCCTTCGACTACGCTGCGAGCCTGCCCTGTCCGGCTACGGCTCGGCGCTCCGCCGAGACGAGAGCTTGCCGAAGGGACGAACAGGACAAAACGGTGACCCCGCAATAAAGCAAATCAGTTCATCAGGATAACAGGATGCAGGAGATCAGGAAATTAGGTTTCAGAAGGTTGCGTAAAACGGTTGCGGTTACGTAACTCGTTAGGGTTGCGTTAATCGTTCTACGTCTTTACGATAAACGAAACGAGCAGCGCAACCGATAAACGAAATACGCAATCAATATGTATTATGATACCCACTACCTGATAAACCTGGTACCCCGATATCCTAACGGGGCACTCTGACTTTTTTCAATATCGCCCTTGCGCGGCGAATCACATCTTTGTTATCCGTGGCTTGCAGCACCTTCCGTAAGGCATCAGCAACTTCGGCGCTATTTTGCTCGACGATCTGTTCGCTGATCGCCACGACTGCGAAGCTCGCCTCGTCCTTGGTTGCCGGGTTGTCCAGGGCCGCCTCCGCCATCGACAGCGCCTCTGCTGCTGGTACTGTGGCCAGCACGCCAAGCAAAAGCTTCTTCTCTTCGTCGCGTTGAATCAATGCAGCTGCCTCCTTGCACATCGCAAGTTTCTTTTCTGTCGAGAGGTTTTCATCCCGAACCAGGTTGATATAGCCACGCAGAGCCGCGGTCTTTTCAGATGGATTTGGCGAGCCTTTAGCCAACGCCAGCAGGTCGGGCGCCGCATCTGCCGTCCTCCACGCACAAAGAGCACGTATGGCATCGGCACGGACTTGGGGGACGCTATCTCCGACTGCCGTCCGTACAGCCGCAAGAGCATTTGTTCCTGCGATGACGCTCAGGACGCGAAGCAGAACGCCCTTTTGCGCAGCTTCCGCCTGGGCAAGCAGGTTGGTAAGTTTCTCGGTATGAGATTGTGGATTATCGGCTTTCGTACAAAGAGAGCTTATGGCCAGGCCAATCGCCTCCAGGTCGCCGGACTCCTTCAAATACATAAGCAGATCGAGCATCGCCGGCAATTCGGCGGGACCGCCCAGTTCGCCCACCATCTTGATCGCGACCGGACGGACTTGCGGGTCACCATCGCGGGCAGCTTTCAGCAATTCGGGAATGGCTGTTGTCATCCGCCGACGCCCGATCAGCTCCAGCGCGGTGAGTATTAGCCCCCGCCTCTCGGCGGGGGTACCCCGCCCAGCGCTGGGCGGGGCTAAATTGAGCATCGCCATAATAGCGGCGTCGGCCTCTTGGCCCGGTAGGGCTGCGAGCCCTTCTTGCGCAGCTTGGCTAATCTGGCTATCGGCATCGGCCAGCAATTCCACCAGCACAGGCACTGCAGATGGATGGCCAATCTCCGCCACGGCCCGAATGGCTGCGAGGCGAACGGATTTCTCGCCATCTTTGGCTACGGTGAATAGCTCCGGTAACACCGACTCATCGCCGCGTTTGCCGAGTATCTGGATAACCAGGATCTGATTGTCGGCAGGTAACCGTCTCAACTCTACTGTCAAAGCCTGCTCCACTCCAGGACACCTCATTTCCAGAGCGGTCTGAGCGGCAGCAGAGAACATTATATAATCATTGCTGCGCAAATGCTCACGCAGTAGTGGCAGACCATCCTTCTGACGGGCGAGGATAGCGCCGCGCAGAGCACCGCCACGCACCTGGTGCGGCACCGTATTCAAGCTGCGTAGTTGGTCGTAAATTTCGATGGCAAGGTCGCGCCGACCTTCGGCGGCCAGCACCTCGGCGCAACGGAATAAGCCTTCGCACAGATCAAGCTTGTTTGCGGCAGACGCATTTGGCAGAGCGGTTTGTAAGGCCTTAGCCGCAGCCGAGTTACCGATTTTGCCCAACGCTCTGGCTGCTGCCTGAGCTACCTCCGCATCGGGATCCTGCAGCACTTTCCTTAGCGCTGGGACTGCCTGGGCATCGCGTCTCACGCCGATGCTGCCAATTACACCGACTAACGGCCCGCCTTTGAGTTTGCCCAGTACATCGCGTAAGACCTCATCCACGGACGGGTCCGGGATCGGCTCCAGAGCGTAGCGGGCCATGTGCGAGAGTTTTCCGTCACCCAGCAGCGCAGCTAACGGCGAGACAGCATCTTTAGTGCCGATAAAAGCAAGCTGGCGGCAAGCATCGGCCTTTTCTTTGTGCGACGCGTCGGATTTCAGCACGGCAATTAGTTTGGCCTCATGCTCCTTCGGTGGGACCGTTTGTGCGAAAGAGCGAATATCGCTGGCGAATAGCAACGCGATGACCAAAACTACATTCATTTTTAACTTTGACATAGTTGATTTCCTTTCGGGATAAAGTTGGTCCTCAGATAATCCACGGTTCACGCATCGCGCGGCTGCGCAGCCGATTAGCCTGCGGGTCGTTGATGAATTCCTCTTTGACAGGGTCGTATCGCATATTGCGTTTGAGCCACATGCAAATATTGGCCGCGTGCACCGTGGACATAGAGCGGTGCATCACTTCGGGATTGGCCACGGTGGGGCGACGGGATTTAACGCAGTCGAAGAAGTCGCGCACGTGGCTCATTGGTCGCTGGGTACGGGCCATATAGTCATAAACTATCTTTCTGAAGTCATCCATTAGGGCGGGCGAGGAAACATCCGGTTTTGAATAGCCATCGGCTATCGAGACCCAGCCCTCGGTGCCTTCATAGCGGACGCCGCACGAACCACGCCAGTATTTCTTATCAAGGTCGCGCTCCAGGATCATCTTTATGCCGTTGGCGAAATGTGTGACCATACCGTCACCGCTCTCATTTTGTACATATTGATATTCGATAGCCGAGGTGTTGGCGGCGCCGATGGCCACCTGGCACTGAGCGAAGGTGTGTGCGCCCCATTCACCGATGCAACTGGTGTGGAAATCGTAGTAGCCTCGCCAGCGTCCCTCGGTATAGGCAACGTTATACGGCCTCCAGGGGCATGGGCCCAGCCATTCGTCCCAGTCCATCTGGTCTTTGGGTGGCTCGGGCTCCGCAGGTAGCCAATCGTGGCTCATCTCGGCTGCATCCCATGGGGCAATGTGGGCGCGGACGGTGTGCACCTTGCCGAGCCGACCGAGGCGGATTAGCTCGTTAGCAAAAGTGAAATTGCCCTCGCTGAGCCGTTGTGTGCCGGTTTGATAAATGCGCCGATAGCGTTTTGCGGTTTCCACCACAGCCTGGCCCTCGGCGATAGTCATAGATGACGGCTTTTCGGAAAACACGTCCTTGCCGGCCCGCATCGCCAAGACCGAAGCCAGAGCATGCCAGCGGTCGCCGGTGGTGACAAGCACCGCGTCGATGTCCGTGCGCTCTGCCAGGAACTGGCGGATGTCGCTATATAAGGCGCAATCTTTGTTGCCATATCGGGTGTCCACAATCTGTTTGACGGCCTCACGACGCTCTTTGTTGGGGTCGCAGTCGGCTACGAATTGCACATCCGGCTCCGGCAGCATCCAGTTCAGGTCGTGTGTGCCGCGGCGGCCGACACCGATTCCCCCTAATATAATGCGCTCGCTGGGCGGGACGGCACCGTTGCGGCCCAATACCGAAGCTGGAACGATGTATGGTGCTGCTGCTAACACCGCCGTGCGTTTCAGAAATGCGCGCCTCGTAATGGATTCTGGATTCTGGATTCTGGATTCTCGATACATAGCAGTCTCCTAATTGTGGGAATTTCAAATTTGTAATCGTGTAATTTTACCGTTTTGAAGAAGCCGCGCCTATACATAAAGAGAGATTGAGCAAAAATTTCCTCACAGGACGGTTTGGAACCGATCTTGTCTTTGCGACAACGTAAGTACTGTAAATCATCGGACTTACATTGGTTTAGGTTGTAAATATGTAATATGACCTTTGCGCAAGATGGACGAATTAAAATTTTTTCTTGACTATTTTAGCCAAATCTACTATTTAAATATTTCTCGTGGCGACTAAGTTAGTTTAGCTAACTTAAGCAAACGCAATTGCAATGTTTCTCCAAACGCCATGGAGCGAGGGACGATGGGCGTTAATTAAGGGAGCAAAGGTATGATACCGGAGGAGTGGAAGAGCAAATCCGAATTGGTCCAGGAGTTAAGCGCCTTGCGCAGGCGTGTGGCGGAATTTGAGCGGGCCTCACGCGACCCCCGCCCAGTGCTGGGCGGAGCTAATCCACGTGTAGCCAAATTACTTACCAGGACCGAGATGAAGGTCTTGCATTTTATTCTGGATGGTAAGAGCAATAAGGAAATAGCCAACGAACTACACCGTTCGGTAAGAACTGTGGAAGTGCACCGCAGCCACATAATGCGCAAGCTGGGCGTCGATAACCTGGTCGAGCTGGTAAAACAAGCTGCTGCGATGGGTCTGGTTGACCTACCACAAAACTTATATGACAGAGGCTAACTCAGGCTAAGAATTTCGAAGTTCAAAATTCATTATTGGATATTCGACTGGTGCTGTTACCAAGTCTTTAATTACCGGTGGATTTTACCATTTCGTAGATGAATTATTCGGTCGGCAAACTGCTGCGCTGCCGGCCCATGGGTAGCGAGGACCACGGTGCCACCATCTCGGTGAAAGTCAGCTATAAACCTTAGCACCGTAGCGGCATTATCCGGGTCAAGATTGCCGGTAGGTTCATCAGCAAGGATAATCTTCGGACGATTAAGTAATGCCCTGGCTATGGCGGTTCGCTGCTGCTCGCCGGCGCTAAGCTGCGAAGGTTTATGATAATTTCGGTCCGCTAAGCCAAGTTTTTCTATCAATTCATTTAGCCATTTGCGATTTGCGATTTGCGATTTGCGATTTGCGCCGGCGGCAAGAACAACGTTTTCAGTAACACTCAAGTATGGCACCAAATAAAACATCTGGAATACAAAACCGATGTTTTGAGCCCTGAATTTTGCTCTTTGGCGTATGCTCATCGCATAGAGATTTTTTTGCTCGAGCAAAACCTTCCCGCTAGTTGGCCGCAGCATACCCCCGATGGTCATCAGCAAGGTGGTTTTTCCACTGCCGCTGGGCCCGCAGACAACTACAAATTCCCCTTTTTCAATCCGCAGAGTAATATCATTTAGGGCCTTGACATCGCCTCTGGCAGTTCGGTAGGTCTTTACCACATTTTCAAGACAAACCATATCTATTCCTGTTCAGGCTATCAGGATATCAGGCTATTAGGTGGTGGGTATCAGGAAAACAGGATATCAGGTCAATTTTTTCCTGATATCCTGATGTCCTGATATCCTGCATCCTGGTATCCTGATAACCTGATTTCCTTTGCGGGTTTTCTGTATCCTGATATTCACACTTTTAGCTAATCATTTCTGCGTTAATCCGTGAAGTTTGTGGTTATTCTTGCCTTAGCGTAATAGCGGGGTCGCAAGTTACAGCAATCATTGCTGGGATAAAACTGGAAACCGCAGCGAAAACGGGTGCGGCGATAAGTGACCCTATAAGCAGAGACGACTGGGGTCTTATTACGGTTTTAGCTGTTATCTGGAATACATCGGGACCAAACTGCAAAGCAAGAGCTGTTCCTGCAAAAAAGCCAATAATAGCTCCCAGTAAGCCGATTATTACCGCTTTTCCCAGAAATAGCGCTGTAATTTTGCCGGAGCCGTAACCGAGGGCCCGCATAATACCAATTTCAGCATATCTATCGCGGACATTCATTATCGCCAGTACGCCAATCCATACTCCAGCAGCGATTAAGACAGCCGGCATAATTACGGCAAATACATTTTTTACCAACTGTCTTTGCTTTGTGCGAGCCGTTGCGATAGGCTTTATTTGAAACACCTGCGCATCCGGCGTTACCTTGGCAATCTCTTTCCTGAGTATAGCTACCGGGTCATCTGTAGGGACAAAACAAAGACAGTCTACTGCCTGGATTTCACTGATCTGGCCGGGCAGGTTCAAAATCTCCTGCGCATCTTGAAGATTACATTGTATGCGAATATCATCGCGACCGCCCTGCTCAAACAGGCATCTGGCTACCTTCAAGGTTTTACCATTAATCTCTATAGTATCATCTTTTTTCAGACCGAGTTTTTCTGCTACAAGATAGCCGAGGTAAGCTGTGCTCTGCTGGATTGTCGCAGTCATCGGGAGCTTTTCTTGTCCCCCCGGTGGAGAGATTTCTGGTGCCAGGCCGGTCAAAATCACGTCAAGGCCCCTCCACGATATTTTTTTCTGTAAGATAGCCAACAGATGATTGTAGGAAAATCCTTCTGGGCAGGCGAGTTTTTCTAAGTACTGCTCCGGCATTGTCTTATCGGTCAGGCCGGTAAGCAAAAATTCGGTCATATCCGTGCCGTTCGGTATGATATGGAGATTATAGCCCATCGAGAGCATTAGACGAGCTGTCTCACGCTGCGAAGCATTACTTGCGGTGAAAAATGATATAAATAATGCCACTGCTGCCACAACTGCTGACAAGCCCAGCAGAAAATTGGCTTTGCGGTGGATGATTTCCTTGAGGATAAGGCTGGCTGTAGTCATAGATTTTTCCGCCCCCGCCGCACGACGATAAGTAAGCCACCAGCTAAAACTGCGACCGTTAAACCAGCAATGAGGTATAAAGTTAGCGTATAGCGTTCAGCGTTCAGCGTAGAGCGTTCAGCGTTCAGGTCTGCACGCTGTACGCTGTACGCTACTTCTGGTTCATCGGCGACCATCTCACGGTAGCCAGAAAGCGCGTCAGGATAGGAATAATAACCCCTTCTTACTATCCAGCTTATTTCCATCTTTACCATAGGGTCTTGCGGATCAAATTCTAAGGTCGCAGCTGCCAGCTGCAGCAGATTTTCGTCCCATTTAGCCGGCAGCATAGTACCCTGAAGCCATCTTTGGTCAAGTCCACATTCACAATCTCCGCCGACCACGAAAAGTATAGCAGTTAGGTTATCTTCGGTTATTTGTTCACCCACAAACATTGGTCCGAGCCATCGAGCCCTTCCGTAGAGCACCGCTGCATGGGGCTTGGTTATCTTTTCTGCATCCAGGCCAAGGCTCCACAGCAAAATCTTTTCCTCTCGAAGTGATTTTTGCTCTGCAACGACCAGGACAGGTGCATGAGCGATGGGCTTGGGCAGCCATTCCATTTGTGAGCTTACTTGCTTAATGGCAGCAGAGGCTGCCTGTTTTGCCTTTTCGTTTTCTTGAGCATCCGTTCCTTCAATCAATAGTACTACGCCGTAGGTTTTACTTACCTGCTGAAGGATTTCCTTACGCTTCGCCGATGTGAGGATACTGTCAATGGCCGACGACAACGTCTCGTTAAAGGGACGATTAGGTTCTACAATGGGTACGAGAAGTGACTGACCATCAGGCGAGACCAGAACCGCAGCAGGGAAAGCCCTTGCTTGCGCAGGGGCAAGGTATTTAATCGCCGGATGGTCGTTTTGTTGATTCACATCAATTATCTCGCTGGCGATGTTACTACCCATAAAGGCAGCATCAGATATTTCCTTGAAGCTGGAAACGAAATCTTTCGGTGTATCCTGGCTGAAAAAAAAGTAAAGATAATACGGCTGGATGCCCAAGTCAACAAAGCCAACTTCACGAACGTTAAATCTGCAGGCGCTCGTAGGGTGTGCTCCGCACACCAACAAAGAAATGGTGGCCAAAGCCCACCCTACAACTAATTTAGAAGGTTTACTCATTGTAAGCCTATTAATGATTGCCGATGGTTCGGCTTCGCTCACCACAAGTTTTCGATTTGCGATTTTAAATCGTCAATCGTCAATCGACAATCTAAAATCCTGGTAATACATGTATATTTTCAGGTCGTAGCACAACAATTACCCCTGCTTCCGCAGGGGCAACCCCCGCTTTCGCGGGGGTGACGTCATTCCTGCGAAAGCAGGAATTTCCCCCGCTCAGGCGGGGGGTGGGCCGGAGTTTTGCTTGTAGCTCGGCAAACGCAGCATGGGTCATATGCGCCACCAGATTAACTCCGCCAAAAGGCGGATTAAGCTCTATTCTAACATAACTGCCACAGTCACGCCAGCGCTGGAGCCTGGCGGGAACGGTATTGCGTATTGCGTACTGCGTATTGCGTGATGCGTTAAGATTCTCGCACGACGCACGACGCACGACGCACGACGAGTCGTCGGGACCAGGCAAAACAAGGATGTCCTCGGGACGAATCATAAATTTGACTTGACCATTGTATCGGCCCGATAGCCGCAACTGGATATTACCAACCTTCACCTGGGTATCGCAACTGTGGGCGATTTGCGCTACTGCCTGGCCGCAAAAGATGTTTTCGCACCGCATAAAGCGGGCGACAAACTCGCTATTGGGCTTGCGCAAAAGCTCGGTGAGTGTGCCGACCTGCTGCAGCAGACCCTGGTGCAATATAGCGGCTCGGTCTGCCACAGAAAACGCCTCTTCCAGGTTGTGGCTGACATGGATGGTAGTCAGGCGTAGCTTCCGCTGAATGCGAAACAGTTGCGCACAGACCTCCTGCCGGCTGGCTTCATCCAGGGCACAAACAGGCTCATCCAGCAGCAAGACCTTCGGCTGTAAAACCAATGCCCGCGCCAAGGCCACTCGCTGTTTTTCACCGCCGGAAAGTCCCTCAATTCTGCGTGATAATAGGTGCCGAATCTCCAGCAACTCGGCGGTTTCTGTAACTGCGGCTACCACATCTTCGCGGGCAAAACCATGGACACGCAAGCCGAAGGCAACGTTTTGTTCGACCGAAAGGTGCGGAAAAAGGGCATAATCCTGGGGCACATAGCCGATGTTACGCGCACGAGGTTCAAGAGCAGTGACTTCGCGTCCGTCAATGTATATCCTGCCCGAATCGATCTTTTTTAGGCCGCAAAGGCACTCCAAAAAGATGGTTTTTCCAGAGCCAGGCGGTCCCAATAGAACAAAATACTGGCCAGCTGGTATCTGGCAACTTACGCCCTGCAAGGCAAACGCGCCGATACGGAAAGAAATTTGCTCTGTACGAATCATAATTTCTCTATGGCTGAAGCGCCAATAAGGCGAAGGACAGTTATGGCAATCAATGCCACGAAGACAAGCAGTAATGCTATGGCTAAGGCTACCTCAAGATTGCCCACCGATTGTTCCAGAAAGATGGTGGTACTTAAAACCTCGGTTCTGCCGCGGAAAGAACCCACAAAGATCATCAAAGGCCCGAAAAGCCCGAACGCACGGGCCCAGGTCAAGATACCGCCAGCGATAATACCGTTGGCGGCCAGCGGCAGAGCGATTCGGCGAAAACTACCCCACTGAGTGCAGCCTAAAGTAAGGGCCACGTTCTCATGTCGGCGGTCAACATCATCAAAGGCGGTTTTAGCTGAACGGATAGCCAAACTGGCGGCAGTTACAAACTGGCATAGCACAATACCTTTGGGCTGAAAAACAAACTCCAGACCCAGGTCCTCTTGAATCCATCGGCCAAGGGCCGTTTGCGAAAAGAACACCAGCAGCGTAAGGCCGGCTACCAGCGGAGGAAATACGATTGGTAAATCCACAATACTATCGGCCAAAGCATGGCCGGGAAATCGAATGCGGCTCAGCACGTATCCTGTCGGAACGGCAAAAATTAAGGCTATGAAAGTACAGGTTATACTTGTCCAAATACTCATCCAAAGGGCATGACGGATAAACCTGCTGGTTATAACCGCAACGACTGCTTTTCTATCAATGTAGAAGATATCGCTGATTATCAACGTCAGGATAAAAATTATAAAAGCAGCCATAAACAGAAAAAAAGCCGCAGCAAAAATACTATCGCGCCAGCTTCTCGTTGGTGAATTGGTTTGCCTCGTCAATCTGATACGCCCTTTCCATTAATGTCATTGCGAGGGAGCGACGCGGTTCAGGCTATCAGGATATCAGGCTATTAGGTGGTGGGTATCAGGAAAACAGGATATCAGGTCAATTTTTTCCTGATATCCTGATGTCCTGATATCCTGCATCCTGGTATCCTGATAACCTGATTTCCTTTGCGGGGCTCGCAATGACAAGCCAACTAAAAAATGCCCCACCTGTCGAATTCGTAGTAGAGCATATACGCCATGCACATTATCACAATCAGCGTTACGACCACGCCAAGTATTCTGGTCAGAATGGGTTTGAGGCTTATTTCGGTGGTGACAACCCACTTGAGTATGAAGTACACAATCAGCGTAACAACGCCCGCGCAAAGGTACGCAAAAGCCTGCATGCCGTACCAGCCCTGCGAAGGCACTCCTTTTTCATTGACCCATTTCCAGCAGTGCTGCAAAGGATAATATCGTGGGAAGGGAATGGGCAGCCACATCGTGCAGCAATAGAATATGCTCGTCAATGCCAGAAAAATAGAGCTAAAAATATAGGTGACATCTGATTTTCCCATTACCAAGACCCTTTCAGCAGTGTCAGATAACAACTAACAATAACCTTGTACCACAGAATTATGTTCAGCAGGAAACACACCGGCACATAAAGGAATAGTTTTTCCTTTTCGCTATTCGGCTGGAAGCTTTTGCGCAGAAAGTAGTAAACAAAAGACAACGCCAATCCCACAGCGCCCCAGTGCTCCTTGACCTCAAACAGTCCGGTGGCCCACGGAATATCCCGATCGAAGTCCGGACGAATGCGAACCCTAAAAGCTGGATAAATCAGTGCACCAATGACGTAAACAATTATATAAGACCATAAGGACACTTTGACGTACAGTAGCTCCAATTTTTCTCGGTTAAATCTGCCCCGCAGATAGTCCACCACGCGAAACAGATTGTGTGTCAGGCTGCCAACGAGAACAAAGGTTGCGAATAAATGCACCAGAAGCAAAAAACTGTAGAAGTTTTCCAGAAAAACCATAGCATAGCTCTACAAAAAGTGCCTAAAGTGCCTAAAGTTAGAAAAAAGAATATCGAATATCGAATAATTAATAGCGAACTTTGAAATTGGGTTCCCGCGGAGCGGGGTCCCTCGAAATTCCTTGTTCGATATTCATTATATTATTTTTAATTTTAGGCACTTTAGCTCACTTTGGGTTTTGCATAACCCATCCATATTCCTCGTAGAATTTTTGTGACTGGCAAGATGCTAAGAAATCCATGAATTGTCTTGACGCTTCGAGCTCGCGACTCCAAGCCAACAATCCTACACATGTTCCTCTCAATACCTGTTGTTCTTTGGGCATCTCAATGATTTCTATTCTTCCGGGGGCCAGATGCTTGAAAGCTGTCCAGCCGAAAGCCGCATCCACCTGCCCAGTCGCCACCGCTTCAACTATGGCGATGCATCCGTTAGCGTAGTAACATATGTTGCCGCGAACCTTATCCAAAAGGCCTAATCGTCCACAGATATCCTCCCACAATCCTTTCAGGCAATCTATGACCGATATAGCAACCCGCACACCTGGCTTAGCCATATCCTCCACGCAGCGTATATTCTTGGGATTTCCTGCAGGGGCAATAATAGCTGAGGTACGATAAGCAATGGTACGACGCTGATGCCTTTGCACAATTCCTCTGACCTGGCCGTCGTCAAGCAGATACTCTGCCCCTGCAATGGCAAGGTCATGTATCCTGGCGTCGGCAATCTCTAACAGAAAATCATCGCCACCAGTTTCTCCGGTAGCCTCCTCGGCAATAGGTTTAGCACAATGACGGCTGCATACGCTGATTTCCACGCTGATACCGGTCTGTTTTTCAAACAACTTGGCAGCCTTTTCCAAAGGCGCTGCACACGCCTTAGCGCTGAAAATACGCACAATCGTATTACTGCTTGCCTGCTTCATTATCTCCACCTTCAGGTTCAACTAAGTCGGCTTTGATGGTCCTATAAACATTCTCACGGCTACTATTACCAGAAAAATGGCAAATGCCTTTCGCAATATATAGCTCGGCAGCCGGGCAGCCAATTCTGTCCCTGCAATAGTACCAGCTAAAGCACCGATTATGATCAGTGCTATCACACTTACGTTCATCGGGATTTCCGGGTTCTTCCAGTATAATAGAGCACCAACCAGTGCCATAGGAACCATAGCTGCCAAAGACATCCCTTGAGCGCTTTTCTGTCCAAAGCCACAAAGTAATACTAACGTGGGGATAAGTATAGTCCCGGCACCTAATCCCAAAGTACCGCTAAGAACACCTGCACAGATACCCAAAATGACAAAAATCCACCAGGAATTAGGCAATTGAGTTATCACAAATAATCTCCTTTCTCATCGCTCGTCCCCCTGCTTTCGCGGGGGCAAGCCTGCCCCTGCATCAGCAGGGGTCTCTTGCGGAGGCTCGGTGCGGTAATCGAATTTGTTAAAAATTTCTTTGCCCGACTGCGATGTGAGGAAATCTACAAATTTCTCGGCCAGCTCTCTATTTTTGGTGAACTTCAGCACACCTATATCCACGGTGGAAATCACATTACACTCGGCGGGGATCGGGATTTGGTCGCCGTATTGGCTATAGTATTTGGCGATGGCATCCCAGACAATGACCGCATCGAGCGATTGTACCTGTATCTGCAGCCCCAGCTCATTAACGGTGAGGGATTGAAAGGCGATGTTCTTGGCGATTTGCTCCCAGGCAATGTTATTTTTGGCAAATATTTGCAGGGCTATCCTGCCGATGGCACAGGCTTTAGCGTCCCCAAGTCCCAGTTTCAAACCAGGCGCAAGCAGGTCATGTAAGCTATGTATATTTTTCGGATTGCCTTTTTGCACCAGGATGGTCGCAACCCAATAGCAGACCGGCTGCTGCGAAAGGATCATGCCTTCGGCAGCAGCCTGCGCAACGTAGTATCTATCGCCGGGCATGTAGAGGTCGCCGCGGCGAGCGAGTTTTACCTTAGCCAAAAGCACTTCACTGCCGGCATAATCTACGACTATTTTCACACCGTGCTGGCGCTCGAAAGAGCTAACTAATTCATCTGCAGGAGCGCGGATCCCAGCAGCACAATAAAGTAATAATTCCTTCACCTGTGAATCGAGCTGCTCGGTTTTTTTACTTTCACAGCCGCAAAGCATTATGACCACAATTGAACTCAGAATAATGAACAAAGAACTTCGAATTTCGAAATTCCTTGTTCGATATTCGATATTCTTTTCGATTAAAATAGCACTTCGCCTTTGGTAGACTATGCTCTTTCTCACTCTTTCCTCCCGTGTTACTATTTCACATAGCCGTGCCCGGCAAAAATTTCAGGGCCTCTGCTTGCGGCAAATTCAATGAATTGCTTGAGCAATTCCGGCTGTTGGGAATAGCTCAGGCCGATGATGTGCACCATAATTTCTTTATCGTACTGGTAAGGCTCCTTAACAATCTCTACGCTGTCACTGAATGTATGGGCCACGCCATTCCACATAATAACCGCATCCACTGCGCCCGTCTTGAGAAAGGTTCCCAGAGTGCTGTGTCCTTTGGTCAAGCGGTTTTCTACGTTTTTCATTACGGCGTCTTTTATGCCTTTTTTCTCTAAGAGCTCAAATACCATCTGGCCACAGGTGGAATATTTTGGGTCGCTCAGGGCCACTTTCAATCCAGGCCGGGTTAGGTCCTCGATGCTTGTTAGATTTTTAGGATTGCCCTTGGCGACCGCCAGCACCGGCGCCACAAAGCCGACCTGGATATGTTCTGCCAGGGCATTGGCATCAGCAACGTAATCAAGGTATGGGTCATGGGTAACCAAGATGTCACCTTTGCGGCCAGCTTTGACCAGAGGCAAAAAGTCCTCGCTACCTGCAATCGTTGTAGCGACCTGGATGCCTGTTTGGGCGGTAAACTGCGAACATAGCTGCTCCATCGGCTTAGGGAATGAACTACCACATAAAAGCACCAGTTCCTCACTTTTATCCGCCGCCTCTTTTTTGCTGCAGCCGGCTATGACTACCAAACAGAATGCCGTAAGGCATCCCCAAGCGGATACAGAAGACAGAATCCAGAATACAGCGTACAGCGTACAGCGTACAGTGAACGCTAAACGCTGAACGCTGTTCGCTGAAAGATGTTTACCTTTGCGATTCATTTTGACCGAAGCACAAAATTTGTCCATCCTCAAGACTCACGATTACACGGCCATCGCGGTCGACGGCCAAGCCCCAGGGAACTGGAGCCGATGAGAGCGGCTGCGACCACAATATCTTGCCATCCTCAAGATTCAGGGCAACAATCTCCGATTTTTCCGCGACCACTACCGCATTATTACAGACCGCTATGGCAACGCTGCCGGTGCAGTCATAACTCCATAAAGGCTTATCGGCAATGCCGAATTTTCTCCAGTCCACATTGAACCGATTGCCAAGCTGCGCCATTTTATCCCTGAGGGACTCTCTGTCAATACGAGCAAAACACATGATGTGGCTTTCTGCCTGATTGCTCACCCAAGCAACGTTTCGGCCACCGGCTGATGTCAGAAATACCTTGTTAAAGACCGTGTCATCGAACACGTCGTACTTTGGGTGTGCGTAAAATGGCTTACCAAAAGCCACGACCTGATCTGCAAGCAGAGAAAGCTCCCAGCCTCGTGGACTTTGCGATGTAATGACGTTATTTTGCGTGAAAATCTTTAGCAAACTGGGGCTGTTGAGGCACTTACCATCTTCGATATCGTAAACAGCCGGCGAAACAGCGTTGCCGCCGGCTAAGTAGAGCTTTCCGTCATTAAGCAGCAGATGGCCTTGTACGCTCACCCCGCTGCGAGCTTGCGGATCCAGATGGCCGGAGTTGTTATTCTGCCATTTAAGCTTTCCGGTAGCAGCGTCGAGCGCATATATATAGGTGCCGTCATAATTGATAATACCGGCAGCAATGTATGCAATACCATCCTCGACCAGCACTCCGCTTGCAGCCGGCCAGGTGGATAGCAGGACCCCATAGACAGGTATCTTGCGCTGTGCTGGAGCGGCACGGAATCGCCATAGCAGTCGGCCTGTCTTTGTCTCGAAGGCATAGACCCATCCATCGCCCGAGCCTACCAGGGCTCGGCCCTTCCATATAGTCGGCGGAAAACGGACTACGCCACCTGTGTAAGCCTTCCACTGCAGCTCACCGGTTGCCACATCCAGTGCCCGAACAATGCCGTCAGGGCCGCTGACAAACGCCAGCCCGCCCGCAGCAACTGGAGCGGTAGGAAGAAAATCTGCCGGTGCTGATTGTATCTTAAGGTCGAAAGACCAGTCCGCCGTGGCGGATTGCGGGATGGTTGCTTTTGTCGTTGCGCTGCAAGTGTTATCTTTCCTGAAGGTTGGCCAGTCAACCGGCGATTCGGAGAAACTGGCAACCTTTATCGAGTCTGCTGCTGTTTCGAGTCGCTCTATTTCTGTAGCCTGCGGTGTGAAGTCGAATTCCCCGGCTGGTCCCAAACAGGTGAAACCATAAAGTGTAAGCAGACAGTCACATACGTATGGCCACCAATATAACAGGCCATTGGCGATGGTGACACCATCGTGACACGGTGGCCGCATCGGCGAGACAAAAAGGGGATCCGCCGCTGGGGGACTGGCCAGGTCGAGGCGCGTTGACCCCTCATTGGCGCGGTAGAAGATGGCGTCTATAGCACCGGTGGGGCGGGTGCAAGCTCTGCGGCCTGTCTTCAATTCCGCCAATACCGCACCGGTAAGAGGATCAAATTTCCTGCTTAGACTGCCTATGTCATTTTGACCGCTGATGCCGTATAATCCGTCATCACGCAAAACCAACTGAAAATTATTGTATGGATACTCCCAGAGGATACTACCATCATCGGCAGAGACCGCAAGAAGTTTACCTACCGCAGGGCCGGCAAAATACAAAGCCTTGTCAGAGCACTTAAGATAAGCGGTTGTTCGCCAATTCCAGGGGGCACCTTGCCGGTTCTGATACGAACCTATCGACTCAAATAGCTCAGGAGCATTATCCGGGGTCTTCCGCCAAATTACGCTGCCGGTCTTCGCATCCAGACAGGTCAGATACGCTCCAAATCGGAAGATGTAAATTCGCCCATTTTTCATACACATCGCCCGGCTGTCAATCGGCTCATCTTCTCGATGATGCCACAGTATCTTTTTCGTTTCCTTGCCCGCCTCTGGCGGGTGAAGGTCGATGGCTAACACGTTTCGACCAAATCCCCATGGGTGAGTAAGGTATGCCTTCTCGCTATCCTTGATGCCATCGGGCTGATTAAAGCCTTTTGAGATGGGATTCCATGGCCAGCCGTGCTTTTCCCGACCCCACCGCATCGTCGGGTCTCTCTGCTCCTGCTCGCCCATTAGCGCGTAGAGCACGCCGTCCTCCAGAGCCATCCACTTCCAGAATGTTCCTCCAGCAATATCTTCTGGTGGGATGATTTGGTCTTTTAATTGACCGGTTTCTGCGTCGATAAGCTTGCAGGATTTGTCGTCACCGATGTACAAGGTTGTGGGTGTGGCGATCATCGTGTTACGGTGTATCATAACGCCTTCCGTTAGGTCGCGCTGCCAAAGAATCGTGCCGTTATAACCGTTGAACGCCACAAGCTTGTTGAGATACGGCTCTTCGCGCGTCTTGAAAGCTACGTGTCCGAACGCCTTAAATACACGACCTGCAGAAGCCACCGCGACCTGAGGCACCGGTGCGTAGCGCGGCTCAGCAAGAAACTGCGTTAAATAAGGTGCCTGAGCGATGCGGTCTTTCGACTGCGGATTATTGTCGGGCCCGTGATACGGGTGGCTCCAGTCGTCTATGCCTTCTGGAAATGACTTGACAAGGACTTTGTCACCTAATAGAGCTTTACCCCCAGGGCGCAGAACTCGCAGCGCCTCGGCCTGCGAAATTCCGGTCGCCTCACCCACCGTGACGAGCGCGTCAGCTAAATTGTCAGCCAGATGCAATGTTGTCAGGTCGCCTTTCTCGATAAAGATACGTGTCCCGTAAAGACCCGCCTGGTCAGCTAACTTGCACCCGGTTTCACCATCCTCTGCCCGTGGCAACTGGACATATAGGAGTAGCTCGGTCTGTCTTGCTAGCGCAAGGGTGATCTCGAAGGTCGTATCGCCAAGCACTACGCAGATTCCACCCGCCTTTGGTGGGCCAATTTTTTCGAGAATAGGCTTAGCTCGATTAACCCCCGGACCTGTGCCAGGGACTAAGCCCTGCCCACAGGTGGCAGGGCTAAAGATGGTGGCCACTGTTATCAGCATGTATGTCTTTATCTTTTTCATTTTTTCCCCTTTCTATCTGGAAATCTGCTCCTTCATTGCGTTTAGGATGACATCTGCAAGTTTTTCACGGACGGCGAGAAATTTATCAGGCTCTTTTGAAAAATCCCACCAGTTTGGGGCAATGGCGTTGACAATTTCTATAACTTTCTCTTTACCGGCTAACTTCTCAAGAATTGCAAAGTATTCGTAGTCTTCCATGCCATCTCTAATATTTTTTATACGCATACTGGATATAGCCCCATCAATACCACAGGGCCCGCCCGGATAAAATAAAAACCCCTCGCCATTAAAGTGCGTTCCAGAATGTGAAAATGCAGGATTTCCCCAAGGATCTATAACTGTGGTAACAGTCGACCAGTATAATAGCCCGGAAAGGCCGTACTGGTAGTTAATCCACGTTGGAACACGATAGACAGTCAATGGCCAGTCAATGTGCCAATATGGAGGGTCAAAGTCTTTAGTTTGTTCATAGGCTATATGATACCTTTTCGATGGTTGAACCAGCGCCGTATAAGACCAGACTTCGTCCCCATGTGCGATTTTGTCACTTATGGTTTTTCTTTCAATAAGAGCCCACTGGGGACACCATATATCAACTGCCGGATCGATATCAGGCCAGCAAGGATCCTGTGGATATGGCTGCTCTACGACAAGACATCGAAGCTGCGGCACAGCCTCGTGAATAAGCTGGCCGAGAACGAGAACCTGCTCATAGTTTTCCCTAAGGTTCGGCTCATCCCACATATATAAATACGCACGCTTTTCCCAGCCGTTTTCTTTTAGATACTTATAATAATCCTGATAGTATCGCTGAGCCTTTTCTCTGTCAGCCGCAGATATAGATTTGTAATCAGGCCTTAGAGTTGATGTAGGAAGTCTGGCAAAAGGAGCTCTTGGAATCTCAAAATCAGTTACGTGGAATTTGTCGATAAACTCCTTCAATGCCTTATGTCTTTCTGGAATAACATTCAAAGAGCCATCATCATTGACCTCGGGCAAAAGACTACGTGGAATAGGCGGGTTAATACGGTGTTCAGCCATCGCCTGGCAGTAGCGCATTTCAATCTCTTTGAACCGCTCTGAATCAGGCTGTACGTCGAAATAATGCGTGATATTGCGAAAGTTTCCAAAGTGGTTTCGATGCGTTGGGCCGTCAGGAAGAGTAAAATCCCATACGGTTAGGTTCACGGGGATTTCATCAGAAACATTCCGCGCTGCGGTAACTGTAAATTTTCCACTATAAACGCCGGCTGGTACATTTTGGGGGACATAAACATCAACCCATAAGGGCTGGTTCTGTCCGCTTGCGACCTCAAAAGGGACAGCATACATTTCATATCCTACTATTGTTTTTGGCTCGCCCCATCTTTCAATCTTCATGACCTCTTTTTTGGGCTCAATCGGCTTATCCGTTACAGGATTTATGAATGGAACAAGCGGGTCTGTGTATAGACCCGGCGGCAATTCTGCCCTTGGGGTGGACCTTCTGACCCGGACATATTCGGCTCTATAGAGTTTGATATTATCTTTTCCGATCTTTGAGCCATCCTTGCCAACAAGGTCAGACATGTCCGCTTTTATCACTTTGATATTCTCTGTCAGCGCGGCAACGACCACCTGAAACGACTCCACTTCATTTTTCGCTGATTTAATCTCTACCTTATTTGTCCCGTATGGCTTCTGGTCTTGGCCTATTCGCTGCATACTGTTTAATGCGGTCAATTTTATCCCTTTTTCTCCCGTAGAATACGCAGAGGGGCCAAAAACGAAGATAAACACAACCGTAATAAGAGAGAGTCTATTTTTCATAAGCGTACTATAATACACTACCAAGGCAGCTCAGTTCAATAAAACAATCTGGCAACGCCCAGGAGCAGGCCAGATTTTGATTCGCTGGTCCACTATGCCAATTTCTACCGGGTCATCTGATTGCTTGAAATCAGTTCTACGTATCAAAACACGGTCTTTTAACCGCAGTCCGGAGATAACCGTTGTTGGCTGCTTCGGAACACTAAAATTAATTGGCAGCCCCTTAGACAGAAATTCTCCATATTGCTGGGCCTGGGCATAGACCTGATGAACCAACTGAATTTCCTTCGCGGCTTCATCCTTGCGGCACCAAAGAAAGAATGTGTCCGTTCCTCTGAGTAGCATATGCCATAACAGTTCCTGATATTTTTCCTCGCTAAATTGCTGTACCTGGCCAGCAGAAGAATCAGACTTTATAGTGTGCCAGTGCACAAAGCTGATAATAGGTACGGAGGCCGGCGTGTGCTGTCCTGCGTTGCTTGCCTCAAGCAGCATATTATAAAACCATCGGTAGTCAGTATCAGCATAGTCATACCAATCAAAAATCCTGCCCCATGGATAAATGACCGGCATGGCTGCGGTATAGCCAGTTTCGGGAAACTCATGATACCACTTTCTGTACTTGGCCTTCTGGTCAGCGAGGGCAGGCTGTCCGTCGACGTAGTACTCGTAATAATCATACCAATAGCGATAGCCACCGTGCGGATAAACTCCATAGTTGCCGACCAACGTTTTGGGGAAATTCTTTTTTATAGGTTCTGCATAAACCTCACGCTGGAGTTCGCACCTGAGCTTGCGGAGAACTTTCTGAAACTCCTCGAAATCATCAATATTCTCGATGTTGTCACGGCAGCGCCGGCATCTTTTCGAGGCAGCGTGGGCCTCATTGAATTCGATGGGGCCATCAATCTCCCAGTCGGCAAAAATAAAACCAACGTCCAAGCCAGCTTGGTTAAATGCTCGCACAAAATATTCCAATTGCTTTGCGATGTAAGGCCGACGAAAATCGAGCGCGAACGGGCAGCCCATCCTTCGTTTGCCTGCCCCCGCGTCTGCCGACGCAAGGCGGGGCGGCGGGCCAAATGATTCGTCCCAAAACGGCTGGTTCTGATCGTCTATATGGGCCGTTCGCTCATCTCCATTGAAAAACCAATAGAGACATTTGGTGGCATTGATGTTGACTGGCAAACCCAGCCGTTTCTGGGCCCTCGCGACCGTTAGCGATGCAGCCAGACTATCCTCGCGATTATTGGGGTCCCACGATGTGATTAGCCCAATGCCTCGCTTATCGAGCTTCCTGACAAGTTCTTCGGCAGTTTCTTGCTCAAGCAAACCCGGGTCCATAGCCTGCCAGAGATAAAGCGGCAGCCGCCCTGCTCTGTCATATTTTAGTTCCTCTGTTGCATCCAACACGGTCTGTATATGGGCCGGCCACTTACCCACGCCGTCATTTGCTTTACAAAAGTGAGCAAGATTTCCTGCCAAGAGTATTATCACAAGACAAAAATCAGAAGTCAGAAGACAGAAGCCTGCCCTGAGCGAAGTCGAAGGGACGGAAGACAGAAGCCTGCCCTGAGCGAGGGACCCCGCTCTGCGGGAACCCAAGTCGAAGGGACAAAAATCTGTCCTCTGTTCTCTATACTCTGTTTTCTGTCTTTTACCAGCCATTCGAATATCCAATCACAACTGCGTTTGCGATTTTCGATTTACAATCGTCAATCGAAAATTGGCAATTCCACATAAACTTGCACGGATGTGCATAAATAGGTTACACTGGGCTGGGGTTATTTTCAACTGCCAATAATCATTAGCCCTGCCACCTGTGGGCAGGGCAATTTATAAATAATTTTTAGACACGGATTCACGCGGATTTACACGGATTATTTTTTGCCACCGAGTTCACAGACGCCGTCCTGAGCAAAGTCGAAGGAGAACACAGAGAAAAAAATACTATGATTGGGCGATAAGCCCTGCCACTTGTTGGTAGGGTCTTTTTCTTGCCTTTTCCGACAATCCCGACCATAATAAATCCAGCAGCGGTGGGATTTATCATCCTTGATAAGACCGGAAAAATTGTAGGATGTGCACGGCACACCAAAATAATTTGGTTGCTGAATAAAAACGCATTATGCATTACACAATACGAGATATAAGCGACCCATGCTTCGCCTTAGGCCTGCCCGCCGGACAAACCTCTGGGTAGGCGGGCTACGCAGGGCAGGCGAAAATTAAATCGGCTACACTCGGACACCGCGTAATGCGGCGCCGCTGAGCTGATTCCGAGCATGTCCCGATTTCAGTTGAAGGTTCGATGGCTACTCTTGGCAACATCTTACGCGACCTTTCCTTTCTCAGCAAGATTTTGTTCCCCATCAGCATCCATCAATTTGGCTTCCAGAACCCACAA
>Ga0315314_1001356_pt1 | contig 22333 bp, 16 predicted proteins | sample TDP9_MG_FD_203631 | JGI IMG/M metagenome (GOLD analysis project Ga0315314, IMG submission 203631) | Freshwater sediment microbial communities from Lake Towuti, South Sulawesi, Indonesia - TDP9 | ecosystem: Environmental > Aquatic > Freshwater > Lake > Sediment | place: Indonesia: South Sulawesi... | reverse complement strand
CACTAAGGGTAGAAAGGTATTAATAATTTTTATTACTGCCGGTGATCCAAATTTAGATACGACCCTTGAGTTGGTTTTGGAGATGGAGAGGAAAGGTGCAGATGTCGTTGAGCTGGGGGTCCCTTTTTCAGACCCTTTGGCTGATGGGACTACCATTCAGAGAGCATCCCAGAGGGCGCTAAATAATAAGGTAACATTAAAAGATATACTCAAATTGGTTTATGAATTGAGAAGGAAGACAGATATTCCAATCGTTCTGATGAGTTATTTGAATCCTGTTTACAAGTATGGGTTGGAAGAATTTGCCAGAATGTGTAGAAAAATGGGTGTAGATGGAGTTATCATTCCCGACCTTGTGCCCGAAGAAGGAGAAGAGTGGCTGAAAGTGGCACGCTCGAATAAATTATCTACGATTTTTCTAGCTGCTCCCACTAGCTCGCTGGAGAGGATAAAAAAGATTGTCAGCAAAACCACGGGCTTCCTATATTATGTATCTTTAACTGGCGTGACCGGTGCCCGTGACAAATTGAATGGCAATGTAATTGACGCTTTGAAGGCTATTAAAAGAATAACCGATAGGCCTGTAGCTTGCGGCTTTGGGATTTCCAATCCTCAACAGGCACGAAAAGTATCCAGACATAGTGATGGTGTAATTGTGGGTAGCGCAATCATAGACTTGATTGAAAAGAGCACGAGTAGAAGAGCTATATTAAAGAATGTGGGTAATTTTGTTGCATCTTTACACCAAAAAATGGTAGGTGATTAGTATGCCAGTTGAAGTTCCCGGCGGTAAGAAGAGTGTGCCGGGTGGACTATGGACTAAGTGTGAAAAGTGTAACGAGATAATATACAATAAGGAGCTGGAAAACAACTTTAGAGTTTGTCCCAAGTGCGGACATTATTTCCGATTGACAGGAAAACAGCGCCTTAAGCTACTTTTGGACAGAGCAAGTTTCAGGGAAGATTCTGCCAATCTCAAAACCAGCGATCCCTTAGGGTTTGTTGCTGTTGAGTCGTACAAAGACAGGGTGAAGCAAGACCAAAAGAAGACGGGGTTGAGCGAGGCGATTATTAGTGGTGAAGGTAGGATAGGCAAGCACAAGGTAGCTGTGGCTGTTTTGGATTTTGACTTTATGGGTGGGAGTATGGCTTCCGTAGTAGGGGAGAAGGTAACTCGTCTAATTGAAAAAGCAATCAAGAAAAAAATCCCGGTGGTTATTGTTTCTTCTTCCGGCGGAGCGAGGATGCAAGAGGGAGTTCTTTCACTAATGCAGATGGCAAAGACAAGTGCAGCCCTAAGCCTATTGGATCGGGAAAGGATACCCTTTATTTCGATTCTAACTAATCCCACTACAGGTGGGGTAAGTGCAAGTTTTGCCATGTTGGGTGATGTAATTATTGCCGAACCGAAAGCACTTATTGGTTTTGCTGGCCCGCGGGTTATCGAACAGACCATAAAGCAGAAATTGCCTGAAGGATTTCAGACTTCAGAATTTCTATTACAGCACGGTTTGATAGATATGATAGTTGAAAGAAAAGACTTAAAGAATACTGTTATTAAAATACTGGAGCTTTTCTTATCTAAATTGTAGACATAGATTCAATCTGTGCAGGCACAAGTTCAATTTATGCAAGATCCTTCGGGAACCCCGCTCGGGTGCAGCAAATTCCAGCCTGCGCCCACTCCTTATAATTCAGAAATTGCACTATGACCTTTCAGCAGGTTTTAGATCACCTTTCCGGTTTAGAGCACTTAGGTATAAAGTTCGGGCTCTCTAATATTAAGAAGCTTTTGAGAGCTACTGGCATTTCTGATGAGAAATTTCGCATAATCCATATTACCGGGACGAATGGAAAAGGGTCGGTAGCTATTTTTCTCTCCAGCATTCTTAAAGAAGCTGGATTCAGGGTTGGCCTTTATACTTCGCCCCACTTAGTTGATTTTCGAGAACGGATTCAAGTAGATGGGAGGTATATTTCAAAGAGAAGAGTTGCTGAACTCTTCTCTCAATTACTATTTCTTATCAGAAATCCTCGCCCAGGATTCTCCGTTAAGCCGACCTATTTTGAAATAGTGACCGCCTTAGCACTCCAGTACTTTTCTCAAACCAATGTGGAAATAGCCATCTTAGAGGTTGGTATGGGCGGTCGTTTAGATGCCACAAATGTATTCAAGAATTCCTTAGTCTCAATCATCACCAATGTTAATCATGAGCATACGCAGTATTTGGGTAAGAAAATTTCTGATATAACTCGAGAAAAAGCAGGAATCATAAAAAGGAATGGAATCTTGATTACGGGAGTGAAGCAGAGAAAAGCCTTTGAAGTAATAAAGGAAGTATGTCAGAAGAAAAAAGCGAGATTATTCCGTTTAAGAAAAGATTTCGAAGTCCAGGCCGTAAATCAGAAAAGAAATCCTATTGATTTCTGTGATTTCCAGAGGTTCGATTACCAGGGAATTTTCCATAGCTTCAAAGATTTGAAGATAAAACTTTTAGGAAGACACCAGATAGAGAATGCTGCTTTGGCTCTGGCTGCAATCGAAGGGTTAAAATTGAGAGGAATCCGGATTGCGGAGAAGCATTTGAGAAAGGGCCTGGAGAAAGCGACCTGGCCGGGGAGACTGGAAGTTTTGAATTGTGTTAAGAGGGGGGGAGAGAATCGTAGAATAGTGTTAGATGGGGCGCATAATCCAGCTGCTATGCGCTGCCTCAAGAATGCGCTTGTGGATGGTGTTATTCCCCATAAAAGGATAATTCTGGTATTGGGAATTTTAAAAGATAAAGATATGAAAAAGATGGTGGCAGAAATTGTTCCCCTGTGTCAGGAAGTAGTGGTGACTTCGCCCAGAACCGAGAGAGCTCTTGATAAAAATTTGCTTAGAAGAGAGGTTTTGAATTACCTCCCTTCAAATAGGGTCAGGATAGGGGATGCCGTCGGAGAGGCCTTGAACAAAGCACTGGGCATGGCCAATTCGGATGATTTAATCTGCGTTACTGGTTCCTTATATACCGTGGGGCAAACTAAGAGTGCATTGAAATTATGAACAAGTATTCTATCGGAATAGATATTGGTGGAACCAATATAACTGTAGCCCTCGTCACGGAAAAAGGGGAAATCGTAAGAAAAATTAGATTTCCCACCAAGATAGAGGAGGGCAAAACTAAGACCATTAAGCGGATCGTAAAAGCTTTACATCTGGTTATGGAAGGTCTCCGGTCGGACTCTATACGGGGAATAGGCATTGGTGCAGCTGGTGATATTGACCAGAATAGGGGGATTGTTCGATTCTCTCCTAATCTATCCTGGAAGAATGTGCCGATAGTTCGTTTGATAAAGAAGAAGTTCAATATGAGGTTTGTTCTGGATAATGATGCTAATGCCGCTGCTTGGGCAACATACATTTTAGAAACCGGGAGGAAGGCAAAGAACTTACTCTGTATTACCTTGGGTACTGGCGTGGGAGGTGGTTTCATACTCGATGGAAGGATATATCACGGTGCCTCGGGTAGTGCTGGTGAAATTGGGCATATCACTCTCAATCCGCAAGGTCAAAAATGCAAGTGCGGGAATTACGGCTGTCTTGAAACTTATATCGGTTCAGGTTATATTGTGGAAAAGGCAGTCAAGGAGATTAGAAAAGGTGAGAAGAGTCTGATAAAGAAGATAGCCGGTGGAAACTTGCAGACAATTACTCCCGAGACCATTCAAACTGCTGCCTTGAGGGGTGATAAATTGGCAAGGAAAATCTGGAAAGAGGCAGGAGAGCATTTGGGAATAGCATTATCTGGAGTTATTAATCTTCTCAATCCAGGAGTCATAGTTTTTGGTGGTGGAGTGGCAAAGGCTGGAGAATTGATTTTCAAACCAATGAAAGAAGTGATAAGAAAGCGCACTTTTAGAGTTCCTTTTGATAAAGTAAAATTTAGTTGCACAAAGTTAGGTGAAGACCTGGGAGCAATTGGTGCGGCTTTGCTGACATTACAGGAAAATATAAAGTGAGAAGTGTAAAGGGTAAAGATACCATAACTATTCTCCCTCGCCTCACACTTTACACTCTATTCCTCCCTTCCTATATAGCCTTTATGGCTATTTTTTTATTTTGTCAACTTGCTAATGCCTACCTTCCTGAAGGGAAAGAATCCTATACAAGTTCAGCCAGTACCTATGTAGTTCTCGGGAGAACTTCTGAATTAGGTCCTGCCCAGAATAATCCTATTCTTCTCTCAGCCGATTACATTGAGTATAGGAAAGGAGAGAATAAGGTATTAGTGCGTGGTAATATCAAAATGGAGGATAGAGATGTTATTGTGGAATGTGAGGAAGCAATGCTTGACCTCAAAGAGGAGAAAATTGAAGCAAAAGGAGGAATCGTTCTTCAAGATAAGGAAACTACTATCCATGGCAGTCAAATAATCTACGATTTGAGAACAGGCCGGGGAGTTATAAACAATGCTTCATCATTCATAGAACCCTGGTACTGCTCCGGCCCGAAGATAGAGAGAATAAGCGATAAAGAAATCATTGTGCAGGATGGCTATATCACGTCCTGTGAACTATCCCCTCCCCATTACCGGTTGAAAGCGAAAAAAATTCGCGTTCTATTGGGAGAAAGAATTTCCGCCTATAACGTCCTGATGTATTTGGGCAAAATTCCCATATTTTATCTCCCTTTCTACTGGCGCTCATTGCGCGAAAGAAGGTTTAGCTGGGGATTGAAATTGGGCTCTAATAGTGAAGAAGGCTTTTTCGCCAAAACAAATTTTGGATATGCCTTTAGTGAGAGGACAAACGGAGCTTTACTCCTCGATTATATGACCCGCAAAGGGGTGGGCATTGGAGGCAGATATAATTACCATTTGCAGGATAAACTAAAGGGATTCCTGTACGGATATTACATTAAGGAGAAAGATACTGAAGAAAAGAGGTGGCGCGGAGAGGCAGAACACTGGCAGAATTTAGGAAGCGACTTCTATTTTCAGACAAAGCTCGACTATATGTCCAATAAAGAGTTTAACAAGGTATATAATGAAGAGGACTGGATACCGATGAAAGAAGAGCTAGAATCCCATATTGCTCTTACACGCTCAAGACCTACTTATACTTTGAGGTTAGTCGGAGAAAGGAAGGATGTATGGGATGACGAGACTCGACGATTTGTCAACACTCAGGGTTATTCTCCCCAATTATCATTTGCCACAAATCTTCTCCAAATCAAGAAAGGACTCCTCTATTACAAGTTAGGAGCGAATTATGCTAACCTCTATACTAAACCATACAATTATGAGACTAGAAAATTTGAAGATGAAGAAGGTCACCATTTAAATCAGAGTGATATCTATTTCGACTTAGTCAATAAACTGAGATTGTCACGCAAGGCGAGCTTAAATACAACGGTGGGGTTTCAGGAAAGATGGCAAGACAGGAACGAGAACTGGGATAGGGAAAATGTGTATAAGAATATATATCACACTCAGGTAAACTTAAGGACCCGGATTACCAGGTCTTTCGATACAGACTTAACCCATAGTTTTCAGCAGGAACAGGGTAGGAAAACGACCCTCAATAAACTTTCGATTTTGGGAAGAATTCGTCTTCTCCAGCTATTAGAATTTACCTCCTCCACCGGATATAGTTTTATTGGAGAGAGAAATCTTCGATTCGATAACCTTTTCTCCCAGGTTGATTTTAGCCCCTCTCGATTAGCGAGTTTCTATTTGGAACATAGCTATGACTTAAACAGGGAAAGGACAGCCAATTTTCAGACTGAGGGGATATTTGGTCCGGGAGGAAACAAGTGGTCCATTAATGCCAGATTGACCTATTTGGAGGGAACTTCTGGCTCTCCCCATCGTTTGGACATCGTAAACGGGTTTAATTTTCCGATTAGCGAGAAATGGAGGGTTCGATTGGCTACAAGGTACAATATCAATGATCATAAGCTTATGGAACGAGGAATTCATCTCTATCGAGACCTGCACTGCTGGGAAGCAAGGTTGAGCTGGACAAAGATACCCTCTAAAGAAGAGATATGGTTTACGGTCAATTTGAAGGTCTTTGCCGAGGAAAGAGTGGGCCTTTACCATAATATTAACAAGGAAGAGTGGAGGCTACGGAGAAAATAATTTTTGTTTGACAATTTTTTCCCATTTTGTTAATATCAATATTACTCAAGGAAAGGTGCCAAGGTAGCTCAGTTGGTAGAGCACCGGACTGAAAATCCGGGTTGTCCCCAGTTCGATTCTGGGCCTTGGCACTTTTTATCTTTCAAGCTTTTTTGGTAGTGTAGGGTTTTATCCTCATAAATCCGCCTAAACCCCGTTATAAATGGATGTCAAAAGTTGTCTTGGGGTAATTTCTAACGGGAAAAGATATGAACTTTCCTGAAATCCAATTCTGCATCTACTATCTCGCCTTCTTTAAATCCTGTCTCAGTTGTTTATAAAGAACATCTGCATTTATCAAGCGAAATATGGACAAGGATCTCCCCTCTCATAGGTTCAATTTAGCCTATTTTTCCTTGGACCACGTTAGAAGTCCTGGCCGCAGGTGGCGCCCTGCCGTAAGGTATCCACTTTTATGTCTTTCTGCCTATCAAATGCCTTTACAAGTACCTTCCACAACTCTAACTGACTAGGCGTCCCGCCCAGGCTGGCTCGGTCCACGCAAGAAAAAAATCAAAAAGTGACCATTGACTTCGCACTTGCATAAACGAGCTTAATCCATCGTAATCGTTTCCAACTAAGAAAGGAGTACTTAACCCCAAATCAATGGCTATTCCCCTGCGGATAGATAAGCCTTAATTCTGATATTGGGGGCTTTTTGAAAATTCATAAGTGGCCTTTAAGAGAATAAACGTGGAAGGGTTAAAGGGAGATTGCATTGGCGAAGATTAAAGCACTTCATTCCTTTTTTTAAGTAACATTAGATTCATTTATCTGAAAGACCCAATTCTTAATAGGCCTTTTTCTTTACAAAAAATTTCATAAAATGATAGATCCGACCTATTGTAAGGATGCGGAATCCTCATTAAAATTTTGATATGTTTGAGAAGATATGTTCTTATTTGAAGAAAGAAGACTGAGACAAAAACCAACAGATGGTCAAGGATTACAAGCGGTTTAAATCAGAGGTAAGAAAAGGTTTACGAAAGGTTACTGTAACCATTTGCGACGAGTGTCTTGATTGGTTTTACGAGCTAAGCAGCACGATGAAAAAGAAGAAGGGATATAAGCTACCCCGGTCTTATATAATAAGGGCCTTGATAGATGTCTGCATGAAATTAGACATTAACGTGGAAGGCGAAAGAACAGAGAACGACCTCGAAGAAAGGATATTGCAGGCCATCAAAAAATACTAATAACATAATGGATCTGCTAATTCTTTTTATTGTGTTGAAATATTGATTTCAGTATTCTTGGTGAGAAATTAGCCTATGACGTCAGGCACGCGGAAAAGGATTTCCGTTTTGTTACAGGAAGCACAAATCGACTTTTTGGGGAGTTTGGCAAAAAGGTTGGAAAAGGAAGCCCATAAGAAGATGTCGCGCTCCAAGATTATAGAGGTATTGACCAAAACTCTGACAGCTACAAAGCCTGACATTGGTGAGTGTAGAACTGAGGAGGAAATCGAAAGGGAGCTTTTAAAAGGCCTTAAAAAAGTGGTAAAGGAGCTATAAAAGTAATAGAAGTGCTGCTCGCTGGCAAGATAATCGGATTTTCTGGATTCCTTAGAGCCGATCATACAGACGGGAGGTCTATAAAATATGTCTACTAAATCGAGTTTGATTGTGTTTTTGGTATCAGTCCTGCTTCTGGCAAGTACAGCTACTTTCTTTGCTAAAGAAAAGATTTCCTATAGCATTGGCCCGGCAGATGTCTTAGAGATTTCTGTCTGGCAACACCCGGAACTTGATAGGACTGTAACTGTCCGACCAGATGGCAAAATATCTTTCTCCTTGATAGGAGATGTAGATACTACCGGATTAACGCCAGCAGAATTGGACCGAGTAATTACCCGAAGATTGTCAGAATATGTACAGAATCCAGAAGTGACAGTTATAGTTACCGATATTAGGAGTGGGCAAATTATTGTCCTGGGTCAGGTGGCAAGGCCTGGGGCTTATCCCATGGGAGAAAGTACTACTGTCCTGGAAGCTATAGGTAAAGCAGGAGGTTATACGGAGAAGGCTGACCTACGGAGCGTTACCATAAGTCGAAAGTCTGAGGCTAAAACTCCCAAAGTGATAAAAGCAAATTTGAAGAGGGTCATAGTCGAAGGCGATAAAAGTGAAGATGTTATCTTAGAGCCAGGCGATGTAGTTTACATGCCAGAGAAAAAATCGGCCTGGGACATTTTCGATCGCTACTTTACTCGAGGAATATTACCAGTTGTGGGTTTGATTGTAATGATAGATACACTCGGCAGGTACTAAGATTCCCGTGTTGCACATAAGGCTTAAGGCGTTTCGCACGACAGATCAAAAAGGACCAAGCTCATGGAAAATCAAGAAGAGAGAACTAGTGGCTTTCACGAGTTATTACAGATTATATCTGCCAGAAAAGGCTTAATCCTTGCAGGTTTCCTTAGTGTCTTTATAGTGGTAACTGCAGGAACTTTTCGCATGTCATCTGTCTATGAAGTTTCTACCACGATTATGGTAGAGCCAACAGAGGTACCATATCTTGAGACGGGCTATCTTTCTTATGGTGCCAGAGAAGCATTTATTGCCAACGAGAAAGAGATAATAAAGAGTCGGATTATTGCCGAAAAGGTCGTCAGACAACTTCACTTAGATGAGAAAGTCAATCCTCCCTCTTTCCTTGAGACCCTCCTTAATAAATTTTTTCAAACCAACCCTAATCCTTTTGAAAAGGCAGTTCGTGGATTGCAAAAAGGCCTATTTGTGGGTTCAACCGGTGGCCCCAATATAATTGAGATTGGCATGAAGGCAGAGGACCCTATAGAAGGTGCGCGCATAGTAAATACCCTGGCCCAAGAGTACATCGATTACAGATATGAGGCTTCACTTGGGAAGATTCGGGGCGCTCATGATTTTATTGCCGAACAGGTCAAAGTAGCTCAATGGAAACTTAACGATTCTGACAGAGCTTTACGAGAGTTTAAAGAGAGGGAGAAAATGGCCGATTTGACAGCGGAGAGAACTTATATTTTGAGTAGGCTATCAGAACTTAATGCCTCATTATCTGGTGCCCTGGCTGAGTACCCTGAGAAGGACCCGCGAGTAGTTCGTACCAAGGAGGAAATAAGGAGATTGACTGCCAGACTTGAGAGTTTGCCTCAGAAGGAACTGGAGATGGCTCGGTTAACCCGGGCGGTTAAGAGTAATGAAGAGATTTACTTACTCTTATTGAAAAAATTGGAAGAGGCTCGTATCTCTGAAGTCGCTGAAATGCGGGGAATGGGAAGTGCAGGAGTGATTGACCCTGCTGTTCCACCCGCTTATCCTTTGAGACGGCAAAGGGCAATATTTGTGGTCCTGGGAGGTGTTATGGCTTCGGTGTTCGGTCTTGGCATGGCATTCTTTGCTGAATACCGAGATTCTTCCGTAAGGAATTCTAAAGATATAGAACAGTACTTAAGCTTAAAAGTTCTGGGTACCATTCCTTCGACACCAAAAAAGATAAGAAAATCCTTCTTAGGTTTTAAACTTTGAGTCTTCCTACTATAGATTTGTACTAATAAAAGAGGAGCATAGATGGTAAAAGATAAAAAACATCACTCATCCCTAACTTTACCTGACGAGAAATCTCCAACCGGAGAAGCGTATAGGGCGTTGCGAACAAGCATTTTGCGGGTGACGCAAGATAAATCGATAAAAGTAATTTTAATTACCAGTGCCAATCATTATGAGGGCAAGACTACCACTGCTATTAACTTAGCCTTGGCTATGTCTGATGTTCCCCGATTTAGAATGCTTTTGCTTGATTCAGATTTGCGATACCCAACTATCCATAGTAGATTAGGCTTCATGCAAAGTCCTGGATTGACGGAAATTTTGGAGGGAAATGTAGACTTGGATTCAGGCATGATAAACACGGAAAAGGAAAATCTCAAAGTAGTCACTTCTGGAAATTTATCATCCTACCCAGCGGAATTACTCGAATCAGAAAGATTTAAAGACCTTATCCAAGTGCTGAGGTCAAGATTTGACCTGATTCTGGTTGATTCGCCCCCCGTTATTCCATATAGTGATGCAAGTGTGTTGAGCTCCCGGGTGGACGGAGTCTTACTCGTGGTCCAATCAGGCAAGACCCGCCGGGAGGACATCCAGCAAGTATATGCCACCTTACGGGATAACCAGGCCACTGTACTAGGTGTAGTCTTGAATAGGCAGAAACATTTTGTTCCTGGCAGAATATATAAGAGGCAATTATTTGGTTATTCTCACAAGGTCATAACTCTCGTGCATAGCATATTTCTTATTTCCAAAGACAGCCAAAACATTTTTTGCAAATTCTTTTCTCATATTTATGAAAGAATGAGCAGGGTGACCAGAATCGTAAAAAGAAAGTAATAGAGATATAACCCTAGCGTTTTTACTCACCAGTGGTGGGGATTTACCGGTTCCCACCCTGGACTCTATATATACCCTTTTTCAGGGTGAGAAAAGGAGGTCTTGAAATGGCTAACCAGATAGGAGGCACGGAGCTGCTAAGATTTTTCAAAAAATATCTGTACCTTAGTGTCTTATCTCTCTTCTCAGTTCTATTATTTGCAAATTTTGTCCGGGCAGTATGGGTGGATGCCGATGGTTCGGGTCAGGAGTCGGTAAACATTTTAAGCACATCAGGCAGCTCCCGTAATCCCTGCGTTGCTGCGAGCAGCTCAGGAACTATCTACATCGTGTGGGAAGATACCAGCCCAGGAAACTCTGAAATCTATTTTCTCAAATGGAATGGCAACGAGTGGGTAGATGCCGATGGTTCAGGGCAGGAATCGATAAATATCTCAAAAACCGAAGGTCCTTATGCTCAGTCTCAGTATCCTTCTCTATGTATAGATAGTTCAGGAAATCCTCACATTGCCTGGCACGATTTGATTTTCGCAAACAATGAGATTTATTATCTTAAATGGGATGGTACAGGATGGGTGGATGCTGATGGTTCGGGTCAGGAATCAAAAAATATATCAGAAACCACTTACGCTTCCTTCTATCCATCACTTGTCTTAGACAATTCCGGAAAACCTCACATTGCCTGGAAGGATTATATTTCGGAGAACAACTATGACATCTATTATCTTAAGTGGGATGGCTGGGAATGGGTAGATGCTGATGGCTCAGGCCGGGAATCAATAAATGTGTCAACAAACACAGGATATTCCGGATACCCCTCCCTTTGCGTGGACGGTTCGGGAAATCCCCACATAGCCTGGGTGAATTATACTGATTCCGCTCCAGCGACAGCCGATATTTATTATCTCAAATGGAATGGCTCAGAATGGGTAGATGCCGATGGTTCCGGTCAAGAATCAATAAACGTGTCAAGAGATTCTGGCAACTCCAGAAATCCCTCGCTTCGTTTAGATAGTTTGGGTAATCCACATCTTGCCTGGGATAATGGTGGTTCAGGACCCTATGATATTTATTATCTTGAGTGGAATGGCTGGGAATGGGTAGATGCTGACGGTTCAGGTCAGGAATCAATAAACGTCTCAAAAACTACTGGTTTAGATTCGGCAAATCCCTCTCTATATTTAGACTCTTCAGAAAACCCCCATATTGCCTGGTTTGAGCGCGCCTCGGTAAATAATCCTAATACCGACATATATTATCTTAAATGGAATGGTACAGCATGGGTGGATGTGGACGGTTCCGGTCAGGAATCGAAAAATGTGTTAAGTACCAACGAGGATTCGAGGGACCCTTCCCTTTATCTGGATGCCTTTGGGAAACCCCACATTGCCTGGGTGGATTCCACTCCAGGAAATTCCGATATTTATTATCTGCACTGGAACATTGCTCCCACAATATCCTGGACAGGAGAAACAAATTACATCAATGATGGTTTGGACCCCGAAAATGGCTATCCCAATACTGATTTTGTCTACCGGGTAAAGTATACTGACCCGGACAACAATCCTCCAGCATCGGGTTATCCCAAGCTACATATTAAGAAGGCAGGGGTAGAGATAGTGGGAAGTCCGTTCACTATGAACCAGGTCGACCCGGGAGATACAAATTGTACAGACGGCAAACTCTATACTTTCAGCAAGAGCGGTTTAGGGCTGGGGGACGATTACACTTATTACTTTGAGGCGAAAGACCTTTGGAATTCTCCGGCAACGGGTGCACCAACCAGTGCTAAAGACGCACCGGATGTTACAAACCGTGCTCCTACATTATCCTGGACGGGGGAAGCAGACTATATTTCTGATGGCTTGGACCCTGAAACTGGCTATCCCACTACCAATTTCGTCTACAGAGTAAAGTATACTGACCAGGACAACGAAGCTCCGGCTTCAAGTTATCCTAAGTTACATATTATGAAGGGTGGGGCAGAGATAACCGGAAGTCCGTTTGCTATGAGCGAAGTAGATGCGGGAGATACGACTTATAGCGATGGGAAACTTTATACTTACACCAAGAGTGGTTTAGCAGAGGGAACAGACTATACTTATTCCTTTGAGGCAAAGGATGTTTGGAATGTTCCGGCAACGGGCACACCAACCAGCCCTCATCACGGCCCGGACATCGCACCGGTCGGAAACCATGCCCCTACATTATCCTGGACAGAAGAGACAAATTACACCTCCGACGGCTTAGATCCCGAAACTGGCTATCCCAACACCGATTTCGTTTATAGGGTAAAGTATATGGATCAGGACAACGAAGCTCCAGCCTCAGGTTATCCTAAAGTACATATTATGAAGAGCGGGTCAGAGATAAGTGGAAGTCCGTTTGCTATGAGCGAACTAGATGCGGGAGCTACGACTTACAGCGATGGGAAACTTTATACCTACACCAAAGGTAGACTAGGACCAGGAACGGACTATACCTATTACTTTGAGGCAAAAGACCTTTGGAATACTCCGGCAACGGGTGTACCAACCAGTCCTCAGGATGCCCCGGACGTTACAAATAATGCTCCCACGTTATCCTGGACGGGAGAGAGAAATTACACTAATGACGGCTTGGATCCTGAAGCTGGCTATCCGATTACTGATTTTGTCTATAGGGTGAAGTATACGGACCAGGACAATGATGCTCCAGCCTCAGGTTATCCTAAGGTACATATTAAAAAAGCGGGGTCGGAGATAAGTGGAAGTCCATTTGCCATGAGCGAAGTAAATGTGGGAGATACAAATTACGGTAACGGAAAACTTTATACTTACGCCAAAAGTAGATTAGCACCGGGAATGGACTATACTTATTACTTTGAGGCAAAAGACATTTGGAATGCTCCGGCAACGGGCACACCAACCAATCCTCTTGATGCCCCTGATGTAGAACCTATTGAGTTTTCAGGAAAAGGTGATGTAAGAATTCAGGGAGGAGAGAATGGTTATGTTAATCCCCTGAAAGGCGAAGTAGCAAGGATTCATTTCTGGCCCAGCGGTCCGGGAACAGTAAATGTTGAAATTTTTGACTTGATAGGGCTACTTGTTTGGGAGAAAAGTAAAGATGTGTCAGGGGCTCAAGATGTAATTGAATGGGATTGTAGGAACGACAAAAATGATGTGGTAGCTTCAGGAATTTATCTTGTTTACATAGAAGGCCCGGGAATAAAGGCTACCAAAAAGGCAGCAGTTCTGAAATAGGAGGAAAAGAATATAGGGGCGACACTCGGTGGTCCCCCGATAAGGAACCAAGATGTGGAATTTCTTAAAGAGGAGGAAAAAGTGAAAAGAGCACTTATTATTTCTACTTTTCTTATCGTGGTTCTGGCAACTAATCTATGGGCAAAAGGCGCCGGTACATCTGGTGCCATTGTACTTGAGCAGCCAGTCGGCGCAAGGGCTTCAGGAATGGCGGAGGCCTATACCGCGGTTGCGGGAGAGATAGGCGTTCTTCATTATAATCCGGCTGGCTTGATTTCTCTTCCTGGTCGAGAGGCTGCCTTCACTTATCAGCGAGGACTGGCCGATGACAGCTTTATGACCCTTCTTTACGGTCAGCCAACTCCTTTCGGAGTCCTTGGAGGATCTTTTTCCTACTACACGGCTGGAGACATTGATCTGATCGACCTTGATGGCGATGAGTGGACTGCGAAGGCAGAGCAGGATATTGTAATAGTAGCTGGCTTTGCCCACAAGTTTCTAGAATATTGGCCTATGGGGATAAATCTCAAGATAATATCATCAAAACTCGTAGAGGAAAAGAGCGATACAGCCTTTGCAGTAGATTTTGGAGGTCTTTACTATACACCAATTGAGGGCTTGACTGGAGGCTTAGCGATTCGAAATCTGGGGACAAGGCCTAAATTCATTGACGAAGGTGATCCTCTGCCCTTAATGATTTGTTTTGGCAGCGCTTATCAGAGGTCTTTTGGCGGTCAGAAAATCTTGGTGAGCATAGATTTACCCTTTCTGGTTTATGAGCAGAAACTTACTCCAGCACTTGGTTTTGAGTTTGACTGGCGAGAGATGGTTCAAGGGAGAATTGGCTATAAATTCAACATTGACGATACTGGATTGACTCTGGGTATGGGTTTCAGATATCAAAGGTATATTATCAACTACGCCTTCGGATTAGCGAATAGATTAGAAAATGCCCATCGAGTGAGTTTGGGTGTAAGGTTCTAAAATAGGTGAAAAACCGTGTCTTTTTTCCCGCTCGAAATAACCGAACGCTATAGATTTGGCTGGATGGTGCTTGTTACTCTTGGTGGAATACTTTGTGGATTATTCATATTGTTACTTACCGTCCTTCCGCCCAGATGGGCTACGCTCGGTATTTTGGGAATGATGGTGCCATTTGTTGCGCTGGTGACAGGCAACGTAAAACGCTTCTTTTTGGCTATGTTAGTCTTTACTTTACCAATACAACTGGATATAACTATTCGGCATAGTGGGCATCTGGGTGGAGCAGCCGGATTCATAATATCCCTGTATGATATCACACTTGCTGTTCTATATATACTTTGGATTAGCGAAATTGTAAGAAATAAGAATGTAAAGAATAACTTTTTTCCCAGAATAAGTTTACCTTTCTTTTGTTTAATCGGTATGGCCACATTATCGATGGTAAATGCTTCTTTCCCAGAACTGAGCCTGTTTGAGATAGTTCAAGTGCTCAAAATGTATCTTGGCTTTCTTTATGTAGCAAATAACATTAAGAGCAGGAAGGAAATTCAATTTGTGGTCGCTTTATTGCTTTTAGGTCTTTTCTTAGAAAGTATACTTGGCCTCGTCCAATACAAGTTTGACCGTCCTTTTGTTCCAAGTATATTGGGTGGCCCTGAAAAGTTAGGATATATAAGACTTGGTGAGCCACTATCAAGAATTTCAGGTACATGGGCATCTTATAATGATTTCGCCTGGTATCTTACATTTATACTTCCCATCTCATTGAGTTTACTTTTTTCCAGAATAAAAGGAATCTATAAGTCAATGTGTGGTTTGACACTAATTGTTGGAATTGGTGCTTTGATATGCACTCTCTCAAGGGCAGGATGGTCTAGTTTTATAATAGCTATCCTTATAGTAGTATTATTAAATTTTGCAAAAACCAGAGGAAAAACGGGCCTGAATAATTTTACAGCGTCCATTTTTGCTATTTTGATTATTATCTCCGTTATACTCACTGTTAATCCTCAATTCCTAAATATCGTCAATCGTCGAATCTTTAGCGACGATTACGACGCTGCACGGTCCCGAATTCCACAAATGCAAGTAGCATCGAATATCATAAGGGCTCATCCTGTCTTGGGCGTGGGTATTAATAATTACACAGAAGTTATGCAAGACTATGATACGACGGACATTGGACTTACGTCCATAACGCGACACCAGGTACACAATATATTCCTGCAAATCGGAGCAGAGATGGGCATTATAGGTCTTGCTATCTTCGTCTGGCTCATATCGATGGTTTACAAAGAGGGATTGAGCTATTTTAAAGAGAGTGAAGGCTCAATGTCAGCCATAGTTATAGGTCTTATTGCTGGAATCACAGCTTTTCTAATCCATGGCTTGGCGGATGCGGCATCACTGGGAAACCATTTATTCGCTACATTTTGGTTTTTCACCGGCATAATTATGGCAATAAGAAAAATAGAATTGGAGGCAAAACCTTCTGTTATCTAGTAACTTTGACATTTCGTCTTGAGGTTCTGTTTTTGTTTGGGAAGTGGAGTGAATGAATACAGTCAAGAGACTAATTAAAAATACAGGAGCTGTATTATTAGCCCAGGTCGCAGAACCAGCATGCTCCTTTATATTGGTATTATTCATTGCTCGTTCCTTAGGGGTCTCTGGGTTGGGTAAATTTTCTATTGTCATCTCTCTTTATTTCATCTTTCAGACTATTTCTTCTTTGGGTTTTAGCCACCTGATTACAAGAGAAGTTGCCCGGGATAGGTCAAGGGCAGGTAAATACTTAATTAATGCTTCTCTTATTGGATTTTTCTTTTCAGTTCTCATGGCTGGAGCGATGTGTCTAACGGGATACCTATTAAATTATTCGGCAGATACTGCCCTATCTATTTATGTTCTCAGTTTTTCCTTAATTCCTGGAGCATTAGCCTTAGTTTGTCAATCGATATGTACAGCTTTTGAAAAACTCGAATATGTTAGCATTCCGCTTATAATGGGAAATTTGTTTAAGGTCTTGCTTGGTTTACTCATTCTATTTAAGGGCTATGGCTTGGTGGAACTGATGGCTGTAATCTTAGGAAGCCATTTTTTGACTATGTTTATGAGTTCATACTTTGTCCTTAGGTGTATTGGAAAGCCACTTTTTAGAATAGATTTTGGCTTTTGCAAATGGATTGTTGAGACTACTCCGACTTTTGCTCTTATCTTCATCTTTGCCACTATTTACTGGAACGTAGATATTCTTATGCTATCTAAAATTAAAGGGCCAACAGAAGTCGGTTTTTATTCCGCGGCTTACAAATTAATGAATGTGTGGAAGATAATCCCGGTGGGCTACCTTATGGCCTTACAACCTCTGATATCTAGGTTGTTTGAGTCATCTGTAGAGAAATTTAAGATAGCCTGCACCAAATCAATCAAGTACCTGTTTATTGTGATGTTGCCGATTGCTGTGGGAAGCACACTTCTAAGTAAGGACCTGGTCCTTCTCTTTTTTAGAGAGAGTTTTTTAGCTTCGGCAAATGCTTTGAGCATTCTCATTTGGGCCTTGGTCCCTTATGCCATAAATATGACGCTATCTCACGCCTTGATTGCCAGCAATAACCAAAAGACAAACTTGCGGTCACTCCTCATTAGTACGATGAGTAATGTTGCCTTGAATCTGCTACTAATACCCAAATTCAGTTTCTTAGGTGCAGCTATGGCTACCCTTGCCTCAATCTGTATATTTTTGGGTTTGCAATATAGTTTTGTTTCAAAAAACCTATTTAACCTGAACTTCTTTCAAATTGCCGGAAAACCAGTTGTTTCCGCATCTTTGATGGCAATAGTTATCCTGTTATTTAGACAAATTAACCTGTTCTTATTGATATTTATCTCTGCCTTAACCTATGTTGTTTTCTTGTTGCCATTGAAAACATTTTCGCAAACTGACATACGACTTTTGCGAAGGATATGGGAAAAAGAGGAAGGGTTAGCTATATTGCAAAGTCAGGGGACAGGTGTGCATAATCCTTCAAAGCAATAATATCTCCGTAGAAAGCGATTATTCCCTTATGCGAGTTGTTTTGTATGCATTTGACCATATTGAATATACCATACAATTGGCCGAAGCATTATCAAGGCTCGAGGACATAATGCTTGTCGTGCCCCAATACAAAATAGGACCTTTTATAGAAGTACTGGAAGATAATGTAAATATAAAGCCTTATCCTCAACCAAGGCTTCGCTATCCAACGAACCTATTGACTCTATATAAAATACTTAAGAAAATAAACAATTTTCATCCCGATGTCGTGCACTTACAGGGCGAACATCCCTGGTTCAACCTAATATTGCCATACCTAAGGCGAAGATACCCTATAGTTACTACAGTTCATGATGTTGTTCTGCATGTTGGCGACATGAAGTCCAGAAAAATTCCATCATTCATATCTGGATTGTCCGTGAGATATGCAGACCGAATAATCGTACACGGTGAGAAACTAAAGAAGGAGATGATGGAAAAATCTAATATACTAACCGAAAATGTTCACGTTATACCACGTGGCGTAAATTCCATTTACAGGAGATTTCTCAAAAGCAATATAGAAGAGGAAGACCACCTGATTTTATTCTTTGGCAGGATTTGGGAATATAAAGGACTACGATATTTAATTGAAGCAGAGCCACTCATTACGGAGAAGGTTCCAACAGCAAAGATAGTGATAGCAGGTAAGGGCGAGAACTTCGGAAAATATCTAAGAATGATGGTGCATAAGGAAAAATTTATTATTCATGATCAGATTATCGGCAATGAAATGGTCGCAGAGTTATTCCAAAGAGCCAGTGTTGTGGTACTTCCCTATATAGAAGCATCGCAAAGCGGAATAATTCCCTTAGCTTATGCATTCAAAAAACCGGTGGTGGTAACTGATGTGGGAAGCATTCCTGAGGTTGTTGACAATGGAAAAACAGGTTATATTGTTCCTCCAAAAGATCCAAAAAAATTGGCAGAAGCTATAATTGACCTGCTAAAAGATAAAGAAAAGCGAAGAGAAATGGGTGAGAATGCTTATAGAAAAACAGAAGAGGAACTATCCTGGGATTCTATTGCAGTAAAAACAATCGAAGTATATAAGAAAGCGCTTTCGGATAGATTTAGAAGCTGTTAGTAAACACGGCGAAAGGATCTAATTTGGGGCCCAAAAGCTTTAGAAAAAGCTTATATATTCTTCTTTCATTTTTTACAGCAGCCATATTGGTGTTTGCCAGTATTTATTTAAAAAAAATTTACGATATAAATCGGTCCTACTATAGAACGTACAACACCGAGGGTAAGGTTGCCTTACGTAAATTTCCCTATCCTTATAAAGCTGCAATGGCGATTTGTAGCGATATTGATGGAACTACAACAGTAGATGAATTTCTGGAAATTCACAAGTTCCTTAACAGTAAGGAAATGACAAGTATGGGGAGAGGGGTTGGGTTAGAGATTGGAGACAGTTTCATGATGTATGCGGCGCCGACCTGTGCGCTTTCGTACTACTCGGGAAACCCTGAGAGTGCTCAAATTATTAGAAAATTTATTAAGGCTGGATATATAGACTTTATGCATTCCTATGGAGAAAAGGCAGATTTTACTCGAAAAGATGCAATAAAGGCAATAAAAGAGTTAAGCGACAATGGTTGTAAACTTGATGTATGGGTTGACCACGCCACAACTGTAGACAATTTAGGTGATGACCGCACCTTTGGTTTAGGTGACCATCCTGACTCAAGGGCTTACCATTCTGACATTACATTAGCTTATGGGATAAAATTTGTTTGGCTTGGCAGAATCACGACGGTCATTGGCCAGTCTGTACCCATAACCTTGAAAACATTTTCCTCAATTTACGATTCTCGTTACCCTGTTGATTCTTTGAAAAATATGGTGAAAGAATCTGCTAAAAATGTCCTGGCTGTCTTTGGAAATAGAAAATATGCTATGCACAAAAGTTATGACCTCGTGAGAATAACCAAACTTGACGATGGTCAAAAGGTCTATGAATTCTTAAGGTTTGATAACTATTGGAAAGGAGTTGCGGAAGGCGCTACCTCCAGGCGATTGGCCTATGTAATTTCTAAAAGGACGCTTGAAAGATTAAGAGGAGCTGGCGGTTATATGGTTGTTTATACCCATTTAGGGAAAAATTCCGATTGCTCCCAGGTGATTGCAGAGGAAACACAAGTTGCTTTGCGGGATTTAGCAAGCGAATACGAAAGGGGAAATATTTATATTACTACCACTTCTAAGCTATTGAATTATTATCTTAATCATAAGTATCTAAACTGGTCATATGACATCAAAGGCGATGAAGTAGTTATCACAATCTCTGGTGTGGAAGACCCGGTTTTTGGTTCGTTCGTTCCCACTGTTCAAAATTTACAGGGCATAACCTTTTATGTTCCTGATAAAGATAAAGCTCAAATTTATGTAGGTGGTAAGGAAATAAGAAATATTCGAAGAAATCCAGCCGACTACAGGGGAAGGGAAAGTGTAGCTATTTAGAAAGTAGCCTGTCCCCTTTTTTTGTCCCCTTTTTTGGAGTAGGCTATGCCAGGTATTGCAGGTGTGATAGGTCTTTCATCAACCCGGGATGAGTCTAAACAATTAGAACAAATAAACAGAATGTGCCGTTCATTAAGACATTATGAATGGTACAAATCTGACATATACATAAAAGGGCCTCTGGCCTTAGGTTACATAGACCACGGAATACTTAAGAGAGATTTAGGGCCCGTAAATACTGATAATGGTCGTTATACATTATTCTTCCATGGTGAGGTCTATAATTATGAGGAATTAAAGGGCGAAATTGGAATTCAAGAATCTCTTGCTACTTCGAAACTTCTCCTCGCCCTTTATGAAAAATATAGAAACGATTTTATTTTTAAATTAAAGGGGGCTTTCAACATAATCATCTGGGATTCGAAAGAAAAGAAATTAGTTGTTATGAATGACAGGTATGGGCTACGACCTATTTATTACTCACAACATAACAATGAACTATGTTTAGCTTCAGAAGTGAAGGCAATCTTGACCTGTACTGATGTCTCAGAAAATATTGACCATGCTGCTATTGCCAGCCTATTCTTCTTTGGTTTCGTAATGGGAAATAGAACTTATTTTGAATCAATCAAATTGCTGCCGCCCGCGTCTTTTTTGGTCTTCAAAAATAATAAAGTTTCAATCTCTAATTATTGGGACTTTAATTTTTCAGATAAAAAAGAAGGCAAATCTCAGGATTATTATGAAGAAAGACTTGGGAACCTTATATTACAGGCGATAGAAAGCAATGTAAACGATGGCGTCAGAATTACTATTCCTTTGAGCGGTGGATTGGATTCCAGAACTATTTTAGCAAGTATACCTGAACAGTATTACCCGATAGACACTATTACTTTTGGAACAGAAGATATGGATGATGTAAAGATTGCCAAACGAGTGTCAGAAGCATTAGGAACAAACCATCATTACCTTGAACTGTTGCCAGAGGACATAGTTAACAATGCCAAAAAGATAGTAAATATAACTGATGGAATGACATCTTTCCTCCATTCTACTGGAAATATGAAACTTGAACTAATAAGAGATTACACGGATGTTTGCCTTGACGGGATGCAACCCTTTGGCAGTTTTTTTAGTCCCTTTGCTGTTTTCAGAAGAAAAGAGAAGTTATTAATTGCCGACTATCTTTTCCGGCCAATTTCGAGAGCGCTGGCAAAGTCCCTTTTCATAGACTCTTATTATAAAAAAATTAGGGATTACCCGAGAGAAATCATCGAGAACATTTCCCGGAGATGCAAGTGCACATCTGCCGGTAGCATCATAGACTATTCTATTGCTACACAATATGTGCGACGCTTTGTAAATTATGGCAATCTTGTTAAAAGAACTCATGTGGAAGTTAGAAGCCCTTTTTTCGACAATGACCTCGTTGATTTCATAGTTAGTACCCCTCCTCACGAAAGAAGATATCAGTCTCTATATGCTCGAACCTTTTCACGGCTTTTTCCAGAACTTTCGAAAATTCCATGGGAAAAAACTGGGTTGCCAGTTGATTCTACCAATACTTTTGCAGAGATGACTCTATGTCTAATTAAGAAACATTTAAAGAAGAAGATTCATATGATTGGTAAAAAGCTGACTAACAAAAAGTATTTTAAAACCTCCTCAATTAATCTTTTTGCCAAGTATGCCCAGTGGTCAAGAGAAAATGAAAATTTAGTCAGGTTTATTCTTGGTACATTATTAGATAGAAAAGCTCATAGCAGAAGTATTCTAAATGTTGAAACTGTAGAGCGTATCCTGGAAGAACACATCAGGGGTAAACAGAATCATATAGAGCTTATTTCCAGACTTTTGACTTTTGAGTTATGGAATCAACTTTTTACTCATTAGGGCCGGATATAAAAGATGAAAGTTTTAGTTATTAGCAATATGTATCCCGGAAAAAATTCTCATCTGGGAATTTTCATAAAGGAACAAGTGGAAGATCTGGAAAGAGAGGATTTCGATATAATAAAAGAG
>Ga0315314_1001355_pt1 | contig 22339 bp, 26 predicted proteins | sample TDP9_MG_FD_203631 | JGI IMG/M metagenome (GOLD analysis project Ga0315314, IMG submission 203631) | Freshwater sediment microbial communities from Lake Towuti, South Sulawesi, Indonesia - TDP9 | ecosystem: Environmental > Aquatic > Freshwater > Lake > Sediment | place: Indonesia: South Sulawesi... | reverse complement strand
TCTCGGCGACTCCGATCTCGATGCCGAGGAAATCTGGATAGAGTCTACCCTGCGTCAGATAGACAACCACATCGATAACGTCTTTGGGAGTATTCTTTAGGAGCTCTACGAGGTAATCCGTCATCTCAAGTCTTTTCGTCGTATTCTCAATCTTCTCGTAAGAATCTGCAACCAGAGAGTATCTCAAAACAGATCTCTCCTACTATGAATGATCCAAGCGGGGTGTATTAAAGTTAAGCGCTAGCATTCCTGTTGTCTAGTCAAGAGATCTCCAAGTTGTATTGAAGCGGGTCTATGGCAACCCCAGTGTTCTTGATCAGTCACAGCGTTAGAAGACTCTACACGAGGGCAATCCCGAAGTACTGAGTGGAGGGTCGAGCAAGCATTGAGGGGACAAGTACAATATAGCGACACTTAGGGTTGCCATTGATTCATCTATAGATCCGCCTGATTCGCACCAGTCTTTATTCAGGTCTACCTTAGGAAAGTCTCTTGGTGAATTATCTCTTCTAGGGGCCGCGTATATCTGGCCTGAGGCTTCTCGGCTGGATGTCCGACTGGAACTATGGCAACGGGTCTTATGCCAACAGGTACCCCAAGTATGGATCTGACTTCCTCCTCATGAAAGGCTCCAACCCAGCATGCTCCTAGACCAAGGGCGCAAGCAGCTAACAGCATATTCTCCGTAGCCGCGGCTGTGTCTTGGATACAGTAAAGGTATGCGCCTCGGCTTCCGTACCCGTCACTCGAACTCTTCTGATCTGCGCAAACAACGATTACCACGGGAGCCTCCTCGATAAAGCTTTGATCTAATGCAGCGGTAGCCAGTCGTCTCCTAATCTCACGCTTTCTGACAACAACAAATTCCCAGGGTTGGATATTCCCTGCCGATGGTGCTCGTCTCGCTGCGTCTATTAGCTTCTTAACGTCATCATCTGAAATATCGGAATCCCTAAATGACCTCACGCTGCGTCTGAGTCTGATCGTTTCAAGAACATCCAACTGACTTTTGCCTCCTAGTGCATGCATGCGTCGCCAGCGTGAAGAAGGATTTCTCCTCAGTGGGCGAGAAACATAAATGTTTGGACATGTTTCTGATCAAGAGCGATCTCCATAAGACCATCAAGCTTATGCATTCCGTTATGGATTAAGAGGAATCAGCCAGTCCTCTTTGATTCTCAGGCCGAAGCCTGGGTCGGCTGAAGCCTTAGTGTATCCTTCTCTCGGGACAGGCCATTCCGAGATCCGGCTTGCTTCTTCAAGTGGAACGCCTGGCGGAGAGGCTATGAAGTACTCTGCCCACGGAGTGTTCGGCATCGCGTGGGTTAGATGCAGCCCAAACGGATCATTTCCTCCGCCATGTAAGATCACGGTTAGACCGGCTGCCTCAGCCATATGGCATATTTTGACACATTCACTTAGCCCGCCGACCCAGTGGATGTCAGGCTGAAGAATGTCAAGACATCGTGATTCAATGAGCTGCGTGAATGGCCACCGAGTAGAAAGGTGTTCACCGCTTGCGAGGGAGATCCAGTTAACTGCTCGCCTAACAGCTCTATACCCCTCTATATCCTCGGGAATCAAATACTCCTCAATCCATCTGAGGCTGTAAGGCTTCAGACGCTGGGCGAGGCGAACCGTATAACCAACATCAAAGGCCATATAACAGTCCAGCATCAGGTCTACGTCTTCACCCATCAGTTCACGAGTTTTGGCCACGAGTTTCTCGTTCTCCCTCAGCCCCCACAAGTCATCAGCCGGACCGTAGGGACATGCAAGCTTGACGGCCCCAAAGCCCAACTCAAGGTACCAATCTACATCATTTCCAGTCGCGTAAGTGAAAATCCTCTCTCGGACAGGGCCACCTAAGAGTTCGTAGACTGGTTGATTCTTCAATTTCCCCACTAGATCCCAAAGGGCTAAGTCAATAGAGCTGATGGCACAACAGGCAAGCCCCATACTTCCATAAGGCTTGGATGCACGAAACATCATATCCCAAATCTTTTCAATGGCAAAACAGCTTTCACCGACGAGCAAGGGGGCGATGTGATCGTTGATTATTGCTGCTATCGGGCGATCGTAGGACGTGCAGCCTAGCCCCCATGTTCCATCCTCAGCCGTAATCTTGACCCAGAGGTTATCCCATTTTGGCATCCAGCTCGAACGGTGCCTCTTATACTTTGGATATCCAGACATGGGATTCGCTACTTCGGCATCTGCTACCCAAGGAGAACGTTTGGGCTTTGATATGAAGCTTTTAGGTGCCTTAAGATGCCAGGTACTAACTTCCTTGATCTTCAACTTATCTTTCATTCACCTCTCTTTTCGATTCCTTTTTCGCAACCATCTTTGACTACCTATGCTCTTCGAAATCACGACAAGCACGCGGATTAGAGTTATTGAAAAATGTTGGGAATCTAGTAGCCGTTCCACCTGACGATGTCCTTCAAATCCCTTTTCGGCACGCGCCAGATTCCTTTCTCATCGAGCCAATATTTCACGTCGTTTCCTTTCAGCCTCTCTATAGCTGGGCTGTGAGCTGCATAACCCACAGATACGACGAGCAGAATCTCAAGGTTTTCAGGTATCCTGAGTATTTCTCTTAACCTATCTCTGTCTATGGCGCCTAAGATGCAGGATCCTAACCCTTCATCATGTGCAACCATAGATATACTCATCGAAGCTATGCCCGCGTCGTGATCCGCGGCTTTGGATATATTCTTGTCCAACAGTATGATTATGTAAGCTCTTGGTCTCTCTTCTTCAGGCATCTTGAACTGGGGCAGATAGCCAGCCCAGGCTAGAGTACTGAACACGTCTTCCAGCAGTTTCCCGTCGTTGACAATTATGTATTTTAGCGGCTGTCGATTGCCAGCTGAAGGGGACAGCCTTGCCGCATCCACGCACTTGACAAGGATCTCTCTGGGCACTTCCCTCTTATGGTATCTCCTAATCGTCCTACGATTGATTATCTTCTCGTAGATCATGATCCTTATCTCCTTTCACCAGGGTTCACTTCTAAGATTCGGAATTCCCATAAATAACTTTCCACCTGTCGACCGTTGGGGATTTATTTCCAAAACCTTTTATCTCGTCTACAGCATGATTATCGACCATCCTCGGGGGAAACGCATATAGCATCTAGGAAGACGTCCTGGACCGTTGCTTTCGCATGCTTTGTTACTTACGCGTATGTGGTTACGTCTTTTGGGCCGGTTCTGCCAAGGTTATCTGAGGATTTTGCGCTCAGACCCCACTTAGCTGGGATTCTGGCAAGTCTCTACTCGATAGGCGGCTTAGTGGCCATCTTGGGCGGATGGATATCTGACAGAGCTGACAGAATTCTGGTAACCATCATTTCGATGGTAGCATTGGCGGCGAGTTCGCTATTACTGGGATTGTCACTGAATCCGTTTACTGCAGGATCATGTCTAATCCTGATGGGCATTGCAGCCGGCTTCCTGGAAACCGCTCTAAATGCCTTCGTTTCAGACTTGTACCCTGAAAAGAGGGGCTTAAGCGTGAATCTCCTTCACGTAGGATGGAACGTCGGATCAACTTTGGGGCCTTCTTTGGCCGCCTTGATCATAGTCATTACTAGTAGTTGGAGAAGAGTTTACTTGGTCGCCTTACCAGCTCTGGTTTTCCTTTCATTCTTATCGGCCGGATTATATAAAATTGAACCGAAATCCTATCGAAAAGACGCGCCCAGATGCACTTCTATTCCTGTCTTTGCGAAGTCAGTTTCAGGGTTTCTGCCGATCACATTGATAGGATTCTTCTATGTAGCTGCCGAAATGGGAATCAGCACATGGTTGGCTTTCATACTGGAAGATCTCGGCTCGGCTGTCTTCGAAGCTGGCTTAACGACAGGTCTATATTGGGGATTTATGGGCGTCGGGCGTTTCATCTGGGCACCCGCTACAGATAGAATAGGATACGAGAAGTCGATCACCATTGCTTCAGGTTCGGCCCTGGCCTGTATGATCGCAGCTGCTTTACCATCACCTCTACACATCAAAATGGGGTTTTGGATTTTGCTAGGCCTCTTCTTGGCTCCTATATTTCCAACCTTGATCGCTTGGGGAACATCAATGAATCCTACTGCAGGAGGCACCATCTCAGGGTTAATCTTTACTTTGGGCACATTAGGTCTCTTTTCTTCCACCTCTCTGACGGGTTTGGTTGCAGCGTCCTTCGGTGTAGAAGCTGCTCAGTATGTCTTCGTGTTCTTCACAACCGCTATGCTAGTAAATGTGTTGCTTGTGCGTAAGCATCCTTTAGACAGATGACTAACGCACCGTATTCTTAGCAAATCTCTTACATTCTACTTTTGAAGAGATCATCATTGATCGAGATGAAAACTTGCGCGCCCGGGATGTTCCTAAATAAGGTGAACCGAGGAAGCTTTGAAGGCTATGAAGACCTCTGAGCCGACGTTCACTTGCATATTTTCGAATGAACGCTTAGTGATCTGAGCCGAGAAGACTCTTTCCGCGTCAACCTTCAATCTGAGAACCGGGCCAAGGTCGGAAACCTCAATTATCTTCCCCCTGAAAGTGTTTCTCGCGCTTGATTCCAGAGGCTTCTTTGAAACTATGATGTCTTCCGGCCTAATGAAGATCGCTGTTTCGCCAGTCTTCCTGAAGGCAACCTCGATTTGGACCCCTTCATCAATCTTGATCATCGAAGTCCCGTCATCAAGGATCACCGACGTTCCCGTAAAGACGTTTTCCACCCTCGTGAAACTCGCGAAATTCACAGATGGCTTCAAGAAGATCTCCTCGACGAGTCCGGCTTCAACGATCCTGCCGTTAAGCAAGAGAACAGCTCTCTTGGGAACCCTTTGGACCTGGAATACATTGTGAGTTGCCATGACGATCGTTGCCCCTTTTTCCTTGTTTACACGGTTCATTACGTCTTCGATAATCGAGGTTGTCTGAGGATCAAGATTTGCAGTAGGTTCATCCAAAAGTAAGAGTTCGGGCTCAAGGACTAGAGCCCTCGCAAGAGAGACTCGTTGCTGTTGCCCCCCTGAAAGCTTTTTCGCTGCGACTTTCTCACAGTTTTCTAGCTTAACAAGATCTAATGCTTCATGTACTCTCTCTCTAGTTTCGTTCTCCGGCAACCTTCTAATCTTGAGACCGTAAGCCACATTGTCGTAGACGGTTGTGTTGAAGAGCACGACCCTCTGAAAGACCATAGTGCACATTCTCCTCACGAGCTCAACATCTCCTCTGCCTATCTCTCGATTTTCATAGTAGATCTGCCCGCTTGTAGGCTCCTCTATTCCAGCCATGATCTTAAGAAGAGTCGTCTTGCCAGCGCCATTAGGACCTACAACCGCCAAGAGCTCTCCTCTCTGAACTTCCATATTGATACCGTCCAAGGCTGTCACATCGCCGTACTTCTTCACTACATTGCGAAGTTCGATGAGAACCATCTTCACTCTCTCTTGAACATGTTAGTCAAGAAGCTCAAAGCAAGGACAATCAGCAGAAGTATTATCGTTAGAGCTATTGCCACCTCGAAGTTGCCCCGACTTGTTTCCAAGGCTATGGACGTCGTCAAAACCCTTGTTAAGCCAGAGATATTCCCCCCAAGCATGAGGGCTACTCCCAATTCGGCTATGGCACGGTTGAAGCTCGCGACGATCGCTAGGATCGTGCTATATAAGGCTTCGCGAAAGACAGCATAATTTGCCTGGCTCTCTGTGGCCCCTAAGGTCATGGCTAGATCCTTGATCTCTGGCTCCACGTCCTCCAAGGCATTCGCGGTGAAACTGACGATAATAGGCGTCACCAACACCGCTTCTCCTATGACTATCGCCAGGGGCGTATAAAGTAGCTGAAAAGAGCCTAAGGGACCGCTCTTTGAGATGAAAAGGTATAAGATTAGGCCTAGACCTACGGTTGGGAACCCGAGCATGGCGTTGAAGAAACCTTTCACAAGACTTTTACCCGTGAATCTTCTTGAACCGACGAATATGCCTAAAGGAAGACTCCAAACAGCGGCAAGCAATGTTGCAGTCCCGGAAACATAAAGAGAACGAAGAGTGGCGTCCAAAACCGCTCGGTCGCCCGTTATTATGAGTTCCACAGCACGCCTGAACCCTTCAAGAATCTCGAAAATCATTCTGTTCATCTCACTAATACTAGTTACCGTCCGTAGAGTTCCGAGTGACCGCCTTGATACTCCGGCGGACACTCCGTCCCATTGAAGAAGGCATAGTTCCTTATCCACTCAGCCATAACTGGGTCAGAGTTTTCTTTGAGCAGATTAACGGCCGGAAAGAAGAGGCTCCGCCCATAAGCGTACTTCAAGTAATTCTCGATCAGGTTCTGGCATTCATCCGAGATCAAGAATTTTGTGAAAGTCACCGCGTCCTCAAAGTTCACTCTTGGAACCTTGCTGGGGTTGGTGATGATCACGCTGTAGACGTTCAGGAGATCCTCATCTTCACCTACAAGGACTTCGAGACTTATCGGGCCCTCGCTGAAGTATTGCAGATATGTTGCTATGTCTGTGAGGGTGTAGCCGCCCCTTTCGTTGGTTATCAGGAGTGTGTTGCCCATGCCTGAACCTGTCTCCATGAACCACAGTTCCTCTTTAACCTGATCCCAGTTGAAACCGGCGTACCTCCATAATTCCTTTTCTTTCATGTGCGTACCTGATTCGTCACCTCTTGAGACCCAGGTCGTCTTGGCGGCCCTTCCTGCGTTAACTATGCTCGTTAAGGCTTCTCTGGCGGTTAGGTTTCGGATCTCCGCAGGGTCCTCGGCTGCGCCCACGATAATGAAGAAGTTGTATGCTACTATCTTTCTGCAGACTCCGTATCCACCATCTAAGAAGGTTCGTTCTGACGACGGCGCGTGAACAAGTATTGCGTCGGCGTCTCCTCTCATTGCTTGCTGAATGGCTTGGCCGCTCCCAACAGAGATGAAGTATGCATCTATGGAAAATTTCTCCTTGAATCTTTGCTGGATCGCTTCAAGTAAACCTGTGTCGTAGAGGCTTGTGGTAGTTGAGACGACAAGGGTTCTCTTTCCACGCGACACAAGGGTAAAGTAATAGGTCGTCCCGGCCACCGAAGCAACTACCGTTAACGCGATTGTCGCCAACCACAATACAGGAATCTTGTTCATATATTATGGCACACCCGTTATGTTCACCTGTATATTTCGGTTTCCATACGCTTATATAAATCTAGTCATTGACGATTAGTGATGAACCTCCGCAGAGATGCCCGGAAAGCCGTATGCAAAATCTGGTTAGAATATGAGGGAAAACCAGTTCTAGGCAAGGGCGGAGTGCAAATCTTGGAGGCAATAAGAAGAGAAGAATCGATCACCAGGGCAGCCGGAAAACTCGGAATGTCTTACCGCTACGTCTGGAAATATCTGGAGAGGATGGAAAATATTTTGCAAGAACCGGTTGTCACAACCTTCCGGGGCGGAAGAACCGGCGGAGGTGGAGCCCGCCTAACAGATCTCGGAGAAAGAATGATTGACGAATATTGCCGGATGGAGGACTATGTCGGAGGACTCTTAGCTGACGAGGAATATTGGGAGGCAGTTGGTTTGAAGATAAGTGCTCGAAACCGTTTGAAAGGAATCGTCAAGGATGTTGAAAAGGGGGACATAACCGCAAAGATCACGGTTGAAGTTGAGGTCCCAGTGGTGGTTACGGCCCTAATTTCCAGAGAAGCTGTTGAAGAGCTCGATATCAAACCGGGCGAAGAAGTGGAAGCAGTAATAAAGGCCACAGAAGTCATGATCGCGAAGCAAAGAAGAACCTAACATACCCGAAAAATCTTCCTCTTCGATATGCCAAGAAAGAGGTATTTGGGCAAGAAAATATCTGTTCCTGGGGCTTAGTGAAGGGTGCAGGTGTGAAAAGCTTGAGGGCTATCATCCGGAAAGATCCAAGGCTCTTACCCAAGCAACTTGTGCGCAAAAAACAAGAATGAATATGATTTATGTCTTAATGAGGAGGCTTTCATGGTTCGAATCGCAATTGTTGGGGGCGGCAGCACATTTGTCATACCCATACTTCACGGCATAGGCCGGGTCGGACAAGAGCTCGAGGAATACCGTGAGACTGCTGAGGTTTCTTTGTATGATATCGTTCCCGAAAGAGCGGAGATGATAGCTAGATATGGTAGACTTCTAAGTGAAACTAGGAGAATTCCACTGTTGATGGAAGTCGAGAACACGAGAGACGACTGCTTAGAGAACGCGGATATTGTTCTCTTATCCGTCAGTTTCCTGAATTCTGATCATTTTGCCCGAGTTATATCAGCCGTATCTGGTCTAAGTTTTCCTGGACACAGCGAGTTTGGTCCAGATGAGATCGCTATTGCTGCGCGAGGTTTTCCATTTATGAATAAACTTGCACGGGATATTCTTCGCCTTTCACCAAAGGCAATATTACTGAATTTGGTGAATCCAACGGATCTGCTAGCTGACCTAGTTGAAGAATCCACTGGGATCTGCTCCTTCGGTTTATGCGTTGAAGTTGAACACTTGAGAGATCACTTGGCCTACTATTTCAATTACGAGCCCGAGCAGATTTCCTTGGTTCACGCCGGCGTAAACCATGACGGGTGGATCCTAAATCTCACGGTCAAAGGCGAAAATGGCTACGAATTGTTGCGGGAGAAGATACTAGCTCTACCTGAAAGGCCAGACTTCCACCCGGGTAATCAATGTATGGTTATGCTGTACCGACTTACGGGTTATCTTCGTTCATCGCCTTACCATTCTGGGATTTGGAGATCTTTACCTTACAGAAACCTGGAGGTACGAGACCTCTTCTACGGACAGGACAAGCGAAAGATGTACTACTCCGCGATCGAGTCTGCTCTGGCAAGTGGGCGACCGATCCGGGAGGAGAAAGCCCATCCTGAACTCTCACCGATAAGATATTTTGGGACAGGAATCGCTGTAGCACGCCTTGCGCGTTCAATCGCCACGGGACAGAGGGACATTTTTGCCCTTCAAGCCAAAAACCAAGAAGCTATCACAAACTTTCCGAGGGAAGTGCGGGTTGAAGTGCCAGTAATCCATGACAAGGCGTCAACAGAGAGATTACGTCCTATGAAGGTAGGTGAACTCCCCGAATGGCTAGGTTGGACATCCAAACAGCTATCTATCAAGCGGAAACTTGCAGCGGATTATGTGCTGACACGGAACATAGAATTGCTGAAACGCTCCCTCCTTGCTGCACCTCAAACAGTTCCTATTGATGACCTCCTCGCCTATGCTGAAACTTTACATAAGGCAGTGATGGGCCAAGGAACAGATTGGGAACTTTCGCCGTAGCGAGTTCACTCCAAGTTTTGGCTTTGGCGTATTCTTTCGGCCAATCCGTCTCATTAGGAAACACTTCAATAAGTTCTTTTGAGCGGATACTTGCCATATCGCCTGGCAAACTTGACTAACGCGAATAGGTTTTCATCTGGGGTATCTCTGCCGACCTGGTCGCCAGTGGACAGCACATATCCACCGCTTTCTCCAGCTACGTCTATGCACCACTTAGCCATCTGCTCCACTTCTTTGGAAGTTGCCATGAGAAACCTCGTAGTTTGTATATTTCCTTTGAGGGCCATTCTCTTACCATATAGCCCTTTAATCTCGGCTAGGTCGCAGTCTCCCCCTGGGGCGTGCTCTAAGGGTTCTATGGAAGACAGGTCAGTTTCGTTCGCAGCCGCTTCCACTATGTATCTTTCTCTTCCACAGCAATGAAGATGTGATGGAACATCCGCCTCCTTGGCCATCCTAGTGATCTTCTTTAATGTTGGAAGGCTCAAACTGTTAAAAACTCTGGGAGACTGAAGCGTTAGTAATCCTGAGGCACCTATCATCAAGAACTCCGGCTGAATCTGGAGGCCCCTCTCTATGTAACTCACTATGTACTCATGATATGTCCTGCGGTATTCCTCCATGAGATCACGCTTCTGCAAGTAGATCCTGCAAATTTCTTCAAGACCACCATCTATCAAGCCGAAAAGATCCTGGAAGCCCGGAAGCCCGATACAAAGACCCGTTATTCCCAGATCCCCCATCGCATTCGCCATGGTCCAATAGGCCTCTCCGCTCAGATTTGAAGGGTCAGGGTAAAAATACGGTAAATGGTCGAACTGCATTTCAAAATCTTTAAAATACTTCCTCGTTGTCCATGGAGGTTGATTCCGGAAGTAAACGGTTTGAGACCACAACTTACCTTTCGGTGTTGTGCAGTAGGTGCGAACAGTGATCGCATTATTGTTTCGGCTTACAACAACGTTTCGATATCTCCTTCCATCACTCGCGTCAATCGGTCCAATTGCCTTGGTCGAGTTAATCAGTGGTCCTAGATGTCCTGCATACTGCCATCCATCAATCTTATATCGCTTAGCCGCCTCAATGTAGGCTTTCCATAGAGGCGGGTTCCCATACAGATATATGTCCCAGAATGGTTTGCCCGTAAGTTTTGCCGGCACCATGTTTGATATGTCGGGCGAAACAGGAACCATATCTGGCTGCCTGTTTCTGAAGGCTGTCAACATCCTCTGCTTAGAGGTCATTTCAGGAAACAACTGATTGCACGCCTGATTGATTAACTAAAGTCAAACCTTCTTAAGTCTGACTTAAGAAGCTTGACCGTCGTGCAGCCAGCGGTCAAGCAAGGATCAACCATACGCCCTCATCTTAAGCGATGTGCGAACAGGAATAGATTAACCTCAATTTCTAGGCTCGAATTTTTTCCAAAAGCTTCCTCTCAGCGTACTCGGCTAACCTTCGAAGGTCTTCTTTGGTTTTGGCTTCCACGGTCAACCTTATCAGCGGCTGCGTATTCGAGGGTCTTATGAGGAACCAGCCATTCCAGTCCATCACTTTCACGCCGTCTATGGCAAGAATTTGATGACCCATTTTTTCGAATTCTTCTCTCAAAGCCTCAACCACTCCAAACTTCTTCTCATCTGGGCAGTTGAAAACCTTCGAAACCATGGGGTAAACCGGTATATCGTCAACGATATCAGAGAATCTTTCATTCCTTTTGGACAAGACTTCAGCCATCTTCAGACTGGCAAATAGAGCATCATCGAAGCCATAGAGATCGGCAAAGTAGAAGTGTCCGCTCAACTCTCCCCCGAAGACGGCTCTCTTGTCAACCATGTTTTCAGAAATGTAGGTGTGACCGACACGGCTGAGAATAGGGTTTCCTCCATTCGACCGGATGGTCTCTTCAACGCTCATGGAGCAGCTAACTTCATAAACTATCGCAGCCCCCTTCTGATCCGTTAGATAGTCCTCAGCTAGAATAGCCAAGACTGAGTTCGCGGAAACGATTCTGCCTTCGTCATCCACGAAAGCACACCGGTCACCATCACCATCAAGCCCCACGCCGAAGTCGGCTTTTTCCTTTAGGACAGCGTTTGCCAATTCCTTGAGAACTTCTCTAGTTGGCTCAGGTGGATGCGCTGGAAAATTTCCATCAGGCTTAGAGTTCAACGCGACAACGCTTATGCCCGCTTCCTCAAATATCTTTGGGATTAGTAAGGAACAAGATCCGTTTCCCGCATCGAACACGCCCTTCAAGCCGCGTTCTAGCAGGATTCTCTTTAGGACGTAGTTCTGGTACTCAGCCAAGATCTGAGCGTTCTTCTCAATCTTACCTGGGGTTGAAATCCTGAATGGCCCCTCTCTAACGATTTTTTTGAGGGCTTCCATTCCCTTGCCTTCGCATATAAAACCCTTTTTGGTGAGGATCTTGAATCCGTTCCATTCCGGGGGGTTATGAGACGCGGTGACCATGACGCCGCCGTCATTTCGGTAATGAGCCGTCGAGAAGTATAGGATAGGCGTGGTTACTACTCCGATGTCTTCAATGTCGCATCCTCCTGAGAGCAAACCCTCAATCAACGCGGTTTGCAAAGCCTCACCGCTCAATCTGACATCTCTACCAACAATAACCTCTTCTCCCTCACCGTTGAGATAGGTGGAGATGGCCTTGCCTACCCGTGAAGCTACCTCTTCAGTGAGATCAACACCGTATACGCCTCGGATATCGTAAGCTCTGAAAATGTGCTCCGCGACCATAAATCTGTACCACGCACCAAAATAGAAGCGTACAGCTCGCAATATAAGAATTACTAAAACTCAATTCATAAGATCAATCATTTTAAATATCTCTGCTACATCTTTATGTGGCTCAAAATTCAGAGGGTAACGCATTTGCAGTCTGACGTGATAATTGTTGGGGCAGGTCCCGCAGGCATCTTTTCAGCCCTCGAATTGACAAGGAACACGGATCTTGAGATTCTCATGTTGGATAAAGGACCTGATATCGAGAAGCGGAGATGCCCTGCTAGTAGAGGATTGGGCTGCGTGAAATGTGAACCGTGCTTTCTTCTTTCGGGATGGGGAGGAGCGGGCGCATTTAGTGATGGAAAGCTTACACTGTCAACCGAGGTTGGCGGCTGGCTGAATGAATACGTGAACCCTGAGGATCTCTCACAGATGCTGAGTTACGTTGACGACATCTACTCAAAGTTCGGAAACGCTCAGAAAGTCTACGGAACAGACTCAGACGAGGTTGAAAGAATTGAGAGAAAAGCTTCCTTCGCTGGCCTGAAACTCGTCCGGCAGAAAATTCGTCACCTGGGCACGGAAAAGTGCGCTGAGGTTCTGAAGAAGATACCACAGGAATTGGGTGGAAAGGTTGAAGTTCGAACTGGGACGGAGGTCAAAGGAATCACAGTTGAAGACAATGATGTAAAAGGTGTCGAGACGACAAATGGCGAAAAATTCTCTGCGAAGTACGTTATTGTAGCGCCCGGAAGAAGTGGAGCTGAATGGTTGAAATGTGAAGCACAATCGCTGGGCTTGAGAACCCTTAATAACCCTGTAGACGTAGGCGTGAGGGTTGAAGTTCGAGCCTCCGTGATGGAGGAACTCACGGATTCCCTATACGAACCGAAATTCATATACTACTCAAAGGCTTTCGACGATCAGGTCAGGACCTTCTGCGTAAACCCCTACGGAGAGGTCATCACCGAATCCTATAATGGGGTGATAAGCGTAAACGGTCAAAGCTACGCCGAGAGAAAAACAGAGAACAGTAACTTCGCAATCTTGGTGAGCACGTCCTTCACCGAACCCTTTAAAGAGCCCATAGCTTACGGTGAGTACCTCGCAAGACTTACAAACCTACTAAGCGGAGGCGTCATCGTTCAGAGACTGGGCGACCTCGACGCCGGCCGCAGGTCAACTGAGGAAAGGCTCAGAAGAAGCATAGTTAACCCGACTTTGAAGATCGCAACACCCGGCGACCTTAGTTTCGTCCTTCCATACCGCTACTTGACGGACATTCGGGAGATGCTTAAAGCATTAGACGAGATAGCGCCCGGGATCTACTCCAAGCATACGCTTCTGTATGGTACGGAAGTCAAATTTTACTCATCGAGACTGGAGTTGAACGATCATCTCGAGACGAATATTCACAACCTATTCACCATAGGCGATGGGGCCGGAGTCACTAGGGGCTTGATTCAAGCCAGCGCCAGCGGGCTGATTGTGGCCAGGGAGATCATGAAGAGAGAAAAGTCGGAAAACTGAACTTCAATACAAGGACTGATGAAACTTAAAGAAGCCACCAAGACCCTAGACAAGGAAAACCCGGAAAGACTGATAGAAGGGGTCACAGAAGGCCACCAAAGGAGCCTACCATACGGAAGCTTCATCCCAGAGACCGTCGCCAACCTGAAATACATTAAGGAATGGTTCGAAAACCAGAAAAAACAAACAGAAGATGAAGAATTAGTTCAGATTGGGTAATTTCCGGCCCAGTCTGTTTATGTCTAATCATGCTACGCAAGATTCCCGGCATTTTTGTATGACCCACATTGCCCTGCGCACACTTTCAGGAGTAATGCTTAAGGGAGCCCCATGTCGCATGGTCTGATACAGTTTGTCATAAAATGCGAACTCTCCGCTTTTGTAGTTGTCACCTATTTGCCACATCTCTTCTTTCCAAAGAATTTGCTCCCAATTGTAGCTGCGATCCGGGGTTGGGTTTACATCAACTTGCCTTTGACGAAGGTCGTGAGGCTCAAAGTATTTCCATTTGAGAGAAGAAGCGCTCCCAGTAAGCCCTCCAAGGGTTCCCATTACCAGCCATGTGCTTTGGGGATAAGCGCAGGCATGAGTAATCTCTATGTCGATCATGGGCGATCCGCGTGCACTTAGAATAATCTTCACATGATCTTCAGCATCTCCCAAGGTCAATGTCCTCTGCAGATGACAAAAGACTTTGGGTTTCTTCTCCCCGAAAAGCTGAAGCGCCTGATCTATGGCGTGAGGACCATTATTGCTGAGTTCTCCTCCACCAAACTTTCTTAGCGTCTGCCAATCCCAGCGCCTGCCAAATGAGTGCCAAGATATCTTTATGAGGATGATGCTGCCTAGTTTTCCTGATTGAATGACTTCTTTGACTTTGAGAAAATCAGGAGCATACCTTCTGTTTTGGAATATCGTCAATAGGTTTCCGGTATCCTTGGCTGTCTGTATCATAGCGTCAACCTCAGCAAGACTAGTAGCCATAGGTTTCTCACAGACCACCATCTTTCCGGCTGTCAAAGCCTCAATGGTCTGAGGAGCATGGAGACGACTTGGAGTAGCGATCACCACCAGTTCAACTGCATCGTCTTCTATGAGTGATTCAAAGTCGGAATACGCCCTGCAACCAAATCTGTTGACAGCTTCGTGCTGCCTCTCCTCAATGAGGTCAAAGACGCCTACTACCTTATACATATGGGGGCATTTTTCGAACACTCCAGCGTGAATGACCCACCCGCTTCTTCCCAGCCCAGCTATCCCAACATTTATCTGCCTGTTCATTCTCGGTCGTCCTGATCGGTAGGTCTTAAACTGATTTCTTCTTTAAGAACTTTGTTTCTGGGAATATACGGCACTTCGTGGTGAGAAAGCTATGGAATTTTCTACCATGTTCAAAAGAGAGAATAGTCGATTATAACTGGAAATCATGGGGAGAGTGAATGTCGAACTTACAGTATGTAAGCCAGTATAGTCTTTGCGGTGTGAAGTCTATTCTCGGTCTGATCCCAAACAATTGACTGGGATCCATCCAAGACATCAGCCGTAACCTCTTCGCCACGGTGAGCCGGGAGACAATGCATGAAAACAGCATCTTCAGAAGCGAGTTTGAGCAAGTCGGCAGTCACCTGATATTTTGGCAGGAAGACTTTCAGCCTCTCCTGCCTTTCTTCCTCAAATCCCATTGAGACGAAGACATCGGTGTAGACTACGTTGGCGCCTTGGACGGCCGCAGCGGGATCCGCTGAAACCTTGATGGATGATCCACTCTCCTTGGCATTTCCCAGAGCCAAATCCATAATTTTCTCTTTTGGTCTGTATTGATGCGGGCATGCAACCGTGATATCTAAGCCTATTTTGCTGCAGCCGATAAGGAGCGAATTGCAGACATTGTTAGCGTCGCCTATGTAAGCCATCTTCAAGTTCTTCAAAGAGTCGAAATGTTCCCATATTGTGAACAGGTCGGCAACTGTTTGGCACGGATGGTACAGATCCGAAAGGGCGTTGACTATTGGGATATCAGCGTAAGAAGCCATCTCTTCAAGGTCACTATGATTATGAACTCGAGCTACAACACATTGAACATACCTGCCAAAAACACGAGCCGTATCAGCAACAGTCTCACCCCTACCGAGCTGAGCCTCGCCCCACCCTAAGGAAATGGGAAAGCCCCCGAGCTGGCGAATAGCAACCTCGAATGATACGCGGGTTCGGGTTGAAGCCTTCTGGAATAACAAGAGTACGCTCTTGCCTTCGAGATGGCTACTGTACTTTTCAGGTCTACTCCTAATCTCCTTTGCCATCTTCAGAATCCCCCATATCTCATCAGCCGAGTAATCCTGTAAAGTCAAAAAGTCTCTGCTATCCTTCTTACTCAAATAAGCCACCACGCAGATGAGAACACTATGCAGCAAATATAATTTTCGGTCAGTACTCTACGATCGATCTACACTAGGAAGCCAAGCAAAAACAATCCCAAGTACATATGGATAATCTATACCTCCATTCTTAGGTTTAAGCTTCTTAATAATTATATGCCGATCAGACCAAGATTACCTACGGATGAGGAGCAATAATGGGCAGGATTTTAGCCGCCAGTCTATTGGCTTTTGCATTATTCCTAATCACGTTAAGCGCTCCAGCGATCTTCGGTTTGTTGACCAGCACACTAACAATAGGCAATTCAGGTATAATCACGCAACCGCCGCCTCCTCCGCCTCCACCCCCACCGCCGCCCCCTCCTGAACCCGCGATTAATTTTAAGGCGTATTGGGACAGCGGATGCACAGACGAGGCCTCGACGATCAATTGGGGTATCATTGAACCAGGATCCTCAAAGAGCGTCACAATCTATCTGAAGAATGTGGGTGATACGTCGATGACTCTCTCATTGAACGTATCAGATTGGAGCCCAGCGAGTGCTTCGACTTACATGTTCTTGAGTTGGGACTACTCAGGAGAGATAGTAGCCCCAGGCAGCGTTATCCAAGTCACCTTGACCTTGACTATGGACACAAATATCACAGGTATACTAAACTACAACTTCAACATAATCATAACAGGAACGGAGGCTTAGAATATCAGCGTTTCCCTTTCCGCACTTTGTCACTTTCCTAGACTGACTTAAGTCGCCTGACACTGTTTCAGCACAAAGACTACTTGACGCTGTTCCCTCTCAATATCCTGTTTATGAGAAACTCGGGATCAAAAAACTCAAGGTCTTCATACCTTTGCCCGACCCCAATGAATAAGATAGGCTTCTTTGTGACGTGTGAGATTGAGACAGCGGCTCCACCCTTCGCATCAGCATCAACCTTCGTCAATATGGAACCGTCGATATGAACGAACTTGTGGAACTCTTCGGCCTGCATCACGGCGTCGTTTCCAGCTAGGGCATCTCCGACGAAAAGGACGAGGTCAGGCTTGATCACGCGAACAATCTTCTCCATCTTCTGCATGAGGTTCCGATCGGTCTGCATTCGACCTGCCGTGTCAATCAAGACGACGTTGATGCCGTGCGCTTTAGCGTATTGAATAGCATCGAAAGCGACTGCTGCCGGATCAGCACCGTACTGGTGTTTTATTGTTCGTACGCCTAGACGCTTAGCGTGTTCCTCCAGCTGCTCTATCGAACCCGCTCGATAGGTATCGCTACAGGCGAAGATCACCGAATAGTTTCGTTTCAGGAAGAAATCTGCCAGCTTGGCTATGCTTGTCGTTTTCCCAGTTCCGTGAATCCCCACGAATACGATTACGTAGGGTTCATTAGCCGCCGTCTTTTTCTCAACAGCATCGATCAGGTTGATACTTGGCGTCTGGAGAGTTTCAGATAAGACCTGCTGGAGAGTTTCTTTCACTATCGCTCTGCGATCTTCAAGCCTCTTAACTTGCTTGCCCACAAGCGTCTTCTCAATCTCTCCGCATATGTGATCAGCAACGGTAATTGCTACATCATTCTCCAGCAAGGCTAATTTGAATTCCCAAAGGATTGGTCGGAGACCTTCCGAGCTGAGTTCTGTCGTGGCGACGCGATTGATGAAGCCGTTGAACTTCTCTCGAATCTTCTCAAACATTAGGCGCCCCGGCTTGCTGTTCGAGCCTAGATGCTAACTCTCTGAATCTGGTTTGGTCCTCTTCTGTCTTCCTCAGTACCTGGGTAAGTTGCTGTTCAAGAGACATCCTCGTTCTGTTGAGCTCAGATATGCGGTTTGAGACGCCTTCTCTAGCCTCCTTTATCGTTTTTTCTATGGCTACCCCGGCGCCAAGCCCGTAGATGATCTTGTCTGCGCTTTCCAATCTCGCCTTTGCGTAAGACCCACCACCTATTGGAACGAATAATGGAGCGTCGCTCCTCTCTTTCTCGATGCCTTCCAGTGTCATATTCGCCAGGTTGAGCTCGTTAAGGGCTACAGCGATAAAGTTTATCCTGGACCGCAGGGACTCAACCGTTCCCTCGAGAATTCTAAGCTCAACAGCCAGCCTCCGGAGCTCATCTTCATTCTGTGACATATCCTCACCTTCATAGCATCTTCGTGATATAGTTGTCCTGATGAATAACGGTTTGTAACAGATATGTGAGAGAGCTAAGTTAAACTAGTAGAAAACTACTCGCCAGAAGCCAAATCCCTTATGACTGGGTCTTTGATATCTTTGGGATTCTTCACCTCTTCAACCTGCTCAATCTTTACATGAAAACGTTTCACCCGATGCTTACTCCCAAGTATCTTGTAAACCTGTTCAACCGCGTCTTCGCGTTTTAAGGCTCTAACTTCCTTCTGAAAGCTTGTCTTGAGATTCGGCTTTGTGATCCTCCCAATCACCCTGTAAACCTTAACTTCGCTCATTCTAATCCTCCACATCAAGAGCTTCACCGATCATGAATAGCTCAGGCCCTGTTGTTAGGGAACCGGCCACCGCGGCTCGGCTGTTGCCTATGAGCCCTGTAGCAACATATGGTATGCCGCAGTTAATCGTTCCTAAACCGACATTGACCTTTAAAATATCTCCCAAGATCTTTTGCTCCTCATCGGTGATCAATGGATGAGCCAGGACTCCTCTGTTTGTAGTAGTGGCAAGTGAGCCGACATAAGGCAATCCGGCGATTTTGCTTGGGACTAGTTCAACACCCAATGTATCTTCTATAGTCTTTATACCGGACTTTACCAGCCCAGGGTCAACTATTCCTCCAAGGTCGTTAGCTAGAACAAGATTGCCGTAGGCAGTTCTCTTCGTCTCCATGATGGTCAGGTTGATGTCCGTATAAGACTTGATGGTTTTGACCTCTTCTTCATGAACAAAATGCGGGAGAACCATACCATATGAGTTAGCACACGCGAGAGAGCCCAAAAGCGTCGAACCTCCGATATTCGTAGGGATCACCTTAACGCCTAACCACATTTCAAGTTTTCTAGCGTGTGTTTCCGGGATCTGCCTCGGGACAAGAGCTAGACTCTCAGTGACCAGAGTGAAGACTCCTATACTAGCACTTCCAAACGTGTCGAGAAGGAAGATCGGCAGTAATTAGTCACCTTCTGCGAGTTGGACGCTGACTCTTCCATCTCGGTCCTTAACCGCTCGAACTCGGATCTTTCGCGGAGGTTTCTCGATGCCTCTCTGCCAGATTCGCTCATTCACTTCCTCGCTGATGACGATTGATTCAGGCTTCATATGCCTATCCACGAATCCTCTAAGTATTCTTACAGCTCTAGGGGACCTCTCCTTCCTAGGCGAAATCCACGCTCTACTAAGTGGAACGGTGTAGATCCTTTCTTCGATTATGTCCTCTCGGGCTTCCTTTTCGTCCTCGACTTTCTCTTCCTCTATGGCCTTCTCCTCAACTTCTTGTGCAGTTTCCTCAGTCTCCGCAGATTCTTCGGCTTCGCTCGCTTCTTCCTCCTCAGCAACTCCCTCTTCTGTTGACTTCTCTTCAATGCCTTCATCATTATTCGACATAATCATCCCTTAGGCTTTTATCTTCGAACGGCGCCAATGCCTCCGCTTCGGAGAAGTTCTCACACGACCCATTGTCTTCGCCACAACCCATGTTGGAACTGGTTTTATCTCTTTTCCGGCTTTTGCCAGCCTTCTCTTCTTTGCAGCTGGTTTATTCCTCGCCATCCTAAGCCCTCCGGATTCTTATCTCCCTTCGACCAGACTGTAATCTTCTAAGTATCTCCTTCAATTGCTCATCAGATATGGGGAGATTCATCTTGCCTTGCTGTGCAATCTGAATAAGCTGGATCTCAAGTTGGGCGGCAAATTCCGGACGAACCATTTTGAGGTTAGTAAGGCGCTGCCTAGCCTCCGTAGTGAGTATCTGACGAAGAAGAGCCTGTTTTTGCACCTCTAAGCGCTGCCTCGCCTGAACCTCCTGCTGCTCCTGTGCCAATCGCTGTTGAAGCTCAAGCAGCCTCCTTCTACGTATTTCCTCTAGCTCCTCTTCCTCATCTTCACTCATGACTTCATCGCCCTCTAGTACTTTTTCAACTCCGGATGCGCTTTCTCTAGATCTCTTCTTATCTCAGTGGATAACATGTCTAATAGTTGTCTTCCTTTCTTAGTTATTACACGTCCCTTCTTCGAAGTCTCCACCATTCCAGCGACTTCCAGTTGTTGCAAGGCTTTCCTGATTATGCCACCGCTTCCCTGCTTAGCATGCTCAGGTCTTGTTCCTCGGTCTTTTCTTCCCCCATATTCTGGGCGGAGAGAATGAATCCCTACAGGCCCCTTGACATATATTTTCCGCAGAAGTGAAGCACTACGCACGTACCACCAATCTGGGTCTTCCGGCGACTTCTCAGTATGCACGCCTGTTTTCGCGTAGCGCGCCCACTCAGGGGGCTTAACCTCATCTACATTATTCCTCAGATAATCTGCCAACCTGTCAATCAGCATCGAAGGAGGCACATCATAAGGTGTCGGCAAGATTGGGTCCTTCCGATCCAGACGTTTTTTCCTTTCAGTATTTCGTTGAGCGCCTTATAAAGGCTTTTTTCTTTTTCTCCGTCTGTAAAGGACGAAAACGTGTCCCCTCTGATCAATCAATGTTGACTCCGTCTGCTGAATGATCTTGTTTATTATTATCTTCGAATCTTCACTTTTGAGGGCGCTCCGCAATATCTTGATTTTGATCATCTCATTTCTGTCCAACTGCCTCAAAACTTCTGCGATCAATTGATCTGTTGCACCATTTCTCCCGATCCTTATTGTGGGCCTCTCGTCGCTCATTTCCCGCCTCATCCGGGCCTTAATCCTCGGAGCTATCAATCATCTTCCCACCTTTCAACGGTATACGCATGTGCCCGCCGCAGAGCAGGCAGGTTATGACTACATGTGCCTCCCTTCTCTGTTGGATACGGACGCGGCAATTCACTCCGGGCAAGATGAAGCTTTTGCAGTGTCTACAGACAAGACGGCGAAGATCGCTAGGTAAGTGGAGACGCGCCCGCATTGCAATACGCTTCGCAATCTCAACGTATCTTTCTGCTAGCTTCGGGTCCGTGCGGGCGGCTTCTATGGCTAGCTGAAAGAGGGTGTTGATACGCCGTAATGCTATCTGCCTCACGCTCATACGTCTAACCTTTAGATAAGGAACAATCACCTACATAAAAGCATAGGGACACTCTTCGATCTTCAAGACTATAAAGAATACTTGGTTCGGTCCATGATTCTGCGAGCGGGGAGAAGCCCCTATGGGGCATAGTTGAACGATTCGCCAGGTATAAGGACAATCAGGTTCGTGAAAGGAGCAAATGCTTTCAAAAGATCCCTAAGCTCCTGCAGGTCTGCCTTCTGATCTGGGAAAGTGCCGTAATGCATCGGGATGAAAACCTTGGGCCTTATGAGGTGAGCCGCATATGCTGCCTCCCTCACACCCATGTTATACTTTCCTCCAACTGGCATTACCGCTAGCTGAGGCACATACAGATCGGCGATGAGTCTCATATCTCCAAAGACCCCCGTGTCTCCAGCGAAGTATACTCGAACATCGTCCTCGTTCACTAAGACATAGCCACATGATCCTGAGCCCGCTACCTCTTCTGTGTCGCTTACCATTATGTCAGATGTGTGAACCGCGTTGGTCATGATCACCCTTGTCCCCCGGATTGTCAACGATCCTCCTATATTCAGGGGGCATAGCTCTCCTCCCTCGTCTGGTATGCCGTTCTTCCTAGCGAAGAAGCCCAGTTCGGGTGTGCTGATGAATACAGCTCCCGTTTTCTTAGCAATCTTTATCGAATCCCCTATGTGGTCTATGTGCCCATGCGTAACGCATATGATGTCTGCCTGATTGATGTCGCTAAGCTTGATTGGACAAGCAGGGTTACCGTCAATCCACGGGTCTAGGTAGATAATTTTACCTGAAGATGTCTCGAGTTTGAAACTTCCGTGGCCCAGCCAAGTAGCGTTAACTCCCAAACCAAACCACCAACTGACATCTGATCAACAGGTCACCTTCAATTTAAGCATAGAGCTTCCGCGATGAGGTGTTCCGTTGGTACTTGGTCTATCATATCAGCCTATGGACAGTGCCAATAAGATTTAATAGGTATGAGACCACAAGGTTATCCGAGGTAATTCAGATGCCGGTGGTGGAGATCCATATGCTTGAGGGAAGAACCCTAGAGCAGAAACGTCAGCTAGTTAAACTTGTGACCGAAGCCCTTGTAAAGAGCTTGGGCGTCAAAGCTGAGGACGTCACAATCCTGATAGATGACGTGCTGAGGCATAACGCTTCAGTC